>Ga0187863_10000845_pt1 | contig 25431 bp, 20 predicted proteins | sample June2016WEW_11_1_FD_132975 | JGI IMG/M metagenome (GOLD analysis project Ga0187863, IMG submission 132975) | Peatland microbial communities from SPRUCE experiment site at the Marcell Experimental Forest, Minnesota, USA - June2016WEW_11_10 | ecosystem: Environmental > Terrestrial > Soil >...
CGGAGTGGTAGTTCAGCTGGTTAGAATACCGGCCTGTCACGCCGGGGGTCGCGGGTTCGAGTCCCGTCCACTCCGCCATTTCCCTGACGAAGAGTCCCGCGCGCGCCGCAAGGCCGCGCTCGAGGGTATGTGAAGGGTCACAGGACGGGTTCTAGGATCATGCTGCAGACGATTCACGACAAGCTGAAGGGATGGGTGGCGGGGTTGGTGCTCGGCGCGATCGCCCTGGTGTTCGTGTTCTGGGGCATCAATTGGACCCTGAGCGCGCCCAACTACGCCGCGAAGGTGAACGGCGTCGAGATCGCCAGCAACGACGTGCGCGAGGCCTATCAGCGCCAGCTCGCCCAATACGAGCGCCAGGCGAATGGGCCGCTCGACGATCTTCAGCGCACCGCGATCAAGAAGCGCGTGCTGGACGATTACGTCAACGGCGAGGCCCTCGCCACGCGCGCGGATGAGCTCGGCTACCGGGTGAGCGACCGGCAGATCCTCGATGAAATGGCGCAATACCCGCAGCTCCAGCTGGACGGCAAATTCGACTACGCGTATGCGCTGTCGGTGCTGAAAGCGCAGGGACGCTCGGTGTCGCAGATCGAAAATGCATTTCGCCGCGACGTGAAGCTGCGCGAGCTCGACAAGACGATCAGCTCCTCGACCTTCGCGACGGCGGCCGAAGTCAAACGCTTTCTCGAGCTGACGCGACAGCAGCGCGAGCTCGCCTGGATCACGCTCTCGGCGGCGAAGTACGCCGCCGATGCGACGCCCGACGATGCCGCCGTCAAGGCGTACTACGACGCGCACAAGTCGCAGTACATGACCCCGGAGACGGTCAATTTGCGCTACGTCGAGCTGAGCCTGCCCGAGCTTGCCGCCAAGGTGAATGTCGACGATGCGCAGCTCAAGGCCTACTACGATGAACAGAAGGCCAAGACGCCGGAGCGCTACGTACAGCCCGAGCAGCGCCGCGTGAGCCACATCCTTCTGCAGGTGGCGGATCCGAAAGACGATGCCGCCGTCAAGGCCAAGGCCGAAAGCATTTTGAAGCGCGCAGAGAGCGGCGAGGACTTCGCCAAGCTCGCGCAGGAGTTCTCGCAGGATCCGGGCTCGGCCCAGAAGGGCGGCGACCTGGGCTGGGCGGATCGCAAGGCCTACGTGGGAGCCTTTGCCGACGCGGCCTTCGGCATGAAGGAAGGCGAAATCAAGGGGCCGGTGAAGACGCAGTTCGGTTATCACATCTTGAAACTCGAGGGCATTCAGCCGACTGCGGTAAAGACCTTCGAGCAGGCGAAGAACGACCTCACCGCCGAATACCGGCAGAGCGAGGCGGAGCGCATGTTCGGCGATGCGCAGGACCAGCTTGCGGACGCGGCGCTGCAGAATACCTCGGACATCGATGTGGTGGCCCGCAAGGCGGGACTGCAGGTGCACGACATCCCGGCTTTCAGCCGTGTGGACGGCGGCGGCGATCTCGGCAAGGCGCCCGCGGTGCTGCAAGCCGCCTTCAGCCAGGACGTGCTCGACGGGCGCCTGAGCTCGATCGTCGAGCTCGAGAAAGGGCGCGGCGTGGTGCTCGAGGCCAAGGACCACGTGCTTCCGCAACAAAAGCCGCTCGAGGCCGTGCGCGCCGATGTCGTGGCAGCCTGGAAGAAGGAGCGCGGCGCGGAGCTTGCCGCTCAAGCCGCCGCAACGGCGGTCAAGCAGCTCACCGCCGGCGGATCGTGGGACAGCGTCGCCAAGTCCCTCGGAGCGGCTCCCGAGGCGCCGAAGTACGTGGCTCGGTCGGACCAGGCCGTGCCGCTCGATGTTCGCAGAGCCGCATTCGATGGACCGAAGCCCGCGGCGCATCCGCTGTATTCCAGCGTCGTGCTGACCAATGGCGATGCGGCCGTGGTGCAGGTGAGCGGGGTGCGCGAAGACCCGAGCGGCGATGCCAAGGCGGAGGGCGCGGAAGCGAAGCGCGAGTTCGCGCAAGCGGCGGCGGCCGCCGAGGCGCAGGCCTATGAGGCGGCCGCGCGCGCCGACTCGAAGGTGATCTTGAACCTACAGGCGCTCGATTAGCGCGCTGATGGCCTCGCTCCTGCACGAGTTGTCGGACTGGTATCTGTCCGTGCTGTCCCAGGGCGGCTACTGGCTCATCGGCGGACTCATGGCGCTCGAAAGCACGCTCGTGCCGATCCCGAGCGAGACCATCATCCCGCCCGCGGCCTATCTCGCCCATACGCGCGGCGAGCTGTCGTTGCTCGGCGTGGTGCTGTCCGGAACCGCGGGCTCCTGGGCGGGCGCTTCGATCATGTACTGGGCCGCGCGCGGACTCGGCCGGCCCTTCGTGCGGCGCTTCGGACGCTACGTGGCCTTGCCGCCCTCGAAGCTCGATTTGGCGGAGCGCTGGTCAGCGCGTTATGGCTGGGCGGGCGTGTTCTTCTCGCGCTTGCTGCCGGTGATTCGTCACTTGATCGGGATTCCCGCGGGAGTGCTCAAGTGGGACTTCCGCTGGTATTCGGCGGCCACCCTGGCGGGGTCGCTGCTCTGGTGCTCGGTGTTGGCGTGGCTTGGGGCCACCCTGGGTGACCATCCGGAGCTCCTGCAGGGCTCGCTGCATCGCTTCGCGTTGCTGGTGCTGGCCGCGGCTCTCACTCTCGGCGCCTTGTACTACCTCTTCGTCCACCGGGCCGCCTCGCGCCCGACCGCGCCTTAAGCGAAAGGCACGGCCCGGCTGCCCTGCGCGGGGCAGCCGGCCGCTCTTGAGGTTAGGTCGATTTGCCGCTCGGCGGCGGCGGCGGCGTTCCGATCGGGAGCTTGCTGAAGATCGCCGATGCCGCCACGTTGATCTTGGCCTCGGCGTTCGCGCCGCGCAGATCGGATGCATCCTGGCTGACTGCACCGTGCCAGATGGCCTTGTGTGCATGTGCGTCGAAGATGTCGATCGCGATGCGGGTCTCGTCCTCGACCCACGGGCCGTCGTAGCCCCAGCCTCCGAACCCGCGGCCTCGGCCCCAGCCGTAACCGACGCCCCAACCCACGCCCCAGCCCGGCCCCCAGCCGCCGTAGTAGTCGTTGAATACTTGCCGGGTGCCGATGGCGTAGCCGACGATGCAGTCCGCCGCGGCTGAATCGTCGACGCGGGTGACGCCCCGCGCCCCCATGTTGGCTTCGATGGCCGCGCGCAGGCGGTCGGCGTTCAAAGGATTGCCCCACGCGCCCGGCTGCCCGGCACTGACCGTGTGCTCGCGCGCAAAGGCGTACGTCCGGCAATTAGCCACGGAGTAACTGGGGTTCACGTCCGTGCTGACGTGCAGGGTCGTGCAGGCTCCAAGGCCAAGCGCGGCGCCGGCCACAACACCACAAATCGATAGACTTCTTGACATAATCTCAACCTCCGAAGACGTGCCAAACCCTGATCCATGATCCCATGACAATTCAACGGCGTAAGCCTGCGCGCGTTGACAGCCGCGCGCGTCGATTCATGCGCCCGGGGGTTCGCCGGGAAAGTTCATGGCCACCGAATTGAATCCCCCGTCCACGTAGGTGACTTCACCGGTGATTCCGGCGGCAAGATCCGAGCACAAGAACGCGGCCGTGTTGCCCACGTCCTCGATGGTCACGTTGCGCTTGATGGGCGAGACGGCGGCGACATACGCCAGCATCTTGCGCAGGCCCGGAATGCCGGCGGCGGACAGCGTCTTGATCGGCCCGGCCGATACGGCGTTCACGCGGATGCCGAGCGGCCCGAGATCCGCCGCCAAAAAGCGCACGTTGGCCTCGAGACTCGCCTTGGCGAGGCCCATGACGTTGTAGCCCGGAAGCGAGCGCATGGCGCCGAGATAGCTCAGCGTCAACATCGCTCCGGCGCGTCCCGTCATGAACGGCAGCGATGCTTTCGCGAGCGCGGTCAGGCTGTAGCTCGAGATGTCGTGTGCCACGCGAAACCCCTCGCGGGTCGTGGCCTCGATGAACGTGCCGCTCAACGCCTCCCGCGGTGCGAAGGCGACGGCATGCACCAGGATGTCGAAAGCTTCCCAGCGGGTCTTCAGATGCGCGAAGCCGCGCTCGATGTCCTCGTCGCTCGCGACATCCATCGGGAAGGTGATCTCCGATCCGAGGCTCTTCGCGAGCGGCACCACCCGGTCGGCCATCCGTTCGATATGCGAGAACGCAAGTTCCGCCCCCTCGCGATGCATGGCCTGGGCGATACCCCACGCGATGGAGCGATCGGTCGCGAGCCCGACGATGAGCGCGCGCTTACCCTTCAAAAAACCCATAGTCCCCCCAATTTTCGTGAACGAGCCTCTACCCTTGTTGGCGGCTCGAATCCATATACATGACGAGCCGCTGTCCGGCTCTGATCTGATGATGCTTGTTGAGGCCGTTCCAGCTCTTCAGCTGCGTGACCGAGACTTGGAACTGCCGCGAGATGCTGAACACGGTGTCTCCGCGGCGCACGGTGTACAGCGTGCGCCGCCCGCTCACGAGGCCCTCGTCGCGAAAGCGTCGGGCGCTCGCCTTGATCACCAGGCGCTGGCCCTTGATCAAGGGGTCGCCGGTGGCCAGGTTGTTGAGGCGCGCCAGTGTGCTCACCGGCATGCCATGGCGGCGCGCGATGCTGTTCAAGGTCTCGCCGGCCCGGACCCGGTAGACGATCTGATGCGGCTTGCGCCCACCGGTATCCGTTTCCGGGCGATCGACGCGCGCCGCGGCAAGCAGCACCTTGTCCGGCAAGTGCACGCTGATCGACGGAATCTTGAGCGTCTCGCCGGGGGCGACGCGTCCCGCCGGCAGATCGTTGATCTTGGCGAGCACCGCGGCCGAGGTGTCGTACTGCTTGGCGATCGAGGCGAGCGTCTCACGCTTCTCGACCACGTGCGTTTCGTAGCGCATGCGATCTTCCGGCGCCAGCGTCTTGAGCGCCGCCTCGAAGGCGTCGGCGTTGTCGATCGGCACCAGCATGCGGTGCGGACCGCTCGGATCGGTCGCCCAGCGGTTATAGCCGGGATTGAGCGCCACCAACTCGTCATAGCTCGTGCCGGCCAATTGCGCCGCGACGGTCAGCTGAAGCTGCGAGCCGGTGTCGATCACCGCGAAATAGGGCTCGTTGGGAATGGCGGCGAAGTCCAGCCCGTAACGCTCCGGCTCCGCCATGAGGCGCTTCATGGCGAGCAGCTTCGGTACGTACGCGCGCGTCTCCGCGGGCAGGTTCAGGTGCCAGAAATCGGTCGGCCGGCCGACCGCTTGGTTGTAATCGATCGCGCGTTGCACGGCAAGCTCGCCGACATTGTAGGCGGCGATGGCGAGCAGCCAGTCCCCGCCGAACTGGTCGTGCAGGGCCTGCAAGTAATCGAGCGCGGCGCGGGTCGACTCGATCACGTCGCGGCGTCCGTCGTACCACCAGTCCTGTTTCAAACCGAAGCGTGCGCCCGTCGCCGGGATGAACTGCCACAGTCCCGCAGCCCGGCTTGGGGAATAGGCGAACGGCTCGTAGGCGCTCTCCACCACCGGCAGCAACGCGAACTCCAGCGGCATGCCGCGCGCCTCGACTTCCGTGACCACGTGGTAGAGGTAGCGCTGCGCCCGCTGGAACACCCGCTCGAGATAGTCGGGGTTGTGCTGGAACCAGGCGAGCTGTTGATCGATCGCCGGCTCCTGGACTTCGTCGAACGCGAAACCGGCGCGCATGCGGTCGAACAAATCGTCGTAGTCCTCGCCATTGTGATTCTGCCATTCACGCGGCATGGTGAGGGAGGGCGGCGGCCCCGCTGCGGAACTCGCGGCATCGGCAGGCGGGGTGCCGGCCTCCGCGCTCGCGGCCGGAGGCAGCACGATGCGTTCACGAGGGGCAGGCGCCTGATGGGCGCAGGCGGCGAGGAGGAGGGCAGCCGTCAGAGCGGTGCAGCAGCGAGTGCGCAGTGACATCATTCGGGCGATCCTTCCAACTTGAACCTCCGTCAACGGAATTGATCCTTCCAGGCGCGGATCACGCCAAACGCCTCCGCAGCCGTGTCGATCCGCCGCCCCGCCCGGGCGCTCGCGGCGGCACGAACCGCCGGTTCGTCGCATCGCAAAAAGGGATTCACCTGACGTTCCAGCGCGATCTGCGAGGGCAGCGTCGGGGCATCGGCGTCCCGCAGGCCGGCGACCTTCGCCTGATAATCGAGCGCCGCGCGATTGTCCGGCTCTACCGTCAGGGCGAACCTGAGATTGGCTGCAGTGTATTCATGGCCGCAGTACACCGCCGTTTCGGGCGGAAGGCTCCTGAGTCGGTTCAAGGAAGCGTTCATCTGTACCGGTGTACCTTCGAACATCCGACCGCACCCCGCGCTGAACAACGTATCGCCGCAAAACAGCGCCCCGTGCCCCCAAAACGCAATATGGCTTAAGGTATGTCCTGGAACGCCCAAAATATCGAATCCAAGTCCCAACTCTCGCAATTCGCAGCGCTCGCCGTCCCGAGCCGTTCGGGTCCGAATCGGTACACGGTTGTCGTCGGGGCCGATCACGGGCACCGTGCCCCTCTCGAGGAGCCTGGACACACCGCCGATGTGATCTGGATGATGGTGAGTGAGTAGAATGGCGGCCAGGCGGGAGCCGGATAAATCGAGCTCGGCCTCGACCGGTTCGGCGTCGCCGGGATCGACCGCCACGACCGCGCCCGGCTGAGCGGGTGCCTCGATCAGCCAGATGTAATTGTCGGCGAACGCGCGGACCGGCCGTACCCCGAGAGGCGCGGCGTTAGAGGCTGGATGGTTTGACATTTTGCGGCGTATTTAACCTGTAACATATGCAGTCCGCTAGTTTTTTCACAAGGCAGCGACATTGAGAGCGACCCCGGACAATGCGGCTGCGGATTGGTTCGACGGCCCCTTGGGCGGCCGGGTGCTGCGCGAGGAGGGAGCCTTGGCGCAGCTCGCGCTCGACGACGTATTCGGGTTCGAGTTGCTGCAAGTCGGGGGATGGGGTCCCGGGCGCCATTTGCTCGACGGAGCCCGTACCCAACATACGACGCTGCTTGCCCCGGAGCCGGCACCGGGGGTCAGCTTGTGCGCTCCGCTGACGGCGCTCCCATTTGCATCCGACTCGATCGACGCGATCCTGTTGCCTCATACGCTCGAGCTGGTCGAGGATCCGTACGCCGTGCTGCGCGAGGCGGAGCGCGTGCTTTGCGCCGAAGGCTGCCTCCTCATCTGCGGCTTCAATCCCTGGAGCGGCTGGGGCATCCGGCGCCTGTTCGGACGTTATTTTCGGCGCCCGTCTTTTCCGCCCGGAACACGGCGCTTGCTGGCGGAGCGGCGGCTGCGCGACTGGGTCGCGCTGCTCGATTTCGAGATAGCCGATGTCTATGGCTACCTCGGGCCGCTGCCCCTGGCGGGGCGTCAGCGCAAGCTGGGCGAGCCACCCGGCGAGCCGCAATACCGCCGACGTCCGGCGCTGACGGCCGGAGGCTACCTGCTCAAGGCCCGCAAGCGGGTGCAGACGCTGACCATGGTGCGGCCGAAGCGCAGGGTGCGTCAGCGCGTGCTGGTACCGGCGGCGGAGCCCACGAGCAAAGTGCCCACGAGCAAAGTCGGCCCGTGACGGAGGTGGAGATCTACACCGACGGGGCCTGCCGCGGCAATCCCGGTCCCGGGGGATGGGCGGCCTTGCTGATCGCCGGCGGGCAGCGCAAGGAGCTGTCGGGCGCGGAGGCCGAGACCACCAATAACCGCATGGAGCTCATGGCGGCGATCAGCGGCCTCGGCGCTCTGAAGCGCCGCTGCTCCGTGAAGCTCTACACCGATTCCAAATATGTGCTGCAGGGCCTCACCGAATGGCTGCCGCAATGGAAGGCGCGCGGCTGGCGCACCGCCGCGCGCGAACCGGTCAAAAACAAAGATTTATGGGAGAAGCTCGATGTGGCGGCGGCGGCGCAGGATATCGAGTGGCACTGGGTCAAGGGGCATTCAGGCCATGAAGGCAATGAGCATGTCGATGCGCTGGCGAATCGGGCGATCGACAGGATGCTGGCGGGGGCGCATGAAGAACTCCCGTAGCGAAGGCGAGCGCTAGTGCGTCAGGTGGTGTTGGATACGGAGACGACGGGGCTCGAGGTGGAGCTGCAGCACCGGGTCATCGAGATCGGGTGCGTGGAGATTTTCAATCGGCGGCTGACGGGGCGGCACTTTCATCGCTATCTCAATCCGGAGCGGGACATCGATGAGGGGGCGGTGCAGGTGCACGGGTTGACGCGGCAGAGGCTGGCCAAGGAGCCGACGTTTGCGCAGATTCGCACGGAGTTTTTGGAGTTCGTGCGGGACGCCGAACTCATCATCCACAACGCGGCGTTCGACGTGGCGTTCCTGAACGCGGAACTCGGCCGCGGCGCGGAGAGCTCGGCGCGCATCGGCGATCTGTGCCGGGTGCTCGACACCCTGGCGCTCGCGCGGCAGATGCATCCGGGGCAGCGCAACAGCCTGGACGCGCTCTGCAAGCGGTATTCGGTCGACAACTCGCGCCGGGATTATCACGGGGCGCTGCTCGACGCGCGGCTCCTGGCCGAAGTCTATCTGTCGATGACCGGCGGTCAGGCGGCCATGGTCCTGAATGCGGAGCCGGATCCGGGGCTCGCCCGGTCACGGCTTGCGATCGCCGTCGGGGCATCGGCGGCGGCGCCGCTCGTCGTCATCACCGCCAACGACGAGGAGCTCGAGGCGCACGAGCAGGTGCTCGCGCTGCTCGACAAAGCCTCGTCGGGCAAGACGGTGTGGCGGACGTTGTGAAGAGACCGTCGTGAAGAGACCGTCGTGAAGAGACCGTCGTGAAGATTCTCGTCACCGGGGCCGCCGGCTTCATCGGCTTTCATACGGCCAGGGCCCTGCTCGAGCGCGGCGATGAGGTGGTCGGCATCGACAACCTCAACGGCTACTACGATCCCAAGCTCAAGACGGCACGATTGGCGATCCTCGAGCGCGACCGCAGGTTCCAATTCACGAAGCTCGATATCGCCGACCGGCCGGCGATGCAAGAGCTGTTCGATCGGCAGCGATTCGACCGAGTCGTGCATCTGGCGGCACAGGCCGGCGTGCGCCATTCGCTGCTGGATCCACACCTTTATGTGCAGAGCAACATCACCGGCTTCCTACACGTGCTCGAGGGTTGCCGCCAGCAGGGCGTTCAACACCTGGTGTATGCATCGACGAGCTCGGTGTACGGCGCCAATACCCGCATGCCGTTTTCCGAGAAGCAGAACGTCGATCATCCGCTCACGTTGTACGCGGCCACCAAGAAGGCCAACGAATCGATGGCGCACAGCTACTCCTCCCTGTACGGCCTGCCGACCACGGGGCTGCGCTTCTTCACGGTCTACGGGCCGTGGGGCAGGCCGGATATGGCGCTGTTCCTGTTCACCCGCAACATCCTCGCCGGGACGCCCATCGAGGTGTTCAACGAGGGCCACCACCGGCGCGATTTCACCTACATCGACGACATCGTCCGCGGCGTGCTGGCAGCGCTCGACCGCGCCGCGATGCCCGATCCGAAGTGGAATTCCGAGGAGCCTCAGCCCGACTCGAGCTATGCGCCCTATAGGATTTACAACATCGGCAATCAGCGCCCCGTGACGCTGTTGCGCTACATCGAGGTGCTGGAGCAATGCCTCGGGCGCAAGGCGCAGAAGAATCTGGCGCCGATGCAGCTCGGCGACGTGCCCGACACCTGGGCGGACGTGGCCTCGCTCGCGCGCGACGTGGGGTATGGCCCACGGACCGAGCTGGAAGAAGGAGTGAGGCGCTTCGTCGACTGGTATCTGGAGTATTACGGCGCGCCGGCGTAGCGATCGCGGCGCTGCATCGTCGTAAGGGTGCTGCATCGTCATAAGGGCGCTGGGCCGTAGCAAGGGCTCTGCATCGTAGTAAGATCGATGCCTGCCGACTCCACGCACGAGGCGCCCGACATGACTCAGCTGCACTCCTCACTTCCCGCTTGGCAAGCCGTCGATGCGCACGCGCGCGAGATGAGCGGTACGCACCTGCGCGACCTCGACGCGACCGACCCGCTGCGCTGGCAGAATCTGCATCTGGAGCACGACGACTGGCTGCTCGATTTCTCGCGTCAGCGTGTGACCGGCAAGACGCTCGCGTTGCTGATCGAGCTCGCGCGTGCGGTGAACCTGGAAGCGCGCGTCGCGGCCATGTTCCGCGGCGATGCCATCAACACCACGGAGCGCCGAGCGGTGCTGCACACCGCGCTCCGCTCGGACTTCGCCGGCTCTGCCGCGATCCAGGCCGAGGTGAAGGATTCGCGCCAGAAGCTCGCCGATTTCGTCGGCGCCGTGCGCCGCGGCGACAAGCGCGGCCTGACCGGCAAGAAATTCCGGCACGTGGTGAACGTCGGGATCGGCGGCTCGGATCTCGGCCCGCTGCTCGTGGCCAACGCCTTGCGGGCGGAGTGGAGCGGCGATGTGACGCCGCATTTCGTGTCGAACGTCGACCGTACCCAGCTCGATGATCTGACGCGCAGCATCGATCCGGCGGAGACGCTGGTGATCGTGTGCTCGAAGACCTTCGTCACGCAAGAGACACAGGCCAACGCGAACGCGGCGCGCGAATGGATCGTGGGGGCCCTGGGAGAGAAGGCTCCGGGCCATCATGTCGTCGCCGTATCGACCAACACCGAGGCCATGGACGCGTTCGGTATCGCCCCCTCTCATCGATTCACCCTATGGGACTGGGTGGGCGGCCGGTACTCGGTCTGGTCGGCGGTCGGCTTGAGCGCGGAGCTTACCGTCGGCAGCGAGAAATTCCGGGAATTTCTCCAGGGTGCGAGCGCCATCGATGCGCATTTTCTGAACACGCCGCTCGAGCGGAATCTGCCGGTCGTCATGGGATTGATCGGCGCCTGGAATAGAACCTTCCTGAAGCTGCCGACGCTCGCCGTGCTGCCTTACGACGAGCGGCTCGCGCGCTTGCCCGCGTATCTGCAGCAACTGGAAATGGAGAGCAACGGCAAGTCGGTGTCGCTCGAGGGCGAGCGCGTCGATTTCGCCACCGCGCCGGTCGTCTGGGGCGAGCCCGGGTCGAATGCGCAGCATTCGTTCTTCCAGATGCTGCATCAGGGCACGCCGACCGCCGCGCTCGATTTCATCGCGCCGTTGCGAGGCTCCTGGGGCGGCACGGAGGGACAGGATCTCGCGCTCAAGAACTGCTTCGCCCAGTCGCAGGCCTTCGCCTTCGGCCACACGGCCGACGAGGTCGAAGCCGGGATGCGCAAAGCGGGCGCCGGCGCGGAGGAGATCGCGCGGCTCAAGCCGCACCGGGTCCACGAGGGCAACCGCCCGAGCTCGCTGCTCATGTATCCGCAAACCAACGCCCGAACCTTGGGCGGCATCCTGGCGCTCTACGAGCACAGCGTGTTCGTGCAGGGTACTTTGTGGGGGATCAACTCCTTCGATCAGTTCGGGGTGGAGCTCGGCAAGAAGATGGCGGCCGGTATTTCGCTCCGAGGGGATAAGGCGCCGGCGGGCGCGGGCGCGAGGGGGCTCGGGGCCTTGATCGACTACGTACGGGGGCGCCGCTGAGAGATTTGCCGGGGTATCCCGGTCCGCGCGCAGTCCAGGGCGCGATGCACTATAATCGCCGGTCCGAAATCATAGGGCGGCCGTCTTTTGTCAAATGCACGTAAGGGAATCATTCTAGCCGGAGGTGCCGGGACCCGGCTTCACCCGATCACGCTGTCCCAGAGCAAGCAGCTCTTGCCGGTGTACGACAAGCCGATGATCTACTACCCGCTCGCCGCGCTGATGTCGGCGGGTATTCGGGAATTCCTGATCATCACCACCCCGCGCGATCAGACCGCCTTTCGCGATCTGCTCGGCGATGGGAAACAGTGGGGCATCCGCTTCGACTACGCGGTGCAGGCGCAGCCCAATGGGATCGCGCAGGCGCTGATCATCGCGGAACCCTTCCTCGCCGGGGCGCCGTCGGCGCTGATCCTCGGCGACAACATTTTCTACGGCGCGAATCTACCCGAGCTGTTGCTGTCCGCCTCGCAGCGATCCGAGGGCGCCACCGTGTTCGGCTATTACGTGCAAGATCCCGAGCGCTACGGCGTGGTCGAGTTCGATTCGCACGGCAAGGTGACGGATCTGCTCGAGAAGCCGGCCAAGCCGCCCTCGAATTACGCGGTCACGGGAATCTATTTCTACGACACCCGCGCACCGGCACTGGCCCGATCCCTGCAGCCGTCGCCGCGCGGAGAGCTCGAGATCACCGATTTGAACCGTGCGTATCTCAAGGAGGGGACGCTCAGCGTCGAGCGGCTGGGCCGCGGGACGGCCTGGCTGGATACCGGCACGCACAACTCGCTGCTCGATGCGGGCGTGTTCGTGCGCATCATCGAAGAGCGCCAGGGACTGAAGGTCGCGTGCGTCGAGGAGATCGCCTGGCGACAGGGCTTCATCGACTCGGAGCAACTGTTGAAACTCGCGAAGCCGCTCGCGAAGAGCGGCTACGGCGAATATCTGATCCGGATCATGCAGGAGGGCGCGCTCGTGCACGATGCCGCGATCGCCGTCACGCCGCGATGAAATTCATCGAAACTCCGCTTCACGGCGTGACGCTCATCGAGCCGCAGGTGTTCGGCGATGCGCGCGGATTCTTCATGGAGACCTGGCAGTCGAGCAAATTCGCGCAGGCCGGGATCGATGCCGACTTCTTGCAGGACAACCAGTCGCGCTCCAAGCAATGGACGTTGAGGGGCCTGCACTTCCAGGTCGCCCACACCCAGGGAAAGCTGGTGCGCGTCTCGAGCGGCAGCGTTTACGACGTGGTGGTCGATCTGCGCCGCAGCTCACCTTCCTTCGGCGCGTGGTGGGGCGTGGAGCTGTCGGAGGACAACTATCGGATGCTGTGGGTGCCGCCCGGTCTGGCGCACGGCATCCTGGTGACCTCGCCGGTCGCCGATTTTCTCTACAAGTGTACGGACGTCTACAGTCCGCCCGATGAGCGCACGCTCGCCTGGGACGACCCCGCCATCGGCATCCGCTGGCCGTTGCCGCCGGGCGTGGTCCCTGAGCTCTCCGCCAAGGATCTGCGCGGCAAGAGTTTTGCCGACATCGAGAAATTTGCATGAAGGTGCTGGTTCTCGGGGCCGGCGGCCAGGTGGGCCGAGCGGTCGCGCAAACGCCCAGGGCAGGCCATCAAGTCATCGCCAAGACTCGTTCCGAGGTGAACATCGCCGATGCGTCGGCGGTCGGCCGGGTGCTCGCCGAGACGACTCCCGACTGGCTGGTCAATGCGGGCGCCTACACCGCGGTGGACCTCGCCGAGGACGAGCCGCAAGCGGCGGCTGCGATCAACGATACCGCCGTCGGCATCATTGCCACGGCGGCGGCGCGCAGCGGCTGCCGGGTGCTGCATCTGTCGACCGATTTCGTCTTCGACGGCGCATCGAGCCGCGCGTACCGGCCGAGCGACACCCCCGCTCCCTTGAGCGTCTATGGCGCCACCAAGCTCGCCGGCGAGAAAAGGCTGCTCGACGGCGATGGCCGCGGTATCGTGCTCAGAACCGCCTGGGTGTATGCGTCGGCGGGCCGCAATTTCGTGCTCACGATGCTGCGATTGATGAAGGAGCGCGAACAAATTCGGGTGGTGAGCGATCAGATCGGTGCGCCGACCTGGGCGGGGAGTCTCGGCGGGATCATCTGGGGTCTGATGGAAGCGCAGGCGCCGGCGGGCATCTATCATTGGACCGATCTCGGGGTTGCGAGCTGGTATGACTTCGCGGTGGCCATTCAGGAGGAAGCGCTCTCGCGCGGCCTTTTGAGCCGCCCGAGCGAAGTGATACCGATCACGACGGCGGACTATCCGACTCGCGCTCGCCGGCCTGCATTCAGCGTTCTGGATACGACCGCGACGCGAGCACTGTCGGTCGCGCCGGCAGCTCATTGGCGGGCAAATTTAAGGAAAATGTTGGATGAGCTTCGAACCGCATAACGTCTGCATCACCGGCGGCGCCGGCTTCATCGGCGCGAATTTCGTGCGCCACTGGCTGAGCCAGCGCCGCGAGGGCCGGGTGGTAGTGCTCGATGCGCTCACCTATGCCGGCAACCTGGAGAATCTGCACGGCCTCGAGCGCGATCCGCGCTACGAGTTCGTGAAGGGCGACATCTGCGACGAGGCGGCCGTCACGGAGCTGCTGGCAAGCCGAAGGATCGACACTCTGGTGCACTTTGCCGCGGAATCGCACGTCGATCGCTCCATCCTCGGCCCGGACGACTTCATCCGAACCAACGTGGTAGGCACGCACGCGCTCTTGAAGGCGGCCAAGAGCGTCTGGCTCGACCGGAAGATGGCGCCGGCGCATCGCTTCCACCACGTGTCCACCGACGAGGTGTACGGATCGCTGGGCGCGGGCGATCCGCCGTTCCATGAATCCACCCCGTATGCACCCAATTCGCCCTACTCGGCAAGCAAGGCCGCCTCGGATCATCTGGTGCGCGCGTACCGCGAGACCTACGGCCTCGATACCACCGTCACCAACTGCTCCAACAACTATGGTCCGTACCAGTTCCCGGAAAAACTCATCCCGCTGACGCTCATCCACATCTTGCAGGGCAAGCGGCTGCCGGTTTACGGTGACGGCCTGCAGGTGCGCGACTGGCTGCACGTCGCGGATCACTGCGAGGCGATCTCGCTCGCGCTGACCCGCGGAACGTCGGGAGAGGTGTACAACATCGGCGGAAACAGCGAGACCACGAATATCGAGGTAGTCCGTACGCTCTGTGCGCTGGTGGACGAGGCCGTGGCCGGCCGAGCGGAGCTCAAGGCCGCGCACCCGGGGGCGCCGGCCGCGCAGGGCCGGCCGGCGAGCGGGCTGATCGAGTACGTGCGCGATCGGCCGGGCCACGACCGGCGCTACGCCATCGATTATCGCAAGGCGCAGCGCGAGATCGGATACTCTCCCACCCGGGACCTCAAGGGAGGCCTGCGGGCCACGCTCGAATGGTATCTGGGGAACCGAGGCTGGTGGGAAGCGCTCATGGGCCGTGATTACTCGAACTGGCTGAAGCTGAATTACAAGAGCACCTGAGAGAAGGGAGGCTGTTGTGGCCTGAAAACATCATGGAGTACTTTGCGCCGCATAGTTTCGCGCCGCTACGGCACCCGCTATGATGCGGCTCCCGGGCGTCTAGGTCCGCAAGTGATGTATTGAGTCAATGAAGCAAAGATCAATCTGGACGGTGCTCGCGCTTATCTGCCTGCCCTTAACCGGCTTCGCGCAGTCAACGCAGGATTCCCTGCAAGCGCTGAAGGACACCATGGGCAACGGCCAGCAGAGCGGAATTCTCCAGGATGTCCTCGGCGGCACAAACCAGAACGGCAAGAAAACCGACAAGAAGCTCGAGACTCCCGAGACGGTTCAGCCACCGGAAAACAACCAGCCCATTATCGATCGGGACATCAAGACACCCGATGGCCGCTTCCTCCGCCAGCTGAACCAAGATCCGGAATTGCGATCCGGTGATTCCGTGATGATCGAGGTCAGATCCCTCGATGAGGTGTGCGAGCGCTACAATCTGGGTCCGCTGGCCGTGCAGGACCAGCAGGCCGCCCTCAACAATTCGGCCCTCGGGGGGGCGCAAAGCCCGAATCCGACCCAGCTCCAGGCACTGAATGCGGCGGCGGCGGCGCAAGGTGGCGCCGGTTCGCTGAATGGTCTCCCCGGCGGGTTGGGCGGCAACCTCATGGGCGGCGTCGAGGGGATCGGCGGGCTCGGTCCCAACACCCCGGGCTCATCGGCCAACAATTTCAACTGGATCGATCTGGGCCGCTGTCCGCTGCCGAACGCCAAGCTCAAGACGGACGAGGAGACGGCGGACGAAAGGCGCTTCCAGGAAAAACTGCTCGCAGGCAACCCCTACAAGCTCAACAAATCCGGCGTGCTCGAGCTGCCGGGGCTGCCGGCAATGCCGCTCGCCGGACTCACGGTGGTGGAAGCGACGAAGCGGCTGAGCAACGACGTCGACCTGAGCAAGTATTTCGTTCGAATGCAGCTGCTGCGCTTGACGCCCACCGGCAAGGATGAGCTGAAGCAGTTCGGCTACGATCTGTTCGAAGGAAGTCCCAGCACGTTCGCGCCGGTCTCCGACATCCAGGTTCCGGTCGGCTACCTGGTCGGGCCCGGCGATACACTGGTCATCCAGCTGTACGGGAACGAGCCCGCCACCTACGAGCTCACCGTGGAGCGAGACGGCAGGATCAACTTCCCGAAATTGGGCCCGGTCATGGTATCCGGCATGACTTTCGATGCGGCCCGAAATGCCATCCAGGAACAGGTGTCGAAAAAGCTGATTGGCAGCCGCGTGAGCGTGACGATGGGCGACCTTCGCTCCATTCGCGTGTTCGTGCTGGGGGATGCGAACAAGCCCGGTTCCTACACCGTGAGCGGATTGTCGACGATCACGAATGCTCTGTTCGTCAGCGGCGGCGTCAAGGAGATCGGCTCGCTGCGCAATATCCAGTTGAAACGCGACGGCCAAGTAGTATCGACGCTGGATCTTTACGACCTCTTGTTGCACGGAGATAACAGCCAGGATCACCAACTGCTGCCGGACGATGTGATTTTCATTCCACCCATCGGCCGAACGGTGTCCGTCTATGGGGCGGTACACCGGCCGGCGATCTACGAATTGAAGAACGAGACCAGTGCGGAGCAGGCGGTGGAGCTTGCCGGGGGATTGCAGCCGGATGCGGATGCGGGCCGTGGAGAGCTGGAGCGTATTCTGCCAGCCCACGCACCGCACATGACGGACGTGAACCTGACCACCTCGGCGGGACGTATGCTGGCCCTCGACAATGGCGACAAGCTGCGGATCCCGGAGATTCGGCCAACGCTCGAGAACTCGGTCAAACTCTCGGGCTACGTGTTTCGGCCTGGAGCGTTCGCGTACTATCAGGGACTCAGGCTGAGCGACATTCTCGGTAGTTTCGGTGAATTGCGCCCGGATGCGGACCTGCACTACATTCTCATCCGCCGCGTGGTGCCGCCGGAGCTCAACGTGTCGGTGATTTCCGCGGATCTCGTGGCGGCTCTCGCCGCGCGCGGCTCGAGCGCCGATCCGGAGCTGCATCCCCGCGACGAAATCACGGTGTTCAATCTGGCCTCGAGCCGGGATCGCCTCATCGATCCGATCCTTCAAGATCTCCAGCTGCAGGCGACCCCGGATAAGCCGGAGCAAGTCGTGACCATCGAGGGCAACGTGAAGGCTCCCGGCAAATATCCGCTCGAGGGCTCGATGCACATCAGCGATTTGATCCGCGCCGGCGGAAGCCTCGAGGACTCGGCGTACCGGGGTCAGGCGGAGCTGACGCGCTATGCGGTGATCGACGGCGAGATGCGGCGTACCGAGTTGATTCCCGTCGATCTGGATGCGATTCGACACGGGAATCGGATGGCGGATTTGCAGCTGCGCGCCTACGACACATTGACCATCAAACCCATTCCGATGTGGAAGGAACAGGGCACCATCGAGGTCCTGGGTGAAGTTCGATTCCCGGGCAAATACCCCATCTTGCAGGGCGAAACGCTGCATTCCGTGCTGGTTCGTGCCGGAGGTTTCGATGCGCTGGCCTTCCCCCAGGGGGCTGTCTATCTCCGCGAGGAGCTCAAGAAGCGCGAAAAGGACCAGCTCGACATGCTGGCCGTGCGCCTGCAGGGAGACCTGACCGCCTTGTCGCTGCAGGCGGTCGCCGCCAGCTCCTTCACGAACGGCGGCGGCGGCCAGGCCGCCACCCAGGGGCTCATGATCGGGCAGCAACTGCTCGCTCAGTTGCACCAGGCCAAGCCCGTGGGACGCCTCGTCATCAATGCCGAGGGTGCCTACAAGGGCGCCCCCGGCGGCGTATACGACGTGATCGTCAGGGACGGCGACAAGCTCGTCATCCCCAAGAGGACGCAGGATGTGACGATTTTGGGAGAGGTGCAGAGTCCGACTTCCCACGTGTACTCGCCCGGGCTGAGCCGCGATGCCTATATTGAAATGAGTGGCGGCACCACGCCGCACGCGGACCGCAAGCGCATCTACGTGGTCCGCGCCAACGGCGACGTGATGGGAAGCAATCGGCATGGATGGTTCAGACGGTCGCAAGACCTGAAGATCGAGCCCGGCGATACCATTGTGGTGCCGCTCGATACGGAAAAGGTGCCGACGCTGCCGCTGGTGCAGGCTATAACCACCATTATCTACAACCTCGCCATCGGGTTTATTTTGGTGCATGAGTACTTGTAGCGGGCAACGCCGCAGATCAGTGAGCCGCGATCGACCGCTCGAAGTGGCGTAAACTTTGCGATGCAAAGGTCGCGCGGATGCGACCGCCTTGTGGAGATCATGCTGATCGTGACTTCCCGAAACCGAATGTTGAGGTGCGCCGCTTTCATCGGCGTCGCACTGCTGACGATGCAACCCGCAGCGGCGGGCGGCGCGAGCGGCTATCTGCCCCTCAACCTCGAGCCGGAGATGGAGCGGCAGATCGAGCGCGTGCTGATCCTGGCAAACGAGCCGATCCTCAAGCGGCCCTTCGCGGTGGCGCTCGTGGAAGCGGCACTGCCGGAGGCTTGCGAGGTCGACAAGCCGCTGTGCGAGAAGGTTAAGCGCTATCTGGAGCGCTATTCGCGCGACTACGCATTGACTCACGCAAGTGCCACGGCCTCGTACACCCACGGTGGCAAGAACGATGTGGTGCCGAACGCTTATGGGATGCCGGTGGACAGCCATTATGATTTGTCGGCCCAGGGGTTCGTGCAGCCGAACGATTACATGATCGCGAGCGCCGGGGCGATCGCCTATTCCGGCCGCACCCTGCCCACGGGATCCATGCTGACTCTGGGCTTCAACTGGATGCAGATCGATGCGGGCTTCCGCGACCACTGGTGGTCGCCCGCGACCGACTCGAGCCAGCTGCAGAGCACCGAATCGCCGACCCGGCCGTCGATCACGGTGTCGAATTGGGAGCAGCTCACCCGGCTCGGCTTCCTATACGAGTTTTTCTGGGAGCGGATGTCGACCTCCGACCACATCCTTGGCGGCGGCCAGGGCACCACAGTCCAGAGCCGCGGCAATCCCAAGCTGTTCGGCGTGCAGCTATCGATCGAGCCCGTGAGCGGCTGGTCATTCGGCATCAACCGAACCCTGCAATACGGCGGCGGGGGCCTGCCGGACAGTGCTCATTTCCTGGTCACTGACATCTTCAAGCCCGGAGGAACGTCGCAGACTCTCGGCAATCAGGAGGCCTCCTACGTCACCCGCTACATCGTGCCGGCCAAGACTCCCTTTGCCGTGTACTTTCAGTATGCGGGCGAAAATACCTTGGACGGCGGCAGCTACCTCTTGGGTGAAGCCTCGCTCACGGCGGGCATCGATTTTCCCAGGATCTGGCATCACTTCGACCTGACGTACGAAATCTCCGAATGGCAGAACGGCTGGTACGTCAACAACGTCTTTCTGGACGGGATGGTGAACAACGGGCTCGTGACGGGCAACTGGGGCGGCGATCAGCGGTCCTTCGGTGATGGCGTGGGGGCGAGGAGCCAGATGCTGCGCGTCGGCTGGACGCCGCCGTTCGGCGGCTATCTGGAAGAGCGCGTCCGCGTGCTGGTGAATCAAAACTACGCCTACGTGGTGGTCCCCACCCTATTTGAGCCACCCCCGCCTTACCGCCATTACCTCGACGCGATGGTGCGGTACAGCCGCCCCTACAAGGGCGTCACCGTGGGGGGTGAGGTCGACGCCGGCCACGATGTCTTCGGACAAACGTATACGCGCATCTCCGGATTCGTGCGGTACGGGGGCGATGCACGCACTCGGGACGAGGACGCTCCGGACGATGGGGCGGATGAGGCCGATCACGCCAAGCCGGGGACCGAGCTGTTCGTCGATGCCGGCATCAACGTCAACCGCATCAACATCAATTTCGAACCGAACCTACCGATCGAGACGACGCAGGCCGAGTTCGGCCCGCACTTCGGAGTGGGCGCGCGCCGCGCCCTGTCCGAGAAGAACGATCTCGGCGTGCGCCTCGAGGCCGATGGCGAAGTGGATGGGCACCTGCTGCTCGGCGCGCGCTTGGTCGACTATCGCCACCGATTCACCGAACATTTCGCGATGGGCACCTTCCTGGGGGTCGCCCGGTACAATCTCGCCACGCCTGCCTATTCGCTGTATTCGGGCTTGGGGGCGCAATGGGTCGACATCCTGCCCAAGTGGGATTTGGGAGTCGATTTCCGGTATGCCCAGAATGTCGCGCGCGATCACGTGCTGGCTACCGACATCCAAGGCGTGAGACCGGACACCTTCTACAAGATCGAGAGCGGGGTTCTGTACCTGTCTAGAAAGTTCTAACAGGATCGCAGGTGCCGATTGCCCGCAGGACGGGGGCGCTTGCAGCCGTAGCCCGGCATTGCTGCTCGAGGGGTACCACTACGCTCGTCCTTAGGGCATAGTTAAGGGCTGAAGCCTCTAAATGCCCATTGACGCAACCGTGTAAATGCAGCGTGCCCATCGCCGCGGCAGACAGATTCTGATGCACGGAATACCCGGGATATTGGAAGCAGGGCACGATGTATCTCAATCTAAACTTGTCTTTCAACGGTGAGTCGGCAGATGGTATCGATCGAATCAGGAGGTGCCTGCGGGATGCGCGGGCGAGCAGCGCGGCTTTTGCGATATCGTGTCAAGGCATCTGATTTCGACCGGCTGAGCCGACCTGTCCATCCTTCGTTCATCGCACCGCGCACATGAGTGGGCCGGGGCCTGAAATTCAGCGGTTGTCTTGGCGCGACCCCGACGGCTTCGTGGTAAATGCGCATGGCAGAATTCTCCGTGCCGTGGCGCCTGCGAAGGCTGCACAAATCCGATCGTTGCTTGAGGCGCCGTGGATAGCGCGACTCATCGCCGAAGGGGTGCTTCCCCGGACAGTTGAAACATCAGATCCTCCGCAGCTTTTACAAGACACGGGTGATTGGGTTTGGCTCGAGCACGACCTGTTGCCGTTTCCGTGCCACGCGCATGAGATCACCGCACTGCAGCTTTACGATGCAGGTGACCTCACGCTCGACATCGCCATCGAAGCGGCAGCGAATGGTTGGGTGCTGAAGGACGCTTCCGCATGGAATGTCCTATTCAGCAAAGGGCGTCCCTGGTTTGTGGATTTGCTTTCGTTCGACAGGCTGGACTCAACGGGGACGTGGATAGCGTACGGCCAATTCGTGCGTCACTTCATACTGCCCCTGCTGCTATATCGCAAGCTCGGGATCACGCCTCCCGAAGTATTTCTGATCCATAGGGATGGCGTCGCACCTGAACGTGCCTACGAGCTATTGCGTGGCGCAGGGCTGATGTCTGCGACGGCCTTGGAGTTTGTGGTTTTGCCCAAATTGCTTACGCGTGCGGGCAGTCGGCTGATCGCGGCGCAAAGCGCGGGCAAAGCCCGAGTTCCGAGAGCTGCGATCGGCGAACATTTGCTGTTGAACACGCTGCGTCGCATGAAGCGAACCCTAAAAGCGCTCCGGCCCGACGAGACCAAGACGCACTCGGCATGGAAGAGCTATGAGGAGGAGCGTACCCACTATTCGGCGGCCGATCTCGCCGTAAAGACGGAATTCGTGCGCGAAGGCATCAAGGACAGCAAAACGGTGTTGGACCTCGGATGCAACGCCGGTGAATTCAGCCTGCTTGCCGCCGAGTGTGGCAAGGCCGTGGTAGCGGCCGACGCCGACCATGCGGCGCTAAGCCGCATGTATGCGCGCATTCGTGGACACGACACGGGGGTTTCGCCGATCATGCTGAATCTTGGCCGACCCTCACCCGCTGTTGGCTGGCAAAACAAGGAGGTCAGGAGTTTTCTTGACCGCGCCGCCGGACAGTTCGACTGCATCTTATTGCTCGGCATAATCCACCATCTTTTGGTCAGCGAGCGAGCGACCTTGCCCATGCTGGTGGACTTGCTGCACCACTTGAATCCCAAGTATGTGGTCTTGGAGTGGGTTGATCCCAAGGATCCAAGATTTCAGCAGTTGGCGGGGCTGAACGGCTCACTTTATAGCCATCTCGATGCGCCCAGTCTGGAGGCGTGCTTATTGCAAAGATTTCGCATGATTACAAAATTGCCCTTGCCGGGGGGTACCCGGGTGATGTATTTATGGCAGACGTAACGCACCTGTAATGCTGCACATGAGGCTGGGCGTTGGCTGGTAAAATCGACGCCATAACGAGGTTTATGATGGGGGAAGGCTCTTTTGGTCCGAGATTTGCTGTTGTCGTCTTGATTCTGGCGACAATCCCAACCGCAGCCATGGCCTACATTGACCCAGGCAATGGCGCGTACATGGTACAAACTCTTTTGACCGTGGTCGCTGCCGGCGCATTTTATTTGCGCCATCCAATTCGATCATTGAAGGCAATTGCACGCTGGTGTTGGACTCGGAAGTCCAAAGTTGCAGACGCCGAAGACTCGAACTCGCTGGGATCCACCAGCGAACTGAAGTCCGGCTCGAATGAAGCGTAACGCATTGCCGGCAGGAATCGATCTAGATCTACCGATAGATGTCGGCCTGCGACAAGTAATGCTGGACATAGTCCGCCACTCCCGCTTCCAGCGTATGGAACGGTTGGTCATAGCCCGTTTGTAGCAATTTATCCATTTGAGCCTGAGTAAAATATTGGTAGTGGGCTCGTATCGATTCCGGCATGTCGATGAATTCGATGTTGACGGGCTTGTCCAATGCCTTCCCGATGGCCAGCATCAAATCGACGAAAGATCTCGATTTGCCCGAACCGAGATTGAAGATCCCGCTCACCTCGGGTTTAGTCGCCAGCCACCGCATAACGCGTGTACAGTCCCTCACGTAGACGAAGTCACGCAATTGCCGGCCATCTGCGTAGTCGTCTCGATATGACCTGAATAGCTTGATCGTTTGTCCGGCAGCCACGAGCGGCGTGTTTTTGCAAACCAAGCTGCGCATGTCGCCCTTATGATTTTCGTTTGGGCCGTAGACGTTGAAGAATTTCAACCCACACCACTGCGGCGGCGCGATTCCCGCGAGGCTTTGTGCCACGGCCCACTTGTCAAACGCATGTTTCGACCATCCATAGAGATTGAGTGGGCGCAATGCATCCAGCACGTCAATCGATTGATCATCCTTGAAACCTCGCGAGCCGTCTCCGTACGTAGCGGCCGAAGAAGCGTAGATCAACGGAGTTCGGGTCCGGGAACACCATTCCCACAATATTTTTGACGTGCGGAAATTGTTGAGCAACATCTCATCCCCATCAACCACCACGGTCGACGAGTTGGCGCCCATGTGATATATAAATTCGGCGCCGGGCAGCTTTTCCAGGAAGGAACTCAATTCGCGCGGCAAGATCAGGTCGTGAAAGCGACGCTTCGCAATATTCTTCCACTTATCCCGGGTGCCCAAATCATCCACCAAGATGATGTCGTGGCGGCCTGCCTCATTGAGATCGGCAACGATGTTGGAGCCAATGAACCCGGTGGCGCCGGTGACGATGATCACGGTCTACGGTGTCTCGGTAGCATGGATTCGACCGTCTTCAATGCTTCTCGCAGTAGTATCCGATTCGCGCTCGCATATGTACGCTGCGGCCTCGCGCATATGGCGAAAAACCGGCCGTGCATTCGCACTCGCCCAGGCCAAATCTCTCAGACCGTGCCCTTTGGTAACCAAAATACCGGTGCCCCCCACGGCGTCCGCCAGCTCGAGATCGGTTCTCTTATCGCCGATGACGTAGCTTCCGGCCAATCTAACCCCCCAGTCCCTCGATGCGGCAAGCGCCATGCCGGGCAACGGCTTCCGGCACTCGCATTCTGTGTGCGGCGCGTGCGGACAATAATACCACGCCAAAAGTTCTATCCCGTTTTGACGCAGTAAGCCATCCACTCTGGCATTGACACGCAGTGCCTGGTCCTCGGTGATCTTGCCCCGCCCGATCCCCGACTGGTTGGAAACGACGATCAAAGGGTGGCCCATGCTCTGCAACTGCGCCAACCCTTCGATAACGCCTTCTTCCAGGCAAACTTGATCGGGATCACCGAGATATTCCTTCTCGACGATGATGGTGCCGTCGCGGTCCAAAAACACCGTCGGCTTGTCATGCGGCAGTTTCACGCACACCGCCTATTCATCATCGGCTCTCAACTCCGCTCCGACCGCGCAAAGCATTCACCACCCTGGTAGTGCTCTTGCCGGGGACCAATTCGCATGTCAATACTCGGCCACCATACGACAGAACGTGGCTGGAACCAACGATGTTTTCAACGGTGTAATCCGCACCTTTGACCAAGACGTCCGGGTTGAGCTCTTTGATCATCTCCAGCGGTGTGTCTTCATCAAAGATCACGACGGCGTCAACGGCGGACAACGCCGCCAATACCATGGCACGGTCGTTTTCAGGGTTCACCGGGCGGCCGGCCTCCTTGAGGCGTTTGACCGACGCATCACTGTTCATCGCGACGATGAGCTTCCCACTGTGTTCCTTGGCAAAACCCAAAATAGACAGGTGGCCCACATGCAAGATATCGAAGCATCCGTTCGTGAAACCCACCTTGAGGCCGTTCTTGCGCCAGGTGACCGCGAGCTGAACGACGTCTTCGCGAGACATGATCTTATTTTGCAGCGCGCGCAGACTACCGCTATTGAGCCGGGCCAATTCATCGGCCAATTCAGTCTGAGTGACGGTTGCGGTTCCTCGTTTCCCCACCACGACTCCGGCCGCGCAATTCGCCAATAGAGCGGCGTCTCTCAACGGCAGTTTCGCTCCCAGGGCCAGGGACAATGCGGCAATTACCGTATCTCCGGCGCCTACCACGTCAAAAACCTCGCGTGCACTGGCCGGAATGTGGAAGGCTGTATCGGTCGGACAAACCAAGGTCATGCCGCGATGCGCGCGCGTCAACAAAACGGACTCGACGCCGGACCTGCTCAGAATCGTTGAACCGGCGTGCTCGGCTCGTGCGTCGTCTTCCGTGGGATCGATACCCGTCGCGTCCAGCACTTCCTTGCTGTTTGGCGTGATCACCGTCGCACCGGCGTAGCGTTCCAAATTCAGCGATTTCGGATCGACCACAATCGGCAGACGGCACGCTTGAGCTCTCTTGACGGATGTCCGGATGACTTCATCGGTCAATAGACCTTTCGCGTAATCGGAAAGCACCATGACATCGTGTTCCGGCGCCAATCTGGCGATGGATTCGATTATTGCCTTTTCCGTTGACCCGGCAATGGGTTCGGTGACCTCCGTGTCGGCACGCAGCATGTGTTGGCCATGCGCCACAAAACGAATCTTTTCGCTCGTTGGCCGATCGGCGCTGATGGCAAACTCACATCGGATCCCTTCAACCGACTCCATCGCCCGCCGTAGATCGCGCGCGACACTGTCCTGCCCCACGACGC
>Ga0187863_10000854_pt1 | contig 25305 bp, 16 predicted proteins | sample June2016WEW_11_1_FD_132975 | JGI IMG/M metagenome (GOLD analysis project Ga0187863, IMG submission 132975) | Peatland microbial communities from SPRUCE experiment site at the Marcell Experimental Forest, Minnesota, USA - June2016WEW_11_10 | ecosystem: Environmental > Terrestrial > Soil >...
AGCGAGGTCTCGATCGCCACGACCCGAGTGGGATTGAAGCCGAGTTGCACCTTGAACAAGTCCCAGAAGCTGCGCAGCAGAAGGCCGGCGGCGATCATCAGCACCAGGGAAAGGGCTAATTCACCAATCACCAGAACATGGCGCAAGACCGAGCGCCGCCGGGAACCGTTGGAGCCACGACCTTCCTGCCGGAGCGTCGCAGTCAAATTAAGTCGGCTTGTGAGCCACGCGGGGGCAAGCCCGAAGATGGTTCCGGCGGCGACAGAGACGACGATGGCAAACGCCAGCACGCCCCAGCTGATGGATATGTCATTGAGGCGCGGCAGGCTTTCGGGAACAAATTGCAGCAGGAATTTCCGGGCGCAGAAGAGAACCGCGAAACCAGTGATGCCGCCAAGTACGAAGAGTAACAAGCTTTCGGTGAGGAGCTGACGAATGAGGCGCATTCTTGCGGCTCCCAGTGCCTGGCGAACCGCCATCTCGCGTCCGCGCGCGCTGGCGCGAGCGAGCAGCAGATTGGCGACGTTGACGCAGCTGATCAGCAGGACCAGGCCGACCGCGCCGAACAGCAGAATGAGCGATTGGCGAACGTTGCCGACAAGAGACTCGGCCAGGGGAGTGAGGTGGAAAGTCCATTCGGCCTGGGGCGGATAATCCGCGGGATATTGCTTCTTCAACGATGCAACCAGGGCATCGAGACGCCCCTGCGCGGCCTCAGGCGAAAGACCGGGCTGAAGGCGCGCGATGGTCTCGTAGACCAAACGCGTGCCGCGCATCGGCGGCGTCCGGTCGGAAAATCCATCCGCCGCCCACAATTCGGTACTGACCTGCTCGCTGGTTTGGCCCTGGTCACGAAAGCTGGCGGGCATGACGCCGACAACATGAAAGAAATCGTTGTCAATGCGGATACTTTTGCCGAGAATGTGCGGGTCGGCGCCAAATGCGCGCTTCCAGAACCCATCGCTGATGACGACTTCGCCGTTGGAACCGGGTGTGGCGTCATGCGGATCGAAGGTGCGGCCCAACTGCGCGTCGACGCCGAGCACCGCGAAGTAGCTCGGTGAGACCGTCGCTCCGGCGACGCGCGTGGGCTGGCCGCTGCCGGTAAGAGTGTCGGTGCCGAAAAAGCAAAAGGACGCATATTGGAAGATTCCCGAGTTCTGGAGGTCTCTCAACTCAGGGATGGAGAAGCCGATGTCGTGCGCGCCCACGCCGGGAAGGTTGGCTTCAATTCGCACCAGTTCGCTGGGGTGGGGGTAGGGCAAAGGATGCAGCAGGGTTGCGTCGATGACGCTGTAGATGGCGGTGGTGGCTCCGACGCCGAGGGCGATGGTGGCGATGGCAATCAGGGAAAATCCGGGAGACCGGTGCAGCATGCGAAACGCGTAGCGGAGATCGAGGAGAAAATTCTCAGCAAGCGGAAGACCTTGCTCGGCGTTGTGGTGCTCGCGAATGGCCTGGGCCGCGCCAAGCTTCAGTGCGGCCTGCCTGCGCGCCTCGACGGGCGGCATGCCGGCTCGCAGGTTCTCCTCAGTCTGGAAGGCCACATGCTCGGCCATCTCTTCCTGGAGGCGCTGGTCGGCGCGCCTTCCGGTGGTGAAGTTCGAGAGGCGAATGAAAAAGCGGCGCAGGAATCTCATGGCAGGTCCTCTGCTTTGACTTCAAAGAAGCGCGCGATGATAGCCGTGGTCTGCATCCAATCGCGGGTCTCCGTCTGCAGCTGTTTGCGGCCTTTTACGGTAAGGCGATAGAAGCGGGCGCGGCGGTTGTTTTCCGATGTATCCCATTGCGAGGCAATCGAGCCTTCATTCTCCAACTTCAGCAGCAAGGGATAAAGGGCGCCCTGGTTGACAGCCAGAACATCTCCGCTGATCTGCTCGATGCGGCGGGCAATCCCGTAGCCGTGCTGCGGCCCCAGGGCATCCAGTGTCTTCAGGACCATCAGCGCAAGCGTTCCTTGCAATACGTCCGGCTTTTCTTTCATTGGGAGACCCACCTTTAGGTTTCCAACAGGAATAATGTCATGATTCCTGTTGGAAAGCAACAGAAAATTTTGCGCGATCTTTCGACGCCAAGTCCAGAAGAGCTGTCAGGAAACTGCCGGGAGACTGTTTATTGAGGACGCCGTAGTTGTGATTTCTAATGAAGAGTCGGCATATCGGAAGTAGCTGCATCGGAAGAGCGGGAATTTGAACGCGGCTTTGCTGCTTACACGATTCCTCAATTTTTCGATCAGTGGTTGGTGGCATGGCGAGAAACCGTGCTCTTTCAAAGCGAATTGGGGGTGGTCGATTTTTTGGTGGTGTCGAAACCCCGGCCTGCCAACCCGTACGCTCTGGGGCTCCGATGAACAAACGCAGGTCCTTCGACTCGGTCGCCGTGGCGACCTTCGCTCAGGATGACAGGTTGTAATTGCGATTGGGATGGCGGCCGGGGCGAATTTGGGATGGCGCTTCGCGGCGGGGTGGTTAGAATGGATGCATGAAACTGAACGGGAAGATCGTGTTGATTACCGGGGCCAGTTCTGGGATTGGGGCGGCTACGGCGGCGGCGTTTGCGGCGGAGGGGGCACGGCTGCTGCTCGCCGCTCGCCGCGCCGGAAAGCTGGCGGAGGTGGCTTCACTGGCGCTGGAGCGCGGTGCTGCGGCGGTGCACTCGATCGACCTGGACGTGCGCGATCGCCGGGCAGTGCAGGACGCGATTGACGCTCTGCCTGCGGAGTGGGCGGAGATCGATGTGCTGGTGAATAACGCCGGGCTCAGCCGGGGCCTGGAGAAGCTTTACCTGGGCAAGATCGAGGACTGGGAAGAGATGATCGACACCAACGTAAAGGGGCTTCTTTATGTCTCGCGCGCCGTGGTGCCGGGGATGGTGGTGCGCAAGCGGGGGCACGTGGTGAATCTGGGGTCGACGGCCGGGGAGATGACGTATCCGGGAGCGGCGGTTTATTGCGGGAGCAAAGCGGCGGAACGGGCGATCAACGACGGGCTGCGGCAGGATTTGCTGGGGACGCCGGTGCGGGTAACGACGATCGATCCGGGGATGGTGGAGACAGATTTCAGCCTGGTGCGGTTTCACGGGGATGCGGAGAGGGCTGCGAAGGTATACAAGGGGGTCACACCGCTGAAGGCGGAAGACGTGGCCGACGCGATTTTATGGGCCGTGACCCGACCTGCGCATGTGAATGTGGCGCGGGTGCTGCTTACGCCGGTGGACCAGGCCAACTCGCTGCTGTTTAACCGCGAACCCTAGAGGACCGCGGTGGTGGGGCTAACCCATGGCTTGAATCTGGCCTTCGATCATGGTGAGGGCGTCTTCAAGCGCCGCGCGACGTGCCGGGTTTGAGGTTTTCTGCGAGAGGATATTTTCCCGTTGCAGATTGAGGGCCTGCTTTTGCCGCTCCCGTTCGGTGCGGTGCTGTTCGGCTATGCGGCGAGCTTCTTCGCTCACAAAACCGTCGTCGGAGTCGACCTCCAGCTGTTGCAGGGTTTTTGCCATCGTTACCTCCAGGGATATACTTTTTTTTGAAGTAGGAACCCTGTCTTCTATTCTAGAGTGTTTGGCCGAGTTGTGTCCCATGGAGTGAATCCGGTTAGCCATGGAAGCGGGAAGGACTGAGCATGCGGGTATGGCAGATTTCGTCGTTTGGCGTTGATTCTTTGGAGTTTGCGGAGCGGCCGACGCCTGCCGCCGGACCCGGCGAGGTGCTGGTCAGGGTGCATGCAATTTCGTTCAATTATCGCGATTTGCTGGTGGTAAAGGGACTTTATAACCCGAAAATGAAGCTGCCGCGGATTCCGTGCTCCGACGGTGCGGGAGAAGTGGCGGCGGTGGGAGAGGGTGTGAGCCGGTGGAAGCCGGGAGACCGCGTGGCCGGGATCTTCATGCAGAACTGGCTGGACGGCGAACTGACCGGGGCAAAGGCGCGCGGAGCACTGGGCGGGGACATTGACGGCATGCTGGCCGAGTACGTGGTTCTGAAACAGACCGGGCTGGTGGAGGTGCCGGAGTACTTGAGTTTTCAGGAGGCGGCCACGCTGCCCTGCGCAGCGGTGACGGCGTGGAATGCACTGAAGGCTGGGAAGGTGAAGCCGGGCGGGACGGTGCTGATTCAGGGAACCGGCGGGGTTTCGATTTTTGCGCTGCAACTGGCGCGGCTGCGGGGAGCGCGGGTGCTGGGGATATCAAGCAGTTTTGAGAAGCTGGAGCTGGCGCATGCGCTGGGTTTGGACGCGAGCTTGAATTACCTGGACTATCCCGACTGGGAACGCTGGGTGCTGGACGAAACAGGCGGCGAAGGCGTGGACCTGGTGGTGGAGGTGGGCGGGCTGGCTACGTTGCCTCGCTCGCTGAGGGCGGTCAGAGTAGGCGGGGTGATTGCACAGGTGGGGGTGCTGAGCGGCTCGGCCGAGGCTGACGCGCTGCCGATTGTTTCACTGCTGCACAAAATGGCGCGCATTCAGGGGATTTATGTTGGATCGCGCAAGGACTTTGAGGATTTGAACAAGGCCATCACGCTGGCCGTGCTGCGGCCTGTGGGCGAGAACTTCCATTGGTCGCAGGCTCGCGAGGCACTGATCCGCATGGAAGAGGCGACACACTTCGGCAAGCTGGTGCTTACGGTGGGGTAAGAGCGACGGGCATCAGTGCGCGGCGATGACAAGGTGTTTGAAGTTGCTCTTCGGCCCAAAACGGACTCGTCTTGACCGGAATGGGCAGTTCGCATTTTCTGCTCAGCACGTTTGACCGATAATTCATCCTCTGCGCGTCGAAAGCCAATTTAATGTTGAGATGACCGCACCGGCCGAGGGTAACCTTCTGTCTGGGCGGGAATGAGGGTTCCGATGCCAAATTCTTCTGCCGAAAATCCTTCGCAAGCAGGGATGGTGAAAGACCTGAAGACCGCCATGACTGCCGAGGCGCTGGCGCACTCATTCCTCGACAATCTTTTCTTTGTACAGGGCAGGTCGCTGGAACGAGCCACGGTCAACGATCTTTATATGGCGCTGGCGCACACCGTCCGCGATCGCCTGGTGGAGCGCTGGATCCAAACGGTGAAAAACTACCAGGCGCAGGATGTGCGCGTGGTCTGCTATCTCTCGGCGGAGTTCCTCACCGGGCCCCACCTGGCCAATAATCTGATCAATCTGGGCATTCACGATGAAGCCGAGCAGGCCATGCGGAATCTGGGGCTGGATCTGAATGTGCTGATCGAGCAGGAGAAGGAGCCGGGACTTGGCAACGGCGGATTGGGGCGCCTGGCTTCGTGCTTTATGGACTCGTTGGCCACGCTCGACGTCCCCGCTATCGGCTACGGAATCCGGTACGAATATGGAATCTTCAACCAGCAGATTCGCGACGGCTGGCAGGTGGAGACCACGGACAATTGGCTGCGGCTGGGAAATCCCTGGGCGCTGGAACGCCCGGAAGACGCCTTCGAGGTAAAGATGGGCGGGCGGACGGAACGGCACACCGATCCCGGCGGCCGGCTGCAAGTGCATTGGATTCCGGAAAAGGTAGTTCGCGGGGTTCCGCACGATACGCCGATTCTGGGCTACAAGACCAACACCGCAAACACTATGCGGCTGTGGGCGGCGCGCGCCGTGGCGAGCTTCGATTTCGGCACCTTCAACACCGGTGATTTCTTTGGCGCGGTCGCCGACAAGGTTTCCTCGGAGAATATTTCCAAAATCCTTTATCCCAATGACGAAGGCTTTCAGGGCAAGCAACTGCGGCTGGCACAGCAGTTTTTCTTTGTCTCCTGCAGCCTGCAGCACATTCTGAAGATTCAGGGACACGCCAACCGTCCGCTGGCGGAGCTGCATCGCAACTTCGCTATTCAGATGAACGACACGCATCCGGCCATTTCCGTGGCCGAGCTGATGCGGCTGCTGATCGACGAGCACTCAATGGAGTGGGATGCAGCCTGGTACGTAACGCAGCATGCGCTCTCCTATACCAACCACACGCTGCTGCCCGAGGCACTGGAGCAATGGCCGCGCACCCTGTTCGGTTCCCTGCTGCCGCGGCATTTGGAGATTGTGGACGAGATCAACCGGCGCCACCTCGAAAATGTGCGGCAGAAGTTTCCAGGCGACGATGCGCGCGCGCAACGGCTTTCGGTAATTGACGAGAGCGGGGAGAAGTATGTGCGCATGGCTCACCTGGCGGCATTGGGCAGCCACGCCATCAACGGGGTGGCGGAGCTGCACTCTGAATTACTGAAGACTAACGTGCTGCGCGATTTTTACGAGCTTACGCCTGAAAAATTTTCGAACAAGACCAACGGCGTAACGCCACGCCGCTGGATGGTGCTGGCCAATCCTGGCCTGGCCTCGCTGCTGACCGCACGGCTTGGACCGGGATGGGTAAGGGATCTCGAAAAGCTGCGCCGGCTGGAGCCGCTGGCCGGCGACTTAGAACTGCACCGGGAATGGAGGGCCATCAAGCTCCAGAACAAGATGCGGCTCTCGGCCTACATTCAGGACCGGCTAGGCATCGCCGTCGAGCCTGAATCCATGTTTGATGTGCTGGTCAAGCGGCTGCATGAGTACAAGCGCCAGCACCTGCAGATTCTGCACATCCTCACGCTCTTCAAGCGCATCCAGCACGATCCGGACGCCGAGATAGTTCCGCGCGTTTTCATCTTCGGCGGAAAAGCCGCGCCCGGTTACCGCATGGCCAAGCTCATCATCAAGCTTATCCACTCCACCGGCGAAGCCATCAATGCAGACCCGCAGGTGCGCGGACGGCTCAAGGTGGTTTTTCTGCCGGATTACAACGTGAAGCTGGGCCAGCGCGTTTATCCCGCTGCCGATTTATCCGAGCAGATTTCTTTGGCGGGCAAGGAGGCTTCCGGCACCGGCAATATGAAATTTGCCATGAACGGAGCGCTCACCATCGGCACCCTCGACGGCGCCAACATTGAGATACGTGAGGAGGTAGGCGAGGAGAACTTCTTCCTCTTCGGACTGACCACGCGCGAGGTGGAGCAGCGCAAGCGACAGGGCTACAATCCCCGCGCGATCTACGACGCCAACCCCGAACTTCGCGAGGTGCTTGACTCGCTGCTGAGCGGAGAGTTTTCGCGCGGCGACAGATCGCTCTTTGAGCTGCTGGTCAACTCGCTGCTGAACGGCGACGAGTATATGCTGCTGGCCGATTACCAGTCTTACATTGACTGCCAGGACCGCGTGAGCGAGGCCTACAAGAACCAGGAAGAATGGACCCGCATGAGTATCCTCAACGTGGCGCGCATCGGGAAATTCTCCTCTGACCGCTCCATCCGCGACTACTGCGCTGATATCTGGAAGACCTGGCCGGTGAAGATTCAGCTGTAGGAAACCCTCGAAGCGCGCTGCTAAAATGAAGGCAATATGCCCGCCGCCGCGCTATCGCCTGAGGTTCTGGCCAAGTACGAGCCCGTCATCGGACTCGAAGTTCACGTACAACTGCTCACCGCAACCAAGGCCTTCTGCGGTTGCCGGAATCATTTTGGTTCGGCCCCCAACACCAACGTCTGCCCGGTTTGCCTAGGCCTGCCTGGCTCCTTGCCGGTGCTCAATGAGAAGGCAGTCGAGTTCGCCGCTCTGGCATCGCTGGCCATCAACTGCCAGGTGAGGGAGCGCTCGATCTTCGCGCGCAAGAACTATTTCTATCCCGACCTGCCCAAGGGCTACCAGATATCGCAGTACGACAAGCCCATCGCCGAACATGGATTCATTGAGATTCCCACGACGGACAGCGGCACAAAACGTATTGGCATCACCAGGCTGCATCTCGAAGAGGACGCGGGCAAGAGCCTCCACGACGGTTTTTCCGACTCCGACACGTGCACTTATATTGATCTGAACCGGTGTGGCACGCCGCTGGCCGAGATCGTCAGCGAGCCCGATATTCGTACTCCCGACGAGGCCTTCGAGTACCTGACCCGGTTAAAAGAGATCCTGCTTTACTGCGGCGTCTCCGACTGCAATATGGAGGAGGGTTCGCTTCGTTGTGACGCGAACGTCAGCGTCCGTCTAAAGGGCGCGGAGCGCTTCGGCACCAAGGCTGAAGTGAAAAACGTGAACAGCTTCCGTTTTGTGCGCGCCGCACTGGAGTACGAGATTGAGCGCCAGATTGAGGTGATCGAGTCAGGCGGGCGCGTGACACAGGAGAGCCGGCTGTGGAATGCAAATGAGGGACGCACCTACTCCATGCGCTCCAAGGAGCAGGCCCACGATTACCGCTACTTCCCTGAGCCCGATCTGCCGCCGCTGATCGTGAGCGCGGAGTTTCTGGCCGAGACGAGGAAAAAACTTCCCGAATTGCCCGAAGCGCGCCGCGCACGGATCGTCGCCGAATATGAACTGAGCATGCGGGATGCCGCCACACTCACAGCATCGCGCGAGTTCGCCGATCGCTTTGAAGCCGCCGCGCGCACTGCCCGCAATCCACGCCGCGTGGCCAATGTGTTGCTGAGCGAGGTTGGCGGCCGTCTGAAAGCTCTGAATCTCGAGCAGGAACAATCTCCGGTCTCGATGGGCGGCATTGTGTTGGCCGCCGATCTGCTGGATGAGGGCAAGATCAGTTCCAAGCAGCTCAAGCAGCTATTCGACGCGTGTTTTGAGAAGGGCGAAGACTTCGCCGCCGTTTATGAACGCGAGAAGCCTGAGCAGATCACCGACGCCTCGGCGCTGGAGAGTTTGATCGATCAGGTGATCGCCGCCAACCCCAAGCAGGTGGAGCAGTACCGCGCCGGCAAGACGACGCTGGCCGCATTCTTTGTGGGTCAGGTGATGAAGGCCACCAAGGGCCAAGCCAACCCGGCGCTGCTCAACGAACTGGTGACGAAAAAGCTGAGTGGGTGAAGCGAGCTTACTTCAACTTCAGCTCGCTCACATACTCCTTGCGCGTATCCCACGTGCTGATGGTCTTGGTGACGCTTTTCTTGCCGTCCTTCTCCGCCCATAGCTCGTGGTCTTCCGCCATATAGACCTGCGTGAAACGGTAGTGGCCTTCCGCGTCGGTGGTATAGCTGCGGATGGACTTGCTCTTCAGGTCTTTGAGAAAGACGGTGGCGCCAACGACCGGAGCGGAGGCCGCGTTCTCCACGGTTCCTCTCACTATCCGCTGGCCAAAATTCTGCGCATGCGCCATGGCCGGCGCCAGACCGAATCCGGCCTGGCCTGCGTGCGGTCCTATGGAGAAAATTCCTGTCGCCAAGGCGGCACATACCACCCCGAACGCAAATCTCGTGGAACAAATCCTCACTCTTCTTCCTCTTCCTCTTCTAAAAGATCTTCTTCGTCGTCGAGCAGATCGCCGTCCACTCGCGCCAACTCCAGCGGTTCAACGCCGACAACCTCATACTCTACCCCGCACTCATCACAGGCAACAACATCGCCTTCTTCCACTTCGTCCAATTCGATGTCTAATACATTCTCGCATTCAGGGCAGCTGGGCATGACAGCCTCCTCTCTTTCCAGAACATATTTCATTGCAGTAAATGGTCCTCCAACTACAACAACGATATCTTTAGGGAGAACCCGTCCTCAGGTCAAGTGGCACACATGGCAAAATCTTCGGGAAGTGTATATCCCCGATCATTACTTTGGGAATTCCCGTTCGAAATCCTTCCGGGGATGGTTCCGATGCGGAACCGCGCCGGATTGCCCTTATAGACGGCCAATGACATTTATACGCTCCAACGTTTAACCTGTTTACTACAATGCCAAGGATTGGCTCCAGTTCGTTTGCCTTCCCCGCCTTCAGCGGCGCAACCCGCCGGCTGGTTCTGTGGAATTTGATCGCGTACTTTGCACTGCTTCTGTTGCACGCGGCGTCGGCGAACAGTGCGGATCTGCTGAAGGCCGCACTTTCATTTATTCCAAGTGTATTTTTGCACGGATGGCTCTGGCAGCCCTTCACTTACAGCCTGGTTCACATTGGTATTTTTGGAACGCTTTTCGAGTTACTCTCGCTGTGGTTCCTGGCTGGATTTCTTGAGAGCGCGCACAGCTCAAGCTGGATCACCGGGCTCTATGCAACTTCAGTTCTTGGCACTGCAGCCGCGGCTACCGCTCTCTACACTGTTGGCCACACGCTCAAGCCCACGCTCGGCCAGGTTGCGCTGAATGGCTGCTTCGGCGGCATCTTCGGCCTGCTGGTGGCTATCGGCGTTCTCTACGGCGACGTACAGTTTATGCTTTTTCCACTGCCCATCGGTATCAAGGCACGCTACCTGGCGGCCATCTACGCGCTGGTTTCTATTGCCATGCTCTTCGGCCCGCAGGGCTTGTACGCATTTTCTGAATTGGGGGGGGCGCTGGCTGGGCTGTTCTTTATTCGCCTGGCTCCGAGGCGGGGATTCCCCTTCGCTTTCAGCGAGCATTGGTATGGACTGCGCAATCGCTATTACCGCTGGAAGCGCCGACGCGCCGCCCGCAAATTCGAGGTTTATATGCGCTCGCAGGGGCGCACAGTTCGCTTTGACGGCCAGGGACGTCAGATCGACGGCGATCCTGACGACAAGAAGCGATGGAACTAGAATTGGCTCTTCTCGGATTCGCTTCTGTCCCTGGGTCGGCAGGTTAAAATCTCTCTGAATGCAAAAGAAAATCGCTTTTCTCTTTCCGGGGCAAGGTTCGCAGGCGGTGGGCATGGGCCGCGAACTTGGAGCCCACTTTCCTATTGCCGCACAGACGTATGCCGAGGCCGACGAGGCTCTTGGCTTTCCGCTCTCCAAGGTCATCTTCGAGGGGCCCGAAGAGGAGCTGAAGCTCACCGAGAATACGCAGCCGGCTATTCTCACCGTCAGCGTGGCGGCCTGGCGCGTGCTCGCCCAGCACGGCGTGGAGCCGGCTCTGGCTGCCGGACACTCTCTGGGCGAGTGGAGCGCCCATGTGGCCGCCGGTACGCTCGGCTTTGCCGATGCGGTGCGCGCCGTGAAGGCTCGCGGACGGGCGATGCAACTGGCCGTCCCGGCGGGACAAGGCGCAATGGCCGCCGTGCTTTCGCTCTCCGCCGATCAAGTTGCGGAAGCCTGTCGAGAAGCCGCTGCCGAGACCGGACTGACTGTTGCCGCAGCGAATCTGAACTCGCCAGGCCAGACGGTGATCTCCGGAACATTGGCGGCCGTGGAACGGGCTGCGGCACTGGCAAAGGCCAAAGGAGCGCGGCGGGCCGTGATGCTTCCAGTGAGTGCGCCGTTCCACTGTGCGCTGATGCAGGCAGCGCAGGAAGAAGTGGCGCGCGTGCTTGGGGCGCTGAAACTGGCCGATCCTCGCATTCCCGTAGCCGCCAACGTGACGGGCAGGGTGGTCTCAACCGCCGCTGAGGCGCAGGACGCGCTGATTCGCCAGGTCACCGGGGCGGTGCGCTGGATGGAATGCGTTCAGTCTTTGCTTGGGGCTGGGGCGGAGGTTTTTATCGAGGTTGGGCCTGGAAAAGTGCTCTGTGGACTGCTGCGACAGATCGATCCGGCGCAAAAATCCCTGAATGTGGAAGACGCTGCGAGCCTGGAGGCTACGCTGGCGGCGCTGGCATAAGGAGAGGACACGCGCGCATAATCCGCGCGAGCACCTAACTTCAAGTTAGTCTATTTACACTTTGCCGGCTTGTTTCGCGTCCTTGACCAATTCTTCTGTGTGCCTGAGGGCATTCTGAGAGAGCTCGTGAGCCTTTTTGCTCAGTTCGTGAGCGGTCAGATGATCCGACTTGCTGTGCGCGGCAGCAGCGGCTTCGTGGGCATGCGCTGCCTGGTTGTGGAGTTCCGCTCCTCGATCGTGTGGGCTCTGGGGCATATTAATCTCCTCACATATTCGATGCCGGCCACGAGGCAAGGACCCGCTGAAGATTGATTGAAGCTGAGTCGTAGATTGGCTGATTAGGTCGCCACTACGGTTCGAGGGACAACTCCACTCCCTCGGGCGAGTAGTTCAGCTTATGGGTCTTTGGATCGTAGTCCAAATTGAGCGGCTTGCTCTTTCGCTCGTTAATAAGCACCGCGACCATCAGCACATTGCCATACATTCGCTCGGCCGCGATCTTGTGGCTGTGAATGGGACCGTATTCGTTCGCGTTGCTGGAGGGGCCCAAATCCTGCTGGAAGCGCTCAAAGGGATAAGCGCCATACTGCGCCAGATGCTGCTGCCATTTTTTGTCGTGGACCCAGATTCCGTAGGCCTTGGGCAGGTCGTTCTGCTCGACAGCCGTAAGTAAACCGTTCACAGCCGAACGGCCAAAGAGGTGGCTGTTCCAGTTCCACGGCCAGTCCACGGGCATTCCGGCCACCAGCCACCATCCCACGATCAGCGCCACAAAAAGGCCCGCGGCGGTATAGAGAGATAGACGGCGGCGGCGTTCGCGAGCTTCATTAAATACAGGAGCGTCGAGCAAGGTCATGGTACATGTTCCTCGAATACAGGATACGGCAAAAAAGCAGTGGTCAGTGATCAGTTATCAGTGATCAGTTGTCCCGCTCCATTCGACCTCCGGAAACTGACGACTGACAACTATCTTCGCTACTCTCTGCTATAAACCGTCCGGCTCTTCTCCGCTTGCCGTTCCAGGGCCAGTTCGATCAACTTTGTGATCAGGTCTGTGTACTTGACCCCTGTAGCCTCCCACAGCTTGGGGTACATGCTGATGCGGGTGAAGCCGGGCATGGTGTTTACTTCGTTGAGGAAAATGCGGTGCTTGCCGTCGGGCTCCATCAGGAAATCTACCCGCGCAAGGCCGGATAGGTCGCATGCGCGGAAGGCTGCTACGGCCATTTCGCGGATCTGCTTCGCTTGCGATTTGGTCAGTTTGGCCGGAATCATCGGCACCGAGCCTTCGGAAAGATATTTTGCTTCGTAGTCGTAGAACTCCTTGCCAGGAATGATTTCGCCCACTACGCTCGCCTGGGGATCATCGTTGCCCAGCACGGCAACCTCGAACTCGCGGGCTTTGGCTTGCCGGCCTCCGCGGTGGGTTTTTCCGCCCACACCCTGCTCCACCACCAATTTGCGATCGTACCTGGCGGCCAGGGTGAGCGCCGGGCCGAGTTCCTTGCGATCGTGGACTTTACTGATGCCCACCGACGAACCCAGGTTGGCCGGCTTCACAAAGACCGGGTACTTGAGCGCAGCCTCGACCTGGGCAATCGCCTTGCGCGGAGATTTTTCCCAATCGGCCCGGAGCAGCGTCACATGCCTGACGATGGGCAATTTGGCGTTGGCAAAGAGCCGCTTCATTACGTCCTTATCCATGCCCGCCGCTGAGCCTAGCACGCCGGAGCCGACGTAGGCGATGCCCGCAAGTTCAAAAAGTCCCTGGATAGTGCCATCCTCGCCGAAGGTGCCATGCAGCACGGGAAAAACCACATCGAGGGACTGGCCGCTGAGCGCGGCGTGGCTATCGATGGCCGATTGCGCCGCGACCTGACCGGCCGGCTCCGGAGCCAGTAGTGCCGGGGTGCCTCCGGCTAAAACCTGCGCACCGGGCGTAGACGCCGGATCGCCTGCACGCAGTTCTTTAGGCGCTTCGCCGGGAGCTGCACCCTCAAGCAATCCGTGGGCCGCCGCGGAGACCAGCCAATGCCCGGATTTGTTGATGCCGATAGGCACCACGTCGAACTTGCCGCGATCGATGGCCTCTAAAATTGAAGCCGCAGACAGCAGCGAGACCTCATGCTCGCCACTGCGCCCGCCAAAGATAATTCCCATACGAATTTTTTTTGTCATCTGGAAATTTGATCACCGTTACAATTGCACAAAATTCGGTACAGATTCAGTGTAGAACCACGGCATAGGTTCTCCTTTCCAAAATCTGTGGCTGAGCAATATTGACCTGGCAACTATCCGCCGACCGCTTAGTGTAGGGTGGATGTAGTTATATCTCTACATCGGCTATCGACCCAGGCAGACACAAGAGTAATAATGAGAACATCCAGGTTACCGGTGCATTCATTTCGCACACTGGCCCTCGGCAATTCCTCGTTCTGGGGTTATGTTTTCCCAAGACGCTGCCGATGGAAGAAATACGGATCAAGCAAAGGATCGCCGAAACGAACGAACTATCTCTTATGATGAGGCTGATTTCAGCCTTTGCGATCATTCTCGCGTGCGCCTCGGCTGCCGTTGTTGCGGAGCCCGCGCCGCTCAACACGCTGCACGCCATTCGTGCTCTTACCAACGCCGAGGCCAGTCGGCGCTTTCCTGTCGCTTTCGAAGCTACGGTTACCTTTTTCCGAAGCAATCCAAGATCGTTGTATGCGCAGGACGGCAATCAGGCCATTTGGGTAGATCTCGATAAGGATTTCAAGCTGGTACCCGGAGATCGCATTCTGATACAAGGAGTTACCGAATCGAGCTTCCGTACCGACGTGGAAGCCCATGACGTCACAGTGCTCCGTCATGGCAATCTGCCCAAACCGGAGCCCGCAACTTACAGGGAGCTGATCAACATTCAGCACCTTTGCAAGCTGGTCACGATTCTCGGGGTGATTCGCTCGGCGGATCTGGTGCCGAACACGCAGACCCATGAAGTCAGCGCCCGCATGGGCATGCTTGTGGATGGCGGTGAGATCGAAGTCTGGGTGGACACAGACGATGAGAACGCGCTCAAGAAACTGCTGAATGCCGAGGTAGAGATCACCGGGGTTGCCGGAGTAAGGTTTGACGGCAAGTTTCAGACCACGGGAATCATTCTTCATGTTTCCACACTGGCGAACGTGAAAATCCTTCATCAAGCAAAAGCCAGCCCGTGGTCACTCCCTATAACACCCATGGATCTGATTTACCAAGCTCATCATGTGCACGATTTCACGCAAAGGGTCCGGGTTGAGGGATCGGTCACGTACTATCAGCCGGGCTCGGCGATTGTGCTTCAGAGCGGCGATAAAAGCCTGTGGATCATGACCCGGACATACAGCGACATTCCGATCGGCGATCTCGTCGACGCAACCGGCTTCCCCGATCTGCACGACGGCTTTTTAACCCTGACCGGCGGCGAAGTACAGGATAACCATGTGCAGGCGCCCATCGCGCCACTACCAGCGACCTGGGATCTGCTTTCATCGAGCCGAAATTTATTCGACCTGGTCTCCATCGAAGGACGCGTGGTGACGGAGGTTCGGGCAGCTCAACAGGACGAGTACGTTCTGGCATCGCATGGACAACTGTTCTCCGCTATTTACCGTCATCCGCCTGCAGGCGGCCAGTCCCCGCTTCCCGCCATGATGAAGATTGCGCCTGGTTCCGTCATTCGCGTCACCGGCATCTGCATCCTGGAAGATTCCCATCCATTCGAATCGAATGCATCGCATGTATCGTTCAATATCCTGATGCGTTCGCCCCGAGATATCGCAATCGTCGCCGGACCGCCCTTGCTGAATGTACCCAACCTCATGCTTCTGGTTGGCTTGATGCTGATGGTCTTGGTCGTCGTGGGTACCTGGGGTTGGATCCTCGAGCGCAGAGTGCGGCAGAAGACGGTTGCATTAGCAGCCAGTATAGAGGCGGAGGCGGCGTTGCAGAGGCGTTCGGCACAGCTGGAAAAGAAGCGCAGCCGGATACTGGAGCACATCAACGGATCGCAACCGCTGGCTGAGATCCTTGAAGAAATCGCGGAGATGATCTCCTTTCGTCTGGATGGCGTGCCCTGCTGGTGCGAAGTCACCGATGGAGCAAGACTGGGTAATTATCCCCATCAACTGGATAGCCTGCGCATCCGTCGCGAGGAGATTCCCGCCCGTTCCGGCTCGCCGCTGGGTTCGTTCTTTGCCGGCTTCGGTCCTGGGACCCTGCCCGGTTCCCATGAAGCCGAGGCGCTCGAACTGGGGGCTCGCCTGGCCGCGCTGGCCATGGAAACCCGTCGGCTTTACACCGACCTGCTCCACCGCTCGGAGTTCGACCAGCTCACCGACATTCACAACCGCTTCTCTCTCGATAAACATATGGACGCCCAGATCAATGACGCGCGAGAGAAGGCCGGCATCTTCGGGCTGATCTATATCGACCTGGATGAGTTCAAGCAGGTGAACGACCTCTATGGCCATCAAGTCGGCGACTATTATCTGCGAGAAGTGGCGCGGCGCATGAAGCGCCAACTCCGCAGCCATGACCTGCTGGCCCGTCTGGGCGGCGACGAATTTGCGGTGCTTGTCCCCGCGGCACGCAGCCGCGCCGCTGTTGAGGAGATCGCTGTGCGCCTGGAACACAGCTTCGACGAGCCCTTTGCCGTAGAGGGTTGTGTGATACGTGGTTCGGCCAGCGTCGGATTTGCTCTCTACCCCGAGGACGCCACTTCGAGAGACGGCCTGCTGAAAGCAGCTGACGATGCCATGTACGCGGTAAAAAATGCCAGGAAGCAAATCGGGCCGATGCCGGCCAATCGGTAGCACTCGTGACCACTGGTTTTTCTTATACGTTCAGCAGTCAGGTCAGGCTTTTCCGCCTACTCCACATCGCTCGGGCTTCGGTGCGCCCGGAAAAATCCGATCGGAGTAAAATGGCGGCTAGCGGACTTTCATTGCCTTCATGGCGCAAATGGGGTACTGAAGACTCATCCCAGGAGTCATGAATTGGCCGAAAGCAGCCGATAAGATCTCGGGGCTAGGCAAAACATCGCCCTTTTTGCGGGATTCCCATGAAGAGGCTGATTCCAGCAATTGCGATTATTCTCGGATGGGCCGTAGCTGCTTCGGCAGCCACACCCGGCAGGCTCACCACCCTGCGCGCCATCCACTCCCTCACCCTCGACCAGGCCTATCAGGCGCTGCCGGTGGACTTTGAAGCCACGGTTACCTACTTCCGCGGGTACAGTCACTTTCTTACCGTCCAGGACGGAGACATAGCCGTTTTTATCAGGGTCACAACGGATGCCAGGCTGGTTCCCGGCGATCGCATCCGGGTGCGTGGAACCACTAAGGCGGGCTTCCGCCCTGATGTGGTGTCCAGCGACATCACAGTGCTCTACCACGGCGACGTGCCCAAACCCGTGCCCGCCACCTACGAAGAGATGGTCCGGGTGCAGCGCGACTGCGTGCTTGTCACCGTACGCGGCGTGGTTCACTCCGCAGATCTGGCGTTGGTGGCGAATTCCAATGTGCCCACTGCCCGTGTACTCCTGATCATGGATGGCGGCGCCGTTGAGGTCCATGTGGATACCGACGACGAGATCGCACTCAAAGGACTGCTGGATGCCGAGGTGGAGGTCACCGGAATCGTTGAGGGAAAATTCGACGGAAAATGGCAGATGACTGGACTCGGCCTCGATGTTTCCTCGCTCATGAATGTAAAAATTCTCCATCGCGCCGACGCCAGTCCATGGTCCCTGCCGGCCACTCCGATGGACAAGATTCTCGGCGGCTACCACGTCAAGAATCTCTCCCAGAGGATGCTGGTCCACGGAGTGATCACCTACTATCAGCCAGGCACAGCTGTAGTTCTGCAAAACGGCGATAAAAGCCTTTGGATCGCCACCCGGACCAGCGCGCCCCTGCGCATTGGCGACCAGGCCGATGCAACCGGCTTTCCCGGCGTGCTCAATGGCTTTTTGATCCTCACCCAGGGCGAAATCCGGGATAATCAAGTGTCGGCTCCCATCACCCCCCTGCCAGCCACCTGGCAGCAACTCGTACGCAGCCTTCATTTCTTCGATCTGGTCTCCATCCAGGGAAAGGTAGAGACTGAAGTCCAGGAAAGCGCACAGGACTTGTATGTTTTGTCCGTGGACGGCCGGGTGTTTTCAGCCATCTACCGCCATCCAGAAATCCCGGGCTTGAAGCCGCAGCCCATGAAGAAGATTCAGATCGGCTCCAAGGTCAATGTTTCCGGCATCTGTTTTTTTATTCTTGAGAACTCCAAGCCATACGACCACGAAGCGCCGTTCAATATTCTGATGCGCACCCCTGACGACATTACCGTCGTCGCCGGTCCTTCGTGGATCAGCGTAGACAGCCTTCTTATCCTGGTTGGCTTGCTGCTCGCCGTGGTGGTGGCCGTGGGCGCAAGAGGATGGTATATCGAGCGCAAGGTTCGCAGCAAAACAGCCGAGATGGCATACATTGAAAGACGGCGCAGCAGCATCCTCGAAGACATTAACGGCTCGCTACCCCTGGCGGAGATCATTGAGCATATCACTGAACTGGTCTCCTTCAAGCTGCATGGCGCGCCCTGCTGGTGCCAGATCGTCGATGGAGCGTTGCTGGGAAATTGCCCACCGAAGCTCGCCGACCTGCGCATCGTCCGACAGGAGATTGCTTCCCGTTCAGGCCCTCCACTCGGCGAACTCTTTGCCGCCTTTGACGCGCTCACCAAACCCACCGCCGCTGAATCTGAGGCTCTCTTTAAGGCGGCCGCCCTGGCCACACTGGCCATTGAAACCCGCCGGCTTTATTCGGACTTAGTCCACCGTTCGGAGTTTGACTTGCTCACCGACATCCACAACCGCTTCTCTCTCGACAAGCATTTGGACGCCCTGATCAATGAGGCGCGCCAGAAGGCCGGGATCTTCGGGCTGATTTACATTGATTTAGATGAGTTCAAGCAGGTGAACGACCTCTATGGCCACCAGGTGGGCGACTTTTATTTGCAGGAGGTGGCGTTGCGCATGAAGCGCCAGCTTCGCGCCCACGATCTGCTGGCGCGGTTGGGCGGCGATGAATTTGCAGTGCTTGTCCCCACGGCGCGCAGTCGCGCCGCTGTCGAGGAGATCGCCGTGCGAATGGAACACTGCTTCGATGAGCCCTTTGCCGTGCAGGGCGATGTGATACATGGTTCGGCCAGCGTCGGATTTGCTCTTTACCCCGAGGACGCCTCAACCAAAGACAGCCTGTTGAGCGCGGCCGACTCCGCCATGTATGCGGTCAAGAATTCCAAGAAGCAAATCGAAACCATCAAAGCCTAGTGAGAGCAATCCGGTTCCGCCGTTTATGTCTCAATATGAAACGAGGCCCGGCTTGCGCCGGGCCTCGTTTGCGGTTGTGGATTAAGTTGATCTGAAAAGCCTGTCCAAAGATTGCTGAAGGACGGGGCTTTTACTCTGCCGCCATCTCTTCGGCTTCGCCTTCCTGGCGCATCAGTTCCAGCTCACGCTCGGCCGCTTCGATCTCCGCGTTCACTTCCTGTTGTACGCGGACCGCCGCTTCTTCCAGTTCTGGTGATAGCTGGACGTTGCGGTAGTACTCCAGGCCCGTGCCGGCGGGAATCAGCCTTCCCACGATGACGTTTTCCTTCAACCCGCGCAAGTTATCGATAGCCCCGTTGATGCTGGCTTCGGTCAGTACTCGGGTCGTCTCCTGGAAGCTGGCAGCTGAGATAAAGCTGTCAGTGGAGAGCGAAGCCTTGGTGATGCCAAGCAGCAGCGGACGCCCGGTCGCCGGACGGCCTCCTTGCATCATCACCCGATCGTTCTCCTCACGGAAGCGGAAGCGGTCCACCTGCTGCTCGAGCAGGAAGTTGGTGTCGCCCACATCGTCGATCCGAACCCAGCGCAGCATTTGCCGCACGATCACTTCAATGTGCTTGTCAGAAATGGCCACGCCCTGGAGACGGTAGACTTCCTGGATCTCGTTCACCAGGTAAGCCTGCAGTTCCTTTTCGCCCAGCACGTCGAGAATGTCGTGCGGGTTCAAGGGGCCGTCCATCAGCGGGTCGCCGGCGCGCAAACGCTCGCCTTCCTGCACGTTTACGTGAATGCCGCGCGGCACCGAGTATTCCTTCTCGTCACCGTTGTCCGCAGTCACGTAAATCTTGCGCTGGCCCTTGGCCACTTCGCCAAAGCGGACCACACCGTCGATTTCGCTGATGATGGCTGTCTCACGCGGCTTGCGCGCTTCAAACAGTTCCACAACGCGCGGCAGGCCGCCGGTGATGTCCTTGGTGCGCGTGCTCTCCTTTGGAATCTTTGCGAGCACGTCGCCCGGACCCACCTCTTCGCCGTCCTGAATCATCAAGTGAGCGCCGCGAGGCAGCAGGTAGCGCTTGTGCGCCTTAGCGTTCTTCACCACAAAGGCCGGCTGCCGCTTTTCATCGGGAGAATCGGCTACCACCCAGCGCGAGAGGCCGGTGACTTCATCGACTTCTTCGTTGAGCGTGATGCCTTCCTGCAGGTCCTTGAACTGCACCGTGCCGCCAATCTCAGTGAGAATGGCGTAGGTGTAAGGATCCCACTCGGCCAGCACCTGACCCAGTTTCACGTGTGCGCCGTCCTTCACCTTGAGGCGCGCGCCATAAACCACCTGGTAGCGCTCCTTTTCACGGCCTCGGTCGTCCACGATGGCTACCGATCCTGAGCGGTTCATGGCCACCAGTGTGCCGTCTTTGCTCTCCACGTGATTCAGGTTGATGAAGCGCACAAATCCGTTGTTCTTGGCGTCGAGACGCGACTTGTCGGATACGCGGCTGGCCGTTCCGCCGACGTGAAAGGTACGCATGGTCAACTGCGTTCCCGGCTCGCCGATGGATTGCGCTGCGATCACGCCGCATGTCTCGCCCAGTTCCACCATGCGACCGGAGCCGAGGTTGCGCCCGTAGCAGAGAGCGCAGACGCCGCGACGCGACTCGCAGGTCAGCACCGAGCGGATCTTCACCTTCTCCTTGCCTGCTGCCTGAATCGCCGAAGCAATATCCTCGTCGATGCCCTGGTTCAGATCCACCACCACGTTGCCGTCGTAGTCCTTGATCCTCTCGAGAGATACGCGGCCGATGATGCGATCACGCAATTCCTCGATGATCTCACCGGACTCGACGATCGAGCCAACGTAGATGCCCTCCATGGTGCCGCAATCGTATTCAGTCACGATCACGTCCTGGGCAACGTCGACCAGGCGGCGGGTCAGATAGCCGGAATCGGCCGTCTTGAGCGCCGTATCGGCCAGGCCCTTGCGCGCGCCGTGTGTCGAAATGAAGTACTCGAGCACGGTAAGGCCCTCGCGGAAGTTCGCCGTGATGGGCGTTTCAATCACTTCGCCTGAGGGCTTGGCCATCAGTCCGCGCATGCCGCTAAGCTGGCGAATTTGCTGCTTCGATCCACGGGCGCCCGAGTCGGCCATGATGTAAATCGGATTAAATGCGCCTTCGTCGTCTGCCTTCTTCATGTTGCCAAACATTTCGTCGGCCACCTGATCGGTCACCGCCGACCACATCTGGATGACCTTGTTCGATCGCTCGCCATTGGTGATGGCGCCGTCCATATACTGCTTCTGGACCTCGATCACCTTCAAATCGGCGTCGCGCACCACCGTGTATTTGCTGTCCGGAATCACCATGTCGTCCAAGCCAACGGAAAGACCCGAGCGCGTGGCGTATTGGAAGCCCAGCTCCTTGATGCGATCGAGCATGCCGACCGTCACTTCGAGACCCAGGTTCTGGTTGCAGTAGTTCACCAACTGGCCGATGCCCTTTTTCTTCAGCAGGCCATTGACGAACGGCATTCCCTGCGGCAGCGCGTCGTTAAGAATCACGCGCCCTACCGTGGTGGAGATGTACTGCTTGTTGAAGTCCACGGGCTCGACGTGCGTCAAGTCCTGGTCGTCATAGGCAGTTGTCATGTCCAGCACCTTGCCCGTATAACGTAGCCGGATGGGCGAAAGCGTCTCCACTTCCTTGGCTTCGAGCGCCATCAGGATCTCTTCAGTGTTGGCGAAGACACGGCCTTCGCCCTTGGCGCTCTTCTTGGCCTTGGTCAGATAGTAGATTCCCAGCACCATATCCTGCGAAGGAACAGTGATGGGCTGGCCAGAGGCCGGCGAAAGAATATTATGCGAGGCCAGCATCAGCACGCTGGCTTCAATCTGCGCTTCAGGCGACAGAGGAATATGAACCGCCATCTGGTCGCCGTCAAAGTCGGCGTTGAAGGCCGTGCAGACCAGCGGGTGAATTTTGATGGCCTTGCCCTCAACAAGCACCGGCTCAAAGGCCTGAATGCCGAGGCGGTGAAGCGTGGGAGCGCGATTGAGCAGCACCGGGTGATCCTTGATGACCTCTTCAAGAATGTCCCACACCACCGGGTCCTGCATCTCCACCATTTCTTTTGCCTGCTTGATGGTGGTGCAGTGGCCGGTCTGTTCCAGCCGATGATAGATGAAAGGCTTGAACAGTTCGAGCGCCATCTTCTTTGGCAGCCCGCACTGGTGCAATTTCAATTCAGGTCCAACCACGATAACCGAACGGCCCGAGTAGTCGACGCGCTTGCCTAGCAGATTCTGGCGGAAGCGACCTTGCTTGCCCTTGAGCGTATCGGAGAGAGACTTGAGCGGACGATTGTTGGCGCCGCGCAGAACGCGGCCGCGACGGCCGTTATCGAAGAGCGCGTCAACGGCCTCTTGAAGCATGCGCTTTTCGTTGCGCACAATCACTTCAGGCGCGTGCAGATCCATCAGCTTCTTCAACCGGTTGTTACGGTTGATGACGCGGCGGTAAAGATCATTAAGATCCGAAGTCGCGAAGCGCCCGCCATCCAGCGGCACCAGGGGGCGCAGCTCCGGAGGAATCACGGGCAGCACGTCCAGAATCATCCACTGTGGCTTGTTATCGCTCTTGCGGAATGCCTCCACAACCTTCAGCCGCTTGGCATATTTGAGCTTTTTCTGCGCTGAGGTTTCAGTCTTCATCCTCTCGCGCAACTCAATGCCCAGTTCGTCTACACTGACGCGCTTGAGCAGCTCCTTGATGGCTTCAGCGCCCATCATGGCCTTGAAGCCGGAGGGACGGAACTGCTGGTCAAGCTCGCGGTACTTGGTTTCGTCCTTGATGATCTCGCGTTCCTTCACCGGAGCGTCGCCCGGATCGATCACCACATAGGACTCGAAGTAAAGAATGCTTTCGAGATCGCGCAGAGAAATATCGAGCAGGTGGCCAATGCGCGAGGGTAGGCCCTTGAAGAACCAGACGTGCGAGCAGGGCGACGCGAGCTCGATGTGGCCCATGCGCTCGCGGCGCACTTTGCTCACCGTCACTTCAACGCCGCACTTGTCGCAGATTACGCCGCGGTGCTTCATGCGCTTATATTTTCCGCACAGGCACTCCCAGTCAGTGACCGGTCCAAAGATGCGGGCGCAGAACAAGCCGTCGCGCTCCGGCTTGAAGGTGCGGTAGTTGATGGTCTCCGGCTTGGTGACTTCACCATGCGACCAGCTGCGGATCTTCTCCGGCGATGCCAGCATGATGCGAATAGCGTCAAAGTCGGTAATGGGACCAGAAAGTTCAAACGGGTTCGAACGGAACAAGGCGACCCTCCCTGGCAGGCTTTTTCGGCGCTGCCGCGGTATCTCCCGGGATTTCTGAAGGATCCTTCCTTCCCGGGAAGCGGTGTTTGCCGCTTTCAAAGAAGAATCCGAAAAACAGTGGCTTGTGGTTAGTGAATAGTGGTTAGCATCTGCGGCCGTTCACTAATCACTAAGCACTAATCACTCGTCACTAATCTGCGACCGCAGCCACTTCAGGCGCGGGCAACTTCTTGATGAGGTCCGCGCGCTTGATCAACTCCACGTCAAGGCACAGCGATTGCAACTCGCGGATCAGCACGTTGAACGACTCGGGTACGCCCGGCTCAATTGCAGCCTCGCCCTTCACAATGGCCTCGTAGATCTTGGTGCGGCCATAGACGTCGTCCGACTTCGCCGTGAGCAGCTCCTGCAGAATGTATGCGGCGCCATACGCTTCGAGCGCCCACACTTCCATCTCGCCGAAGCGTTGCCCGCCAAATTGCGCCTTGCCGCCCAACGGCTGTTGCGTGATCAGCGAGTACGGCCCGATGGAGCGAGCGTGAATCTTGTCGTCCACCAGGTGCGAGAGCTTGAGCATGTAAATGTAGCCCACTGTTACGGGCTGCTCGAACTGCTCGCCGGTCATGCCGTCGAAAAGCGCCGTCTTGCCCGATGAAGGCAACCCGGCCGACGCCAGCAGCGCTTTGATCTCGCTCTCCTGCGCGCCGTCAAACACCGCGGTTCCGAACCAGATGCCTTTCTCCATGCCTGCGGCTACGCGCAGCAGCATCTCGTCGTCGAGTTCCAGCAGTTGCCGCAGCGTCGCGGTTCCGGCGAACTCTTTCTTCAGCAGTTCGCGCGTAAACGCGACATCCGTGTTGCCCTTGATCAGTGCGGCAATCTTCTTGCCCAGGTCGTGCGCGGCCCAGCCGAGGTGCGTTTCCAGAATCTGACCCACGTTCATACGGGAAGGCACGCCGAGTGGATTGAGTACAATCTCGACGGGGGTTCCATCGGGCAGATACGGCATGTCCTCTTCAGGCAATATGCGCGCGATCACGCCCTTGTTTCCGTGACGACCGGCCATTTTGTCGCCCACTGAAAGTTTGCGTTTCATGGCAACGTAAACCTTGACCAGCTTGATCACGCCGGGAGGCAGTTCGTCGCCCTTCTGCAGCTTGGCTACCTTCTCGTTGGTGATCTTACGCAGCACTTCGATCTGGCGCGAGGTCATCTCCTCGATCTCGTCGATCTGTTCGTTGACGCGCGGGTCCTTGTCGTTGTAGCGGATGCGCTTGAGATTCTTGGTAGAGATGCGCTCGATCACTTCCCGATCGAGAATCGCGCCCTTGGTCAGCAATCGCTTGTTGGTCCGCTCGTCGTGCAAGTCGGCTAACACTTCTTTGCCGCCCAGGATGCCTTCGAGCCTCTTGAGCCGCTCGTCGGTCAAGATTCGAATTTCGTCGCCCAGGTTCTTTTCGAGCTTTGCGACGTACTCGGCTTCGATCAGCTTGGCCCGCTCGTCCTTCTCCTGGCCCTTGCGGCTGAAAATGCGCACGTCTACCACCGTGCCCTCGATGCCCGGAGGGCAGGTGAGCGAGGCGTCGCGCACATCGCCAGCCTTTTCACCGAAGATGGCGCGCAGCAGTTTTTCTTCAGGCGTAAGCTGGGTCTCGCCCTTCGGAGTGACCTTGCCCACCAGAATGTCGCCGTGTTTGATCTGGGCGCCGATGCGGATCACGCCGCTCTCGTCCAGGTCGCGCAGCGCGTGTTCGCTCACGTTCGGAATGTCGCGCGTAATCTCCTCGGGACCGAGCTTGGTATCGCGGCCCTCGATTTCAAATTCCTCAATGTGGACCGAGGTGTAGTAGTCCTCTCTTACCAGCCGCTCGCTGATGAGGATGGCGTCCTCAAAATTGTAGCCGCGCCAGGGCATGAAGGCGACCAGAACATTTCGTCCCAGCGCCAGCTCGCCCTGCTCCGTGCAAGGTCCATCGGCGATTACCTGGCCCTTGATCACCCGGTCGCCTTCGCGAACCACCGGCTTCTGATTGATGCAGGTGTTCTGATTGGAGCGCTTAAACTTGATAAGCGTATAAATGTCGGAGCCCACCTCGCGCGAAAGCTGC
>Ga0187863_10000855_pt1 | contig 25300 bp, 21 predicted proteins | sample June2016WEW_11_1_FD_132975 | JGI IMG/M metagenome (GOLD analysis project Ga0187863, IMG submission 132975) | Peatland microbial communities from SPRUCE experiment site at the Marcell Experimental Forest, Minnesota, USA - June2016WEW_11_10 | ecosystem: Environmental > Terrestrial > Soil >...
CGGGCCCACGACGCGATAGCGGTAGATCTCGCCGATCGGGCTCGTGGGTGAGATCTGCGGCTGGGCACCGTTCGGCAGATTGCCGAGCTGCGACAAACGGTTGGTCACCCATTGCTCGGCCTGGTAGTAAGTGAAATCGTAGGTGAATTGGACTTTCACGTCCGACAGGCCGAACAACGAAATGGTGCGGATGGCCTGTACATTCGGAATGCCCGCCATCTGGATTTCGAGCGGGATGGTGATGTAGCGCTCGATTTCCTCCGCCGATTGGCCGGTGCTCTGCGTGACGATGTCGACCAGCGGCGGCACCGGATCGGGATAGGCCTCGATATTGAGCGTGAGGAAGCTCGCGATTCCGGCGCCCAGCACCAGCACCAGCAGCACCACGATCAGTACGCGCTGGCGCAGCGCAAACCCGACGATTGCGTTCATGAGGCCCCGGAAGCGGCCGCCTGATCGATGAAGAGGCCTCCCTTGATCACCACGTGGTCGCCGGAGGTGAGTCCCTCGGTCACCTCGATCAGTCCGTCGTCGCGACGTCCGGTGTGCACGGCGCGGTACGCCAGCGTGCCGTCCGGCTGCGCCACCCACACATGCGCGCCGTCGCCTTCATAGACCACCGCCTCTTCGGGCACCGCGGGCGATTCGGAGGCTTCGCTCGTGACGATCCGAAAATTCGCAAACATTTCCGGCTTGAGCGCGCCGTCGCGATTCGCGATCTCCGCACGAACCGTCAGGCGGTGCGTCGCCGGGTCCATCACCGGACTTACGTAGGTGAGACGCGCTGCAAAGGTACGCTTCGGGTAAGCGAGAACCCGAACCTCGACCGGCTGCCCGAGCTTCACCAGGCTCGCGTCCGTCTCGCGCACATTGGCGAGGAGCCACACCGTCGAGGTATCGGCGATGGTGAATTGCGGTGTGCCGCCGCCGGATTGAAGGTACTGTCCCGGACCCACTTGCCGGTCCACCACGACGCCTGCGACCGGCGCACGCAGCGTCGCCACCGGCTCGATGCCTTTGGTGTGCTCCAAGGCGTCGATGTCGGCGGGCGGGATGCCGAGAATTCGAAGCCGGTTGCGCACCGCGCTGAGCGCGACCTCGGCGGTGGTCAGATCGGTTTGCGCTTGCTGCCAATCCTGCAGGCTCCCGCCCTTCGCATCGTAGAGCGCATGCTTGCGGGTCTCATTGATGCGGGCGAGCTTCACTTGGGCGGCCGCGGTGCTCAGATCATTTTGTGCCTGAACAAATTCCGACGCGTCGATGGTGGCGAGCGCCGCGCCGGCCTTCACCGCGTCTCCCAAGCCGGCAATAACCCGCGTCACCCGGCCGGAGTAGGGGGAGAAGACCGGCGTGGAGTGGTCGGCATCGACGGCGATCTTGCCCTCGGTCATCTCCTCGCTGACGAAGGCATGCTGGCCTACCGGGGCGATGGTCAATGTCTTCAACTGCTGAGCGGTGGGGCGAAACGTCCCGGGAGGCGAGGGTGGTGGCCCCTGCGGTGCCTCATGGGAACCGAATGCTCGGTCGCCGAGCCATATCGCGAGCACGATGGCCGCCGCCGCGACGACGCCAATGGCCGTGACGCGCCATTGGCGCGCCGCCGACCATGCACGCCGATCGATCGATGCCTGGTTCAGCGGGTCCGGCTCGGTCGGAGCCGGCTCATTCTGCGATTCACTCATTCAACCTCAACTCATCCGGGATCGGGTTTTCGGCCGGTCAGAAGACTCAAAAATGAAAGATAGCGTCCATGGCCAGCATGGCCTGAGAGCGCTTCCCGCCGTTCTGTTCGAAGCTCAAGGTACGCCCGCCGCTCGAGAACGTACAGGTCGACACCCCCGACACCGCCGGGGCGTAGCAGGGATTGTCGTACGCATATCCGGTGGCGGCCGCATTCGGCGCCGATACCTGGCGTTCGTAACGCGCTTCGGGGCGCAGTTCGAGGGCGTCGCCGACCCAGTGGGTGTAGCCGAGATCGAACTCCACAAAAGCGCCCTTGAAGCCCGTGCGTTGACCCGTGCTGTCGTTGAGATAGTCACTCCGCCAGGTCCAGATGTCGTGCGCATCATAGGTGTAGTTCAGGTAATTCACGATCGCCCATTCATGAGATGCGCAGTACACGAGCGCGGTATTGTTGCATTGAGCGCCGGCCGGGGCCCCGATGTTGTACTCCGGCGCCGGAAACATGGCGGCGAGGATGGCCGCTCCTTGCGGGTTCGACACATCGGGCGTGTGATTTTGCCACATGTACCAGGCCTCGGTATCCATGTGCCATTGCTCGTTGAATTTGTGATACCACGTGGCAACGGCATGCTGGATGTTGTTCCAGCCAAAGTTCTGGTTATTCAAGCCGTTCATGCAGGGATAGAACGCATCGCGGGCTGAATCCGTCGTGTAGATGATGCACGCGGCGGGGGTGACCTGCCTGAAGTGCTTGTCGGTCGGCGAGATGTCATTGCCGCCGGAAACTTCCAGCTGAACATTCCAATTCTTGTTGAGCATCGTGGTCGAGACGATGCCGTTTTGGGTATAGGGATCGTAGGTGTACAAAAGTGAATGGCTGTAGGTGATGTTGTTCGGCGCGAGCTGCGCTTCGATGTCGGGGATCGAGATGTAGCGGCCGACGCGGACGTTCTCCCCGTCGAAGAAATGCGGGAAATAAAAATCGAGATAATACATCACGGGATCGATACCGTAGAGCCGCTCCTGGCGGGTGTATTGGTAGCTCAGGATGCCGTTCGCGAACGTGTACTTGTAGTCGGTACCGTAGAGCGTCGCCACGCGAAAGCCCCAGTCGAAGTGATCGCGCTGGATCGCGTCCGCCGTGCGCTCGAAATACAGCGCCGCCTGATCCAATTGGATGGTGTTGGGCTCGTAGGAGTAGGCGGACGGATAGTTGCCTCCGGTGCCGGAAAGCTTGTTGAACCCCAAGTTGGAGGTGCTGATGTTCGCGCCCGGCTCGATCCACCCATAGATGGTGAAGCGGCTGGCCTTCCACGCTTTGCCGTGCTCGCCGCAGTAGATGGCATCCATCAGCGCGCTCGAGTACATGTTTTCGTAACCGATCAGCTCCGTCCCGCCTTCATTCCATACCGCGTACGGCCACGGTGGGTTCGATACCGGCGGCGCCGCCAGATTCTTTCGGTAGCCGGCCGCCTGCTCGTCGAAGGGCGCGTTGGGGTCCGCCGCCGGCGCCGCCGGCTGATCCTCGGGAAACAGATGCTTTTTGTAGCTATCGCTGAGCCGCTTCCAGAAGCCCGTGTTCGCCGACCCGTCCGCGCAGCCCTCGATGGGGCCGCTCGATCCGGCGGCTGAAGCGGGCGGCGGCGCGGCATCGCCCGCCCGGGCGAGGGTTGCCGCGAGAGACAGCAACGTGATTCCGACCCATCGGCTGATCGGTTGCGAGGTCAAGTTCATCGACGCTACTCCTTTCGAACGCATCAGGCGTCATTGACCCTGCATCCTAGGGATTGGCGTGTAAAATTGATGTGGCGATTATTTGACGGCGTGTAAAGAAAGCATAAAAAACGGCCGTCACCCGTCCTGTTCGCCTGCCGCCGCGCAACCAGCTTTTGCTTTTTTGCACCAGCCGGTAACCCACGGCGGTTTCGGTGATGATGTGCTGCGGGCGGGCCGGATCATCTTCCATCTTTTGACGCAGGTGTCCCATGTAAACCCGCAGGTAATGTCCGTCGTTGACGTGCGAGGGGCCCCACACGTCGCTCAAGATCTGACGATGTGTCAGCACGCGGCCTTCGTTGGCGATCAACAGGCACAGCAACCGGTCCTCGATCGGAGTCAGATGCACCGGGACGCCGCCCTTTCGAACCCTGCGGGCGCCCAAGTCTACGCTGACATCGCCGAACTCGAACGGCGCGGATGGGTTGGTTCCGAGGTCTTGCCGGCGGCGGGTCGCGGCGCGTACGCGCGCCAACAGTTCCCCGACGCCGAACGGCTTGGTCAGGTAGTCGTCGGCTCCCGCATCCAGCGCCTCGATCTTGTCGTGCTCGCTGACGCGCCCCGACAACACGATGACCGGTACCTTGGACCAGTGCCGCAGGTCGCGCAGCAGATCGATACCATCGCCATCGGGTAATCCCAAGTCCAGAACGATGAGATCCGGTCTACGAGTGCTGGCATCCGTCAGCCCCTGCTTCAGGATTTCAGCCTCGTGCACGAGCCAGGATTGCGCTTCCAGCGCCGCGCGCACGAAACGCCGAATCTGCGGTTCGTCCTCGATGAGCAGCGCAACGGGAAGAGGATCAGTCAATTGGCCTAAGATACATCAATAGCGCCGGTGGCCAAAGTCCCGGTGCGAAAAGCCGGCGCCTTACAGCAGGGTGCGGTAGTCCTGCCGCGCGGGCCCTGTGTAAAGCTGCCGGGGTCGGCCGATCTTCATCTGCGGGTCGGATACCATTTCCTGCCAGTGCGCGACCCAGCCGGCGGCGCGGGCGATCGCGAACATGACGGTGAACATGGAGCGGGGAATGCCGAGCGCGCTGTAAATGATCCCGGAGTAGAAGTCGACGTTGGGATAGAGCTTTCGCGCGACGAAGTACTCGTCTTTTAGCGCGACCTCCTCCAATTTCAGGGATAGCTCGAACAGCGGATCATGGGTGCTTCCGAGCTTCGCCAACACCCGATGACACATGTCGCGAATGATCCGTGCCCTGGGATCGAAATTTTTGTAGACACGATGACCGAAGCCCATCAGGCGCACGTTGTCGGATTTATCCTTGACCCGGGCCAGAAACTTATCGATGTGTGCGACGGAGCCGATCCCTTCCAGCATGTCGAGCACGGCTTCGTTGGCGCCACCATGCGCGGGTCCCCAGAGCGCGGAGATGCCCGCGGAAATCGCGGCGTAGGGATTCGCGCCGGTGCTCCCCGCCAAGCGGACCGTGGACGTGCTGGCGTTCTGTTCATGGTCCGCATGCAGGATGAACAGCAGATCGAGCGCTTCGGCCGCCACGGGATCGATCGAATAAGCCTGCGGCGGAGCCGCGAACAACAGATGAAGCAGATTCTCGCAGTAATCCAGGCCTCGTTGCGGCTGAATGAACGGCGTGCCGAGCGTATGCCGATGCGCGGCGGCGGCGATGGTGGGGAGTTTCGCGATGATCCGCCGGGTGAACAGCTCCCGATGTTCCGGGTCATTGATATCTGTGCGGCCATGATAGAACGCCGCCATCGACGCGACCACCGCGGACACCATCGCCATGGGATGCGCGTCGCGCTGGAAACCGCGAAAAACCTGCATGAGCTGATTGTTCACCGCGCTGTGTTGCAGGATCGAGTCGCGGAACTCATCGAGTTCCAGCCTGGTCGGCAATTTGCCGTAAATGAGCAGATTGGCGACCTCGAGGAAGCTGGATCGCTCGGCGAGCTGTTCCACGGGATAGCCCCGATACAGCAATACACCCGCATCGCCGTCGATGTAGGTGATCTTGCTCTCGGTGCTCGCGGTCGCGACGAAGCCCGGATCGAAGGTGAATACACCGAGATCCTTGGTCAGGTGGCCGATGTCGAGCACGTCGGGCCCGATGGTACCCGAGACCGCATTCAACAACGCCGTCTTGCCGGTGGTGAGGTCCTTGAGTTCGTAGGTCCTGCTCATGGAGGGCGAGGGCGCCGGTCTAGTGGGCCGCCTCATGAAACTGCTCTTCCTCGGTGCTTCCGGACAGCGCCGTGATCGACGAGGTTCCTGCGACGATGGTCTGGGTCACGTCGTCGAAGTAGCCCGCACCCACTTCGCGCTGATGCCGCGTGGCCGAATAGCCGCGCTTCTCGGCCTTGAACTCCGCTTCCTGCAGGGCCACGTAGGCCGTCATCTGCGACTCCCGGTAGCCGCTCGCCAGGTCGAACATCGAGTAGTTCAACGCGTGGAATCCGGCCAGGGTGATGAATTGGAACTTGTAGCCCATGGCACCCAGCTCGCGTTGGAATCGGGCGATCGTGCCGTCGTCGAGCTTGCGCTTCCAGTTGAACGACGGTGAGCAGTTGTACGCCAGCATCTTGCCGGGAAATTGCTTGTGGATGCCATCGGCGAAGGCGCGCGCCTCTTCCAGGTCCGGTTTGCCCGTTTCACACCACAACAGATCGACATAGGGCGCGTACGCGAGTCCACGCGCAATCGCCTGGTCCAATCCGTTGCGCACGTGGAAAAAACCTTCAGACGTGCGCTTGTCGGAGCTGATGAACGCCCGGTCGCGTTCGTCGACGTCGGAAGTGATCAGGTTCGCGGCCTCCGCGTCGGTGCGGGCCAGCAGGATCGTGGGCACGCCGCAGACATCGGCCGCAAGCCGGGCAGCGACCAGCTTGTGAATGGCTTCCTGTGTCGGCACCAGGACCTTGCCGCCCATGTGCCCGCATTTCTTGGCGGAGGACAACTGATCCTCGAAGTGCACGCCGGCGACGCCCGCCTCGATCATCTGTTTCATCAGCTCGAAGGCGTTGAGCACCCCGCCGAAGCCCGCCTCGGCGTCCGCGACGATCGGCTTGAGCCAGTCGATGGATGAGTCGCCTTCCGCGTGATAAATCTGGTCCGCGCGCAACAGGCAGTTGTTGATCCGCTTGGCCACGGCCGGCACCGAATCGGCCGGGTACAGCGATTGGTCGGGATACATCTGGGCGGACAGATTCGCATCGCCCGCCACCTGCCAACCCGACAAATAAATGGCATCCAGCCCGGCCTTGACCTGTTGCATCGCCTGGTTGCCGGTAAGCGCGCCCAACGAGTTGACGAAGGGTTTCTGCTGCAGATATTGCCAAAGCTTGTTGGCGGTGAGCGTGGCGATGGAGTGCTCCACTCGAACGGAGCCGCGCAGCCTCACGACATCCTCGGCCGAATAGCCACGGGTGATGTTCCGCCAGCGGGGATTTTCCCGCCAATCGCGGCTGAGGGCCGCTGCAGCATCCGCACCCGAGAACTCGTTCATATCACTGATCTCCGACTGTTGGCGTTGAGTCAATAATTCAATCGGAGAGTATAGGCGTCGAATTGACGAAAACTTCACCACAGAAAATTCACAAGGTAAAGTTCACAACAAAGCCTAGCCGTTGAGCGACCCGGCCGAGACCAGGATGCCGTCCGAATCGGCATAGACCCAATCGCCGCTGCGGAAGGTCACTCCGGCAAACATGACCGCGCGATCCCGGTGACCCGTGTGCAGGCCCTTGTCGGATTTGCGTGGATGGGTTGCAAGTGCCTTCACGCCGATCGCCATGTGGCGAATCTCCTCGGAATCGCGGATGCAGCCGAAGACCACCAGTCCGTGCCAGCCGTTGGCCACTCCCAGTTGCGCGAGGTTCCCTCCCACCAATGCGCAGCGCATCGACCCGCCGCCGTCGACGACGAGCACACGTCCGGCGCCGGGTTCTTCCAGAAGGGTGCGAACGAGCGCGTTGTCCTCGAACACCTTGACCGTGACCATCGGGCCATGAAACGCGTGCAAGGCACCGAAATCGCGGAACAACGGCTCGGCGATCTGCGCGTGCGGATGGGCGTCGGAGAGGTCGGCGGTCGTCTTTGCCATGAACTTTTCCTCAAAAGCAGATTTGGATAATCCTGAATTCTACCCACACCCGATCCTTCCGAGTCCATGGGGGGTATTTCACATTCGGCTCAATGGTTTGCAGACATACGTCTCAAAACAGAGACGCATTCGGAGGGCGCAGGTCGTGCGCTATAACGATTGTGACTGATTTGCTTGTGCCGCGAAACGCTCGTAGAGGCGACCGCATATTCAAGGGAGCTGGCGCTTGATTTGATGGACGTGCGCGATACGCATTGCGCACCTGATCGATTGCACGGTCCAAAGTGGGTCGAGAACGGAGACTGAACATGAAGCGCAGCGAGTTCCTGTTGATTGGTCTTCTGGCCATTTCCGGCGCGAGTGCAGGCAGCCTGGATGTGCCGCCGCCGCCGCGTGCACCGCATGTCGCGAGCATCGCGAACAAGTCGGCGCAGGCGTCCTCCGCCGGACTGCGTGCGCGATGGCAGCGAGGCCGGCAAGCCACCCGGGCGCAGTTGACCGACCTCAAGAACGACGTGGTGCAGGACGTCCGGGCCACCACGACGTTCATGCAGGAACAGGCGAACAACCCAAGCAGCCGCAGCCGCTGGTTGACGGCGCTTGCCGGCTGCGGGCTGGTGATGCTTCAGCTGCGCCGCAAACACAAGTCCATGCCGCAGCGGCGCATCGCCCGCTATGGCTGAAGCGCAGGTTTGAACGGACGGCGGCAACTGTTTGCTCGAAGGGAATTCGGATGGACGAGAAAGGACGGGTGACGGGTTTGATGCGGCGATCGTGCGGGTACGACCTGTTGCAGGACGTGACTTCGTTCGATTCAGGCGCGGTGTTTCTCGTCAAGGCGCTGTTCTATCCCGTGACCGCGGTCGGGTCGCTGGCGCTGTGCCTGTGGGTGGCCGGGCGACCCTACACGGGCGCACACTTCCTGATCGGGGTGCTCACGTTCGCCGGCACGGCCGAATTTCTGGGCGATGCGCGCATCGATCGCAACCGTCCGGCGCCGCACGAGCTGGCCTGGCTCTGGGACATTCTGGTGCGATGGCTGACCATCTGCGCCTGCGTGTCGTTGCTCCTGTATCTGGCCGGGATCGACATCGTGCTGACCGATCCGGCGCTGATCGCCTGGACGGCCATCACGCCGTTCGTGCTTTGGATCGGGGCCATCAAAGTCAGGCAGCTGTTGATCTGGGTGGGTCTGCACGCCAAAAAGCCGCGGACCGCGGTGATCGTCGGAATCAACGAGCAGGCCCTGGTGCTGAGCAGAATGCTGCAGCATCAACCGCTCCTCGGCATCCAGCTGCTCGGCTTCTTCGAGGATCGCCGTGTGCGAAACCGGCAGCCGGAGCCGCCCGGGTCCGTGCTGGGCAGAATGGCGGATGTCGCGGCATTCGTGAGCCAGCACGGCGTGAATGTGGTTTACATCACGCTGCCGATTTCGCCGCGCCCCGGGCTTGCCAGATTGCTGCGCGCCCTGCGTGATACGGTGGCCTCGGTGTACTTCGTCCCCGATCTGCACGCGCTCAATGACATCCAGGCGCGGGTCGACGTGGTGCATGGAATCCCCATGTTCGCGGTCTATGCCTCGCCGTTTTTCGGCGTGCGGCCGCTCGCCAAGCGGGCGAGCGACCTGCTTCTGTCGGGGCTCGCGCTGCTCTGTCTATCGCCGCTCCTCATCACGGTGGGGATCGTCGTGAAGCTGTCCTCCGATGGGCCGGTGATCTTCCGCCAGCGCCGTTATGGCCTCGATGGCCGCGAGATCATGGTTTACAAGTTCCGCTCCATGACGGTCACGGAAGACGGAGCCGGCACCTATACCCAGGTGAAGCGCGCCGACAGCCGCGTCACGCCGTTCGGCGCGTTCATGCGCCGCACCTCCCTCGACGAGTTGCCGCAATTGCTCAACGTGCTCGAAGGCAGCATGAGTCTGGTGGGCCCGCGCCCGCACGCCATTGCGGTGAATGAGCATTATCGCTCGCTCATTCCGAGCTACATGCTGCGCCACAAGGTGAAGCCCGGCATCACCGGCTGGGCACAGGTCAACGGCTTTCGAGGCGGCGATGATCTGCGCAGCATGCGAAAGCGCATCGAGTTCGATCTGCACTACCTCAAAAACTGGTCCATCTGGTTCGACTTGCGAATCATGCTGCGCACCTTCTCCTTGATCTGGGGCGACCGCGATGCTTACTGACCCGATTTCCGTCCGCCACTCCTCGCTCGTGCATCGGGCAGCGGGGCTCATCGTCATCGCATTCATGATGGCTTCGATGTCGATGCAGGTGAAAGCCGTGTCGGAGGACTATCGGCTCGGACCGGGCGATCTGCTCAAGATCGTGGTGTTCGATCACGATGAATTGAATCTCGATGCGCGCATCAGTCAGACGGGAAACATCACCTTCGCGCTGGCCGGTCAGGTGCCGGTCGGGGGGTTGTCGACCCGGGAGGCGGAGATGTTGCTGGCGAAACGCCTGGCGGACGGCGGGTTCGTGAGCCAGCCTCAGGTGTCGATCCTGGTCTCGGATTTCGAGAGTCAAAAGGTCTTGGTGATGGGCCAGGTCACCAAGGCGGGGCAATATCCGCTCGATTCCTCGAAGAGCGTGCTCGATGCGCTGGCCCTCGCCGGGGGCCTGCTCAACGACACCGCCGGCGACGATGCCACGCTGGTGCGCGCAGACGGCACTCACGTGGCGATCGATCTGTCGAGACTGTTCGACGGCGATAAGGCGATGAATCCGCCGGTTCACGACGGCGATACGGTGTTCGTGCAGCGCGCGGCGCAATTCTATGTCTACGGCGAAGTGCAACACCCGGGCCAGTACCGGCTGCCTCGCAACACCACCATCTCCCAGGCCATTTCCATCGGCGGCGGGCTCACGCCGCGCGGCACCGAGCGTGGTGCGATCGTGAAGCGCCTGAACGCCGATGGCAAGGAGCGCAAGCTCCCCGTGGCCGATGAAGACGTGCTGCAGCCGAACGATGTGCTGTTGATCAAACCGAGTTGGTTCTGAGCCCCGGAAGAGCCCCATGCCGCTATCTCAATTGATGCGAATACTTTGGATCCACCGCATGACCCATCTGTACATGGTCATTGCCATGCTGGTGCTCGCCAGTGCAGTGAGCCTGCTCGTGCCGAAGCGATACAAGGCCGAGGCGGCGGTGGTGGTCGACGTGCGGGGGAGCGATCCGCTGGCACCAGACGGCGCGGTGCCGGTGCAGCCGCCCAGCAATTATGTCGCGACGCAAGTCGACGTGATTGGCAGCCACAACGTGGCGCTGAAGGTGATCGATCGGCTGCAGCTCGACAGCGATCCGGAGTTCATCGAGAAATTTTATGATGCGAACGGCGCCGATGCGCCCTTGAGCGGACTGCGCGACTGGGGCGCCGAGGAACTCCTCAAGTTCCTCAACGTGCGACCGTCGAAGGACAGCAACGTGATCTACCTGCAGTTCACCAGCAAGAATGCGCAGAAGTCGGCCGCCACGGCGAACGCGTTCGGCGAGGCCTACCTGCAGACGAGCCTGGAACTGAACATCGATCCCGCGCGCCGGCAGGCCGGCTGGTTCGACGATCAGCTCAACGGTCTGCGCGGCGCCCTCGAGCAAGCGCGGCGCAAGGTCTCCGCGTACGAGGTCGAGCATGGGGTGATCGGGACCGACGACAACAACAAGCTGGATACGGAGAGCGCGAGGCTCACCGAGATCTCCAATCACCTGGTCGCCGCCCAGGCGACCATGTACGAGGCGGAATCGCGTCAGCGGCAGCTCAAGGAGGCGCTGGCCAAGGATGGTCCGGATGCAGCGGTCGATGTGCTCAACAATCCGCTGCTGCAAGACCTCAAGACCGAGCTCGCCCGCGCCGAGGCCCGGCTTGCGAACGCCGCGCAGCGCTACGACCGCAATCACCCGCAGTATCTGAGCGCGCTCGCGGAGCGCGACTCGTTGCGCAGCAAGGTGGCGAGCGAGGTCGAGAAGGCCAACTCGTCGGTTGCGAAGGAAGCGCGCATCGCGCATCAGAGCACTGCGGATCTGGAGCGCGCCCTGGACGAACAGCGCCGGCGCATCCTCGGTCTGCAGCACAACCAGGACGATTACTCGGTGCTGAAGCGCGATGCCGAGAACGCCCAGACGGCGTACGACACCGCGCTCGGCCGCGGCAGCCAGACTCATCTGGAGAGTCACCTCGACCACACCAACATCGCGCTGTTGAACCATGCTTTTCCGCCCATCCGGCAGGCGTGGCCGCGACTGTTTCTCGACTGCGCCTTGGGCGTCATCCTCGGGTTGCTGCTCGGCGCCGGCGTGAGCCTGGCAAGCGAGCGCCTCGACCGGCGCATCCGGTCGCAGGAGGACCTCGTGCAAGGGGCGAATATCGCGGTGCTCTCGGAGTTGCCGCGCGACCGCGAGCCGACACGCAGCAGGGTCTGGCGCTGGATTCCGCTGCTTGGCAAAACCCCACAAGTTGAGCCCGCGTAGGCGGCGGGAGAAATCATGGCAGCAGCCAAAATGTCGAATCGACGCTCTGCGGCGGCGCCAAGCCTGGTGGCGCCGAGCCTCGTGGATACCCAGCTCGGTGAGCTATTGCAAACCGACGGAACCCTGACAGAGCAGGACATCCAGGCAATCTTCGCCGCGCAGATGGAGCGGGGCGAGCGTTTCGGCGAGGCCGCGACGCGCCTCGGCTTCCTGAGCGAAAGAGATGTGCAGCGGGCGCTTGCGCGCCAGACGCACTTTCCTTGCGTGCGCTTCGGCGAGTCGGCCCTGAGCACCGAGATCGTGGCCGCCTACCGGCCGCAGAGCAAGCGGGCTGAGACGCTGCGCACGCTGCGCAGCGAGCTGGTGCTGCGCTGGTTCGGACGCGGTAATCGCATGCTCGCGGTGGTGGAAGCCCGCGCGGGCGATGGCGCGAGCGTGCTCGCAGCGAATCTCGCAGTCACCTTCGCACAGCTCGGGGAGCGCACGCTGCTCATCGATGGGAATCTGCGTACCCCCGCCCAGCAATCGCTGTTCGGTCTCACGCCCCACTGCGGTGTCGTCGATTTCATCGAGGGCCGCGAGAGCCTGGACAAGGTGTTCACGGCGGTGCCGGGATTCAGCGGCCTGTCCGTCATGTGCGCAGGCGGTACGCCGGTCAATGCGCAGGAGCTGTTGGGTCACATCTCCTTTGGGTATCTGATGGAGACTTCCTCGGCCCAGTACGACGTGATCATCGTCGACACGCCACCGGTGCTCGAGTGTGCCGATGCCCAGGTCATCGCGGCGCGCGCCGGCGGGGTCCTGCTTGCCACTCAGCGCCACCGCAGCCGTCTCGCCGATGCAGTTCGCGTCAAATCGCAGCTCGAGCCCGCCGGAGCCGTGTTGCTCGGCGCCGTGATCGATGGATGACAGCGGCGTGAGTGCGCTCCCCACCTGGGCGGCTACGGCGCGCAGTGCCGCGCGGCGCTCCGAAGCCGTGACGCACGCACAGGCACCCGCACACTGGCTGCGTTTCGCGGTGCTCGCGACCCCCCTCGTCGGGGTCACGTTTTTCTCGAAATTCACCATTCCACCGCTGGGCGAGCAGGGTATCGATGTGTCGCTGTTCCTCGTGCTGGGGGCGGTGGCGGCAGGCATGGTCGCCGACTGCATCCGCGTGGACCCCGCCCGATTGACTCTTTACGTGATGCTGATCGGCATTCTCGGGCTCATCCAAAGTCTGCAGCCGGAGACCTTTTCCATCCCCTCCCTGCTGTTGCTCGCGGGTCTTCATCTGCCTTACGTGTTCGCCGTGCCGCGGGCGGGCGAGGGCGATCGCATCGTTCAGTTCTTCCTCGGCGTGGTGACGCTGTTGGCGCTGCTCGGCATCGCCCAGTTCGCCCTGCAATTCGTCATCGCCTCGCGTTTTCTTTTCCCGATCGAGAATTTCTTTCCGTCCTCGTTCATCGTCCAGCATTACAATTCGCAGGCCGCGCTGTCCTATGGGTCGGAAGTCTACCGCCCCAACGGCGTCTTCATGCTGGAGCCCTCGTTCTTCAGCCAGCTTCTGGCCGTCGCCATCGTGGCCGAGCTCTGCACGCGGGCTCATATCCTGCGCCTCGCCATCTTCGGGGCCGCGCTGATCGTGTCGCGCTCCGGAACGGGCGTTCTGGTGCTGGCGGTTTGCGTGCCGCTGTATCTCGCCGCGCGGCGGCGCTGGGATCTGCTGATCCTCGGTGCATCCGCCCTGATCCTGGTCATCGCGTTGCACGATGTGCTGCATCTGGATCATGTGTTCTCGCGCCTCGGCGAGTTCAACTCGACCCAATCGAGCGGGTTCGCCCGCTTCGTGGGCGGCTTTTTCTTATTCGATCAATATTTGTGGACCGATGCTTGGCGCACCTTGTTCGGCTACGGAGCGGGCGCCTTTTCGAGTTACGCCCCCCATGCCCGTTATCCGGTGGCCGAGATGGCCCTGTTCAAGATCGTGTTCGAGTACGGTCTGGTCGGCGCGCTGCTTTATTTCGGTTTCCTGTTCGGCTGCCTGTCCACCTCGAGAGCGCCACTCCTGCTCATTCTCGCCGTGGCCATCACCTACCTGCTCAACGGCATGTTTGCGTCGTTCGCGCACGGAATGGCTCTCGGGCTCTTGTTGTGGTGCCCGCTCGAGCGCGCCACGCCGCTGCGCGCGCTTAACATCAGGACGGATGCGACATGACCACCACGGTGCTGACGATGGTCGGAATACTTTGCCTGCTTGCCGCTTGCCACCCGTTCGTGACCTATCCCTGGTCGCTCATCGTGCTGCAGGCGCTGCGGCCGGCCCGGCCGGCCGGCGCAGGGCGATCGGAAAATCGCTTGAGCTGCGCGGTATGCGTGTGTGCGTACAACGAGGAGCGAGTCATCGCCCGCAAGGTGGATAATCTGCTCGCCCTGCGGGCGCAGGAGCCCGACCTGCAGATCCTGATCTACGTGGACGCAGCGAGCGACCGCACCGCCGAGATCCTGCGCGAGTATGGCGGGGCCATAGATCTACACGTGTCGGCAGAGCGGCATGGCAAGACCTACGGCATGAATTTGCTCGCCGCCAGGGCGCAAGCGGCGGTGCTCATTTTCACGGACGCAAACGTCATCATGGACCTCGCGTGCGTGCGCGATTTCCAGCGCTACTTCGCCGACCCCGAGATCGGCTGCGTCTGCGGCAACCTGGTCTACACCAATCCGGGCGACTCCACCACCGCCTCGACGGGAAGCACGTACTGGCGCTTCGAGGAGGCCGTGAAAAAGCTCGAGATGGAAAGCGGCTCCGTGATGGGCGCCGACGGGTCGCTGTTTGCGATCCGTCGAGAGCTTCATTATCCGCCCCCACCGCACATCATCGACGACATGTACGTCTCGTTGATGATCCTCTGCAGCGGCTATCGGGTCATCCAGGCAAGCGATGCGTTTGCCTACGAGGAGTCGGTGGTCTCCTCACGCGAGGAGTTCCAACGCAAGATACGCATCGCCTGCCAGGCATTCAATGTGCATCGGCTGGTCTGGCCCCATTTGCGCCAATTGGATGGAGTCACGCTCTACAAGTACGTTTCGCACAAATTGATTCGCTGGTTCACGATCTATCTGCTCGCGGCGAGTGCCATCGCTTTCGATGCGGCGCTGCTCGCGTCGGGACACGGCATCCTGGCTGCCGCCGGAGCCGCATTCGGGGCGGCCGCGCTGCTTCTCGGCAGGTTCTGCTCGTTGCCGCCGTTTGCGCAGATCACCGAGATACTGTCCGCCTTCGCGGGCACGGGGCTCGGTGTGTGGCGGTCACTGCGCGGCGACCGCTATCAGACCTGGACGCCGGCGGCGTCGATTCGCAAGTGAAACGCGACTTCAACGCATCGCTCAACGGCTATCGCGGATTCTGCGCGCTGTTGGTATTCGGCTTTCACCTGGGCAGCGCGGGGGTGGTGACGCTGCCGCACGGCAGCCGCGTCGGGGACGGGGTGGCGGAACTCTGGATCTCGCTGGCCTATGGGGTCGAGATGTTCTTCATGATCTCGGGCTTCGTCATCCTGGGGAGCCTGCTGCGCCACGCTACGCTGCGCGGGTTTCTTCAGGACCGCTTCGTGCGCATCTATTCCGCCTGGATACCGGCGCTGATCGCGGTCACGGCCGTGTGCGTCGTGCTTCGCATGAAGATGTTCGCCGAGGCGACCATTCCGGAAGGGCTCGGCATCTTCTTCGGCAACGTGTTCTTGCTGCCGCCCCTGTTGCCCTTGCCGCTGGTCCATCAGGGTTCGTGGAGTCTCTCCTACGAGTGGGTGTTTTATCTTCTGGCGGTGCTCGGTGTCTGGCTGATGAGGCGGCGATCCTCCCGGTCCTGGCCGATTGCGGCGTGGATCGCGCTCAGCACCGGGTTCGTCTGCCTCTATCCGCGTTCGCTGTTTTTTCTGACCGGCGTCATCGTGTTCTGCGGCCAGGACTGGTTTCGCCGCCATACACGCTGGTTGAAGTGGCCGCTGGCAAGCCTGCTGGTTTTTCTGGTGGCGTGGCGCCTGACGGGGGCCGACAAGGCGAGCTTGGGACACACGCTGTTCACCTGGATCGGCAGCGGGCAATGGCTGGCGGCCGGGGTTGCCTTCATCGCCTCGCTCCATCTGTTTGCGAGCGTCACGCTCGAAGCGAGCCGGCAATTCGCCTTTCTCCGCAGCCGGGTGTTCCAGTTCCTCGGGACGATCAGTTACAGCTTCTATCTCTGGCACGCGCTGATCATGTCTGCGACCAAGCGGATTGCCGCTGGCTACCTCGTGCCGCACTACGGAGTGGCGGCCGGATTTCTGTTCTTCCTGGTGTCGAGTCTTGCCCTCGGGATCTTGGTGTCCTGGGCGTCGTGGTCGCTTTTCGAGGTCCGACTCGCCCGGCGATTGCGCAGGCTCCTGTCCCCACTTCCGCGCACGCGGGCCGCAGAACCCCTGCGCCGCCCCCACTCGGCGACGGGCGGCCATGGCCTCCGGTGCCTGTGGATCGCACGCTACATTCCGTATCCCCTGGATGCCGGCGCGAAGGTGTATTCGGCCAAGCTTGCCGAGTCGCTGGCGGAGGCGGGCGCGACCGTGCGCTTCCTGGGTTTCGGCGATGTCCGCGCAGCACTCGAGCACGGCGCGGGCATCGAATGGCGGGAGGTCCCGGGAGCCAAGCGCCGGCATGCCGTCGCGGCGTTCAGTTCGCTCCCGATAGCGGCGGCCATCGATGCGACCCGGTGCTACCGAAAGCTGCTCGAGTTGCAGCTTCGGGAGCATTGGGACGCCATCGTCTTCGACGGCTATGGCGCGGGATGGGCATTGAATCGCTGCCTCGCTTATCGAAGCGAAGGCCGATCGCCGCCGGCGGTCCTCGCGCACGTCTCGCACAACCACGAGGCAAACCTCTGGCAGCTGATGGCGGGCGAGTGTCGCGGCTCGGCGCTCAAACGCCTCGCGCTGAAAAGCAACGCGAACAAGGCGAGCACGCTCGAGCGGCGGCTGGTTCGAGCGGTCGATCTGCTCACGACCGTGAGCGAAGAGGACCGATGCTCCCTCGGCAGTGGCCTTGCCGATGCACGCGCTCTGGTGATCACCCCGGGATATGACGGGTGGAGCGCGCCCGCCCGGCGCATCGATGCGCTCACCCCCCGGCGCGTGATCCTGATGGGATCGTTTCATTGGGTGGTGAAGCGCGAGAACTTGGTGCGTTTTCTTGCGCTCGCCGATCCCGTATTCCGGGAACATGGGATCGAGCTCGACGTGGTGGGCGAGGTCCCGGCCGATCTGCAGGCGCAGATGCGCGCAAGATGCCGCGCGACGACTCTCCACGGATTCGTCCCGGATGTAGCGCCACTCTTCGCGCGGGCGCGCTTCGGTGTCGTGCCCGAGTGCATCGGCGGCGGCTTCAAGCTCAAATTTCTGGATTACATCTTCGGCCGACTGCCCGTCGCGACGCTCTCGCAAGCGGCGGCGGGTTTGCCGCCGGAACTGCGTCGTGCGTTGCTGACGGATGACAGCCTGGAGGGTCTGGTGCGGCAGATCGTGTCTCACATGGATCGCCTCGATGAGCTCAACCGGATGCAGCAGCGGGCGTTCGAGCTCGCTCAGCAGCGTTACCGCTGGAGCACGCGCGGCGAGCAGCTGCGACAGGGGATTGCCGAGGTGCAAAGGCAGTTGGTGCACGCGGCGGCGGATGGGCTCGAATTGCCCGAGCCGCGGGTCGATCTGGTCGTGGGTTGAGTGAATGGGAGATGCCATGATTGACGCCGATCGAATTGCGCGCGAACGCGAGTATCACAACCTGAGATTTGCCGATGACTCCGAGCGGGAAACTCGCGTCGGGCGCTTCTACGCGGCCATCCGCTACGGGTTCGATCTGTACGAGCAACGAGTCACCGAGCATTCGCGCCGACGGCGGGTGCTCGAATACGGCTGTGGCACGGGAAGCCTTGCGTTCGGCCTCACGGAGGAAGCCGGTGAGGTCATCGGCATCGATATTTCCGATGTGGCCATCGAAGGCGCGCGGCGCGAGGCAAATCGTCGCGGCCTGAAAAATACCCGGTTCGTCGTGGACAATGCGGAATCCATGCAATTGCCGGACCGGCACGTGGATGTCGTCGCCGGCAGCGGTATCGTGCATCACCTCGACATTGCGAAGGCGATGGCCGAGGTGCGGCGGGTTCTGAAGCCGAACGGGGTGGCCATTTTCGCAGAGCCGCTCGCGCACAATCCGGCGCTGGAATGGTACCGGCGACGCACGCCGGAGCTGCGGTCCGCCGACGAGCACCCCTTGAAAACCGCGGATCTGCGCGAGATGGCGCGCGGCTTCGCGGCGATGCGAGTGACCTATTTCGGACTCATCGCCCCGGTGCTCGGCCTGGTCTGCGCCGATCCGAGGTCCGGAGCGTTCATGACCCGGATGGCATGGTGGCTCGACCGGGTGCTATGCCGCGTGCCCGGACTCAATCGCTATGCGTGGTATTGCCTGATCGAGTTGAAGAATGGATGAGCGGAGTTAAGCGCTCGTGGAAGATGCTCGCGATGTCCGCGATCGTGTGCTCATGGCTGGCGGACGGTTCGCGTGCCTCCGACGCGTTTCAAGAGCCGAGCCCGAGTCCGCTGCCTACCGGACCGAGTACTTACTCGCTGTTCGCGGGCGAGCAGCTTTCGTACGACGACAACCTCTACCGTCTGCCCGCGAGCGCCAATCTGGCGGCGCTGGTGGGGGCGGCCGCCAGCCGGCAGGAAGTCATCGATACCGTCTCGCTCGGCACCGATCTGCATTGGTACGACGGGCTTCAGGCGGTGGATCTGCACGCCCGGGCGGAGGACAATCGCTTCCTCGACAACCGCTCGCTCAGCAACCTGTCGGGGCAGGGCGATGTGACCTGGGACTGGCAGTTCGGAGAGCGCCTCTCGGGGCAGGCGGGCGCCCAGTACTTTCGCGCGCTCACGAATTTCGGGAGCACCGATTACTACGCACTCGACCTGGTCGACCGGGTCGATTATTTCGCGGGAGCACGCTATCGGGTCGGACCCCAAGTCACGCTGTTCGGCGGGATCGACGGCGCCGACACCTCGCTCAGCGCGCTGCCGGAGAAAATCTATGATTTTCGCAGCAAGGCCGGCAACGGCGGGGTCGAGTTCAGCTCCGCTTCGGGCAACACCGTGAGCGTAGAGTACCGCTACACCGACGCGCGCTTTCCGACGGTGTTCGTGCTGAACGGTGCGCCGTTCAATTCGGACTACGATGAAGACACCGCACTCGTGACGGTGAAGTATGTGCTCTCGGCGGCCACGAAACTCGAGGCGAGCGCCGGCTATCTGAGGCGCGGCTATCCGTATTCGGAGTTTGCGGCCTTCTCGGGAAGCATCGGCCGTGCCTCGCTCGAGTGGCAGCCAACCGATGCGCTGGATGTCGTGCTCACGGGCCGGCACGAATTGCGCGCGTACGTCGACTCGGAGTCTGATTATTTCGTGTCGAACGGCGGCAGCATCGAGCCCGAATGGAAGGCTACCGCGGCGCTGACGCTCGCGCTCGCCTTCTCCCACGAAAACCACGACTACATCGGATCGAGCCCGAGCGCGCTCACCTTTGCGTCGAGGCACGACACCGTCACGACTGAAAAGGCGCGCTTGACCTACAATCCGGCGCCTTGCCTCACCGCGACGCTCACCTACCAATTCGCGCGCCGCGACTCCAACCGCGCCATCCTCGAATTCGACGATAACATCGCAACCGCCAACGTCATCTTCAAGTTTCAGCTATGAAAATCCATTTGCTCGAGGCGGTGCATGGCAATTTCGGCGACGAATTGAATCGCTGGCTGTGGCAGGCGGTTCTACCCGGCATGTGGGACGAGGACGGCGACACCCTGTTCGTGGGCATCGGCACCATCCTCGACCGGAAGCTCCCCGACGCCCGCACGGTGATCGTCTTTGGAACGGGCGCAGGCTACACCGCGCCACCCACGGATATCGCCACCAACGCCGTTCGCTGGCGGATCTATGGCGTGCGCGGACCGCTCACCGCGCGGGCGCTCGCGCTCGAGCCGCGCCTCGCCCTGACCGATCCGGCGATCTTGCTCGCGACGCTCGAGGAATTCCGCGGACTGCCCCGGCGTGGGCTGATTTTCGTGCCTCACTGGAAGAGCGTGCGCTACGGCTGCTGGCAGCGCATCTGCGCGTCGCTGGGAATCGAATTCGTAGATCCCTGCAGCGATTCCAAAGCGGTGGTGCAACGCATCGCCTCGGCTGAGAAGGTGATCGCCGAATCGATGCATGCGGCCATCATTGCGGACGCCTTTCGCGTGCCCTGGATCCCCGTTGCGCTTTCGCGGGAAATTTCGCCGTTCAAGTGGACCGACTGGGCCGCATCCTTGGACATGTCCTATCGCCCTGTTTGCCTGCCTGCGAGCAATCGGATCGAGTCCCTGCGCAACACCTTGCTGCAGTGGAGCGTCCATGCCAACACCATGGACTACCCGGCGCCTGCCGCGGTGGCCCAGGGCTACCGGATGCAGTTCGACGGCATGGATGCCCTCATGGCGGATTTCGAGACCATCGGCTCCCGCATCAACCAGGCATGGCGCTGGAACGCGAGCATCGGGCTCGAAGTCATGATGAAGCGCCTCGCGAGACTGGGGCTCAAGGCGGCCCCGCGCGTGGGACTCGGGCACAGTGAGCGCCTGCTCGAGACTGCCACGGAGCACCTCGCCCGCGTGAAGGCGAGCGCGGGGTCCTTGAGCGCGGATGGGGCGCACGCCCGTGCGCTCGAGCGGGCCCTGAACCGGCTCGGGGATTTCGCGCGCGATTGGCGGCACGGCACGTTCGCAACGGCATCCCAGCTTCGCTGACCTAGGGCGTCTCGGTGCGCTTCCACTTCCGATCGAAGCCGGTGCGCACGAACTCGAGGAAATCAGCCACCAGGCGCCGATCGAGAAACGCAGCCGCACCGCTGAACACGATCGCGCCCACGGGCAGGAGCACCGCCAACCGCACGACAGGCCCCCATTCCAGCGGAAGCTGCAAGCGCATCTCGATCACCGACGCGGCCATCAGCAGGGAGGCGATCAGCGGTTTCAGCACCCCGCGGAACTGCTCGAGCAGTCCATAGCCGGTTGCGCGCCGCAAGATCCCTGTGGAAACCAGCGCGAGGAGACACTCGCTCGCCACCCAGATCGCGATGGCCGCGGGCAATGAGCGCATGCCGAGCACCGCGGTGAGGCCCAGCATGAACACGAGCTCGGCGGCCAAACCCAGCAGCGGGTCCCGGGGCCGTCCGAGCGCGGTCAACACGGGCGTGATCAAAAGGCGCGGCGCCTGTACCAGGACCAGGAACCCGAGCACCATCGCGTAGGGAGCGCTCGGCAGCCAGCGGCGGCCGAACAGCAGCTCGATCACGTCGGGCGCCACCGCACCCAATCCAACGAAGCAGGGGTACAGCACCAGGCAGGAAAATTGCGTCGAGAACTGGTAGGCGCGCTTGAAGCGCGCCGGATTCGCCTGCAGTCCCGCGAGCATCGGCAGCGCCACTTGCGAGACCGCCGTCGCCGCGATGGCCCAGAACACATCGACCACGCGGAAACTCAGGTTGAGATAACCCGCAGTTTCCACGCCGAGCAGGACCGATGCGATCAGGGTGTAAATACGCCGGATCGAGGTGGACAACAGCAGTGCGCTCACGGAGAGCGTGCCGAAGCCGATCAATTGCCTGAATTCGGCGTAACCGAACCGCAATCGAGGACGCCGTGCGGCGCTCATCCACAGGACGGCGGAGCTGATGGCGGCGATCAGGATTTGCTGCAGCACCAGGCTCCAGAGACCCGCACCCAAGCAGGCCGCGGCGATGCCGATGCCGCCTCCCACCACCCGGCCGATGAGCGAGCGGATCGCCAGCGAGCGAAACTCAAGATCCCGGCGCTGCCGGGCGACGAGCGTCGCGCTCACGCCTGAGCAGGGAAATACCAGGGCCATCCAGGCGAGCACCGCCACGGCGTTCGGCCGATGCAGCAGTTGCGCAAACAGCGGCGCGAGGGCCCAGCAGGCGAGCGCCATGACGAGGCTCAACAGGAGGGTGGCGCAAAATGCCGTATCGTAATGCCGCTCCGTGATCTCGGGGCGCTGCACCAGCGCGTTGTGAAACAGCATGGTCACGATCACGCCCAAGACCTCGACCAGCGCGAGCGCCGCGGCGTACAGACCGAAGTCCGAGGCGGACAGCAGCCGCAGATAGACGATCAACGAGACGAACGAGATCAGTGCAAGGCCGCCGTTCTCGGCCGTGCTCCACACCAAGGACCTGGCCGTCGCGCGGCGATTCACCGTCACCGGCCGATTCCCCAGAATTGGCGGCGGATGGCCGGTCCCAAAAGCCGCAGCCCCGATAACCGCTGCACGCTGCGCAGCGGGTGCCTGAGCAACTCGCGCTTGAAGAAGACCTGCCGCAACAACCCGGGCGATTTGCTGTGGGCGCCCGAGTGGCCGATGCGGTAGACGGCGCCGGGGAAAGGCAGCGGCTCGAGCGGACGGCCACGAGCCGCCAGGTACTCGCGGATGAAGATGTGACTGCCGAACAGCGTGCGCACGAGCGTGGAGTCGAGCGGGGGCCTGCCGGGGGCTACGTCGTACAGATCCGCCCGGACGATGTGCGAGGTGCCGCAAAACGTGGAGAAATCGGCGTACTGGTAGACGAGTTTGCCGCCGTCGCTCCACAGATAGCCCTTCTCCACATACCAGCCGCTCTTGCCCGCGTGATCCGCCACGAAGCCCGTGAGGCGCCGGCTGACGAGATCATCGTCGTCCACCACCATGACGTAACCGGCCTTGCCCGCGGCCATGATCCCCGAGAGCACTCGACGCCCCTTGTCGAGCCGGCAGGCATCGCGGAACGCCTCGAGCGGGTTATCGCCCCGCTCGAACATCGGATTCGGCGGAAAATCGACCTGCGCGTGGAGGAACCGGCGCGGCAGCTCCGGCAGGTCCGCTCCTGCATTGGCGACGACGATGGCGCGCCAGCGCGGATCGTCCTGAGCGGCGATCGAGCGCAAGGTCTGCGCCAGCCGGTGCTTCAGGGCACCCCAATCGGGGGCGTTCTGTGGGTGACGCAGAGGGATGACGAAAGTCAGAACGGGGTCGGATTCGGCTTCGCCCATGGTGCGCTCGGCTACGCCGCGGGCAATCGTTCGGCCCCCGGACGGTGGCGCGTCAGCGCCCAGAGCGCGATGCCGTGCAGTCCGGGGCGAAGCGTTTCCCGATAGGCCGCGAACAGCGCGAACGCCGCGATCGCGAGCCAACGCGGCGATCTCAAGCCGAGCCGCCGAGCATACCGCGCGTAGTATTTTCCGAAGAAATAGCGTGTGTAATGGACGGACCAAAAAAGCCGCTGCAGGCGTCGAGTGCGCTGCCCGCCGGTGCGCACCTGCGACAACGGCAGGTGAAAGCTGTGGCATTCGTTCGTGACGTAGATATCGAAGCCATTCACGAACAGATTCATCTGAAAATCGGTCTCCTCGCGATAGCCGTTGCCGCGCGCGTAATGGCCATCGAAGGGGAAGGCGAGCAGCAGACTCTTTTTCGTGAGGATGATGGCATTGGTGATGGGCAGCGCGAGATCGCCGTAGAATTTCGCGCCATTCACGTATTCGCACAACAACGGCCGGAATGCTTTGCCCGGACGCAATCCCGAACCGAAGCGCGCGAGCGCCTGCGCCTTGCTTTCGGCAGGGCGCAGGTAGATGCGGCGTCCCGATACGGCGCCCGCATTCAGTTGCTCGAGCTTGTGCGACAGCACGCGCGCGTACCCGGGCTCGAGATACTCGTCATCGTCGCAAAACAGGATGAGCTCATTGGAGCTCGCGGCGATTCCGACATTGCGCGATTGGGAAGCTCCGAGCCTCTCCTCGTTGCTGAGGATGCGAAGGCGCTTCTCGGGATGGTGCCGCGCGATCTCGCTGAGCACCGCGCCGGTATCATCCTCGCCGGCATCGATGACGAAGATCAGCTCGCTCACGTCGTCCTGGTCGAAGTAGCTCGGCGCCACCACCTTCAAGGTGTGGGCGCGATTGCGCGTCGGTACGATCAGCGTGATCACGGCGCGGGCCTCCAGATCCGGATGTAGTCGATGACGTAGTTCCACTGCGATTCATCGGCCTGCATACCGGCCAGGTTGGCCCCGGGCAGCGTCATGCCGATCTGATTGGTGACCAAGAGATTGGCCGGCGGGGCACGCCACTCGTAATGGGTCTCTTTGATCGGAGCGCCGTCCAGCAACCAGATGGGATCATCCCGCGTGGTGCACGCCGCGGTCAACCCTAGAAGGAGCCCGGCGCTTCTCGTCATGAGGCGCCCTCGGGCACTGGATCGATTCAAAGCCCGTCCCCTATGTGCAGCGCAATCGAGGCCTACGTTTCAGCCTAGAATAAGCGGCTGGCCCGGGGGGACCGAGATGTCTCCATTTGAGGACGTATTGAAGGTTTTGGCTAGGAAAGCCGGGTTTCGCCCTCGCCGGCGGTCTCGGCAAGCCGACGCCAACGCGGTACCTCGTCGATCAGGCCTGCCCGCGACAGAAACTGCAGATCCAGCCGGGATTCGGCTTCGCGGCACGCGATGATGCCGGTCAATGCGTCGGCCGCATGGACCAGCGCAAGCAGCTCGCAGCTCCCCGGGCCCACGGCGCTGGGGCGCAAATGCAATGCCACGCATTCCACGATGGTGAAGGGAATGCCCCAGTTCGACAGCAGCAGGGCACCCACCTCAGCACGGGTGGTTCCCATCAGCTCGAGTTCCACGTTGTGCTGCAGCTCGCCGGTGGTGGCGACCCGCTGCAACACGCGCTCGAACAGCTCTGGCGCTTTCAGCGCGAACACCAACTGACCAATCCCCAGCATGATGCCGGCTGTGAAGGCGTCGTCCGCACACGCGCGAGACCCTGCCATGCGCCGCGCGAGGCGCGCGACCCTGATCGCATACTGTTGATAACGGGACATGGAAAAGGAACGGGTCGGAAACCGTTCGATGGCGTTGCACATATGGGCGCTGAGTACGAGGCTCTTCAGCAGGTTGGTGCCCATGATGCTCACCGCCTTCGGAATCGACGAGGTTCGTTGAGTCATGCCGAAGAACGCGGAATTGACCAGCTGCAACAAGCGCACGCTGATCACCGGATCGCTTTCGATGATATCGGCGATCGTTCCAACGCTGGTTTTGGGGTCCGATGCTGCGCGGCTGAGCGCCGTATATGTTTCCGGCAGACTCGGCAAGTCGGAGACGTTCCCCGCGTATCGGCCCACCGCGGGGTCCGCCAGCGTCACC
>Ga0187863_10000857_pt1 | contig 25249 bp, 28 predicted proteins | sample June2016WEW_11_1_FD_132975 | JGI IMG/M metagenome (GOLD analysis project Ga0187863, IMG submission 132975) | Peatland microbial communities from SPRUCE experiment site at the Marcell Experimental Forest, Minnesota, USA - June2016WEW_11_10 | ecosystem: Environmental > Terrestrial > Soil >...
AGCAACTGCATTCGCTCGCTCGTGATCCAGTCCACGATCCGATTGAATACCTTGTAACCTCCGGTGGAACTGGTCTCCGGCGGAGCAGATTCCACTTCCAGTACCTGAATTTTTGATGGATGCATTGAATCCCGTTCCTAAGTTTAAATACGCGGGCCACCCGCAAAAAGCTTCAATAAAATTACAATCGAGTAACTTATTTCACTATACCAGTGGGGCAGGCGCTTCCGCCTGCCAACCGGCTTTTCACGACTTCTCAGAGTCGTAAGTGGAACCTTGCGCTATCATTAGGCTCGGAACGCATGGCATCCACAACTCGGTCGCGCTCTTTTCTGATCATCTTATCGTTAGCCGCCGCTCTCTTCACCGCCTATGCCGCATGGCCTCGATTTCGCTACGCCACCTGGGCGCTTGCGGGACGCAGCCCCGTCTGTCCTTTTTCACACGCCATCCGCTGGCAGGCTGAGGAGGATGAGCTGCGAATGGCGAAAGATCGAATTTTGCGCGGCAGTAAATTCGTGTCCCAGGACCACGGGCTGGAATTGTGGGACACACCCAAGGGTCGCTTTTGGATTCCCAAAGGCAACCGCTACGTGTTGCCCTTCAATCTGGCGGAGATGGAATCGCACATCTATGGAACTGGGCCGCATTTTGTCCAGTCCGGCGATATCGTTCTGGATTGCGGCGCGAGCGACGGCGATTTTACGCGCGAGGCTCTCGAGGCCGGCGCCAAGCTGGTGGTGGCTATCGAAATTTCCCCCGCCGCCCAGGAATGCCTGCGCCGGAATCTGGCTGAGCCCATTGCCGCTCACCGCGCCATCGTCTATCCCAAAGGCGTCTGGGATTCAGACGGAACGCTGCGGCTGAACGTCAGCGATTCCAATTTCGCCGCCAACAGTGTAGTGTTGCGTCCGGAGGGTTCGCACACCGATGTGGAAGCTTCGCTCACCACCATCGACAAAATCGTTAGCGAACTGGGACTCCCGCGCGTGGATTTCATCAAGATGGATGTCGAAGGCGCCGAAGTAAACGCATTAGCCGGAGCTCAGGCCACCATTGCGAAATTCAAACCGCGGCTCTCCATCGCCACCGAGCACAAGCCGGATGACGAAGTCACCATCCCGCAAGCGGTGCGGCGCTTGCGGAATGACTATAAGATGACGTGCGGACCGTGTGCCGGCTCGGGCACACGCATTCTTCCGGCTGTGTTGTATTTTGACTAGGGCTTACTCAATCACAATCGGCCGATCAAAAACCACGTCCAGCGTCGAACCCTGGCGCAGCTCCACTTCCTTGCCGCGAGTCAGCAGCACGGTGGCTAGTCCCACTGCACTCCCCGCTGCGGCGCCTATGCCCGCGCCCGTCCAGCTTCGATCGGCGATGCCCCCAATGGAGGCCCCCGTACCCGTCAGAATCGCGATGCGCGCCGCATCTTTGCCGACAGTCGGCGCCTGCTCCACCTTGTTTTCTGTCCCAGTGACTTTCTGGCCGCTGTCACCGGAATCCACGGAGTTCAAGTGCGGAGCGAACTTCACCACTTGCCCCTGCGCCAGTGTCAGTGTCTCCAGCCGGATCGCCAATTCGGCTCTTCCGCTGACACGCCCGCTGCGCTTGGTCTCGGCAACAACGCCTTGCACATAACTGCCGACCGGCACGATGATCTTCCCGTCCACGGCGATGGGACTCGCCGACCGCAAGTAAACGTAATCGCCCTCCTTCGCCGTGCGAGTGCTCAGCGAGTTTTCCATCCGAAGCAACAGGTGGGACCCTTGAGGAATTTCCGCCGCCGATACAACGGCCGCCAGCGCGAAACAAGAAAACCAAGTCGTTTTAGTATGCATGGACTGCTCCTGCTTGAATAGTAACTTACTCCAATCCCGCCTTACTCAACAACCTTCTCAGCGACCCAGCGCCGCCCGCGCCCTCCTGCGTGCCGGCGATGTTTCCATCCCGGTCAATCACCATATAAGGAGGAAAGGAGCGGGACGGGTAGAGCGCCGCAAGGTTGGTGTCCTCGGTCAGGAACACTTTGCAGGCGCGCGGCATCTGCTCCAGATATTTTTTAACCACTTTTTTCGGTTCCATGAAGTCTACCGCCGGAACTACCAGGCCGCGATCGGCAAACTCCCGCGTCAGCTCATCCACCACGGATTGCTCGCCCCGTCCAACGTGGAACCCTGACGTAGCTCCACTTCCTTCCCTCGCGTCAGCAGCACAGTAGCTAGTGCCACTGCGCTTCCGGCTGCGGCGCCTATGCCCGCGCCCGTCGAGCTTCGATCGGCGATGCCCCCAATGGAGGCCCCCGTACCCGTCAGAATCGCGATGCGCGCCGCATCTTTGCCAACAGTCGGCGCCTGCTCCACCTTGTTTTCTGTCCCAGTGACTTTCTGGCCGCTGTCACCGGAATCCACGGAATTCAGGTGTGGAGCAAACTTCACCACCTGACCTTGCGCCAGTGTCAGTGTCTCCAGCCGGATCGCTAATTCGGCTCTTCCGCTGACACGCCCGCTGCGCTTGGTCTCGGCAACAACGCCTTGCACGTAACTGCCCACCGGCACGATGATCTTCCCATCCACGGCGATGGGACTCAGATTCCCTAGCCAGTTAAATTCACTCGCCGGTTTCTTCGAGGAAACAGCTCTCGAACGCCCGGTCCAGCAGGTCGTCAGTCAAGCGGAACGGATGCTTCTCGAAGTGGATCATGTCGATCACGTGCGAGAGAACATCGCGCGGATGACAGCGCCGGAATACTTTGCCGGTGCCTTGGTAATGCTTCTCGATGAAGCGCCGGATGGAGCTTTCTTCGTGCGGCAGGTTCTTCGACTCGCAGAAGTTCCGGAAGATGTTCATAAATTCGTTTTCGTCCGGACTGCGCAGCAGCATTTTGTATTGAATGCGGCGCAGGAACGCTTCGTCTCCCAACTGATCCGGCCGCAGGTTGGTGGAAAAGATCAGGAACGCTTCGAAGGGCACGGTCATCTTGCCGCCGGTCAGAAACTTCAGGTAATCGATGCGGCGCTCCATGGGAACGATCCAGCGGTTGAGAACTTCCGATGGCGCGCACTGCTGACGTCCAAAATCGTCGATCAGATAAATCCCGTTGTTGGCTTTTAGCTGGTAAGGCGCATCGTAGACCTTGGAAGTGGCGTTATATTTCAGATCCAGCATTTCGAGCGTCAGCTCGCCGCCGGTCATGATAAACGGCCTCCGGCATTTAATCCAACGGCGGTCATATTGGGGGCCGCAGGCCAGCACCGACTGCTCCACGGCATCCTCAACGGGCTGGTGATACACGGGGTCGAATACCTGAATGATGGAGCCTTGACTTTCGATCGCGTGAGGCACAAAGATGCACGAGTCGTCCAGGCCTCCGAGCGCCTCCGCCAAAAAGGTTTTGCCGTTGCCTGGCTGTCCATAAATCAGAAAGGAATTTCCGGAGCTAACCGCCGGGCCGATCTGCGACAGCACTCGCTCCGTCATCACCATGCGGCGGTAAGCATGCGCCAACGCCTCAGGAGTCAGCCAGCCGTCGGCACGCCGCTGTCGGCGCACGATGTGACTATATTGAAACAAGGGGACCGGCGCGGGACCAGTGTACTGATTACTCTCCATGCACTCCCGCGCGGCAGTTCGGCCGGTCTCGGTCAAGGCGAACACGGCGGTGCTGTTCCCCATCCCCATCGACTTCTTGACCTGAATGAAATGCTGCCGCTTGAAGAGCTCGAGGAACTCCTCTACTAAGCTGAATTTCAAACCCAGGGCTTCCGACAGATCCCGGCCCAGCAGGTCGCCGCGCGAATAAAGCAGCTTCAAGATCAACTGCTCTATCACCGAGCCTGCCAGTCCTGTGTCTTCCAGGTTTTCCGGCAGCGGCGGAGCAAGATTCATGTCCTCCGTCTGGAGCGCAAGGTTCTGGAGCGACAGGTTTTCGTCTTGAGCCTGGAGATCATCCAGGATTGGTGCGGTTGCCATGGTATGAAACTTGATTGTGAAGGCAGAGGTACCAGGCGGCAATAGGAACTTGGTCCCGGTTCACTAAGTTGAATTGCCGGTCTTGCGCATCCGGAAAACCCGTGCTCCTCTGAGCGTCCGAGTACTAGTCCCGCAGCGTTGCGCGGCGTGCGGTCCATTCGGCGCCGGCCAGGATCACCATGGATGCTACAAATCCCCACAAGATGATGGTGACGGTGTAGACAAATGGGCCGTACTCCATAGCGAGCTTTTGCCGGAGGTAGGGCCACGTTAGAAGATTGACGTATTTGAGAATTTCGAGCAGCAGTCCCACGCCGATCGCCGCCGGGATGATGCGGCCGGGCTTGATTTTGCAATTGGGCAGCAGCCAGTAAATGAGAAAGAGCAGGAGCATGGAGAGAGGAACGGCCGCCAGCTTGAAGTATTGGTTATTCAACGCCGTTAGCGTTGTTGAGATCAGCATGAGCGCACCACATGTGAGGATGAGTCCGAGGCCGATCAACTGGTTTTTGAAATAACTCCGATTCGTCGGGCAGCGCCAGATGCGATTGAGCGCCACTTCCATGGATTCAAAAATCCCGCTGGCAGTGAAGAATAAAAGTACGATGGAAATAATCTGCACCGGACCGCGGGATGCCACCGTGACCTCGAAGTTGCGACGCAGAAAATGGCCGAAAGCGTCGGGGAAATAATCGTCGAGGGTGAAGTAGATGGCGTTGACAGCGGCTTTCCAGTGCAAGACATGCTGGCACAAGGAGAGCATCACGATCAGAAACGGGAAAAACGACAACAGCATTCCGGCCGAGACGGAAAATGCGTATACGTGAACTTCCGTCTGCATGAGGTATCGCACGGCCGGCAGAAGCGCGCGCCCGGCTCGGACTAGAACGTTCGGGGAAGCGGTTGTTTCCAATATTTCATCGTAACGTTTAGTGGGTCTGCGTCGCGTACCACAATCTATGCAGGGTCCACTGCGGTTAGAATTGTTGGTTTTGATTGTCGACTCGCACGAGCCGAGCTCGCACGCCGTGGGATTCCTCTCCGGGTTGTTCCCGACAGTTTTTGAAGGTGCTACAAATCCCTATCTGCCGATTGCTTTATTCCAGTGGACGATTTACTTCCTCGTTGTCTATCTGCTAATCGGGCCGGTGCGCCGGACTGTCCGTATCCGCGCTGTGACGCGCGCGTTACCAGGCTGAATGCGTGCTGCTGAGCGTTAGCGCCGGGAGCTCTCCCTCCCCCAGCGCCAACGCAGGCTCCTCCTAACTCGTCGCCGCCGAGCTTGTCACGGTGCTGGCGATCCTGCTAAAAACCATGCTGACGTCTTTCGAAACACCCGGCATGAACATGCCGGAGACCACAGCGATGAACCCGCCGATCATCGCGTATTCGATTAGGTCCTGACCGTGCTGGTCGCTCCAAATTTGGAGCCTGATCAGCGAATGCCAAATCTTTTGCATCGGGCGTTTTGTTCTCTTTCGTTCTTTACTAAGGCATCTGTCATGCCAAGGCTGTACGACCGGTCAAGTTCATGGGAACAAAGAAGCCGGGATTTCTGGCAGGGTTTCGAACGGGACAGGACGTCGCGTTTTGTCCCCTGAAGGGATGACAGGATGTCTCGGAGGGCCTTAGGTCCGAGCGCGGATGTCAGGGCAACATCCGCGCATGCGGACCTTGTTGAAATACTTACCGCCGAAAATGATCGTAGCGATGATCGAACGCTCGTTCGTGCTCGAACCGCGGAGCGATGCGCACCACGGCAGGGGGCGCCCAGTATCCGGCCACCCAAACGCCTCCGGGCGCATAGTAGCCGTTCACCCACGCGTATCCGGGGCCGGGACAAACCGGTCGAACCACAGCCACTGGCGCGCCGAACCCGATTCCAACCGTCACTCGCGGTGCCGCAAACAAGCCGCCGGCGAGAAGCATCATCAGAAGCATTGTCTTTTTCATTTTCTTCAGCCTCCACGCCCTTTCTGAAGGCAAGGCGTTTGCCAGATCGCAAATGCTTCATGACACTGGATTTCGATGCTGAGCGTTTGACCCGCAGTGGTGGAGATCCGCCAATGCAGTGGTGGAGTTCAGCCGACGCGCTCTTCCAGCACCACCTGGACCGTGTCGCCGACGGCTTTGCCGATGACTTCACGGATTTCCGCCTTGACCGGCAGCATATGCGTGCCGTCACCCCTGGCCATAAACGAGCTCCGGAAAGGATGGCCGTCGATTTTGCCCGTGACCTTCACCAGCCCGCGAGTGCCAAAGAATTTTACGGAAGCGGGCCAGACCACGTAAGTCCAGCCGCCCTTATTGGGGCTCTTCTGTAGCTTGGCCGTGAATTTTTGGTTCAACATGATCGTGTTGTCAGTTCTCCGACGGTTTCTCCGCATGGTCGATCACGAGGACCTCGACGGGCATTCGCTTCAACTTTAGCGTTAATCCAAGCTGCTTCGCGACCGCAGTGGACACTTGCCACCTGAGATCCGCAACGGCGTCGTCACGGTTCTCTATCGTTGCGTCCACCTTCCAACGCAGAGTGAAGTTGAATGCGCCCGTGAGCCCGGTGCGATCCGCCACCAGCAGCTTCAGGTTGCGAGACAGAATCTCAGCGAACTCGTCCATTGTGATGGCGGTCGCATCGAGACGTTCGTGCGCGTTGTTATAAGAACTTTTTGCGTCGCCGGCCTGCTGAAGCTTCGGACCGTTCTTCGCGACTTCCAGAACCATCGTTTCGCCGAGCCGGGATTCTTGATGCAGGGCCAGCGTGAACCTCTCGGCGAGCAGAGTTTGCAGCATCGGCATGAGGGCCTTGTCGCCAATGGGTTGTCCGGCTCGGGCGGTGATATCGAAATGGTCAGTGTCGATCCAAGCGGGCCCACCCAGGACGCGCTCCGGCCCAACCACATAGGCGCCGACGATGCAGCGTTTCAATGTGACATTGGTGCATCTCATCAGTCCAGGTGTGGTGTCGCAGCCAGACCGGCCAGCCGCCACCTCTTCGGGACTGCTCGGCCGAATGGAGGCGGCCTCGAATCGCGGCGGGTCCGACTGGGCCGCTCGCGCTTGAGCAAGGCTGAACGCGAGTGACAAAACCGAGCAAACGGCTACTCGACGCATCATGGACCTCCTGGGAATCATGACGATGAGCGCTCAGCAGGTGTGCAGAGATCGACGATTCCCACGGGATCTAATCCACCACCACCCGCCGGCCCTCAATCCGCCAACGGCCACTAAGGACAATGGCGACGGCTTCACCATAGATGCGGTGTTCTTCCGCGAGGATTCTGGCCGAGAGGGACTCGGGCGTGTCGTTTTCGAGCACCGGGACTGCAGCTTGCAGAATGATCGGCCCGGCATCCAGTTGCGGGTCGACAAAATGCACCGTGCATCCGCTGATCTTCACGCCGTGCTCGAGCGCCTGCTTCTGAGCGTCGAGTCCGGGAAAGGCCGGCAGTAGCGACGGATGAATGTTTAGAATCCGCAGCGGAAATGCCTGACAGAATTCGGCGGTCAACAGACGCATGAAACCGGCCAGGCAGACCAGATCCACTTGCCGGTTTTTCAGCTCGGCCACTAACAGCCGGTCATACTCTTCGCGGCGAACGTCTTTTGAAGGGATGCACAGGGCCGGCAATCCGCGATCGAGTGCGATTTCGAGGCCACGCGCGGTCGGACGATTTGAAATCACGGCAGCGATTTCGGCTTCGATGCGCCCGGCGGCTACGCTATCCGCAATGGCTTCGAAATTCGATCCGCGTCCGGAAAGCAGGATGCCGATCCGCTTCACCGCTCACCGCCAACATAAATGACGCGTGGGCCGCGCGACTCAACCACGGAGCCGATTTCGAAGAACTCCTGATGCGCGCGCGCCAGAATCGTGCGAGCTTTCGCGAGATTGCGCTTCGAGACCACCAAAATCATGCCGATCCCCAGATTGAACGTTCGCCGGTAATCGGCCAGATCGATATTTCCGATGGCGCGGAGCTTTTCGAAGATAGGAGGAATGGTCCAGGTGGAAACATCCACGCGCGCCGCTAAACCTGATCGGAGAATGCGAGGCGTGTTGTCGGTAATCCCACCGCCCGTGATGTGCGCCGCGCCTTTCAGCAAGCGCGCGGCCAATAATGCGCGAATCGGCTTCAGATAACTTCGGTGGACTTTCAGCAGCTCATCGGCCAGCAGCTTGTCCAGCGGCAATCGCGCGACATCGAACAGCAATTTGCGCGCGAGCGAATAGCCATTCGTGTGGAGGCCGTTCGAGGGAAGGCCCAGCAAAACATCGCCCGGCCGGATAGAGCTGCCGGTTAGCATCGCATTTCGCTCCACCGCGCCCACAATAAATCCCGCGAGATCGTATTCGCCCGATTGATAGAATCCGGGCATCTCGGCTGTTTCGCCGCCGATCAAAGCGCAGCCGTTATTGCGGCAGCCGCGCGCCACTCCTTCGATCACTTGCCCGGCTATGTCGGCATCCAGTTTCCCCACCGCGAAATAATCCAGGAAAAACAGCGGAACCGCTCCTTGCACGGCAATATCGTTGACACAGTGATTCACCAGATCTTCGCCGATGGTATTGTGGCGGCCGCTTAAGAATGCGATCTTCAACTTGGTGCCCACGCCATCGGCTGAGCTGATCAAAACGGGCCGCTTCCAGCCGGCCAGCAAATAGCCGCCGCCAAAGCTGCCGATGTCAGTTAGCACTTGCCGACTGAAGGTGCTGCGCGCGTGTTTGCGGATGAAGGATACGGCGCGGTCCGCTTCGTCGATATTGACTCCGGCATCCTTGTAACCAATTCGTTTTTTCAACGCCATTTCACTCTACAATTGTTGGGGGAGAACTACCATAATAAGCGATTGCCTATGAAGCGACTTTTGATCTTGTTGTCATTGATAGCCGGTGCGATATTTGCCGCGCCCCCGGGCGCTGTCGCGATCCGCAACGCGCGCGTCGTTCCGGTGAGTGGACCGGCCATCGCGAAAGGCACCGTGGTTCTGCGCGACGGATTGATCGAAGCCGTAGGCGCGGACGTAGCGGTTCCAGCGGACGCCTGGGTGATTGAGGGCGACGGTCTGACGGTTTATCCCGGCCTGATTGACGCGCTGAGCACATTCGGAATTCCGGATGCAGCGCCTGCGGCCTCAGGCGGTGCACGTGGAACAACTCCGCAGCCCGCGGCAACTCCGGCCCAACCTGCTAATCAATCCGCGCCCCCTCCCGCGCGTGGACCGGAGGATCGTCCATTCACCACCAGTTGGCTGAAAGCGGCCGACCTGGTGAAGCCCAGCGATCGGCGTCTGGAATCGGTTCGCGCCGAAGGTTATACGACCGCTGTCACTTTTCCGAATCACGGAATTTTCGCCGGCCAAGGAGCCATCGTAAATCTGGCTGGCGCAACCACCGGTGAAATGGTGGTGGCCGAAGGCGCCGGCCAATATGTCACTTTCACCACCACTCCTGGATTCGGCGGCGGATTTCCGAATTCGCTGATGGGCGTGCTGGCCTACGTTCGCCAAGTCTATGTGGACGCCGACCATTACAAGCAAGCCAAGCAATTCTACGCCGGCCATTCGCGCGGGACGCCGCGTCCTGATTTTGACCGGGCGCTCGAAGGAGTGCTGGAATCTTCCAGAGTCCTGCTGCCTGCCACGCGCCGAATCGATGTGGATCGCCTGCTGCGCTTCGCCAACGAGCTGCATGTCGAGGCGTTGCTCTACGGTCTGCCGGAAGGCTACCGGTCTGCGGATCTGCTCAAGAACGCGGCTGCGACGGCGCTGGTCAGCTTGAAGTGGCCGGAAAAGACCAAGGATTCCGATCCTGATGAACCCGACAGCATTCGCGTGCTGGAAGTTCGCGACCATGCGCCTTCCACTCCAGCGGTGCTCGCGAGGAGCGGCGTCCGGTTCGCGCTGTATTCCGGCGGGATCGATCATCGTGCTGACCTTTTCAAGGCTGTGAAGCGCGCTATTGATGCGGGACTGGCTCCAGAAGACGCGTTGCGCGCTATGACCCTTACGCCGGCTGAAATTTACGGTGTTGCGGACCGGCTCGGCAGTATCGAGAAAGGCAAGATCGCTAATCTGGTGGTCACCAAAGGCGATCTGTTCATGGATAAGACTGAAGTGAAGTATGTGTTTGTGGACGGGGTAAAGTTTGAGCCGGTGGAAGAACCGCCGCCGGCGCGGCCGGGCGCGCCTGAAGCTTCGAATCCAGGAGAAAATCAATGAAGCTTGCATTGTTGGATCTAGCGTGGCGCAGGCACTCCTGCCTGCCGGGTCGAGACTCATCTCGACCCCGGTTTTCGATGGCCAGCCATGCACCGGCAGGAGTGCCGGCGCGGCAGACTGAGAGTCTGCGCCACAGTTACTTCGAGCAAGTAGTTTTATTCACAGGCGTATTTGCGGTGACTTTGGCGGCTGCTACTCCGCCTATCGTCATTCAAAACGCCACTATTCTGACGGTGACCAAGGGTACGCTGAACGGATCGGTCCTGATTCGCGACGGGAAAATCGCGGAAGTGGGCGAAAAGGTCGCCGTTCCAGCGGGCGCCAAAGTGATCGACGCTTCCGGGCAATTCGTGATGCCTGGAATCATCGACTGCCATTCGCATATCGCTGCCGACAGTATCAATGAGGGCAGCGTTTCAGTTTCATCCATGGTGGGCATCGAAGACGTATTGAACCCGGATGACATTTCCATCTACCGGGCCGTTGCGGGCGGCGTCACTACGGCCAACATCCTACACGGCAGCGCAAACTCCATTGGTGGAAAATGCACGGTCATCAAGCTGCGCTGGGGTAAGGATGCGCACGAAATGATCTTCGAAGGAGCTTTGCCGGGCATCAAGTTCGCGCTCGGCGAGAATCCCAAGCGTGCTGGAAATCCTACCGGCCAGCGGATCGGAGCGGGCAATGTGCAGGGGCGCTATCCAGCCACTCGCATGGGGGTGGAGGACGTGATTCGCGAAGCATTCAACGAAGCCAAAGCGTACCAGCAATCCTGGAAAGACTATGACCAGAAGGCCGCTCGTGGCGAGCCGGCCGTCCCTCCGCGGCGCGACCTCAAGCTGGAGCCGCTGGTGGAAGTGCTGGAGGGTAGACGCCTGGTCCACGCGCACTGTTATCGCGCAGACGAGATCCTGATGCTGCTGCGCGTCGCGGATGATTACGGCTTCAAGATCCGTACACTGCAGCATGTGCTGGAAGGCTACAAAGTGGCCAAGGAGATCGCCGCGCATGGAGCCGGAGCGTCCACGTTCAGCGACTGGTGGGCGTATAAGATGGAAGCTTTCGACGCCATTCCCTACAATGCGGCAATCATGACGCGGAAGGGCGTGCTGGTTTCGCTCAATAGCGATTCCGACGAATTGATGCGCCACTTGAACGACGAAGCCGCCAAGACCATGAAGTATGGCGGGCTGTCGGAAACCGAGGCGCTGTCGCTCGTGACCATCAACCCGGCCAAACAACTGATGATCGACAATCGCGTGGGATCCATCGAAGTTGGAAAAGACGCTGACCTCGCGATTTTCGACAAGCATCCACTTTCCAATTACGCGAAAGTGGAAAAAGTTTTTATCGATGGGCAACTGTATTTTGATCGCGCGAGCGACCTGGCGGAGCGAGGGGAACGCGAGACGGAGAAGAAAAAGTTGATGGACAAAGAGAAGGAAGAGCAGAAGAAAAATGCGCCCGCCGGGCGTGGGAGGCCGGCAGCATGAAATCGCTCTTGGTTGCTTTTTTGCTCGCGATTCCGCTCACGGCCTCCGACGATGACAGCTTTCTGATTCGCGGCGCGACTATTCATCCGGTGGCGAGCGCGGAAATTCAGAACGGCTCAGTGCTGGTGCGCGATGGAAAGATCGTGGGTGTCGGCCGCAATCTGGCCGCGCCCAAAGGCACGCGCATTGTCGAAGGCAAGGGTCTGCATGTTTATCCGGGGATGATCGATTCGGCCACTGAAATGGGGCTTTCTGAAATCAGTTCTATCCGAGAAAGTGTGGATGTTGGCGAGATCGGGAAATTCGATCCGCAGTTGCGCGCTGAAATTGCCATCAATCCCGCCAGCGAGCATATCCCGGTGACTCGCGCGAACGGGATCACAACCGTGATTGCAATGCCCATGAGCGCCGGCGGTGGGGGCGGATTCGGGCGTGGCGGAGGCGGCAGCATCATTACCGGCCAGGCCGCGCTGGTGCATCTGGACGGCTGGACGTGGGAAGAAATGGAAATCAAGAAGTCGGCCGGCATGGGAATGCGTTTTCCCATCATCCCGCCTCCCCCTGGACGCTTCTTCGGCGCAGATTTTCCGGGCGCTAAGACGTTCACGGAATCGAAGAAGGATTACGAGACTGAGCTTCGCGAACTGAAGGAATTCTTCGAAAACGCGAGGCGCTATCAGAAAGCCAAGGCTGCCAAGGAAAAAGGCTTCCAAACTGATCTGAAGTACGAAGCCATGCTGCCGGTGCTGGAAGGAACTGAGCCGTTGATCGTTATGGCGTCCCGCGAACGGGCTATCCGGGATGCGGTTCAATTCGCCGATCAGCAGAAAGTACACGTGATCATCGCCGATCCGCGCGAGCTCGGCAAGATGGGCGCCGAGTTGAAGAGCCGAAATATTCCAGCTATCCTGGGGCCCACGCTGGCACTGCCCCTGCACGAAGACGATCCATACGATGCGGCTTATACATTGCCGGACCAGTTCTACAAAGCCGGGGTGAAGTTCGCGTTTGGCAGCTTCGACAACGAATTCGCGCGGAACCTTCCCTATCAGGCTGCTACCGCGGCAGCTTTCGGATTGCCGGTTGACGAAGCGGTGAAGGCGGTGACCTTGAATGCCGCTCAGATTTGGGGCGTGGCCGATAGGCTAGGCTCCATCGAAGAGGGAAAATCGGCGGACCTGATGGTAACCGATGGCGATCCGCTGGAAGCCAAAACGCAGGTGAAGCAGCTCTACATCAAGGGCAAAACGGTGGATCTGGACAATCGACACAAGCGGTTGTACGAGAAGTATTTGAGCCGGCCGTAGGTTTTTCCGAACCGAATAACCGAATAACTGAATAACCGAAGAACGGTCTTCAGTCAATAAACCCGCGCCAGGTCTTTCCCTTGCCATCGCGCAGCACGATGCCGAAGTTGTCCGTAACTCCCGTTATCGTGTGGCCGTTGGGATCCCGAAAGGTATACCGGACCGATTCATCTGCGTTCGTTTCGGCCGAGCCGCGCCAGATATTTCCAAATTCGTCGCGCAGCCGCAGATGATCGCCGTGGCCGAATCCGTACAAACGAGTGGTGCTGGCTTCTTCCTCAAAGCTGAAGAACCCGCCCGGAATCTTGCTATGAGTCTTCTTGCGCTTGAAGATACCTCGGTAGATCATGAATATCAATTATGAAGTCTTTAACGCGGCCTGGGGATAGGGGGATGGCATTAGTAGGGCCCAGTCCACTTACCTAGCCGGAGCAACAAACACAGCGCTCTACTTCCCTTTTTTGTCAGATGTAATACTTATCAAGTATGCGAGCTATAATCCAACGAGTAAAGGAAGCGCATGTCGACGTGGCCGGAGCGACAGTGGGAGCTATCCGAACAGGTCTCGTGGCCCTGGTGGGTGTAACCTCCACCGACACCCCCAAAGACGCTGAGTATCTTGCGGATAAGATCGTTCAGCTCCGCATTTTTCCGGACGAGGTGAGACGCATGAATCGCAGTCTAATTGATGTACGGGGAGAGCTGCTGGTTATCTCGCAATTTACTCTGTATGGGGACTGCAGCAAGGGCCGCAGGCCGAGTTTCGATCAGGCAGCGCCACCCGAGCAAGCCAAAGCGCTCTACGAATACTTCGTGCAACGGTTACGTTTAAGTAACACGTTAGTCGAAACTGGCGTCTTCCAGGCTGAGATGGAGGTCTACCTGGTAAATGACGGGCCCGTGACTTTTGTACTCGATTCGAATAAGAATGGTTGAAGCCAGACTGGATTTTGGAAAACAGGAGCCAAAATGCCCCGTACAGCGAAAGCAATTAGAGATAGCTCTCTCTTAGCCGCGGCTTTAGAAGGACTCGAGCTGCAGAAGCGCCGGATAGACGACCAGATTCAGGAGGTACGTTTGCTGTTAGGCAAAGGTACCGGCAGGCGGGGCCGTCCGCCTGGTTCAGGATCGAAGCGTGGTCCTGGCCGTATGAGCGCCGCGGCTCGCAAACGGATTGCGGCCGCTCAGAAACGCCGTTGGGCGGAGTATCGCAAGTCGGCCGGCAAAGGGGAGTAGTTCCAATTGAAGCGCTGAATAATTTCATCTACTGAACCTTCAGCCACTAACTTGCCTTTTTGAAAGAACACCGCGCGCGTGGCCAGCGCCGCGGCAAAATGTGTGTCGTGAGTAATGATCAATTTAGCTTGCGGCAAAGTCTTGAGTAAGTGCACTAAGTTGCTCTGGCCGGGAGGGTCCAGAAACGTATTCGGTTCATCCAATACCAAGATTTCCGGGTTCATAGCCAACACGCCCGCCAACGCTACTCGTTTCTTTTCGCCGGCGCTAAGATGATAGGGCGCTTTCCGGGCGGCGTGTTGCATGCCTACTTGCTCCAGCGCGGCTTCCGCCATGTGGATGGCCTCATGCGGCGTGGAACCCAGATTGAGCGGGCCGAAGGTGACATCCTCCAGCACGGTCGGCATGAATAACTGCTCGTCGGAATCCTGAAAAACCATGCCGATCTTTGAGCGCACGGCCGGCAAGGTTTCTTTGCTCAAAGGCATGCCGCACACCGTGATTTCGCCCTGGCCGTGTAGGATTCCGTTCAGATGCAAAACAAATGTCGTTTTGCCGGAACCATTGGCCCCGAACAGCGCCACGGTTTCGCCGGCGTCGAGCGTGAAGTCCACGCCATCCAGCGCTCTGGTTCCGTCGTCATATTGGAAATGCAGGCCGCGAACCTGGATCAACGGTGTCATTGGACGCGCACCAGGATCAGGAACGCCGTGCCGGCCAGCAGGAAAGCTCCATCGGCGAAGCGGAAGTGAAGCGAATCGAGCAGCGGGAAGCGTCCGGTGAAGGCCCGCGCCAGCATTGCCCGATGGATTCCCTCGGCGCGATAGTAAGAGCGCGCAAACAATACGGCCAGGGCTCCGGCAGCCGCACGAAAACGCCCTTTGCGATGGAAACGCGGATCGCCTTGGCGGGATCGAGCGGCCAGCCGCATGTGCTGCGCCTGTTCGGAAATAACAAACAGGTATCGGTAGAGAAACTGCGACACCAGCACCAGCATGCGCGGCGCACCCAGGCGCTCCAATCCACTGAGCAGCGCGGGCAGTGAAGTTGTGCCCACAACCAGCAGCACCGCGGTGGCTGAAATATAGCTTTTCTCTATCAGTGCGAGCGCCCGCAGCCGGTCGCCGGCCAGCCAACTGATCGCTCCGAATGTCAGCGAAAAGGGCAACACCACCATCGCGCGCAGTAGAAGTTCGGCTAGCGGCAGCCCGGCGATCAGGATGCCGGCTATCAAGAGTGTTGCGTCTATCCCGAGCGTCAGAGCAGCATTGGCGGGGGTGGTGGCCAGAACGATCAGAAATACAATTAGCGCCAGGATCTTGGCGCGTGGGTCGCGCCTGTGCAGGGGGCTTTGGCCGCGGCTCCAATTATCGAGGTGGACGTGATGCAATCAGGCGCTCCTCTGGCGGCCGATCCAGCGACCGGCTCCCAGGCATACGCCATAAATCAACAGCAACCCAGCCAAGCCGGCGCTGGCTCGGCGCAACCAGGAGGATTCGAAGAGGCCCACGGAATAATCGGCCAACGGGGCATGGAAGCCGGTTTTGGCCGCGAGCCCCAGCTTGACACCAATCTGCTGGATGCCATCGGGAGCGGATGACGCAAGCAGGAATCCAACACCGCCCAGCAATACGGCAGCGGCGCTCAGGGCCACAATCGCGCGTCCGCTGGATGCGTGGGCTTTCTGCGCCAAGCCTGGATTGAGCCTTTCGATCGCTTCCACCACCGCGACGGTGATGGCGCCTTCAATCAACGCGCTCATCCCGAACAGCGCCAGCGAAATCAGGATTACAGGCCGCGGCATGGCGATCCCCGATATCAACAACTCGCCCATGGCGAGCGATGCGCTGGCCATCACAGACAGAAACGCGCCGACGAAAATGGCCTGCTTGCGGCGCTTCGTCCGGCCCCAAAAATGGACGGGCAAATATCCGGCCAGCACGCCCGCGATGGCCATGTTAAAAATGTTCGCGCCCAGCGCCAGCACGCCTCCGTCCTGGAATACGAAGGCTTGAATCGCGATAATGGCGGTCATCACCAGCGCGGCCGGAGCGGGTCCCAGCATGCATCCGAGTAACGCGCCACCCACCAGGTGGCCGCTGGTTCCGATGCCAACCGGAAAATTGATCATCTGCGCGGCAAATACAAAAGCGCCCATCACGCCGAGCAGAGGGATGCGGGACTCGTCCAATTTCCGGCCGGCTCGCCGCGCCAGAAGCGCAATGGCGGGGATGCTGACCGCGTCGAGCGAGGCCCATACCGGCGTGGACAAAAAATTGTCGGGAATATGCATGTCGGCCGACGCACTCACAGTATCACGATTGTTGAAAGCGTGCCACTGCGCCGGCGCACGCACTGGTGCGTGCTGTGTTCACCATTTTGTGAACACTTGTTTGGAGCCAGATCCCAGCGTTCACAGGATTGTGAACGCGGCACGCACGAGTGCGTGCGTTACAGTAGACTGGGATGGCGATCGAATCCACCGAACGGCAGCCTGTCCACACGGTTTATGGCGGCGCACACCTTTTTAAATCGGAAGTAGCTTCCACGCTGGGCGCAATGGCGCTCGAGACCATGCGCACCTATGCTTCGGACCCACGCGCGTTCGCGGATTTCGTCGGATTCGATGGCGACGAAGAGCTGCTCCAGGCGGTTTACGGACGGACCATCGCCAAGCTGGAGCGTGAACCAGTTGAGGATTACCGAATCGATTTCGAAGATGGCTACGGCTATCGGACGGACGCGGAAGAAGATGGCCACGCCGTTTCCACCGCGCTTGCTGTAGCGCGGGGCGTTCTTCAATCCGCCTTCCCGCCGTACCTCGGGATTCGCATCAAGCCCCTTACCGAGGCCTCGCGGGCGCGCAGCATCCGGACACTGGATCTTTTCTTGACCACACTGGTTTCAGAAGCAGGCGAGATACCGGCCAATTTTGCAGTTACGCTTCCGAAAGTGACCTTGCCCGAAGAGGTCACGGGGCTGGTGCGGAAGCTGGAAGCGTTCCCAACGGTGAAGCTGGAGTTGATGATTGAGACTCCACAATCCATCATCGACGCTTCCGGCCAGTTTGCCATTCCGAAACTACTGGACGCTGCCGAGGGGCGCTGTCGGGGTTTGCACTTCGGCGTATACGATTACACAGCCAGTTGCAACATCACGGCCGAGCATCAAAGCATCACGCATCCGGCCTGCGATTTTGCACGGCATGTCATGCAGGTATCGAGCGCCGACCGGGGCGTAACGCTGTCCGACGGCGCCACCAACATCCTACCGGTACCGCGAAATAACCGCGCCGCGGTGCAGCGGGCTATGCGGTTGCATTTCGAACACGTGCAACGATCGTTGATGCATGGCTTCTACCAGGGATGGGATTTGCATCCAGGGCAATTGCCCACCCGGTTCGCGGCCGTTTATGCGTTTTTTCTGCAGAGCTTCGAAGCGGCGGCCGCGCGCCTGCGCAACTTTGTGGAAAAGGCCGCGCAGGCGACGCTAGTGGGCGAAGTTTTCGACGATGCGGCCACCGGCCAGGGACTGCTTAATTTTTTCCTGCGCGGAATCAACTGCGGAGCATTCACGGAACGGGAAGCGAGTGCCACCGGGTTGACTCTTGAGGAATTGCGCGGGCGATCGTTCGTGAAGATTTTGGAACGGCGGCGATCCTCGGGGGCATAGCGGCGCTTGATTGTGTCGGCAGGTCGGGGACCTGCCCCACGCTAGCCTGCGTGTGAAATGGCCAGGTAGAGCACTCCAAAGGCTAGCGCCGTCACGGCCAGGCTTACGCCGGCCAAAGCGCGCATCAATGGTTCTTTCCACATCAGACGCGCACGGGGCGTGCCGGCCAGAAAGCCGGCTACAAAGCCGCCCACGAGTCCTCCAATGTGGGCCCAAAAATCTACGCCCGGAATAAAGCTGAGCACCAATCCATAAATAACCCAGCGCATGTAGAGCGCTTTCACTGCTGCTCCAAGGGACGACTTGTCGGTGACGCCGAACGCCAGCATCGCGCCGATAAGACCGAAGATTCCGGCCGATGCGCCGACCGAAGCGTGAAAGCCGAGATGAGAGCTGGCCCAGAAGCCAGTTATAGTGGACACGAAGTAGAAAACGATCAGCCGGCTGGTACCGTAAATCTGCTCCACCTCCGCGCCCAGATCGAACAGCACCCAGGAGTTCATCAGGATGTGCATAATACCGCCGTGCAGAAAACCGGCGGTGATGAGACGCCACCATTGTCCATCCATCATCGGAGCAGGCAGACTCTCGCCCATCTCCGTGAGCCCGGAATGCGGATTCAGCTGCTGCGCCAGGAACAGCCCAGTGTTGATCAGCAGGATCATGATGGTGGTAAAGCGCGCCTGCGGTATCAAACCTCCCAAAATCTCGCCCGGTGCGCGTCGATCCACTGCGCGCGGGCCCATCTGGGCGTCGCAATACGGGCATACCTTATCGCTGGTCGTCACAAACGCCCGGCAATTCGGGCACATCCGTCGTTTATCCACTGACCGCTATTGTACCGTCAGCGTCGCTGATTGAGACACTCCTCCAGCCGACGCAGTAACGGTGGCTGTCTGAGCGCCAGCCAACGTGGGTGTGGTGATGGTGAAAGTCGCAACAGTCTGGCCGGAAGTCACCACCACGAAGGACGGAATCTGAGCAACAAACGGGTCATTGGTACTTAGATTAACGACCAATCCCGCCGTGGGCGCAGGCGCGGAGATCGTCACGGTTCCGGTGGAGCTGTTGCCTCCGGTAATGATTGTGGGATTGAGCGTGAGGCTGACCGGCGTGGGAAGGCCAGCCGGATTAATTGTAAGCGTGCTGGATGCATTGGCCGCCGCGTAAGAGGCCGTGATTACGATCGCAACGGGGGCAGTCACATTGTTGGTGGAAACGGTGAATGACGCCGAGAGCTGCCCCGCAAGCACGATTACGGATGCCGGAACAGAGGCAGCCTTAGAATCACTGGACGTGAGATTCACAATCGCATTCGCGGTGGGAGCCTGGGCCAGCGAAACGGTGCCTGTAACGGGCGTGCCGCCAACAACGGCAGCCGGCGATAGGGCAACCGTAAGCGCCGGATTTACCACCAATGTCGCCGAAGCCGTGGAGTTTGCAAATGTGGCCGTGATGGTGGCCGATTGTTGCGAGGTGACGCCGGCTGTAGTGACGTTGACAGATACCGAGGAATCTCCGAATGAGAGAGCCACCGAAGCTGGTACCTGAACAACCGTAGAATCGCTGCTGGTGAGATTCACCGTTCCACCCGCCAAACCCGCAGGACCGCTGAGCGACAAAGTTCCCGTTGTGCTCTGCCCTCCCTGGACGGATGCCACGCCGAATGAAAGGCCCGTCAACTGCGGTGTGTTGACAGGATAAATCTGCACGGCAGCGCTCTGGGAATAACCACCCGCGGAAGCCGTCACAGTCACTGTGTTACTCGCGATCGAGGTGGTGTTAACGGTAAACGTGGCCGTTGTTTGTCCTTGCGGAACCGTTACCGAGAGCGGCGTCGAGACTCCGAGACCACTGGCTGCGGTAGAGACAACGTACCCGCCGAATCTTGCAACCGCGTTTAACGAGACAGTGCCGGTCACAGTGTTGCCGGCGATGATGGAATCGGGCGAGACCGTTAGTCCCCCCAGATGCACTTCGCTCGCAGGAATGCTGCCCATAGCGAACGTTACTGTGTTCGAAAGCACGCCGCCCGCCGCAATCGATAACGAAATGACGCCAGCTCCGTCGGCTTGCGCCGGAAGCACCAGGTTGATTTGATCCAGCCCGAAGAACCCAGGCGCCGAGCCCGCGTATTCCACGTCGTAAGAATTGCCGGAGGTGTCCTCGGCCTGAACCTCGATAGCGACGTTGGTCTGGTCGGGATTCTGCGAAAGATTTCCTGCGTATCGCAAGCCGGTAGCAAACACGGCCAGCCGTGTGCGCTTGTCAGTCCCCGAATTCTGGAGTGTTTCCACCAGGAAAGGCGGGCCAGTAAACGTGACAGCATTGAGAATCGCACCCGGTCCCGTGCCGGTAGTGTCCTGGGAGAACAACCCTGGCGCCACGATCGCCACCTGCATCTCACTTTGGATTGGCGTGGCCCCAGGCGTGGGGTACAACGAAAGCTGTGCGGTACCCAGGACCGTATCCGCGGGCACCAGAAAGTTGATCTGGCTTGGCGAAACGTAGAGCAGTGGCGCCGCCTCCCCGTTGATCTGGATCGACACGCCCGCGAGCACCGTAGGGAGCTGTCCGTTAGCGCCCAGGCGCGCGTGTGCGGTGGAGTTTGCAATGTTGCTTCCGAATATGGAGGCTAGAGAATTCGGAGCAACCCCAAGCTGGTAACTAGCCGCGGAAACGACAGCTATCTGGGCGCTGGCAGGGATGCAACACAACGCCAGCAACAGAACAACTTGTGGTTTTGAATCCTTCACGGCTTCCATTTCGTAGACGCGCTCTCCGGCTAAATAGACTATTTGCCGATGCAGAATGTGGAAAAAATCCGGTTCAGTATATCGTCCGCAGTGGTTGCGCCAGTGATGGCGTCGATGGGGCGCAGAGCCGCGTAGAGATCCAGCAATAACATCTCATGCGGGATGCCGAATTCCACGGCCTTCGAAGCCTGCTCCAGCGCTTCGATGCTTTCGCCGAGCAACTGCTGATGGCGGATGCTGGTGATGAATCCGGAATCCTGCTCGCGCGCGCCAACTGGCGCTATTCTCTCGCGCAAGCCCTCGATTCCTTCGCCCGTAACGGCTGATACAGTGAGCAATTCTTCGCCAACTTCAGCCGCGCGCGGAAGATCGGATTTGTTGCCCACCAGAACGTACCGGCCTTGCTGCTTCGCGCGTTCGATCAGAGTCAAGTCGTCTGGCTCAATCGCCTGAGATAGATCCACTACAACTAATGTGAGATCCGCATCGGCCATGGCTTGATAACTGCGTTCGATGCCGAGCGTCTCCACCAGATCCTGCCCCGGACGAATGCCGGCCGTATCGACAAATTTGATAGGGATGCCATCAATGGCAGCCACTTCGGACACCAGATCGCGCGTGGTGCCGGGAATCGCCGTAACGATGGCGCGATCCTGTTCCAGCAGCCGGTTGAACAAACTGCTCTTGCCCACGTTAGGACGCCCGACGATGGCCAGGGTGATTCCGGAATGAACCAGCTTGCCGTAATCGAAAGTGGCGGCGAGATCGCGAAGAGCCTGCTCAATGGGACGCAAGCGCCGCAGAATTTCTTCGGCCGGCGCGACGCTGATGTCATCCTCCGCGAAATCGATTCCGGCTTCGAGCAGCGCGATCAGTTCCAGCAATTGTTCTTTAGTGGGACGGATGCGCCGCGAGACCGAGCCTTCCATCTGTCGCGCAGCGACGCGCGCCTGGTACAAAGTGGTGGCATCGATCAGGTCGCGCACGGCTTCCGCTTGCGGCAGGTCGATTCTTCCGTTAAGAAAAGCCCGCAAGGTAAACTCGCCGGGCTCAGCCAGCCGAGCCCCGGCCTGCGCGGCCCGTTCGAGCGCGAATCGAAGAACCACGGGCGAGCCGTGGCACGAGATTTCCACCAGATCCTCGGCGGTGTAGGAGCGCGGCGCCGCAAAAAATGTTGCTACTATCTGATCCACAACGTGGCCCTGGTCATCCACGAGTTCTGCCAGCGCGGCGGTCCAGGGTTTCCACTCGTGATCCGAGCGGAAGCGCAGAATTTTGGAACTTATTTCGCGGGCGTCCGCGCCGGAAAGACGAACCACTCCGATGCCGGAATGTCCAGGTGGAGTTGAAATTGCGACTATGGTGTCGCGCGTTTGCATGGGCAAGTCTTCAGACTTGCCCTACGGGCGCGGGCGACGGCCGCCGCCTCCGCCCCGCCGCGGCGGACCACCCGGACGCCCGCCGGGCCGCCTGTCTCGCGGGCCATCGCGCGGCGGCATGGGGCGTGGCGGACGAATAGGCTCCGGCAGCGGCATGTCGATCGGCAAAACCACAACTTGCCGGAACGGCCCGGTTCCCGTGCTTTCGCTGCGGATGTCAGTTTCGTTGCGCAGGCTCAAGTGGATGATGCGCCGCTCGCGGCTGTTCATCGGATTGAAGTGAAAAGGCCGGCGCGTCTGCTTCACTTTTTCAGCGGCGGTGACCGCGCTCAGGCGCAGTTCCTCAATCCGCAGCATGCGATAGTCATTGGCATCGAAGCATAATCTGGAATGATGCTCGGGCGGCATGCGGAGAGCTTCCATGGTGAGAAACTCCACCGCCAGCATCAATTCCGCTTTGTTGGCCAGCAGCAGGTCCACGTCCGGGCCGGTGAACTTCACCAGTAGGTCGGGATCTTCCAGATCCGGATGCAGATGCTGCCCCTCGAGAATCTCGTATTCGACATCAAAGTCAAGATGGTCGAACACCATATCCAGGAAATCCTCGATGCTTTGCCCCGTCAAATCGACGGAGTACTTCTTGTCGTCCACGTTTCTCAACCCCTGGGTTTCTTTTTCTGCGCGAGCTTGGGCGCCGCGACTGGGGCTGGCATAGGCATGTGCCGGTTCACCAGCCACTGCTGAAGAATTCCCACTAAATTACTGGTCAACCAGTATAGCACCAGGCCGCTTGACATACTGTAGAAAAAGAATCCGAACATGAGCGGCATGAACTGCATCACCTTGGCTTGGCTCGGGTCCACGCTGGGATTGGGCGTCATCTTCTGCTGGATGAACTGCGTTATGACCATCACGATGGGAAGGATATGGATGGCCAGTTGCTCGGGCTGCGAAAGATCCGTCACCCACAACCAATGCGCCCCGCGCAGTTCGATAGTTACTGTCAGAACCTTGTAGAACGCATACAGAATCGGGATCTGGATGAACATGGGCAGGCAGCCGCTCATGGGGTTGGCGCCTTCCTTCTTGTAAAGCTCCATGATTTCGGCGTTCTGCTCGGCTTTCTTGGGATCGCGGAGGCTGAGCCCTTTGTACTTGGCGTTAATGACTGCAATCTGCGGCTGCAGCTTCTGCATTTTCCTCTGCGATTTCATGCTGGTGAATCGCAGCGGGAGTAGCAGCAGGTTGATGATGACGGTGATCACAACGATGGACCAGCCGTAGTTATGCAACCAGTTGTCGTTGAGCCAATGCAGCGCCAGGAAGATGGGCTTGGCGATGACCCCGAACCAGCCCCAGTCAATCAGTTGCTGGAGTTTCGGATCCACATTGCGCAGCAGATCCACGTCCTTGGGTCCCACAAACATCGCAAACCGGTTCAGTGAGTCGCCGCCCAGCAGCACGCCCACGCGTTGTTCGTCCTTACCGCCCGGCGCGGGAGGAAGATCGTCCTTCACCACTTCCAGGCGGGTTGAGGTGTTGTCTTGAGGCAGCACCACGAACGCGAAGAAGCGATCGTCGAGGCCGGCGAAGGAAAAATTACCGGTGAAGTCTACCGGCCCGTCCTTGGCCGCCTTGGCGTCCTTAACGATCAGCTTGCCCTGGGAGAGGTCGAAATGGACCGCGTGTTGTTCGCCCACGCGATTCAAAACAGTGGCGTCGCCGAAACCGCCGCGCCACTCAATCAGGTGCTGCGTGGGAACTCCGTTCTGCTTGACCTCGGTAGTGATTTGAGAGAGGTAACTGTTTTTCGAGAAGCGGAACGATTTCTTCGAGTAGTTCTTGCCGTCGGAGAACTCGTAATCGATGCCGAGCGCGTCTTCAGTGGGTTTGGCGGAGTAGAGTCCCGAGTTCAAGGACGCGGCAGCCTGCTGATCCTTGATTGAAAGGGAAAACGGAGGCGAAACTTTCCCGAGCGCCGCCGTATTCACCAACTCCAGCGGCTTGCCCGCGTGATCCGGATATTTCTTGAGTACCCAACTGGTGACTGTGGCGCCGCGATTGCTGAAGCGGATGCGGTAGAACTGCGTATCAACGACGAATTCCTGCTCCCCGCTGCCTTGGATCTGGCCCGGTACAGGCTCAGCCGGTGCGGCTTCAGCTGCCGCCGCGGTGGGAGGCTTTTGGTCGGGAGCCACTTGCGCGGAAACCGGCGGTGTGACCGGCTTTTTCGGAGGCGGCGGTGCTTTGTAAATATACGGAGTGAGGAAGAGCACCAAACCCATCAGCAGGAACGCCAACAGGAGCCGCATCTCCATGGAGAGCTCTTTTTTCTTGCCGGGTTGCCCGCCGGGTTTGATCGGAATATTTTCTATGTCGGCCATTCGAGTGGAAGCCTTCTAACGAACCGGGTCGAAACCACCCTGCCGGAAGGGGTGACAGCGCAATAAACGCCTGACGCCGAGCGAGACCCCGCGCGCCACGCCGTATTTCGAAACCGCTTCGAGCATATATTCCGAACAGGTGGGATGGTAGCGGCAAGCCGACGGCAAGAACGGGGAAAGGAAGCGCTTATAGAAACGCAAAGTGGCGATCAGTGCTTTCCGCATCGCGTCACCAACCGTTCCAATTCCCGCCGCAGTTCCTCCGGCGTCGCCTTCAAGGCAGCGCGCCGCGGATTGATCACGATATCCCATTGCGGGCCGATTTCCTGGAAACGAATCCGAAGCACCTCTCGCATACGCCTTTTCACCCGGTTCCGCAGCACCGCGTTTCCGAAGGCTCGGGGAACCGTGAATCCCAGCCTCGGCCCCTCGCCTGGCTCGCGCGGAAGCCGGAGGCAAAACGCCGCAAAGTACGGGCTCGCAATCCGAGTCCCCTTGTTATACGCTTTGCGGAAATCTGAAGTTCTCAGAATACGAGCGCTTTTCGGAAAACCGAAGCTATTCGGCGTACCTTACGGCTCTCTCGTCGCTGACAGTTAGTTTGTGGCGGCCCTTGGCACGGCGCCTGGAGATCACGGCACGCCCGTCCTTGGTGGCCATGCGTACCAGGAACCCGTGCGTCTTTGCCCGTTTGCGGTTGTTCGGTTGAAATGTGCGTTTTGGCATATGAATTTCCTCGGCCCGGGCAAGCGACCCGAAACGTCGTAGAAGTCATCTAACAGTATACAACGTGTGAGGCAGGTAGGTAACCTGCGAATTGTCCAGCTG
>Ga0187863_10000859_pt1 | contig 25210 bp, 23 predicted proteins | sample June2016WEW_11_1_FD_132975 | JGI IMG/M metagenome (GOLD analysis project Ga0187863, IMG submission 132975) | Peatland microbial communities from SPRUCE experiment site at the Marcell Experimental Forest, Minnesota, USA - June2016WEW_11_10 | ecosystem: Environmental > Terrestrial > Soil >...
GCGCAGGTTGAGCTTCTTGGTGCGTTCTTCGACCGGGCCCAGCAGGCGTTGTAAGCGGCGGCGGAGATTCGCTGTCTTGCTGACGTAAGGCTCTGCCTGCGGGTCCTCGCCGCGCAGCAGGAACACAGCCGGAGCGGCCGGGACGGTGGCGAAGACTAAGGCGTCGCGTTCAGGGGCGAATTCCAGGCGCTCAGTCAGCACGAAGCCATTCTAGTGCGGAATCCACCACGGAGGCACGGAGTCACGGAGAAACAAAAGCCAAGCAATGCTCACAGCCCGCCGTGGAGCTTGCCAAAATAGTGGGCACAATTTAGCGACATGATCAGGATGCCGGCCCCGAGCACCAGCACGTGCGCGGTCTTGCGCAGATCGAAGCTGCCCACGCGGCAAACCAGCAGGTAGCCGATGGCAAGGTTGAACAGGCCCCATGCGACATTGACGGTGGAGGAGGACAGGCCAACCCCGGGTGGCGACGCGAATGGGCTTTGAAAGGCGTGACCCGAAATTCCGTTGCCGAGATGCGGCAGGGCGTTGGCGAGGAACACGCCGCCGAAGAAGTACGCCACATAGTGGTACCAGCGCATTGGGGTTCCCTTCTTGCTGCCGAGTCAACGGTGTGGTGAACCTGCCGAAATGCTCGCTCTGCAATATTTCTATCGGAAGTCTTCGCCGTTCATCGCGATGATGCCGCACATTTCACGGAGCCGCGACCGCCGACATACGCTGCTATGTTCGCTAGCTCGCCTCTCGTTTTGTGGCTTTCTTGGCTCCTTGTCTGTAGTCGGAGCCTTCCAGCTTTTCGACTTGGCACATTTCGTGGAGGCGAGAGCGCATGGGTTCGCCAATGCGGTCGCCGAGGGTCTCTTTTCTAGCGGCGGCCTCCGCCCTAGCAAAAGATTCGGATTTCTTTTGTGCATCTGCGTCAGAGGCCCCCGCGGCTGGCCTGTCCGCGAAGTTGGTGGTGATAATTGTGGTGAGGCTCTCGTTGTAGCGTGTATTGAGGATTAAACGCACGGTGTCCCATCGCCACTCAGTCGGCCTAACGGATCCAAGATCATCCAGCACCAGTACTTCCGCCTTAAAGAGCGGGCGAAGCAAATCGAGCTCGGTAGTTTGTACCGACGGATTGTATGAGTCTTGGATCTGCTTCAGCAACTCCGCGTAGTCGTAAAAAACGCATTCGATACCCTTTTCCCGAATCAAGGCCTTGGCAACAGCAACGGCTAGGTGCGTTTTTCCCCTTCCGGCATCACCTACGAACAGCAGCCCGGTCTTAACGATTGGATACTCATCTACGAAACGGCGTGCCGCGCTGTATGCAGAGCGAGTGCACATAGGTTGATTCGCATACTCAAAAGTCGACAACTCGCAATGGTCATATCTCTTCGGAATTCGCGCCAAGGCCAACAGCCTTTCTGCCCGCGCCCGCAACTGGCAATCGCAGCGCGTGACTCGGCGGTCTCGGGGTGCGTTGGAGGTTGCCGGAAGCGTCTTCCAGCCGGTGCCTTCGCACAACGGACAAACCTCTGGTTGTTTCTTGACCAACTGCAAGGCCGCGTCTTCGATCCTGCTCAATGGAGTCCTTCTAAAGTTCTCTCCTCATGACTTTGCACCCGGACGCCACATTCCCGCAAGTGCGAAACCGGAGCTGCCTGTGCACAAGCTGTGAAGCTATCGAGGAAAAAGCCACTGGAATCGCTCTTTTTGAGCCGTCTGCGCAGTCAGGAGGCATTTGGCAGTGGTTCCAGACTCAAAACCCGCTCTCCCAGCCCCAATCCGGGACTGGGGGGTGCGGAACAGGCTTCGGGAGCGGATTTTCACAGTTGACATTCTCTGCGGAGAGAGGAAAATACAGCCGTCAGGTTTCCCCGCTCAGACACGATCGTTTGTCCTCCCGGTGTGTGCTGGGTATGAAAGAGACCTGCGAGGAGAAACTATGAATAAAGCCGATCTGGTTGACAAGATCGCGGGCGCCTGCGAGATCAGCAAGGCGCAGGCTACAACTGCGATTGACACTGCCGTGAGCAGCATTACCGGTGCTTTGCGGAAAGGGGATCGGGTGGCTCTGATAGGTTTCGGCACTTTCTCGATATCGCAGAGAAAAGCGCGAAATGGGCGCAATCCGCAAACCGGCGCTACTATCAAGATCGCTGCCCGGAAGGTCGCGAAGTTTTCCCCAGGGGCCGAACTCAAGAAAGCGGTCAACAAGAAGTAAGCCGGACAGAGAATCTGATGTTCACGGAAACGGCAGGGGGTCGGCCCTGCCGTTTTTGCTGCATTTCCGAAACGTGATCGGGATCGGTTGTCTGCGGCTACAATGACCTGAGCATGATTGCCCACCTGCGCGGAAGATTGCTGACCAAGCATCCGAATCAAGTAGTGATCGAAACGGGCGGGGTCGGCTACGAAGTAAATATCAGCGTGCCTACCTTTTCCGAATTGCCGGCCAGCGGATCAGAAGTTGCGCTTCTCATCCACACCCACGTGCGCGAGGATTTGATTGCGCTCTACGGATTCCTGCACCCAGCCGAGAAGCAGTTGTTCGAGAAGTTGATGACGGTGAGTGGTATTGGGGCGAAGCTGGCCATCACCATTCTGAGCGGGATGGCGGCGGACGAAATGGCGGGCGCGATCCGCGGCAATGACGTTGCACGGCTGACGCGCATCCCCGGAATCGGCAAGAAGACAGCCGAGCGCATGGTGCTGGAACTGCGCGACAAGTTGCCCGCGCCGACGGGGACATCTGCGGCCGCTGTTCCCGTGATGAGCGCAACGGAAGAAGATGTTCTCTCCGCGCTGCTAAACCTCGGCTACCAACGGGCAGCGGCCGAAAAGATTCTCGCGACCGTCGTCAAGAATGGGAAGAGCGGCTCGTTCGATGCGATGTTCCGGGAAGCGCTGGCCGGGCTGTCGAAGTAATTATGCCCAGTCCGAAATGGCGTTGTCCGCATCCTCTGAGCCCGACGGTCGTTTCTGTTTCTTGCGGCTGGCCTGGTTCTGCTCCTTTTCCGGTTCCTGGGATTCTTCGCGCGCGCCTAGTTTGACCACGCAGGCTTCCTCGGAATCAGACTCGCCGGCCAGTTCCGAGGCGAACTCGAAGAGCTTCTTTCTAATGTTCGCCGCTTCCCGTTTGGCTGCGGCTCTTTCTGCGGCATAAAGAGCATCCAGTTGGGCATTTGGATTGATCTGGTTGGGGTGAATGTGCATAGCCGTGCTCCTTGGTAGGCAGACATCTGAAATTCACATTCCGCCAAAAACTTCTAATTGCTCAAGCAATTGCCGGGCCGAATAACGCGCGTCGAACTTGAGGTTAGCCATAAGTGCTAACAAACCTCCGGCTTCCACGCTAAGGCGCGATACGTTTGTATGATTGGATTCTTCCTGGCAGGAGGAACCATCCGCCTTACGCCGGTACTGCGCGGAAATGTATAGTGTGAATTGCGCTTTTGATGGTCGACGGATCTTCCAGCCAAGAATGCTGGCAGTCCTAGCGGGGACAATGCGGGTTGATGTGGCTGATTCTATATTTCGTTTTGGGCGTGGCCGGGTTGGGGACGTTGTCTTCCGGAGTGTTTCTTGGCCTGGCCTTGCTGGGAGTGATCCGCTTTCGTCTGGACGCACGGAAGCAACTCAGATCCATTCCTGACGATGCGTATCTGCCTCCCGTCTCTGTGCTCAAGCCGGTGCACGGTCTGGAAGCGCGGCTGAAGGAGAATATTGAGAGCTTCTTCCGGCAGGACTATCCCGACTACGAAATTCTCTTTGCCGCCGACGAAGCGAACGATGCGGCTTTGGATGTGGTGCGGGAGGTCTGTGCGCGCTATCCGCAGGTCCGAAGCCGGGTGCTGGTAACCGGGACGCCGTGGCCCAACCCGGTGGTCCACTCGTTTCATTGCATGGCGGAGACGGCGGCGCACGAGATTCTGGTTACCACCGACAGCGACGTGGAAGTTGATTCGCGATATCTGCGCGAGATCGTGCCCCCGTTGCTTGACCCAAAAATCGGCATGGTGACATGCGTGTATCGAGGCAAGAACGCGGCGGGATTTTTCTCTGGGCTAACGGCTATCGGCATGTCGGTGGAAATGACGGCCGGTGTGCTGGTGGCGAATCTTCTCGAAGGCATGAAGTTCGGACTAGGGCCGACGACCGTGGTACGCAAGGATTCGCTGGCGAGTATTGGCGGTTATACCGCGTTGCGCGATTACATTGCCTACGACTTTGCGATCGGCAACTTGATTGCGAAGGCCGGTTACCGGGTCGTGCTCTCGGGTCACATCATCGATCACGTGGTGAACCAGAAATCATTTGGCCGCATGTGGCAAAACCAGTTGCGCTGGGCGCAAACGACACGCTATTCGCGTCCCAAGGGCCACTTTGGAAGTGGACTGATTTTCGCGATGCCCTACGGTTTACTGGGATTTCTCGCGGCCGCAGGATTAGGACACTGGGGAATTGGTGCTGTGCTGCTAGGCGTAGCTGTGCTAAACAGGTTGGCCGAAGCGTGGCTGGTGGGCTGGATGGTGGTTCGAGATCCGCAGGTACGGCGTGCGCCATGGCTGTATCCATTGCGTGATTTGCTCGGGTTTGCGGTTTGGTTCGCCAGCTACCTGAAGCTGCGCTACGTTTGGCGCGACAGCCGTTTTGAGTTAAGGGGAACGCGAATCGCGCTGCGGCAAACATCTGCGGAGAAATAGTTATTGGATTCTCTTAGCTCCGGGGTTGCGAGCCTTTGTTTCCTGTTAGGTGGAGGTTTTCTTGCGTGTTCTAGTTACGGGCGCGGCTGGATTTATCGGCAGTCATATGGTGGACCGCCTTCTCTCCGCCGGCCACAGCGTCATCGGATTCGATAACATGTCGACCGGACAACGACGGTTCCTGGACGATGCCGTAGCCCATCCTCAGTTCACCTTCCGTCAGGCCGACCTGCTCGATCGGAAAAGTCTCGCGGAGGCGATGGAAGGCGCGGAATTGGTGGTTCATTTCGCCGCCAACGCGGATGTGCGCTTCGGCACCGAACATCCCCGCAAAGATCTCGATCAGAATACGATTGTGACCTGGAACGTGCTGGAAGCCATGCGGGAGCAAGGCTGCAAGCGCATTGTGTTTTCTTCGACGGGATCGGTTTACGGAGAACCCGAGGTTTTTCCCACGCCTGAAACGTGTCCTTTCCCGGTGCAGACCTCGCTTTACGGCGCTTCCAAGCTGGCTGCGGAGGGCTTGATTCAAGCCTACTGTGAAGGTTTCGGTCTGCAAGCCTACATTTTTCGCTTCGTATCGATTTTGGGAGAACGTTACTCACACGGACATGTATTCGATTTTTACCGGCAGCTTTCCGAACATCCTGCACACCTCCATGTGCTGGGCAACGGCCGTCAGAGGAAGTCGTATTTGTACGTGCAGGATTGCATCGACGCCATTCTTACCGCCCTCGAAAAGGCAGATGGCAAGGTGAACCTCTTCAATCTTGGGACCGACGAATATTGCGAGGTCAACGACTCCATCAGCTGGATTTGCGAACATCTCGGACTGCATCCGAAGTTGACATATTCCGGGGGAGAACGCGGCTGGGTCGGAGACAGTCCGTTTATTCTGCTAGACTGCTCGCGCATCCGGGCCTTGGGTTGGCGGCCTAGATTAACCATTAAACAAGCGGTTTTGGCTACGATCAAATTCGTAAGCACCGACACTGCCGCGGTGAAAGCGGAGTCATGAAGTCCGGAGTTGATACGCTATACTTACCGGCCACTAGGGAATCCATCGTTTGATCATCACACGAAGTCCGTTACGAATCTCTTTGGGTGGAGGCGGCACCGATCTTCCGTCGTATTACCGCAAGCACGGCGGGTTCGTGCTGTCGGCTGCCATCAACCGATACGTGTACATCACCATCAACGAAGCGTTTCGTCCGCGAATCATCCTGAAATACTCCAAGCTGGAAGATGTGGAGACGTGGGAGGAAATTCAACATCCCATCATTCGCGAAGCGCTGCGGATGACTGGCGTTACCGGACCGTATCTCGAAATCGTCAGCCTTTCGGATATTCCCGCCGGTACAGGGCTAGGTTCCTCGGGAAGCTTCACGACCGCACTGCTGCGCGCTCTGCACACCATGAAGCGGAGTTTTGTGCCTCCGCAGGAATTGGCGGAACAGGCCTGTCACATCGAAATCGATCTGCTGAAAGAGCCGATCGGCAAGCAAGACCAGTACATTGCGGCATTTGGCGGGATCACCTGTTTCGATTTTCTGCCGGATGATCGCGTCATTGCCGAACCTCTGAAGATTGCATCCGAAACCTTGGCGAATCTTGAGGATAATCTGCTGCTGTTCTTTACCGGAGCATCGCGCTCGGCGGCGGACGTTTTGCGCGATCAGGATACGCGAACGCGCGAGAACTCGAGCGAGATGCTGGACAATCTGCACCTCACGAAGCGACTGGGGCACGAAAGTCGAGACGCACTACTGGCCGGTGATCTGCGCAAGTTTGCCGAACTCATGCATGTTCATTGGGAGCACAAGAAGAAGCGCTCGCCGGGAATGAGCAGCAGCTTCATTGACGAAATGTACCAGTTAGCGCGCTCTCATGGGGCGCTGGGCGGCAAACTGATTGGCGCAGGCGGCGGCGGGTTTCTGCTGCTCTACACCGAGGACAAAACTCGTCTTCGTTCTGCCATGCGAAGCGCCGGGCTGCGCGAGGTCCGCCTGCAGTTCGACTTCAGCGGAACGTCCGTTCTGGCGCACTCTTAGAGAACCCATGCTACCTGTAGCCATACTTGCCGGCGGCTTGGCCTCTCGCCTGGGGCCGCTGACAAAGACGATTCCAAAGTCGCTGATCCCGATCGATGGCGTACCTTTTGTGGCGCATCAGTTACGCCTGCTGCAAAGAAATGGCATCCAACATGTCATACTGTGCGTCGGCCATCTGGGCGAGATGATTGAGCAGGCGGTGGGGGATGGCAGCGTCTTCGGGGTAAGAATCGAGTATTCCTATGATGGCGCGACGCTGCTCGGCACGGCAGGTGCTGTGCGAACAGCTCTACCCAGGCTGGGAGACAGCTTTTTCGTGCTATATGGCGATTCCTACTTGCCCTGTGATTATGCTGCCATCGAACGGGAGTTTTCGCGCGGCGGCAAGTTGGGATTGATGACGGTATTCCGAAACGAAGGACAGTGGGACACAAGCAACGTAGAGTTCGAAGACGGCAGCATTCTGGCTTACAGCAAGACGAACCGGACTCCGCGCATGCGCTACATCGATTATGGGTTAGGGGTGTTCCATGCGGAAGCCTTCGCTAGAACCCGCGCCACGGATCTTGCGGACGTTTATGCGGAACTGCTGCAGGCGGGAGATCTGGCTGCCGTAGAAGTGCGCGAGCGTTTCTACGAGATAGGTTCGCCTGCGGGATTGAACGAGATGACGAATTTCTTGAGCCGACGAGGAGACGCCCGGAAATGAGCAGCCGCGGATTCGATCAGGACAAGTTTGCCCGCGAGTTTCTCGCCGAGGCAACCGAGATCATCGCGAGGCTGGATGTGGCGAGTATTGAAAAGGCCGCTGGCCTTCTCGTCAGCACTCGAGCCGCCGGCGGACGTCTGTTCGTTCTCGGCGTGGGTGGAAGCGCCGCCAATGCTTCGCATGCGGTCAACGATTTCCGCAAGATCGCGGGCATCGAAGCTTACGCCCCGACCGACAATGTATCGGAGTTGACGGCACGCACCAACGATGAAGGCTGGAGTTCGATCTTCGATAGCTGGTTGCGCACCAGCCGGCTGCGCGCCAACGATTTGCTCCTCATTCTCTCGGTGGGTGGCGGAAATGTTGAGCAGAACGTCAGTCCGAACCTGGTGGCCGCTTTGAAATACGCGAAGTCGGTGGGTGCGAAGATCATTGGCATAGTTGGCCGTGACGGCGGCTACACAGCAAAGGTTGCCGACGCTTGTGTGCTGATTCCTACGGTGAACCCTGCACACATCACTCCGCACACCGAGGCCTTCCAGGCAGTGATTTGGCATTTACTGGTTTCGCATCCGGCGGTAAAGATGCAGGCAACGAAGTGGGAATCAATGGTATCGAGCGGCAAGCACCGCGCCGTGTTCCTTGACCGCGATGGTGTTATCAACCGGGCCTTTGTTCGCGACGGCAAGCCGGTGCCCCCGCCGACGCTGCAAGAGTTGGAAGTGCTTCCGGGCGTTCCCGAAGCTTTGCGCGAATTGAAACAGCATGGCTATGAACTGCTGGTGGTGACGAACCAGCCCGATGTTGGGCGTGGTAAGCAGTCACGGCAGGCGCTTGACGCAATGCACAAGCTTCTGTCCGACCGTCTTCCCATCGACGATATTCTCGTCTGCACTCACAGCGATGCAGACAAGTGCGACTGCCGTAAACCGCTCCCGGGAATGCTTCTCGAAGCGGCCCGGAAGCATAACGTCGACCTCGCGGCGAGTTTCATGGTCGGCGACCGATGGCGGGACATCGAAGCCGGTTATAATGCGGGATGTAAGACTATTCTTATCGATTACGGCTATTCGGAGCGACCTCCAGACCGCGTTCCTGACTTGCGCGTAGGGTCCCTCCGCGAAGCGGCTGACTGGATCATCCGTTCCACGCCCAAAGGAGTGAATCCATCGTGAAGTCTGTGTCCGACCTGCGCGTGCAAATCTTCGCGGACGGGGCTGACAAGGCCAGCATGCTGGAACTATACCGCCAGCCGCATATCAAGGGTTTCACCACGAATCCCACGCTGATGCGAGCCACCGGAGTTACGGACTATCAGGGGTTCGCACTCGACGTGCTGGCCAACATTCAGGACCGTCCAATTTCATTCGAAGTATTTGCCGACGAAGAACCGGAGATGGAAGAGCAAGCGCGGCACATTGCAGCTTGGGGCAAGAACGTGTTCGTCAAGATTCCAGTCATGAATACGAATGGAAAACCGACCTACGATCTTGTCCGGCATCTTTCTGGCGAAGGAATTCAGTTGAACGTGACCGCACTGCTCACGCTGGAGCAAGTGCGGAGCGTTTGCGCGGCATTGCAGGCTCCCGCTTATGTTTCCGTTTTTGCCGGGCGCATCGCCGATACCGGCCGCGATCCCGTACCGCTGATGCGCGAAGCTGTGGCCATGGTGAACGAAGTGAACGCGCAACTGATCTGGGCCAGTCCGCGCGAACTGCTCAATGTATTCCAGGCCGATGAGATCGGCTGCCACGTCATCACGGCCACCACCGACGTTCTGAAGAAGCTTCCCCTCGTGGGCAAAGATTTGCACGAGTTCTCGCAGGAAACCGTGCAGATGTTCCGCCGGGACGCGGTTCAGTCCGGTTACTCGCTGCCCACTGCTAGGCAGGGAATTTCTCTAGTCTCTCGCCATTAGTTTCCAGCTGCACAACGTTACGGATGATTCGTGAAGATCACCTTGCCTGAGGCTTCGCTGGCCACGTGCATCGGCCCTGGCAGAAGCGCCTCGACCTTCGGGCGTTCGTGCTGCGGCACAAAGAGAAAAACCCGCTGGGGAGAATTCCACGCGCGCTGCAGATCCTGGTCATCCAGGAAAATGTGCGGCGCATCGGGATATGTCGATCCCCACCACATGGATGTGGTGTTGCCATTGACTAGTTCAATTGGCCGTCGCAGGTAGAACAGTAACGACGAGCCAAACGATTGATCGCCATAAATCATCACGCGGTCTGCAGGCCCGAGTTCGGGAGCGATCTGTCGCGCCATGGTTCGCGATCCCAGGAAAGGGTCAAACCGCACGAGAGCGATGTGGGCTGCGATCAGAAAGACCGCCATCGTGGCGGCCGTGGTCCAGGTGGCGGCAAAGTGCGCACCGCGCCACCGCAGCCAGAAGGCAAGCGCCGGACCTATCAATAGGACGATGGCGGCCAGCGCGGCGGGAAGGCGCAGCGCCGCGAACGACTCTCCAGTCAGATCCAGCATGTGCCCCATCGAGAGTGTCTCCGCCTGCAGGTCGGGCTTGGCGAGCACCGTGCCAATGTCGGGCACAAACGGCAGGTTCCGCGAGTTCCACAGCCCTGCGGCCAGCACGATCGAGATTGCAATGCAGATCACGGCGAGCACTCCGGAACTCCACAGAAGCCAACTCCGGGAGCCCCACTCCTCTTCATCTGCGAGCCTCTCTGCAATCAGCAACAGAATTGGCAAGTAGGCGGGAAACGTGTAGTACTCCTGGTTGGTGGAAAACGAAAAGAAGACGAGCGTGACTCCGGCCCATACGAGGCAAATCAATTCGGTTCTGGAGCGGAAGTCCAGCGGTTTACGCGGAGCCTTATCGCCCCCTTTGCGACGCGCCATCCAAGTTGTGAGCGGCCGCCGCAGAGCCACTGGCAGGTACAGGCTCCAGGGGAACAGCCATACCAGGTGAAGCGTCCAGTAGAGCGAGTCGGTTTGCTTGTTGTAGTCTTTCGGGATGCGCTTGCCGAGGAAGCGCATGAAGTGTTCGTTCACAAAGTAAAACCAGAAAAACCGCGGATTGCGTAGGCCGGCGAGAATGTGCCATGGCGCCGCGATCAGTAGGAAGAGCAACGTCCCGGTGAACAGGTGGAACTCGCGCCAGCGCCGCCACTCACCGCTGATACCAAGGTAAAGCAGCAGGGTCAATCCCACGACGACGATAGCGAGCAGACCCTTGGTAAGGACTGCCAGCGCCAGACAAGCGTAGCCGCTGTACCAGCGCCACGGATTGCGGTCTTCGAGCGCAGTGACGAAAAAGTAGAACGATGCGGCGATGAAAAGACTAAGGATCGATTCCGGGATCAGGATGCGAGTGAAGAGATAACAGCCAGCTGCGGTGGCGACGAACAGCCCAGCGTAGATGGCGGCGCCGCCGCCGAATGCGCGGCGTCCCCAGCGCATGGCCAGCAGCACGAGCAGCAACATCGAAACCACAACTGCCAGGTGGGTAGAGAACTCATTGGGGCCAAAGCAGAGGTAGCACAGGGAAACCGCCCAGTACATCAAGGGAGCTTTCTCGAGATAGCGGTTGCCGTTCACTTTCAGCGTGACGTAATCGTGAGTGACCGACATCTCGCGCGCGGCCTCGGCATGTGTGGAATCCGCGTCGTCCTGTAGTCCCGGCGAAAAGAGCGAGCCCACATAAACGAACGCGAATAGAACCAGCACGCCCGCCACGCCCATCTTTCCGACCGCGGCAGGACGCATCGAGCGTTGTGGGCCTAAAACAGGGGGTTTCATCATCAATGGGGCAGAGTCCTTGGATCAATCCGGCAACACTACAAGAGCAATATTCGGAAGTGAACTCTTGCTGACCAAATGTTATCAGCTCAATCTAATTCCCCGCGTAAGGATGACTTGAGACTGCTGCTCACTCCGAGTATCCGTCGTCTCCGTCATCATCAGCATCATCGTCTTCTTCTTCGCTGTCGTCTTCCTCTTCGTCGTCGTCCTCGTCCGGCTCTTGTCGTAGCCGGACATCAGCAGCGATCCAGCGATCAGAAGGGTCTGGGTCGGGGCATTCTGTATGCATTCTGCTCATCTCCAAATAGTACGCCTCGCAGCTCTCGCTGGAATGATGATACGGCCGATCTGATTTTGGAGAGCCCATCCTCTTGCCGATCTTTCGCCAAGCGTCCGCGAGGCCGGTGCGATGCCGAGGAAGACCTGCGGTACAATCCACGGTGAGAAGTCAAAAGGAGAACCAATGACGCAAAAAGTGATTGAGGTAGTGGGAACTTCCAAACAGAGCTTTGCCAAGGCCGCTGAAAACGCAGTCGCCGAAGCGGCAAAAACCGTTCGTGGCCTGAGGTGGGCGCGAGTTGCGGAATTAGAAATGGAACTGGACGGCAAGAAGATCGCCCATTACCGGGCCACAACAAAGATCTATTTCGATATTGAAAAGTGAGTGTGTCCGCGGAGCGCGGTACCGGGCTCTTCTCGGGACGCACACGACACTGCTCTACTTTCCGATGCAGAAGGTACTGAATATCAGATTGAGGATGTCGTCGGTGGTGGTGGCGCCGGTGACAGCGTCGAGCGGCCGGAGAGCGTTGTAGAGATCGAGCAGCAGCATTTCGTGAGGGACTCTGGCTGCGACCGCACCGGCGGCGGCATCGAGCGCGGCCAGTGCGTCTTGCACCAGGCCCTGATGGCGGACATTGGTAAGAAAGCCGGCCTCGGACTGCGCTCCAGTTTCGCCGCCGATATGGCGCAGAATTTCGGCGCGCAGTTCGGCGATGCCATCGCCGGTGAGGGCAGAAGCACGAACCCCTGAAGGCTGGCCATTGCCCATTGAACGCAAACCGCGGGTGGCCAAGTCGCACTTATTTTCCACCACGATTGTTGGGCGTCTCTCCGCGAGCTGCAGCAGTTCCTGGTCTTCCGTTGTGGTCGCCTGCGATGCGTCCAGCACGATTAACACCAAGTCAGCGTCCGCCAACGCTTCCATTGACTTGCGAATGCCGATGGATTCGGCTTCGTCGAGGGCCTGCCGGATTCCGGCGGTGTCGACAAGCTGGATGGGAATGCCGCCGATGGCGACGGTTTCGCTGACCAGGTCCCGCGTGGTGCCGGGAGTTGCCGTGACGATGGCGCGCTCGCGCTCGACCAACCGGTTGAACAAGCTTGACTTGCCGACGTTCGGACGGCCGACGATGGCGAGGGTCAGTCCCTGGTGCACGATCTTGCCGTAGGCGAAGCTGGTGGCCAACTGCTCAAGCGGCCAGCGGACGGCAGCGATGCGTTCGAGGATGGCTCGATCGGGGAGGACCGAGACGTCGTCTTCGGCAAAGTCGATGCCAGCCTCCAGCACAGCGATCAGTTCGACCAGCTTTTGTTTGACTGGCTGCAAGCGCTTGGATAGAGCACCTTCTAACTGCTGGGCCGCGACCTTCGCCTGGTAGAGGGTCTGGGAGTCGATGAGGTCGCGGACCGCTTCCGCCTGGGTGAGATCGATGCGGCCATTGAGAAAGGCGCGCATGGTGAACTCTCCGGGCTCGGCGAGGCGCGCCCCAGCGGCTACGCACAACTCGACGATGTGACGGAGCACCACCGGAGAGCCGTGGGCGGCGATCTCGACAATATCGTCTGTGGTGTAGGAATGAGGTTTGGCGAAGTAAGTGACGACGACCTCGTCGATGCGAGAGCCAGGAGCCGAGCTTTGCCCGGCTTTCCCAACATGTTCATGGCACGGCTCCACTAGTTCGCCGAAAGTGGCACGAACCGGCTCCAGATCGTGCTTAAGCCGCAACATTGGTTCGGCGATCTCCCGCGCCCTCGCTCCCGCAATGCGAACCACGCCAATGCCGCCGCGGCCCGGCGGAGTGGCAATTGCGACGATCGTATCGTCGAGGTTCACGGAGCGATTGTAGCGGTTAAACTGGAACAACAACCAGCGGCCAGAGACTGGAGCGCTGAGATGCTCAGTTGCAGCTGAAACCGAAAACGAGGGGGGATTGGGAATTGTCAGTCGCCGACGAACTACTGCAAGCCAATGCGGAATTTGTAAGAGAGTTTAACCTGGGAGATCTGGCCGTGAGGCCGCGGCGGCGGTTGGCCGTGTTGGCCTGCATGGATTCCAGAATCCTGTTTGAACGCTGCCTGGGATTGAAGCCCGGAGATGCACACATGATTCGCAATGCCGGCGGCATTGCCACCGACGACGCGCTGCGTTCGCTGATTGTTTCGCATCACCTGCTCGACACGCAGGAGTTCATCATCATCAACCATACCGACTGCGGACTGTTGAAGGTGAAGGAGTACGAACTCAGGGCGCATCTGACCGATAAGATGGGCGCCATCGCCAGCGAGCCTGCCCATTTCTATGCTTTCGACGACTTAGAGGCGAACTTGCGGGAGCAGGTGAAAAAAGTGAAGTCGCACCCGTGGATTCCGAAGAGCATTCCCGTACGAGGGTTTATTTACGACGTGAAAACGGGAGGTTTGACGGAAGTGGAGGAGCGTTGATCGATCGGCGCGGACACAAAACTTGACCAAACTCATACATATGTTTACCTCTTTCTGACTATGATAAATAGCGTGCGGACCGGCGGTAGGGACCAAGAATTCTGCGAGGCCCGGGTCGATCCGGAGGAAAGTCATGAAAACTCTTCTAGTGGTATTTCTCTTCGCGATTTCAGCCTTCGGCCAGGATCTATCCGTCGCCACCGCCGAATCGGCTTGCGGCTCTAGCAAGATCCGATTCAGCGTTACGACGAAGGTTAACAGTGGTCAGCAGCCGCTGCCGCAGCCTGATCCGGGGAAAGCTCTGGTCTATGTTGTAGAAGATCAAAAGTTCAAGGTTATGAACGATGTAACTATCAGGGTGGGTGTTGATGGCTCATGGGTTGGAGCTAGCGTTGGAAATTCGTATTTGTCTTTTTCAGTCGAGCCAGGCAAACATCACTTGTGTACCGACTGGACCTCTACTTTTCTTCCCCACGACCGGCTCGTCTCACTGACCAGCTTTACCGCGGAGCCTGGCAAGGTCTACTACTTTCGAGCTCGAACCAGCGCTAGTCAGTCCAATAAGGGAGCCGGGGCCGGAGCTTCCCTCGATTTGGACCTGGTGAACGAAGACGAGGGCAAACTCCTCGTCGCATCCTCGGCACTCAGCATCTCACAGCAAAAGAAATAGCGTATCCCCCAGCTCTGGCATTGGTTCACGCGCTAGCGCGCTACGACCTTCTCAATCTCCGCCCGCAGCTTGTCGTAAGACAAAGCGCCCGGATGATACATCGCGACCTTTCCGCTTCGATCAAGCAAGACCAGCGTCGGCGTGGTCGAAGCTCCATAGGCATCGAAATTGTACTTGCTGATCGGGACGGGCATATCGAGCAGACCGCTGTAGAAGCGGTGGCGCACTGCATCGATGTAGGCGAGTTCGTCGCTGGGGGAAGCGTGCTCCGCCTGCGCGGTATATCCGTAGAGCTTCGTGGGACCAACCACGGTCAATCCCTTGGGGGCAAACTCCGTTCGCAGCCGGGTGATGATTGGGGCTTCCGCTTTGCAATCTCCACACCAATGGGCCCAGAAGAAAAGCAGCACCGGCGAACCCTTGAGCTGGGCTAGGACGGGCGGTTTCGATCCAAGAAACTGCTCCGCCCGGAGCGCGGGCGCGGGTTTTCCTTCGAGTGAGAGCAGGTTCAGGTTCTTCTGCAAGCGGGCGCGGATCGAAGTATTGCCATACGTGTGCAGCGCGGTCTGCAGGACGGCGATGGCTTGGGTGCGCTGGCCGCGAGCCGCCAGCGTCTGGGACTGTACCTCGATGGCTGCGCCTAAGGCGATCGGCAAGTGGGGTTCGGCGTCGAGCGGACGCTGCTTGAGTTGCTCCAGCGCGAGGGCTTTGGTTTGTTTGGCGTACGCCGCCGCCTGATCGTAGTCGTGTGCGCTGAGGGCCGCACGTCCCATCCACGAGTAGGCCTCGATGTATTCGGGGGTGACTCCATTCTTGGTGCGGTAGGAGTCGAGGCTCGCCTCGGCTGCGGAAAAGCTGTTTTGCGCCAGGGCAGTGCGGACATCTTCAACAATCCCCGCCCAGGCGGGAGTAGCGAACAGGAGCAAAATCAGAACCTTGCGGAAATCGGTATGCTTGAGCATCTTCTCAGATCATGTATCTTTTGCCCGCTGGTTGGCAAATCCCGGCGGTGGTGAGATGGCTCGGTCTGCATTGTAAGCCGCTGATGTACAGGTACTTAAGTGCGTAAACGGAGAAATATTGTGGCTTTTTGAAGGCTGTTCCCTTACAATTTAATTGCGTTTGATCTTTAGAGTTCCTTCGCAGTACCCAGTTTCTCCGCTCAACCAGCGCGTGACCTGCCTGCTGAAGAAGCCTTCCAAAGTTTCAGCGCTACATCAAAGAAAAAGGAACAATGCAACACCATGGAAACAGGAACAGTGAAGTGGTTTAACGACGCCAAGGGCTACGGGTTTATCAGCCGCCAGAACGGCGAGGACGTATTTGTGCACTTCTCGGCCATTCAGGCAAGCGGCTTCCGCAGCCTGCAGGAAGGTCAGCAGGTGCAGTTCGACGTGGTCAAAGGCCCCAAGGGCTGGCAGGCCGAGAACGTGAAGGGTGCATAAACCACTTCGCAGCTAACAATTCGCAAAAAGGGCGGCCTGAAATGGCCGCCCTTTTATTGAGTGATCGGGCGATTGAGTCATTGAGCGATTGAAAATCGTAGAGCGGCGGTACGGTCGCCTCAGCAAATCGTGATTCGTTTTCCAATCACCCAATGACCCGATCGCGCAATCGCTCAATTGTTCAATGACTCAGTTGTTCTCGCGGATCAGCACCACGTCCGCATCGGTATGGCCCCGCACCAACGCCAGCTGCTTTCCATCGAACGACCAGTGGAAATCGAAAATGCGTTCTGACTTGAAGTCCGTAATCTGCTTGCCTTTGGAGCCATCGAGCGGCTGCAGCCAGAGATTATCCACGCCATTTTGCCGGGTTGCATAGACCACGCCTTTCCCGTCGGGTGTAAAGTGCAGCAAGCTGAAGCGCGGCCGCTCGAAATCGACGATCTTAGGGGCTTTCACGCCGTCCGTGTCCATCACCGCGAGCCTGTCTTTATGCTCTCCGGAGTGTTCGAGAGTGGGGAAAGCGGCAATCTTGCCATCGGGCGAAACATCGAAAGTGTTGGAACTCGGCAAGTCGGAAATCACCTGCGGGACGCCGCCCTCGATCGGCACTTTGGCCAATTTTTGTATGCCGGCCTGCTCCACGAAAAATACCCACTTCCCATCGCTCGAGCACATTGGACTGACATCCAGCTTGCCCTTCGTAATCTGCTTATAATTATTGCCGTCCATCTGCCAGACGTTTTGCACGCCATTCTCGAATTTTACGAATACGATCGAACCCATACCCCCGCAAGCTTGCGGAGACCCGCTCGAGGTTTGACCTGGAATAACCGACTTGCTGCCGGACATCGGATCGATCACATTCAGCACATTCCCCTGATCGGAGATCAGGTTATTGTCCGCCGTCCAGGTAAAGTTGGTATCTCCATCCGCCCGCGTGATCTGCCGCGTTTGGGATGCCGGGCCCGCCGCAGGCATCACTTCCAGGTTCCAGCGGTACTGGTTTTGTACGGTCGCAAGAACATGTCCGCCGTTGGCAACGCTGAGATCGGAGTAACTGTTGGTATCGCGCGTCACCGCCGAATACTCGCCCTTGGGATAGGAAACGAAGCCGATTTGCGTGCGGGCGAAATTTGAACTTTGTTCTTTCCCCAAGACCAGGACGCCGCTGCCATCAGGCATCCATGCCGGCTTTTCGGCAATCCGCTGGTTGCTGCTGTAAAAAGCTTGAGCATGGCCGTCGCTGGCATCCACTGCCATCAACCGGATCAATCCACTTTCAAAATCGAGCTTTTCGCAAACGATGATTTTCCCGTCAGGCGACCATGCGGGCTGGTACAACCCTGCATTGGTCCCTCCGGTGTTCAGCACATTTTCTTCTCCACTCGTCACCGCACGAACGATGAGTTGGTACTTGCCTTTCTCCGGGTTGTCGTAGCGCATGTACGCAAACTTCTGCCCGTCGGGGGAAAACGTAATGTTCGAGTCCATGTCGCTGATCAACTTCTCCGGCGTGCCGCCCAAAAGCGGAGCGCGATAGAGGAATTTCAGCTCGGAATTCCCCGGATCGCTGCGCACGAAATAGAAATAATTGCCGTCCGGAGAGAAGCGCAGCCCGTTGTAATAAACGTCGGCCGGAGGCTGCACTTGCACGTTGCTGTTGGTTGGAACATTCCTCAGCCACAAGCTCGCGAGGCCGTTTTTTCTCGACATGCAGAGGACATACTGGCCGTTTGGAGAAATAGCCGCAAATACCTCGTTGCCCGTGTCGGTAACCTTGGTGATCGCGATGTTCTGGAACGGCAGAGGCCGGCTGAGGGTGAGAAGAGCATGAATTCCGTATGCCGCCGCGGCCACCAGAACAAGGACAATTCCAGCGACTACGCCGGTACCGAGTTTACTTTGCCGTGCCGCCGCAATCACCGCCGAACCGGAGCTATGGCGAGCCGGGGCGAGCTCCGCGTTTCTGCTGGAGGAAGCTGCGGCCGCGACTGGCGTTGCGCTGGATGAGGGCGCCGGCGTTGCTCTGCGGCCAGATTCCGTATCGCGCTTCAGCCGCCGCAAATCGCCACGCAATTCCCCGGCTGAGTGGTAGCGCAGCTCCCGATCTTTCTCCAAAGCTTTTCCGATTATGTCTTCGAGGCGCGGCGGCAGTGCGGAATTCAATTGCAGAACCGGTGCCGGGTCAAGCTCGAGAATTGCATGGAAGACGACCGCAGAGGTAGCTCCAGAAAACGGCATGCGTCCCGTTGCCATCTGATAGATCACGACGCCGAGCGAAAACAAATCGGTGCGCGCATCCAATTCTTCACCACGCGCCTGCTCCGGCGACATATAAGCGATCGTGCCCACGGTCGCGCCCGGACTCGTCAGATGCAGCTGTGGCGAATCCTGAGTGGCTCCAATCGTTTCCATGTCCATTTCAGGCCGCGCGAGCTTGGCTAAGCCGAAGTCGAGCACCTTCACTTGCCCGCGCTGGGTGACAAATATGTTTGCCGGCTTGATGTCGCGATGGATGATTCCTTGCGCGTGTGCGGCGTCGAGCGCATCGGCAAGTTGAATACACCAATCCAGCAGGCGATCGATCGGCAGCGGGCCGGTGTTCAATCGGCGATCGAGCGTCTCGCCCTCCAGCAACTCCATGGCGATAAACGACTGGGCGTTTCCCCGCTCAGTCTCGACCTTTTCGACTGCATAAATCGTGCAAATGTTGGGATGGTTCAGCGCTGATGCGGTGCGCGCCTCCAGCAGAAAGCGGTCCAACGCATTTTGATCGCGGGAAAGTTGCGGCGGCAGAAACTTCAGCGCGACCCGGCGTCCCAGGTCAAGATCTTGTGCCTCGTAGACGATACCCATCCCGCCGCTGCCGAGCTGTCCGGTGATGCGGTAGTGCGAGATGGTCTGGCCGATCATAGAAGCGAGAGGGAAATTCATCTTAGGAGGGATGGGCAAGCCAGTCAAACCCGAGGCGGAGAAAGCGAAGCACGCGTGCGCGGTGGGATCAGAGTGTAATCGCCCGTTAACAGCAGTTGACTTCCGGGCTGCCTTAGCCCACAGCCTGTACGCCAGAAGATGCTAACAGACAGGACTATTCGCCTATGGGCTACGCAATGGCCCGCTGAGCGGCCTTGCGTAACAGTTCTTTACACGATTGCTATGCTCCTTGACGCGGCCGAGGAGTACCCTTGATGCGATGATAAGGAGAGCTTATGACTTCGTCGTTCTCTTGCCTGGACCGATATTGTAGATTCCGCTTCTCCTGCTCTCTATCCATAATGGCAATCGTACTTACCACCGCTTTTGCTTCGGGGTGCGGCGGAGGCAGCAGCGGCACAACCTTGCGTGGAAATACAACCGTAGTGGTGCTGGCGTCGAGCACGGCAAACGACCAACTGGCGCAGTTTCCCGTAACCCTGAAGAATTTGACCCTCACCAGTCAATCTGGGAATAAGGTGACCGTGTTCTCCGCGCCTGTGAGCGCCGAGTTCATCCATCTCAACGGCACCCTTGAACCGCTGGCGACCGCAACCATTCCTCAGGGTACTTACACGTCTGCCACCGCGGTCTACGACGGGGCCAATGCCGTCTGCATCGGCCTGCAAATTGTCGACGGTGCAATCAATGGGCCGGGCACGCCTAACACGACTGTGACCCTTCCATCCCCGATTGAGGTGACCGGGACCGCCATGGGCCTGGTTTTGAACTTGCAGGTCTCGCAGTCGGCGCCTTTCACCGGCGGCTGCGTACAAGGTTTCACTCTCCCCGCCGCCATTTCGCCGGTTTTCAACTTGACTCCTTTATCGATCGCAACTCAGCCCACCAACAGCGCCAATGGCAAAGCCCTTGGGCTCGAAGGAACAATTGCATCCATCGACTCGACAGGAACTGGATTCACGGTGGCCTCCCTAGTTGGCTACTTTAATGGTTACACTCCCACTTGGCAGGTCAACGCCGACGGCAGCACGGTATTTCAGGGGACAACCAACGTCTCAGGGCTGAGCACTGGCATGCCCATCGACATGGACGTCGCGCTCCAGGCGGATGGATCTTTGATGGCTACGCGCGTCGCAGTTTATAACACCGATGCAACGAATCTCAGCTTATCCAACGGCCAGCTTATATTGGCAGACCCGGTGGCACCCAACGTTGATGGGCTCAGTGCTCAATTTTCGGGCAACATCAGCGAACTGTACGACGTATTCGGGTATGGAAACGCCATATCCCAGGTTTCAAATCAGTTTACAAATCTCCAAAATCTTCCCTTCGTCGCCACATTCAATGCGGCGAACACCGTTGCTGGCCAGAACGTACTGGTGACCTCCAACGCGGCCCCTGTGGATGGATTCTCGCCCGATCCGCTTCCCCTGACTACCATGACGCTGATGCCTCAAACCATCAATGGCACGGTGAGCGCGATGTCTACGAGCGGGAACTTCACCACCTACACCATCACACTCGCTGCCTACGATCCTTTCGTCGTATTAGCAGATCAGCCCGGCCAACCCACGCTTGCAAGCCCGAGTACGGTTGTGGTCTATGCCGATGGCAATACACAAAGGCTGAGTTCGAGTTCGGTCAGCGTGGGCGGTGTCTTCCGCTTTTACGGGCTGGTCTTCAACAACAATGGAACGCTGAGCATGGACTGCGCCCAGGTCAACAACGGCGTGGCGGAGTAGGGCGCACGCGCCGGGAGCTAGTTCTCTGAGGCTGGTAGGCTCGTAAGAAAGGCGCCCTTCAACGACTGGATGACTGGCGATAAATCGCGATAGCGCTCAAAACCCATCAATGAGCGAAATCGCCTGTTCTCGACAGTTGACTACTGCAGCTTCGCGTATTCGGCCTTGGCTTGCTTCAGGATGGGGATGTCGGGGTGGGAGTCTTTCCAGAGGGAGAGGAAATCCAGGTAAGCTTGGCGAGAATTTTGTAAGTCTCCGGAGGACTTGTAGGCGCGAGCCAGTCCTAGATGAGCCAGCGCTCCGAGGGGGTAATTCAACACAAGGCCCGGCCGATCAGTCAACTTTCTGAATTCTGTCGCTGCTTTTGGACCGTCGCCCATCGCCAAATAGGCTCGTGCTCGAACATAGGCTGGATAAAGAGTTGGGACCGCGGTTGATCCAGGATTGGCAAACTCAATGGCAGTCGCGACCCCCAGATCATCGATGGCTTTCGAGGGTCGCGCTTGTCGCAGGTCGATCTGTGCGCGAATCGCGGGCAGCCAGTATTTCTGAACAATTGTGCCCTCGGGCCACTGTTTGTCTAGCTCGTGGCAGAGGGCTTCGGCCTGATTGACGCTTCCGATTTGAACTAGAGCGACAGCGGTAAGCGTTGCGACATCCTGCCCGTGCGAGAGCTTCTGTGCCTGGGAAATATATTGTTGAACCCGGGCGAACTCTCCGACTTCGCTCTCGCGAACGGCTGCCTGAACCAGGTAGTTGGCGGCCAATTCTTTATTTCCATCGCGTTCCATCAGATTTTCGGCGGCACGCGAAAACTCTCGGGCCTTTTCGAAATGTCCGTAGTAGGCCGCGGTGTTGGATTGCTCGGATAGAAGAATAGCCTGAGCTCCGGGCAGATCAGATGACCGCTGAACCAGGCGCTCCATTTCTTTTTCGTCCTTATGTAGAAAGGCTATCCAGTAGTGCGCTTGCAGTAGTACATCGGTCTGCAAGCCTCGTTTGTCGGCTTCCGCTAAAACCGCGGAGGCTTCTTCCACCTGGTTTAAAGCGAGCAGGCCTACTGCCAAATTTGCGTATGTTGAAGCTCTCGACGGGTCAAGCAGCAGAGCCTTGCGAAGGTCTTGGACCGACTGCTGATAGCGGCCGAGTTCTTCTTCGTTGTTGGCCAAGTGGTTGTAGGCGCCCGCAGAGTCAGGGTAGTTTTGAGCTGCAACAGCGTAGACTTCTGCGGCCTTCTCTAAATCGCCGGTTACATACAAGTAGTAGCGCGCCTCAATCGCCTCCCGTTCGGCTTCAGTCACGCGATCTCTAAGTTCATAGGCTTTGGTGGCATTCTCACGGGCAAGCTCAGAGTCTCCGAGATTGTGGTTGATTGTTGCCAGCGCACCATAAGCCATGGCAAAGTTTGGATCCAGTTCGATGGCTTTCTTGAAAATCGGAAGCGAGTCGCGGTCGCCCTTTTTATCCCAAGTGGATAGAGCCAGGCCGTAAGCGTTGAGCGCATCCAACGAAAACGTGGTGGCCTGTTCGAGCGGAGCATCGAACTTCTGCACGGTGGCCAGCGATTCGCCGAGCTCGGTGCGCAGCTTGGATGCCGCCCCGCCCAGACTATCCAACACCTTCTCCTTCGACGCAGCCGTAACCTGTTCCTCGGCGAGCGTATTTCCGTTGCTACAGTTCACCGCTTTCAAGCCGACGACATATTCACTGCCTAAACGGCCGATCGCTCCAGCAAGATAGGCCTTGCTACCCGCGCGCTGGCAGAGCTCGCGGGCCAACTCGGGGGTGAGCTTCTTGCCGGCTGGCTGAGTCATCTGTTGCAAAGTCTTCGCGACCTGGCTATCGGTGAGTACATTCAGAAAAGGGGATTGCCGCAGGGAAACGCTGAGAGCCGTCTTCAACGTGTCGTCGAAAACTGCATCGCCCGTGCTGTTGGCGAAATCAGAGAGGACGATGGTGTCCTTGTCGGTCAGGCGCTTGCTTTGCTGATGGGAGCGATAGTAAAGCCCGCCCGCCACGAACAAGGCGATCAACAGGACGGGAACCGCGATCTTCCAGGTCTTGCCATGCGGTGCAGCCAGCGTGCCAGAGTTTGCCGCAGAACTGCGTCCGCTCTCAGAGTCCCGCTTCAGCCGTTGCAGGTCGGTGCGGATCTCGGCGGCGTGCTGGTAGCGCAAACCGCGGTCCTTCTCCAGTGCCTTGAGGATCACGGCTTCCAGAGTCTGTGGAACCTGTGCATTGATCCGTGATGGCGGGACCGGTTCCTCGTGAAGAATCGCGCCGCAAATTTCCCCCGCGCTCCCCCCATCAAACGGCGGCTTACCGGTTGCCATCTCGTACAGAGTCGCCCCGTAAGAGAACAAGTCGGTTCGGGCATCCAGCTCTTTCGCTCGCACCTGTTCCGGCGACATATAAGCCACCGTGCCCAGCAAAGCACCCGCGCTCGTCAGTTGTGAGGCGTCGGAATCGAGCGAAACTGTTAACGAATCACTTCCAGCAGCCGCGGGTTTGCCTACCATCTTCGCCAGTCCGAAGTCGAGGATCTTGGCGTGGCCTGCCTGGGTAACAAAGAGATTCGCTGGCTTGATGTCGCGGTGGATAATTCCGGCTGCGTGAGCGGCATCGAGTCCGTCGGCGATTTCAATGGCCAGAGGAAGCAAAACCTCCATCTCCAGCGGACGTCCGCCAATGCGATGCTTTAGAGTTGCGCCCTGCAAAAACTCCATCGCGATGAACTGGCGGTCTCCGTGATGGCCAATTTCGTAGATCGTGCAGATGTTGGGGTGGTTCAGCGCGGAAGCGGCACGGGCTTCCCGGCGGAAGCGGTCGAGGGCCTGAGGGTTCTGCGCAACGTTGTCAGGAAGGAATTTCAGAGCGACGAAGCGCCCAAGGTCGGTGTCCTCAGCCTTGTAGACTACACCCATACCGCCGCCGCCCAGCTTCTCGACGATGCGATAGTGTGAGATGGTCTGGCCGATCACCGTAGCAGAATGCTACGTCCGTGAAAGGGGCAAGTCAATGAAAGCTATGCTGTTTCGGGTGCATCGAAAGGATGGTTGTTGAAAGATCGCCGTTACACTCATCTGACTCACTACGCAGCCGTCGCTTCCTCCGCCGCGCTGACGGAATCGAAGAAACGAAAAAACTGCTCGACTCGCGTGACCTGGAGTGCGTTGTGGACGCGCTCACTCACGCCCACCAGCGCCAGACTCCGCCCACTATTCTGGCGCGTGACGTACGCTCCCACCAGCGCCCCGATCCCGGCCGAATCCACGTAGGAGACGTTGCTGAAATCGATGATCAGCGCCTGCGATTTGTCGGCGCGTACCATGGCTTGGAACTCAAACATGGTGGTCATAACCAGCGCCCCTTCGAGACGAAGAATCCGCTGTCCGGGCTTCGTTCCGGGCTGATCGTCAATGCGTAGGGACTCTTGCGGCATGGGCGAGATATTAACCTGTGCGTAACAGTGGATTGTTAACGCAGTGTTAATTTCTGGTATGCCGCGACCTAGATCGCGGCAGCCTGCTCGCGTCGCCGGGCCTGAATCTCGATAAATACATTCACCAGTGACACCGCCGCCGGTGTCACTCCCGGGATGCGCGAGGCCTGCGCCAGCGTGCGCGGCTGTACATGCGTAAGCTTTTCCTGCATCTCGCGCGAGAGTCCGCTGACCGAGCGGTAGTCGAACCAGCCGGGGATGGACCGCTGCTCCGACTTCTTCATTCGATCCATGGCACGCTGTTGCTGCAGCAGGTAGCCTTCGTACTTGATTTCGGTTTCCACCGACTTGAGTTCGTTGCGAACTTCGGAAGAAAGCGTAGCCACGGATTCGCGCGGGTTCTCACGGATTACTTCCCTTTCAAAGAACTTAGAGTCCAGTTCGCGGAGAATCGGCGCCAACTGCTCGATGACGATCTCGGGGCGCTTCAGCAACTGCGCACAAGTTTGGCCGACGGCGGAGGTCAAATCGTCGGCCAATTCTGTTGCGCTGTCGGCGACAGCAGGTTCCTCGTAGCTACGGGCGTCGGGCTTCGGCCCTCGGGCTTCGCCGAAGGCAGTGTGTTCCGCGGGATTGGCTGAAGCCCGAAGCCCGGAGCCCGAAGCCCGCTCCACAGCGATCTTGTTCAACATTCCAGGCGTCAGCCTTGTGCGTTCCAGCAACTTCTTCATCGCCTCCAGCCGCTGCTGCTTGGCTTGAAAATCATCCCACGCCTCTTCCGAAATCATGCCGACGCGATGGCCGTGCGGGGTGAGCCGGCGATCGGCGTTGTCAATGCGCAGGTGCAGGCGAAATTCCGCCCGCGAGGTGAACATGCGATAAGGCTCGTTTGTCCCCTTCGAGATGAGGTCGTCGATCAGGATTGCGGTGTAGGCCTCGGTGCGGTCGAGGATCAGTGGCGGCTGCGCCTTTACTTGCAGAGCCGCGTTGATGCCCGCCATCAGGCCCTGGCACGCCGCTTCTTCGTAGCC
>Ga0187863_10000861_pt1 | contig 25188 bp, 27 predicted proteins | sample June2016WEW_11_1_FD_132975 | JGI IMG/M metagenome (GOLD analysis project Ga0187863, IMG submission 132975) | Peatland microbial communities from SPRUCE experiment site at the Marcell Experimental Forest, Minnesota, USA - June2016WEW_11_10 | ecosystem: Environmental > Terrestrial > Soil >...
CCGGTGTCTATATTGCCGTGGCGATGCAAATTGGATCGAACAAAGCGGTTATCAACGTGACTCCCATGATCGATATTCTGCTGGTGCTGCTCATCGTGTTCATGTTGCTGCCAACCAAAACCGTCGGGCTCAAATCCGACGTCCCTCAGCTTTCGACCGAGAATCAGCCGTCTATTCCAAATCCGCTGAATTTGGTTCTACGCATCCAGAAAGATCGCTCCATGGACATCAATTCGCAGCCCGTTGTGTTGGCCGATCTTCACGAACGCTTGCGAACTCTGTTCGCGGTGCGGCCGGATGGTGTGCTGTTTGTGAATGGCGCGCCAGAGCTCGAATTCGAAGATGTCGCGACCGTGATCGACATCGCGCATGGCGCCGGCGTAGGGCGAATTGGGGTAATGACGGACAGGATAGCGGCGGGCGCGGCGGGATATCATTAATTCATGCGACGCAAAGCCGGAGCGTGGATGCTCTTTCTGGTTTTCCTGCTGCTGCTCAGTCTTGGGTTTACTCAGTACGGTCAGATCGCCAATTACCTACTCATTTCCATTCGCCTGGTTCTGATTGCCATTCTGTCGATCTTATTCGTACGGGAGTGGTGGAAATACCGGCACGATACCCAAGGTACGGAGAACCGTGTGACACCGGACGCGGGCGATACCGTTCTTCGGCGCTTTCGGCGCTGGTATTACGACGCGCCGCGGAGCTGACGCGATCAGCGGATCAGATGTTCCAGCAATCGATGCGCGGCCTGCAACGTAGCTGGTGCCATGGATGCTGCTGCCAGAGTTCCAGCTAAAAACAAACTCACGGGGATGAAGGCAGGCAATCCCTGCCGATCGCTCTCGCAGCCTGGCGCCGCTCCCAACAGACGATCCACGCGCGCTTCGAGATCCCGGCCGTCCGCCACTAGAGAAGTCATCAGCGGTGAGGCTTCCGTATTCACGCCCAGGCGTGCTACCTGAACCAACGCCGCGGCCAACGAGACAGATCGGCCCGGATCGCCACCCACGGCCCGATCGTCCGCGGCCCATTCGGTGTATTTCGCCCAGCCGCGCTCCAGCGATTGCAGTCCGTCGCCTGGAAGAACATCGGGAGCCAAGAGCAGCAGCAGTCGTTTCAGATTGTCGCGCGAAGTGCAATGCGCGCGCTCGTGCCGCAAGGCAGCCTCTAATTCTTCGCAAGAAAGGCCACGCAACACCTCTCGCGAAATCAACAGCTGCGGACGAAAGATCCCAGCCAGCGCGAACAATCCTCCCGCACCTTCAATCACGCGCGTCTTCTCTCCAGCCAGCCGGGTCTCGCGCCCCAGCTTCCGGCAATGACGCATATATCGGGCCGAGAGAATAATTGCGCGCAGTCCCCGCCCCGTGGATACGGCCCAGATCGCAGCACTCAAAAGCGCCGCGGCTAAACACGCGACGCCCACGTGTTCCACAGCCGCTTCGGGTTCCAGCCACAGATAACTCGGGATGCAAACACCCGCCACAACCAAAATGGAGGCAATCGATGGGAACAGGCGCGCGGCCAGCAGAAGTCTCGCCGCGGAACTCGGGCGCCGGCGCTCTGCCAATCGCAATAGCCAGGGAGCCAGCCTGTTCAAAGCCACAGTCAACACCGCATGCACTAGAAAAAAAGAGGCCAGCGACAAAACGGCCAAGCGGACCAGGTATGACAAGATCATGATTTCCCCCGCCGGTCCAGCTCTTTGCGCTTCAGCCGGATTTTTTTCTCCAGTTCATCTAGCAGCTTCTCATTCTGACCAACCGCGTCTACCAGGCAGGAAATCAACAGTTCGCCGGCTGGATGCGGCCGGACCAGATAACCAGTTACGAAATCCTCAGCCGCCTGGTGCTCCCACGCCTCGCGCGACTGACGGGTTGAATAATGATATGCCCGCTCCCATTTGCGCCGTTCCAACCAACCTTTCTTGTAGAGCCGGTCGAGCGTTGTCATCACGGTGGTGTACGCCAGCGGACGTTCCAGCCTCTGCGCCACTTGATGGACGTTGCTCTCCCCGTGCTTCCAGAGAAGCTCCATCACGGCGATCTCGAGGGGACCCAAGCTGGATAATCCGGCCGGCTTGTCTTCCACAGCCAGCATTCTAGCAAGATATACTGGCTATAGTTCCAAGCTTTGCTGCGTTCTGGAACATTTTCGCCCGTTTGCGCGATGATATCGGAACACGTCCCCGACGACTGGCTCGATCAATACAGCCTTGGCACGCTGGACGAACCTCGACTCGCTCAAGTAGAAGAACATCTGTTAATCTGCGAAAAGTGCTGTGAGCGTCTAACCCAGTTGGATGATACCTGGGGGTTAAACGGTTAGATGTCGAGAAATACTCGCACCGCGGAAGTGTGTGGATTACAATGGAAGTTTCAGCGTACAATCTGTCCGGCGAGAGCTTAGGTTCCCCTCCGAGAACTCAAGCTTGACGAAAACTTGCCGATAACTCATAATGTGGGAACAGGTTGCCGTTAAATTTTCAAGTGACGCATCGGAAGATACCGAAGCATTGGAGCAATAGGGACCTATGTATCATCGACAGCCCCGAGTCATTTGCCTCCTGACAGCAGTTTCTCTTCTCAGCGGCTCTGCCTTTGCCGCGACTACTACTGCCACCACTCCTCACAAGAAGAAGCGCCGCTCCGCTCACAGTTCCGTGAGCGCAAAAAAGACGACGCAATTCAGTGTGGCGACCCATCATCCGGTGAGTCATCTTGCGATGCTCCCGAAGAAACGTTTCATCAACAGCCCGTGGACATCTCCCACCTTTGCGGATTCCACGGTGGGTGATTCGGTGGACGGCGAAGACCTGGCGGTGCGCCGCGCGGCTGTCCAAGCCCTGGGCCCCTACAACGGAACCGTGGTGGTGGCCGACCCGAATACCGGTCGTTTGTTGACCATCGTGAACCAGAAGCTGGCTTACCAAAGCGGCTTCCAGCCATGTTCCACCATTAAAGTTGTCGCCGCCTTGGCGGGGTTGAACGAGGGACTGATTGAGCAGAACACCATGCTCCGAATTGGCCGCCGCCACACGGTGGATCTCACCGAGGCGCTGGCGCGTTCCAACAATGCCTACTTTTCGGCGGTGGGCTATAAATTGGGCTACGACAGAATCATCCATTACGCTCAGTTATTCGGTTTAGGCGAGAAGGCCGGCTTGGATCTTGACGCCGAGCAACCCGGAACTTTAGCCTCCGCACCTCCGAGCGATGGCCTGGGAATGATGACCAGTTTCGGCGAAGGAATTTACATGACGCCGCTCGAACTGGCCGGCCTCATGACAGTGGTTGCTAACGGTGGCACGCTCTACTACCTGCAACATCCGAAGTCGGCGGAAGGCGTGGAGCAGTTTGTCCCGCGCGTGAAACGTCAGATCGACGTGCAGCAGTGGCTCCCTGTGATTAAGCCGGGAATGATGGGCGCGGTGGAGTATGGCACCGCGCGGCGCGCCAACTACAATGCCGAAGAGCCGATTTTCGGCAAGACCGGCACTTGTACCGATGGCCGTTCCCCCACGCATCTGGGCTGGTTCGGCTCCTACAACGAAATCGGCAGCAACAAACTGGTAGTGGTAGTTCTTCTGACGGGCGGTCACGCAGTGAACGGCCCAGTGGCATCCGGCATCGCCGGAGCAGTGTACCGGAACCTCTCGAGCGACAACTACTTCAGCCAAACAAGAGGTATTTCGCCGGTAGCCCTGATCTCAACGCAAAGTTGCTGCAGATAGATTTCAGCAGTTTTATTCGCGTTCATTCGCGGCCTAAAAATATTCCCGCAGCTCCGCGAAGCGCTCCAGCCGCAACAATCGCCCACGCCCTTCGCGAACCTCCTCATGTTCCAAACCCCAAGTATGCGGATGCGGCACGAACACGGCATTGATTCCTACTTCGAGCGCCGGATTGATATCCGACTTCGGCGAGTTCCCGATCATCCAGGCACACTCCGCATCCAACTTGCGCTCCTCGATCAGAGCTGAATACGAACCTGCATTCTTCTCCTTCACGATCGCCGTATGCCCGAAATAGATGGCCAGGCCGGAGCGGTCCAGCTTAAGCTTCTGCTCTTCCGGATTGCCTTTGGTAAATAGCGTCAGGTCATGCCGCACTGATAGATACTCGAGCGTCTCCTCCACTCCGTGAATCAGCTCCATGGGATGATGCAGAATCTGTTTGGCGAAACTCATCACCTGGGGCAGGTCGTCCGTGCGCACCTCTCGCTCTGCTAGCTTGTGATAGCATTCGGCCAGGTTCCTCGCGAAGTTTTCCGCTCCGTAGCCGTGCAGTTTGGTATTGACGGTCTCAATCTCATCCAGCACCGCCCGAACTTCCACCGGGGACATACGCGAGTGCGCCAGAAAATCGCAAAATTCGTCGAACGCCCGCTCGAAGTAGATATTGTTCTCCCACAGCGTGTCGTCGGCGTCGATGATCAAGTGCTGGCGCTGGTGGATCTTCACACGCCCGGCGGCCACTTGGAATGTCCATTCTTGGGTGCAACCACGCGCGCATGTTGGATCTGGCGCCGGCGCGTAGTGTAGTTGGGGAAGAACTCGGCCAGACGCCGCATGCGGTCCGCTTCCGATCGCGTTGCCAACATCACTTGCCGGAAATCCACGTCGGGAACCACTTGCGCCAGTTGAAAGCTGAGCTGCGGATCGCTCAACTCCGGATCATGCATCTGCTCGGCCTGCTCCAACTCTCGCACTTCGTTATAAGCTTCCATCACGCGTGTGCGGACTTCGGGTGGGATCGGCTCCGACTCTTCATCGTCAAAAAACTCCACAGCGCCTCTAAGGTACGGCTTTTCGTCGTTCAGCATGATGATTTCAAAACGGCGCCGGCCCAGCGTCAGCAAGTCCATGCGTCCGTCCGGGTATTTCTTCAGAACCTTCTCCACGCTGGCCGTGCAGCCCGTGTTTACGATGCCTTTCTCGCCCGCCAGCACCACGCCGAATTCCGATTTGCCGCGCAGCACGTCCTCAATCATCTGCTTGTAGCGCTCCTCGAAAATATGCAGCGGCAGAGCGGTGCGCGGAAACAACACCACCTGGAGCGGGAATAGCGGCAACAGCTCTTGCTGCATGTGTACTATTATGGCTTCTTACCAGGCGGCGATGGAAGTTCGGAAAACACTCCCATGATCTTGAAGCTTAAGCGTACGCCCGGTCTCTATCTGGTGGGCTTCATGGCATCCGGCAAAACCACCATCGGCCGGTTGCTCGCGGATGAACTCGGCTGGGATTTTGCCGACCTGGATGAGGACATCGTGACCGCTCAAGGTGCCGAGATCGTCGAGATCTTCGATTCCTATGGCGAAGAAGAGTTCCGCAAGACGGAGCATGCCGCCATCCGGAAAAGAGTGGGCCAGATCGAGCGGGGGAGACCCATGGTAGTGGCGCTCGGAGGCGGTACGTTCGTATCGGAAGTAATCCAGAAATATCTAATCGAAAACGGCATCACAATCTGGCTGGATTGCCCGTTCGAGCGCGTCTCCGGGCGCGTCCAGGGCTCATCGAACCGGCCCCTGGCTCGCGATCCGGAAAAATTCAAAAAGCTTTATCAGGATCGCCGCGAGGCCTATGGGAAGGCCGAATATCGTATCGAAATTGAGAGCGATGATCCTGCCCATGTGGTCGCTGCCATTCTGAAGCTTCCCGTATTCTAGGGCCCATGGCTTTGTCCTTGCGCCGGCAGGCTCTCCGCATCTTTCAAGCCGCGGTGAAAGCCGCTGCTCCCGCCGAAGCGGTGGAGCGCCACTTGAAGCTGCGTGGCGAGACGCTAATGGCCGGCCGCCAACGCTATCGCCTGAACACCTTCGCGAACATCTACGTCATCGGGGCCGGAAAAGCCAGCGCACAAATGGCTCACGCCGTTGAACGGCTGCTCGGCCGCAGGATTACCACGGGACTGGTGAACGTTACAGCCCAAGAATCCGCCCGCCTGCGTCGCGTCGAGCTGAACACATCCGGCCATCCGATTCCCGATCGCCAAGGCGAGCAAGGCGCCGCCCGCATCGCAGAAATTGCGCAGCAAGCGGGCGCCGACGATTTGGTTATCTGCCTCATCTCCGGCGGCGCTTCGGCTTTGCTGCCGCTCCCCGCGCCTCCAGTTACGCTCGCTGAGAAACAGGAAACCACGCGGCTGCTGCTCAATTGCGGCGCGAACATTCATGAGATAAACTGCATCCGGAAGCACATTTCTTTGCTGAAGGGCGGAGGCTTGGCGCGACTGGCCTATCCTGCCACAGTTTTGACACTCATTCTGTCGGACGTGATCGGGGACGATCTCGATGTAATCGGCTCAGGCCCCACCGTCCCTGACCGCTCAACCTTCGCCGGCGCGAAAGCTGTTTTTGATAAATACCTAATTTGGAATCAAGTTCCCACCGCAATCCGCGAGCGGCTCAGCGGGAGTGCGCTCGAGACCCCCAAGCCGGGAGACCCGATCTTCGCCAAAGTCCAGAATCTGATCGTCGGGAGTAATCGCTTGGCCGTGGATGCCGCGGCGCGCGAAGCCCGAGCGCTCGGGTTTCGGACGCTGGTGCTATCCACCCAAGTGCAAGGCGAAGCGCGAGAGGTCGCTCGCGTTTTCGCAGCGGTCGCCCGAGAAATCCGAACTACCGGACACCCTGTGAAACCCCCGGCGTGCGTGATCGCGGGCGGAGAAACCACGGTCACCATCCACGGAAATGGCGCCGGTGGCCGCAACCAGGAGTTCACGCTGGCCGCCGCTATAGACATCGCGGGTTTGAAAAATGTTGTGGTACTAAGCGCAGGAACGGACGGCGCCGACGGTCCCACCGATGCAGCCGGCGCTATTGCCGATGGAACCAGCATCGCGCGCCAGGACGCCATCGGGATGCTGGCGAACAACGATTCGTATCACTTCTTCGAGCCCTTAGGCGATCTGATCAAAACCGGCCCGACCGGAACCAACGTTGCCGACATCCAAATCCTCCTAATTAGGTAGCCCCGCGCGTCAGCAAGGGGACAGTTACTATGTGTATTGGTCCCATCACCAAAATTCCACCCCATCCTCGACCCCGAATTTCTCCCCGCAGTCCTCTGGAACCGCGCCTACCTTGCCAAGGTCCGCGAAAGTGGCCGCGCTCAAAATCTCGCCATCGCTCTCGAACGCGGCGACGGTTCTATCTCCGTCTATCGCATCACCACGCTGCCGCATGAGGGCGCGAACGTCGCTCTCAACCAGCGCTACACCGAGCGCCTACTGAAGTTTCTTCTGTGGCAGAAGGGCGGACACCTGGTGACCATCGCGGGCGATCCACGCATCGCCGAATACCTCCGCGGCGTTTACTCACCCAACGGCGAGCGAGCCTTCGATTGGAAATTCATCGGCCAAAGCGTGCATGGCCGGCCTCTCACCATCCAAGCCGCGAGCTTCGAAGACACTCCCGCGGAAAAAGAAGTCGCCACGCCGCTAGGCCGCCATCTGGAAGGCTGCCGCATTGGGTTTGATCTGGGCGCGAGCGATCGCAAGTGCGCCGCGCTGGTGGATGGCGAAGTGATCTTCAGCGAAGAAGTGCCCTGGGACCCGAGCGTCCAGCCCGACCCGCAATATCATTTCGATGGCATTCAGGATTCGTTGCAGCGCGCGGCCGCCAAATTACCGCGCGTGGATGCCATCGGTGGCAGCTCGGCGGGCGTATATGTGAACAACGAAATCCGCGTGGCGTCCCTGTTCCGCGCAGTGCCGCAGCACCTTTTCGACACCAGAGTCCGGCGCTTGTTCTTCGAGCTCAAAGACGCCTGGGGAGGCATTCCGTTCCAAGTGGTGAATGATGGCGAGGTGACCGCGCTGGCCGGATCCATGGCGCTGAACGACAACGCAGTGCTGGGCATCGCCATGGGTTCGAGCCTCGCGGCCGGCTACGTCACTCCGCAAGGCAACATTACGACTTGGCTGAACGAACTCGCGTTTACGCCTGTGGACTATCGCGAGAACGCACCGGTGGACGAATGGTCCGGCGACCCGGGCGTCGGCGCCCAATATTTTTCGCAGCAAGCCGTGGGACGCCTGCTAACGCCCGCCGGAATCGATCTCCCGCATCACATGCCGCTGCCGCGCAAACTGATCGAAGTGCAAACCCTCATGGCAGCGGGCGATGCGCGCGCCCGCAAGATCTACGAAACCATCGGCTTCTATCTGGGCTACAACATCGCGCATTACGCCGATTTCTATGAGATCCGAAATCTGCTGGTGCTGGGCCGTGTGCTGAGCGGCGCAGGCGGCGACCTGATTCTCGCGACCGCCGGCCAGGTTCTAAAAGTCGAGTTCCCGGAACTCGCCGAACAGATTCGGTTTCATATTCCCGGCGAAAAAGAAAAGCGCCACGGACAGGCCGTTGCGGCAGCCAGCCTTCCATCCATTCAAAAACAAGAGTCGAGACATGCAATTTCATAATTCCAACACGGATCTTTTTATCCCCGATGGCGCGCCGCCCGAAGCCGCGCTCGCCCGCACCACGCACCTGTGCATCGCCGCGCATCAGGACGATATCGAAATCATGGCCTATCACGGCATCGCAGAGTGCTTCGGTCAGAAGGACAAATGGTTCAGTGGAGTGGTGGCCACCAACGGCGCCGGCAGTCCTCGCAGCGGGATCTACGGCGGCTACACCGATGAGGAAATGCAGAAGGTGCGCCTGATCGAACAACGCAAAGCGGCATACGTTGGCGACTACGCGTGCCAGATCCAGCTCGGATACACCAGCGCGCAAGTCAAAAATGTGGCCGAGACAGGTCTCATTGAGGACCTGAAGCAGATCCTGCTTGCGATGCAGCCCGAGATTGTGTACCTGCACAATCCGGCGGACAAGCACGACACGCACATCGGCGTGCTGCTGCGCTCGATCGCCGCGTTGCGCGCGGTGCATGACACAGTGCGTCCGAAAAAGGTCTACGGCTGCGACGTGTGGCGCGATCTCGATTGGCTTCCGGACGCCGACAAGCAGGTTCTCCCCGCGTCGGCCAAGCCGAATATCGCCGCCGCGCTGGTGGGCGTTTTCGATTCCCAGATCAGCGGCGGCAAGCGCTACGATCTCGCCACAGCCGGTCGACGCCTGGCCAACGCCACCTACTACGCATCGCACGGAACCGACCAGGAGACCGCGCTAAGTTTCGCGATGGATCTGACCCCGCTAATCGAAAATTCAAGCTTGTCGATCTCCGACTACGTTCTGACATTCATCGAAAGTTTCAAAAAGGACGTCCAACGTCGGCTCACGTCGCTCGGGTAGCCGGTTGTTCGGTTATTCAGTTCTTCGGTTCTGTAACAGAGACCTTCACTGAACATAGTAGGGCGACGCTGTTACCGAATAACCGAACAACGCAGTAAACCGCTTCCCGGTTTACTGCCTTATAGGCTTTGGCGGTGCCGGCGTGTCCGACTGTTCTTCTGCATTTGCCTTGCGCACCGTCACCGCCCCACGGCCCGTCTCCAGGCGCAGTTGCGGACCACCGGATCCGCCGACAATAGTGGCGCCCCGCTCGTTTTCGTCAACACGCAACGGCCCACCAAAATCGTTGTGGACCTCGCCACGATCGGTGGATGCCTTCAGATCGAACTTCGATCCCTCCGCAAGCGCCAACTCCAGGTCACCCGAGTGCGTGTGGACCTCGATCTTTGGAATGTTCTTACCGGGCCGCAGATCGATATTGCCGCGATCCAGCGTTAGCTCCAGCGATTGCGAGAAGTCGGAAATCTGCATGTCCCGCGAACGGCCGTTCACACGGATTGGCCCAATCAAATTCTCGGCCGTGAACTCGCCCAGCCCCATGTGAATCTGGCCGGGGATCCTCTCGCAGTTCACGCTGATCTGCGTATCTTCCCAGCGCAGTGGCTTGGCCAAATTGCTTAATTGGATCTGTCCAGTATATGTTCCAGCCACGGTCACCTGTCCATCGATATTCTGCAGCTCCACATCTTGTCCGTGACCCTTCAGGTCCACAGCGCCCTTCACGCCGATGGCGCGAATGATGTCGCTCTTGCGCAGGTCCACGCGTACGTCGCCGCCGATGCTTTCCAGGCGCACGCCCGCATTGTCACTGCTGATGTCCACCGTACCGTTCACCGTCTGAATGTCGAAATCGCCGTTGCGCCCATGCGCCTCGATAGACGACCCGATCGGAACCGTAATCTCCAGTTCCGCCGTAGTACGTATCCGGTCGCTAACGCGATCCTGATTGGTACGCACGATTATCTGATCGCCCTGCTGGATCAACTCCAGCGGCGTCTCCTTATTGGCCTTGTCGGCTTCGCTCTGTTGGAACGAACGCACCGTTTCGCGCCCGCTCGCGTTTACTGTGGCGGCGTCTTTCGATCCCGTAATTTTCGCATTGCCCCGGAAGTTTTCGATCAGCACCTTGCAATTCTTCGCGCAGGGCTTTTCCACCGATGCCAGCGTGTAGTCGTAGCTGTCGCCGAAGTCCATCATCACGCCATGCCAGGCCCGGCCGGCTGGAAACCACGCGGTATAGTGACGCGCCGTATACATGGAGCCGCCAACGATGCAAATGAGAAACACCAGCATCCATTCGCCGCCCGAAACTCCGTTGCGCGGGATGGGCTTTGACATGATGGCCCACATCAGAATTTCGATCAACCGTAGCCCGCCCCAGGCGATCAGCACGAACGGCCAATACTTAGCGATAATATCCACCAATGGAATCTCGGGCCACAGATTCCGCAGCAGAAACAGTCCGCCAATCCCAATGAGAATCAGCGGTCCAATTACGGAACCCCGTCTCATATCGCACTCCCTCCCGCCGATCCGGTGTCTTGCGCCACGGGCTTCACAGCTACCTTTTCCAGCAGTTTCAAAACTCCGAACAGGATGATCAGAACCGGCCACGTCCGTCCGAAGCCGTAGATGCCGAAATAATCGATGGAAACCAGCGACCCGAGCGCGATCAGCATGATAGGTCCACGAATCGCCTGGACCAGATTGTAGCTATTAGCGTCGTTCATGGGACGCCTCCCGCACTCCGTTGGGCCGCGCACCATCGCGTGCAGTGGCCGAAACACGCTCGTAAAGCATGTAGACTCCAAGCGCGATCAAAGCGATCGGCCAATAACGGATGAACTGGCTGAAACGGATAATTTCCATGTTGTTCAGCAGGAATAACAGCCCCACCGCGATCAAAACCGCGGGCGCCACTGGGAATTGCGACGGACGCCCGTGCAGAGAAACCAGGCTCGAGAATTCATCCACCGGCTGCCCCATCTGGCGTTTCTTGGCGGTGTGATACGCCTCGAATGCCATATAAAAAACCCACACGCCGATCATCATTCCGAATAGCGGTTCCAACCCGCCGTTATCGCCGTTGTTCACGATGCTGATCAGTATGCCAAGAATGATCACGTGCACCAGGCCCTTGACGTATTGGCCGTTGTAGATGGCGCCTACTCCGGGGATGAGTCCCAGCAGAAACGCGAGTCCGGGCGATGCACCCGGATCCGCTATGGGCGGCGGCATTGGCGCCGTGTAAGGCGAGTATCCGGCTCCTGGGGGCGGCGGCGCCGCCGAAGCCGGCGCTGGAACAGGCACGTGTTCCTCACAGTAGATTGTTCCGTCGAACGTTCGCCGGCAGCCTTCGCACAGCGCCTTGCCACAGGCTCTGCAATACGCGATGGCCGGTGTATCTGGATGATTAAAGCAATTCATGATAGTTACCTCTTCTTCTCACTCGTTCCAGCTTCCGGCTTCTGCCCGCTGCCATCTGTCGTCTGCGTGCTGCTTTCTGCCTTCTGCTTACTGCCTTCCGACTTCTGCTTACTGCCCTCTGTATTCTGAGCCTGTTCCTGATCGGTCCACTCTTTCAAGCGCGACTGGATCTCGATCACCAGGCGAAGATTATCGTAATACTTCACTGTCCGATCCCACATGCGATGCGTGCGATCGTCAATGCCAGCCCAGATCTTGACCGGATCCAGGTCCGATGGGCGCAATTGCCGCGCATCGATATGGGCGAACCTGGCGACCATCGAGAACGACAACACCGTCATCGCCATGCCCATTACATAGCGCGGCTGCAAGAAGCCGTGCACCCAGCCAAACCAGTTTCGCCACCAGGATCGCTTTTCAACCGCCGGCCGCCCGCTGGGCAATTCATGCAGGATGCGCGTCAGCAGCTCAGCCGGAGGCTCCGCCGGGGCCACGGTCTCAATGAAGGCCGTTACGCCGGCTACATCCTTGGCCAGCTCGGCGCAGTCGCTGCATCCCGCCAGGTGACTCTCGAGGGCAGTCCTCTCCTCAGCGCGGAGAGTTCCATCCACGTAGTCGCACAGCAGGATTTCCAGCTCAGCGCACGTCATATACGAACCTTGTGCCGGCGTAGCACTCTTGCTAGCTCGGCTCTGCCGCGATTCAACCGCGACTTTACCGTTCCTTCCGGAACATTCAGTACTTGCGCGATCTCTCGATATTCTAATTCTTCCAGATCCCGAAGAATCACCGTCTCTCGAAGTTCCGGCGACAACTTTTGCAAACCCGCCTGCAAAACTTCACTCGCTTCCCGCCCGGCCAGCATTCCATCCGTCCTGGCCAATACAGCGGTGGTCTCTTCCAAAACTTTAACCTGATCTTCAATTGAGTCTGTGGCCCGATCCATCCGCGTCCGGCGGTAATGGTCGATCAGCAAGTTGCGCGTCAACCGCGTCAACCATACCACGAACAATCCCTCACCCGACCGGAAGCTCTTCAGGTTTTTGAACACCCGCAAGAAAACATCCTGCGTCAGGTCCTGTGCTTCGGCGTCGCTGCTCGTGAAGCGGTAGCAAATGGAGTACACACGCCGCGTGTGCAGCTTTACCAGATCTTCCCAAGCAGCATCCTGCCCGGCCAGGCACCGCTCGACGAGTTGTGCATCCGCATCCAAATTGTTGGCCGTCCGACCTTGTGGGTATGGTGACACAAAGTTTGGTGGCACCCAGTTCCATTTTGCTGCCGGAATTGCCACCGTCGCCATGACTTCTTCGAATCTCCTTCTTCCAGTAAAGAAAACGAAGATCTATGATAAGAAGTTCACTTGAATCCAAGATTTACATTCTTGAAGGGCCACGTCCAGCGTACCATCCTCCCACCGAGCCGCGACCGGGAGGGAGCGTGAACCAACCCAAACCTACTCGAAAACTCCTTTTCATCGGCCTAGCCGTAGTCATCCTGCTAGCCCTTCTGCTCTATCGCCTGCGTGGCACGCCCTTCCAATGGCAGCTTTTCCTTACCACCTTCTACCGTATCAACTGGATATGGCTGGCCGCCTCCATCGTCCTGATGCTGCTGACCTACGTGGGCCGGGCTTTGCGCTGGGAGGTGATGCTGAGGCCGCTAGGCCGAAAACTGAGCATTCGCACCATGATCTACGACACCGCCATTGGATTCACCGCCGTAGTGCTGCTCGGACGGCCCGGCGAGTTGGTGCGGCCTTATCTGATCTCGGTCAGCGCCGGCGTGCCTTTTTCCTCCCAAATGGCCGCCTGGCTGCTGGAGCGCATTCTGGACCTGCTGGTGGTCCTGCTTCTTTTCGGCTACGGACTCGCCCATATCCCCGCACATAGCTCGGCCCTCGGCCCCGGCCTCCGTTGGATTCTTGGAGCCGGCGGCTACCTGGTGGCGTTCATCAGCGCTGCTTGCGTTCTATTCCTGATCCTGTTTCGCAATTTCTCCGATCCCATCCGGCGGCGGCTCCTGAGCGGCCTCACTTTCTTGCCTCCCAAGCACTATGAACGAGCGGAGCACATGCTGGCCGCGTTCTCCCAGGGGATGGAATCCACCCGTGATCCCGTATTCCTGTCTCTTCTGCTGGCCTACACCGCCGCCGAGTGGGTTATCATTGTGGGTAGTTACTACACACTGTTTCGCTCGTTTCCCGCCACATCTCATTTTGAAATTACAGATGTAGTAATATTCTTCGGATTCGTTGCCTTCGGGAGCATTGTTCAAATACCTGGGATCGGAGGAGGGATTCAAGTCGCTTCAATTGTGGTGCTTACAGAGATCTATGGCCTGCCTCTCGAAGCTGCCACTGGGCTCGCTATTTTCATCTGGATTCTTACATTTGTAGTTGTGGTACCGTTTGGCCTCCTGTGCGCCTTTCATCAAGGCATTAACTGGAGTAAACTCAGGCATCTATCTCAAGACGTGCCCCTATGACCTGTCCCTTCTGCGGCTTCAAACAAGATCGCGTTATCGACTCCCGAGAGAGCAAAGAGGGAGAAGTGATACGCCGCCGCCGTCAATGCCTGGGCTGCGAGCGCCGGTTCACCACCTATGAACGGAGCGACGAAATCCCGTACATGGTGGTGAAAAAAGATGGCCGCAGGGAGAAATTCGACCGCCAAAAGGTGCTCACCGGGCTCCTCAAGGCCTGCGAAAAGCGACCGGTGCCGATGGCGAAACTGGCCGAAGTAGTGGACGCCGTCGAGGCCAAGCTCGCCGATAGCGCCGACCGGGAAATATCTACTACAGATATAGGAGAACTCATCATGGAGCGCCTGCGCAACCTGGATAAGATCGCTTACGTGCGCTTCGCTTCGGTCTACCGCGACTTCCAAGACGTCGAGGCTTTCCTGAATGAATTGAAGCACTTGGTGCTTCACAAACGGCCCTGACCTACCCCGGGCCAGCCGTAACTCGGTGGTACACTAGAGGTTTACCTGTAACCAATTCGAAAAACGAACATCTTTTAGTTAGTACTTAACTTCGAACAGTTTTCAGGTTATAATTGACTGCTGCATTCGTCGATAGGGCGGCTAGAACCCCCGTCAGCGCGGAGGTGTGCAGGAGTTTTCGTGTTTTCATAGGCGTGCCACAGTTGCGCCCATTCGATGTTATGAAGCGTCTAAAGAAGTGAGTGACCCAAGTGGATCATTTTGAAGATCAGTTTTTGACCGATAGTCACGAGCCCCTCGGGATCCCGTTCGACGAAGAGTCGAATTTTTTCCATCCCGAGGAGGTTCAGGACGAGGACTTCCCTGCCGCGCAGCCGGTGGAAGAGTCGATTTACACCGACGACCCGGTACGGGTCTATCTGCGCGAAATGGGCGCAGTTCCACTGCTCACTCGCGAGGGTGAAGTAAACCTGGCGCGGCGCATGGAGCGTGGGAAACTGCGCATGCAAAAATCCATCAGCCGCTCGGCTTTGGTTCAACTGCGCGTGGTGGAAATCGCCGAGCTGCTGAAGCATGGCGATGAAGAGTTGGATAATTTCGTGGATTTGGGGGACGTGGAGGAAGGCAGTCCCGCCGATACCAAGAAACAGGGCGAGGTACGCAGCGAATTCGTCGAGATGATCGCGCTGCACAAGCGGCATGAGCAGTTGGTGGACAAGCTGGATGAGATTCCCCTCAGCAACAAGAAAATGCGGCGCCGTTGGCGGGGTAAGCTCAACCGCGCCAAGGTAGAAATGTCGCGCGCCATCCGGCACATTGCCTGGCTGCCGTCTCGCTGGAAGCAGTTCGCCAAGGAAATCGAGCACGCGGTGGAGCAGTTGACGCACCTCGAAGCCGAGCTTCGCAAAATCGAATCCCGCACCGGCATCAGCGCTCAGGCCCGTGCGCGTGAGCTGCGGCGTGAAATCCGCAAGCTGGAATCGGCCGCCGGTGCCTCACTCATCGATCTGAAGCACAGCATGTCCGTCATCCGCCACGGCGAGATCGAAGCCGAGCGCGCCAAAAAAGATCTGGTTGAGGCCAACTTGCGCCTGGTGGTTTCCGTCGCCAAGAAATACGTCAATCGCGGCCTGCACCTGTTGGACCTGATTCAGGAAGGCAACATCGGCCTGATGCGTGCCGCCGACAAATTTGAATACCGGCGCGGCTACAAGTTTTCCACCTATGCCACCTGGTGGATTCGACAAGCCATTACCCGCGCCATCGCCGACCAATCCCGCACCATCCGCATTCCGGTGCACATGAACGAGAGCATGAATAAGTTCCTGCGCGCCACGCGCGAGCTCGAAAAGGAACTGGGCCGCGTGCCGACCAATGACGAAATCGGCCGCCGCATGGATATTCCCGTCGAGAAGGTCCAGAAACTTAAGACCATTTCGCGCGACCCGGTGTCGCTTGAAACTCCGGTGGGCCGCGACGGTGAATCGGCGCTTGGAGATTTGATCGAAGACCGCTGGGTAGGTTCACCCGTGGATGCGGTAATCGATTCCAACGTGCGCGATGAGACCGCCAACATTTTGAAGACCCTGTCTCCGAAAGAGGAAAAAGTCATCCGGCTGCGTTTCGGCATCGGCTGCGAGCGCGAGCATACTCTGGAAGAGATCGGTCAGGAATTCGACGTCACCCGTGAGCGCATCCGGCAAATCGAAGCCAAGGCGTTGCGCCAGCTTCGGTCTCCCGAACGTGCGCGTCATCTGCGCGCTTTACTGGCTGCCCGGTAAAGCCGCTCCTCCTCCATGTGAAAGGCCGGGCAGGTGTCCGGCCTTTTTTGTTTGAACACCCATCCCAGTCCCATAAAGATAATCATCGGCGAAACCGATGGGGGCTTAGAGCACCACTTGACAGGGACCTGTATGAGATGTGAGAACAGTATCTACATGGAGACTTCTCACGCGGCGCTGGTCGCGGTCGTGTGCCTCGCCGCTGTTTTGTCCGCTTGCAAGCCTAGCACGGATTTCAATGAAGACATCGCCCGGGGCTCCATCGAGTTCGGAAAGATGAAACTGGAAGGCGAACAGGTGACGCTAACCGACTCGCAAATCCAGTGCGGTGTGCAATCCGAACTGTGGGATCCGCCAACCACGCTTTCCCCCGACCATACCAGCTCCCATTTGACTTCCAAGGCCAGAGATCTCAAATTCAACGATGACGTCATCATCCGCGACCCCGGCTCGCGAGTGGCCTATGTGCAGATTCGCGGTGAGTTTCCGTTACAGACGGATAGCATAGTGAGTATGAAGGATGGAGAGGATAGTAATTCGAAGCTGGTGGAGGCGAGGGTCAGCGTTAAGATTGACAACCCATGCTTTCAGAGCCCCTTGCCGATGATGGGCGTCAGGCATGGCAACTTCAGCCCCGATTCGCCGGTTGTATTTCACATGCACTTCGACGAGAATGTGGGCTGGCGCGTGGACAAGCTGGTTCATTAGAGCACCGGTGCCTTCAGTAATGGAACCCGGACGAAACTAATTGGTTGGATCGATCCAACACCGCATCGGCCGTAAACGGAAATCGCCAATCGCGAACGTCCACACGATGCGCGCCCTCCGGATCAGCCACCGGAATCACCTGCCACAGCGGATACTGCGCAAACTCCAGAAATTTCTGGACGGGATAAGCTTGGCGCGCAGCGTCCAAAACCGGGCTCGGCTCGGGTTTATAAACGATCCGCTGCGGTGCCGTAGGATCAAACTCGGCCAGCAAGTTCATCGAAAAGTGCATCACCAGCTCGGGCCGTTCCACCCAGCCTGACCATTCGAATGGATTCACAAAGCCCGTAGGAAACGCCGCCACGCGGACGGGCGCGGCGCCCTGATATATCCGGGAATTCAGCGTTTCAATAGCGCGCTGGTGTACCAGATACCGGCCGAAATCGTACACCACCAGGAACGCCAGCGCGAAAATCGCCAGCCCCCGGCCCGGTGAGGATTTTGCTCCAATTTCGGAACTGACCAAGCGTCCCAACAGCGGCCCTACCGCCGCAACTAAGAGAATGCCCCAGATCCACAGGTCTACGATATTGTTCAGGTCCAGGCGAAACCAGCTCGAGGAAAACGGCAACAGAAATCGCACGCCGTAGGAGTTGGTCCAGTCGAGCAGCAGGTGGCTAGCTACGCCTATGAGTGAAAGCACGTACGCGGCTTTCCAACCGCGCACACTGCGGGACACCGCGCAAACCACCAGCACGGGAATGAGCGCCATCAGAGGCATCATCACGATAGAGTGCGTATAGCCGCGATGAGCGATGAAATAAGGCAGTGCCCCGCGCAACGCGGCGACGATGTCGATGTCCGGAATATTGGCGGCTAGCATCAGCAGCCAAACGGATTGAGGATGCCAGCGGTTCCCCCCGACACGGTTCAATACCACACCTGTCAGCGTGTGGGTGATGTTGTCCATGCCGTGTCGTCGACGCTGGCAGGTCTGCGGGAACTGAATTCGGGAGGTACCAGCAAGGTCAAGGCATTCGGAACAATTTCCACCGTTGCCGGCGCCAGACCGGAGTATTCGCCGTCCACCTGCAAATGGATCGCGGAATCCCCGGCGGAAAACAACGCCTTGCGCGTTCGAATAATCGTGACGCCGCGCATGTTCTGATGCTGCCGCGCCACCACGCCCGCCATGTATTTCAGAAAAGTGAATGAGCTGGCGCCTTCAAACAAAACCAGCTCGAACTGATCGTCGAGCAGCGAGATGGTGGGCGCGATCTCCAGATCGCCGCCGTAATTGCGCACCCGGCTGGCCAGCGCGAAACTCACTAGGAACTCGCGCCCCTCGGCTTCCACGGTGAACTCCGGCAGACGGCTTCCCACTTTTGAGAAGCCTCCAATCCAGTAGGCTATTTTGCCGAGAGCATCTTTCAATTTGTTGTTGATGCCATGCACAATCGCAGCATCGAGACCCGCTCCGGCCATGAGCAGGAAATGCCGCGGCGCGTTGCCGTTGGCGGTGGAAAGCAGGCCCAGCGCCATCCGCTGCGGCACGCATTGGTCGAGCGATTTCGCCGCGCGCTCCATGGTAGTTCCAATGGCCAGCTCGTTGGCCAGAACGTTGGCAGTCCCCGCCGGCAGAATCCCGAGCGGCACGCCGGAATGTGCCATGCCGTTCACCACTTCGTTGATGGTGCCATCCCCGCCGGCCGCTAGAATCAGGTCCGCGCCGCGCTCAATACATTGCTCGGCGATCTTCGCCGCGCTGCCCGGCCCGTTGGTTGGAATTGCGTCGACACTTATCCCCTCTTTCGCGAGGATATCCAGGGAGTGCCGGAGCGCACTGGCGCGCCGCCTGAGTCCGCCTGCGAAACGATTGTAGATGAGATAAGGCTGCCGGTAGCGCTCGATAGTACCCTAATTATAGTAGATGGGCGCCAAAACTGTCGAACAGGAAATCGAAGCGCTGCGCGAAACGCTGCGCCGTCACGAACATTTGTATTACGTCTTAGACCGGCCGGAAATCAGCGACGCCGAATATGACGTCATCATACGGAAGTTGCAGGCTCTGGAAGCGCAGCATCCTGAACTGATCACTCCCGATTCTCCCACCCAGCGCGTCGGCGGAAAACCCCGGGAAGGCTTCGTCAAAGTCCCGCACAGCTCGCCCATGCTGAGCCTGGACAACGCGCTGAATGAGGACGAGCTGCGCGAATTCGATCGCCGCGTGCGCGATTTGCTGGATGGCCAGAGCTTCGAGTATGTCGCGGAACTGAAGCTGGACGGATTGTCCATGGCCGCGCAGTACCGAGATGGCCGATTGCACCAGGCAGTAACGCGCGGCGACGGCCTGGTAGGCGAAGATGTAACGGAAAACGCGCGCACCATCCGCTCCATGCCGCTCAAAATCAAATCCGATCTCGCGGCTTTCGAGGCGCGCGGGGAAACCATCATGCCTCGCAAATCCTTCGAGAAACTAAACGCGGAGCGGGCGAAACAGGAACTGGCGCCCTTCGCGAATCCACGCAATGCCGCAGCCGGCGCCCTGCGCGCCTTGGAGCCCAGCGTGACAGCTTCGCGGCAGCTCGAATATTTCGCTTATTTCTTGCTCGTGGATGGGCGCTTCTATTACGACAGCCATTGGGAATCGTTGGACGCCCTAGCCAAGATGGGTTTCAAGGTGAACCCGCGCCGCAATAAATGCGCCGGCGTGGATGAGCTGCTCGAATTCTGCCGCGAATGGGAAACGAAGCGTGAGTCGCTGCCTTACGAGATCGACGGCGTGGTTGTAAAAGTGGATTCCGTGCGCCAGCAGCAGTCGCTAGGCTGGACCGCGAAAGCCCCGCGCTGGGCCATCGCCTTCAAGTTTCCAGCGCAGCAGCGCTCCACCACCATCGAAAATATCGAAGTGCAAGTTGGCCGCACCGGGACACTAACTCCAGTAGCGCATTTGGCTCCCGTCACCGTGGGAGGAGTTACCGTGACGCGGGCCACGCTGCACAACGAAGACGAGATCGCTCGTCTGGGTGTGGAGATTGGCGACGAAGTGCTGATTGAGCGCTCGGGCGATGTAATTCCAAAAGTAGTGCGCGTGGTGAAGCAGGGCGCGGATCGCCGGCCGTTCCGCATGCCCAAGCATTGCCCGGTCTGCGGTGGCGAAGTGGTGCGCGAAGAAGGCGAAGCGGCCAGCCGCTGCATCAACACCAACTGCCCGGCGCGTTTGAAGGAATCCGTTTCGCATTTCGCGGCGCGTGGAGTAATGGATATCGACGGAATGGGCGACGTGCTGGTGGATCAACTGGTCTCGCGCGGCCTGGTGAAGAGTGTCGCGGATATTTACCACCTGACCCTCGACCAACTCCTGGAGCTGGAGCGGATGGGCCAGAAATCGGCCGAGAAGATCTTGAAGAATATTGACGCGTCCCGAAAACGTCCGCTGCCGCGCGTCCTCAACGGGCTGGGCATTCCGTTCGTGGGTGAAAGGACCGCCCAAATTCTAGCGGAAACGTTCGGAAGCCTGGACGCCATCGCACAGGCGGACGAAGAAGTGCTGCAGCAAGCCGAAGAAGTTGGCCCCAAGGTATCCGAAAGCATCCGGCAATTTTTCCATGAGCCCCGCAATCGCGATTTAGTGGAAAAGCTACGCCAGGCGGGCCTGACTTTCGAGCACGCGGTGATTATGAAATCCGGCGGCGCGCTCGAGGGCAAGACATTTGTGATCACCGGCGCGCTTCCAAACCTATCGAGGGAGGAAGCCAAAGCCCGCATCGAATCAGCGGGCGGCAAAGTCACGGGCTCCGTGAGCAAGAAAACCGATTACGTACTTGCCGGCGCGGACCCAGGTTCGAAGTTGGATAAAGCGACACAGCTAGGAATTTCCGTAATTGGCGAACCAGAACTGCTTCTGCTACTGAAGTAGAATCAATCGGAGGGATGCATTGTGGCGCAGGTCCCCGACCTGCGGAAACTGATCGATCGGAGCCTCACTGCGAAACCTACTCCATACATTGTTGTCGTGGGGGCCCTGGGGGGTTCTCTTGCTCGCCATTGCGGATTCCGGCGGAATCCCCATCGTGGGCGGCGTGGACGCTTTGGTGGTCGCGGTAGCGGCTTTAGATCACTCCCATGCTTACTGGGCGGCCACCGGCGCGATTGTGGGCTCACTGATCGGGAGCTTGTTCCTCTTCTTTATCGCGCGCAAAGGCGGTGAAGCGTATTTGCACAGTCACACTTTAACCAGCCGCGGCCAACATCTGCGCGCCTGGTTTCTCGAGTATGGCCTGCTGACGGTTTTCGTACCGGCATTTGTTCCGGTAATTCCTATGCCCGTAAAGATTTTCATCCTTTCCGCCGGAGCGCTGGGGGTTAGACCGGTGACGTTCACCATCGTGCTGACGGTAGCGCGCATCCCCCGCTACGTTTTCCTGGCTTGGCTAGGCACGCGCTTGGGCAAGGACACGCTCCCCTATCTCCGTCAGCATATCTGGGAGCTCGTTTTTCTGGCGGCGGTTCTGTTCGTAATTCTGTATTTCGCAATCACCTGGCTGCACAACCGGCGAATCCGGCCGCTAACCCAGGAAGCGCCACCATCATGACCAGCGAGCAGCAACTCCGCGAGAAACTCCGCAAGATCTCGGCATTGTTCCACGGGGCCACCACAACCGGCGAGCGGGATGCCGCCGCTGCCGCCATGGAAAGAGTAAAGAAGGGCTTTAGTACCACACCCCACGCCGAGCAGCCCATCGAATTCAAATTCTCATTGCCGGATCGCTGGCAGAGGCGTCTATTTTCGGCGCTGTGCCGCCGCCACGGCCTGGAGCCCTACCGCTACAAACGGCAGCGCCATACAACCGTGATGGTGCGGGTCACCCGATCTTTCGTCGAGAAGACGCTCTGGCCGGAGTATCGGGAGCTCCGAGCAGCACTCAACGACTACCTGAACGATGCCACCGAGCGGATTATCCGCGAGGAAGTCTATCGCGATGCCGGCGAGGCGTCAGAACGGGCCGGATGAAAATCCCAGTTTCCCTCGACCTCCAGTCGGGATGGCGCGCGGTGGCGGTCGCGATGACGCGCGGTGGCGGCGCTACTCCTGCTGCTGAGCAGCTTCGATGTAACGAGTGATTTGAGCCAGGTGTGACAGGTCATGACCGGCCAGCAGTCGCAGCATCATGCTTAAGGACTCCGGGCCGCGCTCATTGTGCTGGCCCATGCGCTCGAAATCCTCGGGTGCCATTCTCTTCCACACTGCCAAATTAAACTGGCGCAACGTCCGAAAGATTTCGACGAGTTCCAGCGGCTCGCGCTCATTGTGCCGAAGAACAGCCACCCAGAGATCCTGATTGGTGCCAAGAATCGCCGGAGCGTCCTCGCAAAGAATTAGCCTCAGCCGATACCCATATACCCATTCACTATCTGTGAGATGACCGATCACTTCATTGGGCGTCCATTTTCCCTGAAAAGGCCGTCTCCGCAGTAACGCCGCTGAATGCCTACCGGCAATATCCCCCAAGCTGGACGCCGTCTGCGCCAATATCTCCAAAGGATTTCGGCCCCCGACTAGGTTAGACATTTTTTCGTGATACCACTGCCGACCGGACACGCGGATTTCCGAGTTCGTAGTGCTCATCGCCAATTCCTTTCTCGGATGTCAATGATATACGACTCCGCCGTTGCGTGCCGGGACCAAAGCCAGAGGCTACCACTCGGCAGTTTACCGACTCCGCGTCCGGAGTAACCCAAGTCGAAACTGGATCCCACTGGTTGGACGTTTCGTCCGAGTGTGATAGGACTCGGTATCGCTTCCTCGTAGTTACGAGCCGGGCTCTTAGTGGGCCTGCGGCTCTGAGAGTTTCAGGATATTGGGTAAATCCCTATTGCCCTCGTGGCAGGCATACTCAAAGGGCGGTTGTGACACCCGGGTCATGGCGAGTTCGCCCTTCCAGGGCTGCGTATAGGCCGTAGGATCCTCTACTTCAAAGCGGTAGAGAATGGTATTGGCGTCGAGCAAACTGAAGCGTTCCACAACGTGCATGTTGCGGTCCCAGCCATACATTCCCCCGGCGTCCCCGTAGAAGCCGCCGGCATCGTTGAAGTTGGTAGTATCCACCACCAGCGTAGCGCCCTCCCAGTGCCCCACCGAATCGCCCAGCCACTGCCTGATATTTGATGGCAAATGCGAGCGGCGATCAAGCCGGATGATTCTCGCGTCGTGGATCATTTCCGCCTGCACCATCACCGCATCGCCTGTCTGGATGATTTGATAATTGCTGTTGTAGCGGTAGGGAATCATGGGGGGCACCGAGGTTGGAAAGACCAGGCATCGATCCTGGAGCCCCATATCGATCGCCGCCGTCGGATTGTGAAGACGCTCCAGGCGATCTCGCTTGGCGGCGGCCGCGGAGGGAGTGAGGCTGGGAAGCAAGCCATTGGGCGGATCGGTGATGATGGATGTCCGGAGGCTGGGCAGCATCAGCGAACCGGTCTCCAACCGGCTCAGCGGATCGTCATCCGCGGCGCCTGTCTTTTTTTGTAATTGGGCCGCTTGTTCCGGAGTGTAGAACGCTTGGTCCTTCAGCCGCGCGGGGCGCTCGAGAGGAATGGCGGTAGCGGAACTCCAGAAGCCGTCAAAGTCAGGATGTAGGCTCCCAGATCGCTGCGGTGTTTGCGCGACGACGCTCAGTGCTGTAGAAAAAGCCAGAGCCCAGAAGAAACGCGATGTGTTTCGGCGGCGGCTCGATTGTTTCGGATTCACACCCTATTATGCCGTGAGTGAAGCGCTTTTTCGAGTGCCGCGTGCCGTGGGCCGGTTGCGAAGGCCCGTTATGTCCGCATCCATGCCGGTTGCGCATCCGTGCCATCGCGAATTGAAAGCCGATGATGTGACCGGCGTTTCAGGAGACTAACCGGCGCTAGTTCTCAGATTTCCAAGTCTCCCAACCGGACTTTGGCTCGCGTCACTGGCAGATCAGCCGTTTGGCCGTTTTACGTCACAATGCCCTACTTCCGAGTAGCCCACTCTGGATCAACAAAGGTTGGCCGAGCAGCTAGCCCTCAAACGCGCGATGGATAGACAGACAGAACCCGCACCGCGTCGACGGGCCGGAAGATCAGCTGACAATGAAATGTCATAAATGCGCTCACCGCCAAGTGCTTGCGTCCGGACGTGGATTATGCTAACTATCGGTAGATCAAATCGCCGCCTACCAGGCCTTTGATCTTCGGTCGCGGGAGGTCGTATGAACTTAGAATCCCGGAGTAGGCGCAGACTGTGCGGTTTAATCTGGATCGGTGCACTAACAATTAGTCCCGCCTTGCCGGATATTGTGGATGTTTCCGTAAACGGGTCGGTTTCCGGATCAGGCAGCGTAACGGTCGCGTGTGCGCTAAGTACTCCAGGGTGCATGGCAGTCCCTCCATTCGGGTTTTTTATAACGGTTCCTTACAATTTCAGCGCAACAAATACCAGTCTCGGCTCGTTCAGCGATTCTGGAAGCGCTTCGGGAGAGCCTAGCTTTCCGGCCACCGTTTCGAGCTTTGCCACGCAGGACACATCGGCAACTTCCCAGGAGCTGGATATCGTGTTGACAGGTGGCCATTCGGCCACGTCTGCTCCGTCCTACACAGCGTCTGAAACTGACAACATTTCGGTCAGCTTTGAGCTGACCGAGCCGTCCATAGTCGAGCTGGCCGGCGGTGGTTTCGGAATCGGGCCCGGGGTCGGGGAGTTGCTTGATTCAAACGGGAATGTGATCCTGACGGTTTCCTCGCCTGTTCCGGAATTCGGCGAGTTGGGACCCGGGACGTATCAGCTACGGGCCGCGGCGAGCGGGGGCGGGTTTGGTGCGTTTGCTTCCGATGTAAGCACAACCGATTTCGACTTCAGCCTGGATGGCAGCTTCACGCCAATTCCCGAGCCGCGCGGGGCAATCTTTGCCGCGATGTTCGCGATCGTGCTTGGTGGCATTGCGCTGTCCAGGCGGCGCCGGACATCTAAGGCAGCCTGCTGACGCGCGCGGCTCAATCTTTTTTCTTCTTCGCCTCTGTGAATATGCTGCGCGAGA
>Ga0187863_10000864_pt1 | contig 25156 bp, 18 predicted proteins | sample June2016WEW_11_1_FD_132975 | JGI IMG/M metagenome (GOLD analysis project Ga0187863, IMG submission 132975) | Peatland microbial communities from SPRUCE experiment site at the Marcell Experimental Forest, Minnesota, USA - June2016WEW_11_10 | ecosystem: Environmental > Terrestrial > Soil >...
AAAATAAGGCGAAGTCCACCGGCTCCCACCGAAGCCAAGGAAGATGTAGCCGGCCGACATCACGATAATGGCTTCGAGCTTCGTGACCACATAGTGAAGCGTGATGATGATGTAGGAGGCAAGGACGATGCAGGCAGCCAGAATCGTTGTAATGGCACCGCCAGGCTCCGTCAGGAGGCTAGTGGATGAGACCTTGGTAAAGAGATCGGAGACAATCTGAAGCCCTTGGGTCATGATGTCCGATGGATTTTGCGCCACGGAAACACCCGCCGCGTTTGCGCCGAGTTGCGCGAAGCTGTTGACGATGGCCGGTATCCAGGTCTGGCCATTGATGAGCACGGCGTAGAAGAAGGAGATGACTAGCAGTTTCTTAATCAGGCTCAAGAACAGGCCGTTGAAGTCGTGCTCTCGGAGCAGTTGCGGCGCTCCCCAGGCGAAATCTATTGTGGCCAGAACGTAGAACAGAAAGGAGGCTTCTTGCATGATGGTGGGAATCCATGCGTTCGCCGCCTGCTCGATCTGTTGGAATGTTCCACCCACATCGACAGGAGCCTGAGCATGGGCAGTGGCGGCCGAGGCAAGCGCCACGGCCACCACAAAGAAGAGTTTTCGTCTTTGAGCCATACGCTCCCTCAAAACGACACGCCGTCGCTGGTTACCTGAGTTTGGCCAAAGAACAAGTCAGAGTTCGCTTGCTTGGTTGCTTCAGCTTGAACAAGAGCGCCCTGGTACGATGCTTTGCTCTGCATATCCGCCATCATCAGTTGGCGCAACTTCATCAGTTGCTCGGATTGGTTCTCAGCAATCTGGTTCCCGACTTCGAGAGCCTGCATTCTGCCCACCGCCGTCATGCTCTGGCCTTGCAGCGTTTGCAGCAACGATTCGTCGCTGTTGAACTGCTGGTCCTGGAATCCGGCAGCGTCCAAGGCGCCGCGAATGCTACCGGCCCCATCGCGCAGCCTTCCAGCCGTGGCCATGTCTTGGAGCAGGGAATGGAGCGGTTTTTGCCGTGCGGCCTGGGTTGACAAGAGAACCATCAACACAGCGGGATTTTGAGCGTCAGGAAAAAAGTTGGCTTCACCCCTGAGCGGTTTTTGCGATTGTTACGTCAAAATAATTTGCGGTTACTATGGGGATTTCTGTACGGAGAAAAGGTAACACGCCATGATTCAAACGCCATATCGTACCCGCAGTTGGGCTCCTGACCTTGCGTGTTGTGTAAACAACCGAAACTGTCCGTAAGCAAGGGAAGCATACCGCTTTCCACACCCCGGCCGCGACGTGGTATCTCTCGCATCCGTCGCCCTTAGCTGACAATCTCGCTGAAACAGAAAACCGGGCAAGCCAGGTTGTGATAGGAGAAAGTGTGAATGGGTTGCCTGATTGAGCACAAGGCGCGGGTCATTTTTGTCTCTGCTTCATTTGTCAACGAAAGCGGCAAGAAGCGCAGGATCGTCATCGAGAGCCGCCCGGAATTCGCCATCGTCCGGCTCCTCGGAGCAAGGGGACAGTTCCCCATCGCCTGGGAAATAATCTATGAGGCTGCGATACGGCGCCACGCAGAGAACTTGCGCCTGGAGGCCGAAGCCGAGACTCCTCGCAAACTCTCAAAGAGGAAGCCGGCCAATTGAGCAGTTGCGGGTCCATTCCATCTGTGGAGACATTCCCGCTGTACCATTAGGCTTGGAATCACGCCGAAGTGTTCCGGCGTTCCGAAGCCTCGTTAACCCGCGCGACTAGATCCTCCACCCGAAGATGCGTGTAGCGCTTGAGCATCTGCATTGACTTGTGACCGCTGATGGCGGAGACTTCCTGGTCGGAGAATCCGGCTTCGACGAAGCGGCTGACGGCTTCATGGCGTAAATCGTGGAAGTGCAGATCAACGATTCCATGATCCCGCTTAATCTTTTGCCACATCCGGTTGGGCGCGTAAGGACGCCGCTTTCCATCACGGCCCGGTTCGCCAAAGAAAATCAGGTCTGTGTCGATGGGCCATACAGGATTGTTGAGTGCTGCACGAAACAGTTCGGCGGCAGCGTTGCTCAGCGGAACTGTACGCAGCTGAGTGTTCTTCGTATGCAGGAGCCGTACGATCTTACGGTTGAGATCGACTTGCATTCTACGCAGGGTCACGATCTCTGAAAAGCGCATCCCTGTCTCCAGCGCGATACGCACAATCCAGCTCATCATCGGATTCGAGTATGCATCCACTGCTGCCAGCAGCTTTGCCTCTTCTTGAGGTGTGAGGCGTCGATTGCGGCCTGGCCCCGGCGCCGGGCGGCGGATGTTTGTCACTGGATTCGCCGGCAGTCCAACTCCCCACTCCTTTATGGCAATTGTGAACATATGACCGAGGAGAGCTAGATCGAGACGAACTGTGTTGTTCGTTCGCGGTCGCGGGTCACCGAATTCATCTTTACGATCCTCTCCAGCCAGTCTGACATCCCTAAATTTTGCAATCACCTCTGGAGTGAGGGCTACCAGGGAGTATTTGCCCAGATGCTCCGTCAGCACCTTCGCTCGCTTCCGATCTGCCACCTGCGAAGTTGGACGCTTCGTCGGAACGACTTCGGCCAGGTAGCGTTTCAACGCGGCGGCAACTGTCATCCGATCACCTGCGGCCCGTTGGATGAATGCACCCCGCACCATCTCATCTTCAAGGCGGCGTCCCCAATCCTCAGCATCGCGTTTTGTTCGGAACGTCTTGATACTCGCTGGCCAGCCCGCTTTTCGGATCAGCACTTTCCATGTTCCAGATGGTGTTTTTGTAATCGTCGCCATACTTGCTCCGGTAAAGTGCACTGTACCGCACTGTACCGTAATTGTACCGAAGACGGGAACGCGTGGGGAAGTCTGAGACCTGAGCGGAGGGAGTTTGAGGAATCGATTCCGATATAAATCATTGATTTAATTATGTTTATCGTGTTGTAAATCTTGGTGCCGGGAGGGGGGGTCGAACCCCCATGACCCGAAGGTCGGCGGATTTTGAGTCCGCTGCGTCTGCCAGTTCCGCCATCCCGGCCTGGAGTGGATTTCCCACTGGAAGTATCGCACAGCCCTTTCAAGTCGCGCTACTGCCACTCCGTTCCCATGCAGGACAAGCCGGAAGGACGAGCCACGCCGGAGTGCGAACTTCCGCATGCAAGGGCAGAAAGAATCGAGTCTGAAAGTTATGCGCCGCCTTGTCGAGGCCCGCGAACGAATCCGTGCCGAGAGCGATAATTGCCACCAGCTCTATGGTTGGGTGGAAACCCGAAGCGCTCATTCAAGACCTGTGCGGAGACTGCCTAGAAGATAACACTGAGTTTGGCAAAGGAATCGAGTTCGAGCAGGTGCTGGCCTTGGGAGACGGGGTCGAGCGCGGCGTGTTCGAGGATCCAGGTGTCTTTGTGGAAGAGGAAGACGGCGTGGAGGCCGGCGGCCAGTGCGGGATTGATGTCGCTCTTGATACTGTTGCCGATCATCCAGCTTGTGTGCGGCGTCAGCTCATGGCGTTGAATAACTTCGCGGTAAGTAGGCGGATCTTTCTCCAGGACGATTTCGACAGCGGAGAAATAAGTAGCGAGGCCGGAGCGGGCGAGCTTGTCGGCCTGTTCGGCGTGGTCGCCTTTGGTCATCAGAATGAGCCGATGGCGGCTGGCTAGCTTAGCCAGGGTTTCGACCACGCCGGGGAGCAGTTCGATCTCCTGTTCGGCGATGGGTCGGGCGAATCCCAGAATGCGCTCGGTCTTTTCTTCGGTGACGGGCCCGGGGCTGAGCCGCTCGAAACAGGTTACCAGGGAGCGAGTAAAGCTGGTGAGGCCGTAGCCGTGGGCAAGGATGGTTTCGCGCTCGACGGCGTTGAGAGCCTGCCGAACCTCGGCAGAGGTGTATTCGTGGTGGTCTAGATAGCTGATGAAGCCGGCGATTGCGCGCTCGAAGTAGATGTTGTTTTCCCAAAGCGTGTCGTCGGCGTCGATGAGCAGGGTCTGGCCGGGAGGAAACTGGGGCATGGGTCTTATGGTAACGACTCGGACCCCGCGGGTCGGAGCCTGGTTTGGGGTTCGCTTTCTGCCATCCTTGGTACGAGCAAACCTCGCGAAGGATGAGCGCGGGGCGCGTGTCCCAACCGCAGGTCCCCTTCGGCTTCGCTCAGGGCAGGCTTTCGACTCCGGTCGCCGCGGCGACCTCCACTCAGGATGACAGCAATTGTGGGGTGCGGTGAAATCCCAGGTCTCATCCACGCGGCGGACGTGACCTGGGGAGCCCAGATGGTTATTGGTTACGGTTTGGGCTGCGTTTCGAGCCACTGCTTGAGGTTCGGCTCCTGAAGGGTGCGGAATTCGATGCAGCCATCGATGTGTTCGATAGCGTGCTTGAGCGCAAGATCGGATGCGGCTACTTTGTGCGTGGAGAAGAACTGTTTCACATCGTCGCGGCTGGCCGCGGAGCAGAAGCTGCCTGCGGAGTTTACTAGGACGCCGCCCATCTCAGTGGTGAGTTGGGCCTGAACCTTATCCCAATTGGCCTGGATGTACTTCCAGGCGAGGTCGCGCGTGCCGTCAATCTGCAAGGCGTAGGCAATCTGGATGGCGGCGTCCTGGTTGCGGACCTTGCCGGAGACAGCGTAGTCCAGGGAGCGCTGAGCGAGGGCGGGGTCTTCAAACTGGGCGAGCAGGCGGAGCGCGCGATTCTGACGTTCGGGATTGGTCGAGGTTTCAGCGAGCGTCTGCAGCTTGTCGAAGAGAGCGGCGTCGCCGTTGCGGGCGGCCACGGCCAGGGCGGTCTGGCCCAGCGTGGCATCGACTGACGCGGGGTCGGCTAGATACTTTTCAACGATGCTGTTGGCTTGGGCAAGGACGGCGGGGTCTTTGCCATAGAAGCCAAGAATGCCAAAAAGCTCTGCGCGCAGCTCACGGGTATTGGGGGGATCGGATTCAGAAGGTGGACCAAGGTTGGCGAGGTCCGGCGCCAGCGTTCTACGGATCCAGGCCGAGACAGCGGCTTTCTCTTCAGGAGTGGCCGCGACCCGTTCGTAGATGGCGTCGACGCCTCCAATGGCGCCGCCTAAGACGTTGGCGTTGGGATCGGCCTTGACGGCGGCAACCAGGTTCATGTAGTCGCCCACCTTGGCCTTGTTGGCCCGGAGTTGCGCCCACTCGTCGCCGATGAGACTGATGCGCTCAGTCGGGGTAAGGCTGGTTTCAACGTTGGCCACCAGATTGGCGTAGACGCTGGGCGGGTAGGCGCTGCGGTAGTAGCCCTTGCCTCCGGCATTGGCGAAGAAGAGTCCGGTCTTTGGAACCGGCAGCATCGAGGCGGCAGGGGTGAGAACCTCGCATTTCTGGCTTTCGTCCCCCTTCTCGAAGCAGACGGGCAAGGTCCACTTTTGCGCGGGGTCGGGCTGGATGCCGGGGCTGAGGAAGAAGCGCTTCTGGGCGACGGAGACTTGCCCTTTAGCCGGTTCCCCGAAGGTAAGCAGCGGCTCGCCCGGCTGGGCTACCAGGCTCTCCATGATCTTGTCCACCGGCTTGTGGCTGGTTGCGGTCTGAGCGTTCCAGAAGTCCTCTGCGGTCGCGTTTGCGTACTCGTGAGCTGTGAGATAAGCGTGCACGCCCTTGCGGAAGGTCTCCGGGCCGAGATAATTCTCCACGGTGAGCAGCACGTCGCCGGCCTTGCCGTATGCTATGCCGTCGAACATCTGGTTGATCTCGTCGGGGGTTTCGGCCTTGGCGCGAATGGACCTCGTGGTGGGCTGAGCGTCCAGGTTCAGCGTGCTGTCCTCGTCATTGGCAACGCCCTGGTCGATGTTCCACTCCGGATGCATGATGGCCACGGACTTGTTCTCCATCCAGGTGGCGAAGCCCTCGTTGAGCCAGAGGTTGTCCCACCACTGCATGGTCACCAGGTCGCCAAACCACTGATGAGCCATCTCGTGGGCAATGACGATGGCGACTTCCTTCTTTGCGCCGACTGAAGCGGTCTTGGGGTCGATGAGCAGAAGCGTCTCGCGGTAGGTGATGGCCCCGAAGTTCTCCATGGCGCCGGCCTCGAAGTCGGGCAGGGCGATCAGGTCTAGCTTCTTGAGCGGGTAATGAATGCCGAAGTAGTTGTCGTAATAGTGAAGCACCCACTTGGCCACATCGACGCCGTAAGGCGTGAGGGCGACCTTGTCTGGGGTAGCGCAGACGCGGATAGCCACCCCGTCGGATTCGCCGCCGGTGCACTGGAAGTCGCCGACCAGGAAGGCGACCAGGTAGGTGGACATTTTTGGTGTGGTCGAGAACTTGAGAGTGTGCTTTCCGGCGCCGGGACCGGGCGTGTCGGCTTCGATGGGGCTATTGGAGATGGCGGTATCGGCGCTGTCGACGACCAGGGAGACGTCATAGGTGGCTTTGAAAGCCGGCTCGTCGAAAGAGGGGAAGGCGCGCCGCGCATCGGTCGGCTCGAACTGGGTGACTGCGTAGTTGCGGCGGGCGGTTTTGGAGAGATAGAAGCCGCGCAACTGGTTATTGAGGATGCCGGTGTATGCAATGGAAAGGGTTGCCTTGCCCGCGGCCAGCTTCTCCGGGAAGGTGAAGGTGGCTTGCTCCTTGCTGTTGTTGAGGGTCACGCTGGCCGTCTGCTGCTTGCCGTTGGCGGTCACGGAGACGGACTGGAAGGCTATCTCGGCGGCGTTCAGAGTGATTGCGCCGGCCGGCTCGGCGATAGTGACGTCGATGGACTCAACGCCGGAGAAGGTTGCGGCTTTCAGATCGGGCGTCAGGGTGAGCGTGTAATGCTCCGGTAGGACGGTCGAAGGAAGCCGCTGGGCGGTTGCGGAGCGGACGGACGCAAGGACAAGGCAAGCAAGCGCGGCCGCGGATGCGAGAGCGGCGAGGTACCGAGAAGCCAAACTGCGATGGTACATGCAATCCTCCTGGGGTTGAGCGGAGCGGTCATGCAAGAAATATGGGCAGCGCACTCCGGCAGGGAATTGAACCCGCCGCAGTCGCATTTTGGGCTCTCCCGCAGGATGACCGCCAACATTGCCATTGTAAGCGAGCGTGCGGACAGGAGTGGTTACGCGCCAGAGCGGCGCGTAGTTCCGCGGCACGCGTGGACATTGGGATAAAATAGGCAAGCAGGGGCTGCGGGCGATGACGGTGTCTTGGTGGAGGCGATTGTTTTACTCGTTGGCGAGCTGGCTGATTGCGTCGATCGTATCTGGGGCTATCTTTGCGGTCGCGGAGGAGATTGGCCTGTCTCCCGATCATGCCGTCACGGTAGCCGAGATTGGCGCGGGAGTAGCGGCCACGATTGTGTTGGTACTTGTCTTCAGCCTTCCGGGATGGCTGCTGGCAATTCCCATCGTCCTGGCGGTGAGGAATATCGGAGGTTGGCGCTTCTGGATGTACTTTGCGCTTGGAAGTTGTATCGGTCCGGCATTGTTCCTCGGGATGGCGGTCTATTTCTTTCTCAAATCTCCCTCTCATCTTGGCTCCGTTCCGGGGCCACTCGGCCTTTACGTCAGGCCGGCGGTTGTTTCTAGCTTGACAACGCTCATCTATCTCCTGCTCCTGCGGTGGGCGCAGACGGTCGCGCCCAAAAAGAGCGCCGGGTCTGAGGTTCCGGCTGAAGATCTGCATTATTGAACGGCCCGATGTTCGGCTTGGGGATCCCACTCTCGTTACCGCGGCCAAGACGCGGCAAGGAAGGGGCGCCTGGCTCACGCGTCTCATCCTGTTCCCGAGTGCGGCGGGGTTGTTACAATCGGGGCTGGAGCTTCAGTTTCCCCGCAAGCGAGAAGACAGGTTTTTTGAGGAGTGAAGGGAATGGAACTGGCAGTGCATGGCGCTGGCGAGCCGGGGACGAGTGTCGCCGCCGGCGGGCTGAGCCCTCAACGGATGGTGGAGATCTACCGGCTGATGTTCCTGTCGCGCCGCGTGGACGACCGCGAAATCCTGCTCAAGCGGCAACAGAAGATATATTTTCAGATCTCCGCGGCCGGCCACGAAGCGCTCCAGGTGGGCGCAGCCCTCGCGCTGCGTCCGGGCTACGACTGGTTCTTTCCCTACTACCGCGACCGCGCGCTTTGCCTGGCGCTGGGCGTCACGCCGGACGAGATGCTCCTTCAGTCGGTGGGCGCAGCCACCGATCCGGCCAGCGGCGGCCGCCAGATGCCGGCCCACTGGAGCAGCCGTCCGCTGCATATCGTGAGCACCTCCTCCTGCACCACCACCCAACTGCTGCACGCGGTGGGCTGCGCCGAGGCCGGCCGGTACTTCAGCCGCCATCCCGAAGCCGCGGCCAAAGCAGACGGCGACTATCGCGACTTCCATGACGTGGAGTTTCATGGCGACGAGGTGGTCTTCACCTCGCTGGGCGAGGGTTCTACCTCCCAGGGCGAATTCTGGGAGGCGCTCAATACAGCGTCGAACCGGAAGCTGCCAGTGATCTTTTGCGTCGAGGACAACGGCTACGCCATCAGCACCCCGGTCGAGATAAATACGCCGGGCGGGAACATCTCCACACTTGTGGCCAACTTCCCCAACTTCCACTTCGCCGAGGTGGACGGCACCGATGCGGAGGCCTGCCTGCGCGCCTTCGAGGCTGCGGCGGCGCACTGCCGGGCGGGACTGGGGCCGGCCTTCGTGCATGGCCACTGCGTGCGCCATTACTCCCACTCGCTCTCCGACGACGACCGGCTCTACCGCTCGGCGGCCGAGCGCGAGGCCGATGCCATGCGCGATCCTCTGGCCAGGATGCAGATGCGATTGCTGCGCGAGGGAATCCTCGGCGAGGAGGAGATCAACGCGCTGGAACGGGAACTGGACCACGAGGCAGCCGAGGCCGCCGAGCGCGCCCTGGTGGCCCCGCTGCCCAAGGTAGAGAGCATCTTGGAGCACATCTACTCCGAGGATCTGGACCCCACCAGTCCGGCCTTCGCAGGGGAGCGGGTAGAAGCGCCGGGCTCGGCTGGCGGTGGGAAGACTGGGGGCGAGAAGGGAAGCGATCCGCGCACCATGGCCGACCTGATCAACGCCTGCCTGCACGACGAGATGCGCGGCGATCCGCGCATCGTGGTTTACGGCGAGGACGTGGCCGACGCCAGCCGCGCCGACGCCTTGGCCGAGGTGAAGGGCAAGGGCGGCGTTTTCAAGTTGACCGCGGGCCTGCAAACCGAGTTTGGATCGGAGCGGGTCTTCAACTCGCCGCTGGCCGAGGCCAATATCGTGGGTCGCGCCATCGGCTACGGCCTCCGCGGCATGAAACCGGTGGTCGAAATTCAATTCTTCGACTACATCTGGCCGGCCATGCACCAGATTCGCAACGAACTGGCCGTGATGCGCTGGCGGTCGAACGGCGTGTGGGCCTCGCCGATGGTGCTGCGCGCGCCCATCGGCGGCTATCTCGCCGGCGGCGCCATCTACCACTCGCAGTCGGGCGAGAGCATCTTCACGCACATTCCGGGGCTGCGCGTGGTTTTTCCGTCCAACGCGCTGGACGCCAACGGGCTGCTGCGCACAGCCATCCGCTGCGACGATCCGGTGCTGTTTCTGGAGCACAAGCGGCTCTACCGCGAAGCCTACGGACGCGCGCCCTATCCGGGGCCGGAGTTTGCCATTCCCTTTGGCAAGGCGAAGATCGTCCGCCCCGGTGCCCACATCACCCTGATCACCTACGGCGCCATTGTGCCCAGGGCGTTACAGGCGGCGCAGCGGGCCCAGCGGCTGCACGGCATCGAGGTCGAGATTGTGGACCTGCGCACCCTGAATCCTTACGACTGGGAGGCCATCGCAACCTCGATCCGCAAAACCAGCCGTGTGATCGTGGCTCACGAGGACGTGCTCAGCTGGGGCTACGGGGCTGAGATCGCGGCGCGCATCGGCGATGAACTCTTCGACGATCTCGATGCGCCCGTCCGCCGCGTCGGCGCAATGGATACCTTTGTCGCCTACCAGCCGCTGCTTGAGGAGGCAATTCTGCCCCAGCCGGAGAGCATTCTGAAGGCGATCGTGGAGCTGAAGGCGTACTGACCGGGTCTCGCCCTTTCGCTCTCCTTGACCCCGGCCCTTGCTGCTTCGTATGCTTCAATGGTTTCCGCGTGGCGGATGGAATCCCCGCTGAACCCACGCAGGGAGAGTTCGCATGAGCACGACTTCCCCACTCGCAACCCCCACTTCCAGCCCTGTTGCTTTGCCATTTCCCACGGTTGCCTTGCCGTTTCTCGTCCGCCGCGCCGCGGTGCTGGGAGCCGGGACTATGGGTTCCCGCATCGCCGCCCACCTGGCCAACGCCGGAATCCCAACTCTTCTGCTTGATTTGGTTCCCGCTGGCGAGGGAAGCCGGAACCGCCTTGCCGTCGCCGCGCTCGATGCCTTGGCCAAGGCCAAGCCCGCAGCACTCTTTGAGCCGGCGCTTGCCGCGCTGATCGCGCCCGGCAACTTCGAGGACGACCTGCCCAAGCTCTCTCAGTGCGACTGGGTGGTAGAGGCCGTGGCCGAGAACCTGGCCATCAAGACGGCCCTGCTGGCGCGCGTTGTGCCTCATCTTGCGCCCCACGCCGTGCTCACCACCAATACCTCCGGATTGCCGGTTGCGCGCATCGCCGCGGGATTGCCCGCGCACCGGGACCGCTTCTTCGGGACGCACTTCTTCAATCCCCCGCGCTATATGCAACTGCTGGAGGTGATTCCCACCGCCGAGAGCGATGCGGCAGTGGTGGCTGCCTTTGCCGCCTTCGCTGACTGCGCCCTGGGCAAGCAGGTGGTCTTCGCCAACGACACGCCCAACTTCATCGCCAACCGCATCGGCATCGCGGTGATGTTTACCGCGGCGGCCTTGATGCTAGAGCAGGGGCTGACCATCGAAGAGGTAGACGCGCTGACCGGCCAGGCTATCGGCTGGCCCCGCACCGGCACCTTCCGGCTGGCGGACCTGGTGGGCATCGACATTCTGGCCCATGTGGCCGCGAACTTTCCCCAGGGCGTAACGCAGGGCGGCTTTTCCGCCATTCTGGAAGAGATTGTGAAGCGTGGCTGGCTGGGCGATAAGGCAAACCAGGGCTTCTACAAGAAGATTCGCGGAGCGGAGGGGAAGGACGAGCGGCTGGTGCTCGATCTGGCCACATTCGAGTACAGCCCCGTCGCCAAGCCCGCTCTGCCCGCGCTGGAGATGGCCAAGAACGCCGCCACGCTGCCTGAGCGGCTGCAGCTTCTGCTTGCCAACGACCCGGCCAAAGACAGGGCGGCGGCCTTTCTCTGGCCGTTTCTGGCCTCCCTGTGGAACTTTGCCGCTGATCGCATTGGCGAAGTGGCGGGCGACGCGGTCTCCATCGACCGCGCCATGCGCGCCGGCTTCAACTGGGAGCTGGGGCCCTTCGAGATGGCGGATGCGGCTGGCGTGGCCTCGACCGTCGCCCGCATGAAGGCGCTGGGCCTGCCGGTGAGCGAGCGCATTGAGGCTCTCCTGGGGGCAGGGCAGCCGAGCTGGTATGCGCGCGAGGGTACAAGCGGCGTCCAGGTCTGCTTCCAGCCGCAGAATGGCAAGCTGGAGCCCGTTGCCGCCGTTCCCGGCCACGCCCGCATTGCGGATTTCCGGCGGGCTGGCGGGCCTTCGCATGGCGTGGTTCGCGCCAACCCCGGCGCGTCCTTGGTCGATCTGGGCGACGGCATCGGCTGCATCGAGCTGCACTCGCTCAAGAACGCCATCGGCGGCGACGTGATGGCCCTGATCTCCGCGGTGCTCCATCCCTCCTCCGACGCGGTGCGCGACTTTGCCGGCTTTGTGATTTCAAGTGATCGCGAGAACTTCAGCGTGGGCGCCAACCTGATGCAGCTGTTGCTGGCCGCGCAGGAGGGCGAATGGGACGAGTTGGACGCCGTCGTTCGCGGCTTCCAGCAGATGACCGCGGCCATCAAGTTCTGCCCGCGCCCGGTCCTCGTCGCGCCGTTTGGCCTCACGCTGGGCGGAGGCGCGGAGATATGTTTGCACGCCGCCCGCCGCCAGGCCCACGCCGAGACCTATATCGGCCTGGTCGAGGCCGGGGTGGGCCTGATCCCGGCCGGAGGCGGGACCAAAGAGATGCTGCTGCGGGCCCTGGACCAGGCTGCTGCTCTTGCCCCGCCCGATCCACGCGACCCGCCGTCGCGCTTTGCCCAGTCGGCGGAGATGGCTACCGCGCTGCGGAGGAGCTTTGAGACCATCGCTCTGGCCAAGGCCTCCACCTCGGCCGCCGATGCCCGGACGCTGGGCCTGCTGGGGGCGGCGGACCGGATCACCATGAACCGCGAGCGGCTGCTTCTGGACGCCAAGGCGCAGGTTGCGGCGCTGGCCTCCGTTGGCTATTCGGCGCCCCAGCCGCGCACGCAGATTCCTGCGCCTGGGGCCGCGGCGCTGGCTACGCTCGAGACCGGCATCTTTCTGATGGGCGAGGCCGGCTACGCCTCGGAGCATGATCGAAAGGTGGCTCGCTGGGCCGCGTACATCCTGGCCGGCGGCCGCCTGACCCCGGGTTCCATGGTCAGCGAGCAGTACCTGCTGGACCTGGAGCGGGAGGCGTTTCTCTCCCTGGCGGGCGAGCGTAAGACCCAGGAACGGATCGCCTATACGCTGAAGACCGGCAAACCGCTGCGCAATTAGCGTGGACGCGCACGATTGTGCGACGATGATTGGCGTGTTTCTTGGGTTCTGAACAGGCCGCGGAAGTTTGCCATGGTTCGAGTTAGCTTGAGAACGGGGGAGTGGTTGCTGGGCGGGTTGCTCTCCGCCTGCGCGCTGATCCCGGCTCAGCAGCAGCCCCCCGCGCAACTCACCGAGTCCGGCCACATCCTCGTCGCCGGCCACCCGACCCCTTACCTCATTCGCCACTTGCCTGTCAGCTCCTTTCCTGAGCTTCCTGCCGGAGTTCAAGCTCTGCTCAACCGGCGAGGCTGCTTGATTCCGCAAACTTACGAGGCTCACCATCCGGAGAATGTGATTCATGCCAGCCTGGAGCGCGCCGGCTCCTCCGACTGGGCCGTCCTCTGCTCGGCCCAGGGGACGGTCTCGCTCCTGGTCTTCTTTTCGAGCGCCCCAGCCCAGCTCGCAGTGCTGGCCTCCGCGCCCGAGACCCAGCGTCTGCAAACCCACGATCCGACCGGCGTTCTTGGCTTCAACTGGGGCATCGATCCCGCATCGCCGGCGCAGGTCCGCGAGGCCCAGATCGGCATGGAACCCAGGCCGCTGCGCCTCGACCACGACGCCCTCGCCGATTCGGTCGTCGAGCACCACACCGTCTACCATTTCTATGGGAAGAGCGCCTGGACGCTCGTTGGAATGCCGGAATGAGCTGTTGAATCTTAGAGCGCAGCAAGATTGCCGAAGAGCTCATGGCTTTGAAAGGGCACGGCTTTAGCCGTGCCGCAGGACGCACAAATCAGGATCGCGGTTTTAGCCGCTGAGGGAATGCAAAAGGATTGATAAAGACATCCCTCCGGGTCTGAAGCCCGAGTTTTCATTCTTTCGATAAAGTGACACGACTGAAGTCGTGCCCTTTCAAAACAGAACTGAGCCACAGAACTGCAAGGAGCAAGCACCCATGCCGGAAGCCGTTCTCGTCAGCGCCGTTCGCACTCCCGTTGGCCGCGCCCCCAAAGGCGCTCTGTCCACCACCCGTCCCGACGACTTGGCCGCACTTGCCGTGCGCGGGGCTTTGGACAAGACTCCCGAGTTGGACCGCGCCGAGATCGACGACGTGATCCTGGGCTGCGCTCAGCCGGAGGGCGAGCAGGGTTGGAATATCGCCCGCTGGGCCGCTTTGCGCGCCGGTCTCCCGGTCGAGGTTCCCGGCGTCACCGTCAATCGCCTTTGCTCGTCGGGTCTCGAGGCCATTGCGATCGCCGATCTGCGCATCCGCTCCGGCGGAGACCGGGTGGTGGTGGCGGGCGGGGCCGAATCGATGAGCCTGCTCCCCTTTGGCGGCCTCAAGCCCAGCCCCAATCCGTGGATGGCCGAGCACTATCCCGCGTCCCTGCTGACTATGGGCCTGACCGCCGAACGGGTCGCCCGCCGCTACGGCGTCACGCGCGAAGATCAGGACGCCTTTGCTCTGACCAGTCACCGCAAGGCCCTGGCCGCGCAGGCCGTCGGACGCTTCACCGAAGAACTGATCCCGGTGACGGTCGCCACTGCCGTTCCCGGCGCGAAGGCCGGCAAGCCCTTGGTGACGGAGACGATCTTTGCCGCCGACGAAGGCCCGCGCGCGGATACTTCCGCCGAGGCGCTGGCCAAACTCAAGCCCGCCTTCCACGCGCAGGGGACGGTCACCGCCGGCAACTCCTCGCAGACCTCCGACGGCGCGGCCGCGGCTGTTCTGATGGAAGCCGGCCGGGCAAGGGAACTGGGAATTCGCCCGTTGGCTCGCCTGGTGGCCTACGCCGCAACCGGCTGCCTGCCCGAAGAGATGGGCATTGGCCCCATCGCCGCCATTCCCAAGGCGCTCCGCCGGGCCGACCTGGCGCTGGACGAGATCGGCCTGATCGAATTCAATGAAGCTTTTGCCGCGCAGGCCTTGGCCGTGATCCGCGTGCTGGGCTTGGATATGGAGCGAATCAACGTCAACGGCGGAGCCATCGCCCTCGGCCATCCGCTCGGCTGCACCGGCGCCAAACTGACCGCGACACTACTCCAAGAGATGAAACGCCGGAAGGCGCGCTACGGCATGGTCACCATGTGCGTCGGCGGCGGCATGGGCGCGGCGGGCATCTTCGAGCTGCTGGATTGACTTCGAACGGCGTCCCGGTGGCCTGCGATTGCGATGATCGATCAGCCGCAGGCACGGCATTGCAGCATCTCAAAGACGAATCGCCAGCCGCTGGGCTTCGGCCGCGGCCGGGTTCGCCACCGGTTCGCGCAGGGTGAGCACCGGGCAGCGCGCGTGCGCCAGAACCTGGTAAATGGCGCGATCGCGGGTGAGATTCTCGAAGGCCGAACGCTCCGTCGCGCCCAGAACGATCAGTTGCGCCTGGCGCTCGGCGGCCTCGGCCAGAATCTCGATGGCCGGATTGCCGTGGGCTACACGCGCCTCGACGGCTCTCGCGCAGTTCGCGCCGGTCTCTGCCGCCAGGATGCGCAGCTCGTGCATGGCCGCCGAATCCAGGCCCGTCGGCAGCCCCTTTCGCTCCATCTCTTCCACGGAAGGTAGCACATGCAGCAGCACCAGCCTGGCTGCTTGACTGGCCGCAATCCTGCAAGCAAGTGCCGCGCTCGGGCGAGAGGTCTCTCTAAGTGTGGTGGCATACAGCACCACGCGTTCGCGATCGCCGTCTTCCACCAGGAGATGAGCCTCGGGTCCCACGGTCATGACCGGGAGGTTGACCGAGCGCAGCACTTGCTCTGCCACGGAGCCTACAAGCATCTTGCCCAGCCTGCTTCGGCTCCGGGTTCCGAGAAGCACTCGATCCGCCTGGAACTGGCGGATCGAGGCTTCAATCTGCCGTGCGGGCTGCCCTTCGCGCACCAGGGCATCGCAGGCTATATGCCGACCGCGCGCCAGCGCGCACCAGGGTTCAAGCGTCTTGGCCGCGAACTCCAGCGCGCCGGCCGGATCGTAGTATGGCATTCCCGCCGCATCGGCCGATATGGCCGCGGTGGAGGCCAGCACATGGAGGAGAATCAGCCGCGCCCCGGCCTCCGATGCCTGCTCAAAGGCAAACGGCATCAGCCGGTCCAGATCGCTCAAGTCGGTGGCCACAAGGATCGCCGCCGGATGAATCCAGCGAGCCATCCCTGTATCTGGAGCGTTATCCGGCATGGCGTTTCCCTCGCACTGCACAGCGTGGCACCGATCACAGGCCCGTGATGTGCCAAGGCGCACCCCTGGAAGTGACTTGGATCACATCCCGCCCCTCCAAGGATGCGGCCCTCCGCCACGCCGCCGATGACCCGAAGATGCGCGTCCGGAAACAAGCAATGCAGCATGAAGGGGTATTCCGGTTCGTGAATGAAGAGGGAAGAATCGAAAGACGGCAGGGCGTATCCCACCGGATTGCGCGAAGTGACTCAAGCCGGAGATGCGGCTGCCGGCGGGCTCATGCGCTGGCCGTCGCGCGCATTCCATCCAGGGCGGCGGTGAGGTCTCTGGCCAGCGATTGCTGGGCTTCCTCGGTTAGCTTGGCCCCCTGGCTGGTGAGATAGAAGACGTCGATGGCGGTTTCGCCTTCGGTGTCGATGAGCGCCACGGTGATGTTGCACTGGTGGTTGCTGAGGGTGAGGGCGATCTGGCGCAGCAGGCCGGGCACGTCCTGGGCGACGACCTGCAAGATAGTGGAGTGGGTGGAGGATAGGGCGTCGAATTCCAGCCGGGTCGCTACCTCGACCTTGAGGTTGGAGGGGTGGTTCATGTGACTGCGGGCTTCAAGGAGCTGCCGGACTTCGACCCTTTGCGCCACCACGTCGTGGAGGTTGGCCAGGAAGCGGTCCTTCTCCGTGGGGTTGAGCTCCAGGGTGTGGAAGACGTCGGTGAACTGAAAGCTGTCCACGATGACGCCGGCTTCGTTGGAGAAGGCGCCGGCCTTGACGATGTTCATTCCCCAGGCGGCGAGGGCTCCGGCCACGTCGGCAAAGAGGCGGGAGCGGTCGCGGGTGATGACGGTGAGGTCGAAGAGCTGGCGGTTGGGGCGCAGGTCTAGTTGGACGGGGTCCTTATCCAGGTTGAGGGCCATCTGGAAGTGATGGCGGATCTGCTCCGGGAGGCGGGTTTGCAGATAGCGCTGGGGCAGGCCTTCGAGGAATTGCCTGAGCGCGTCGTGCTGGGCGGCGGGAACCATGGAGCGGAGGCGGTTGAGCAGGGTGGGATCGATGGCGGCGTGATAGCGGACCTCGTCCACGGAGCGGTCCATGAAGTTGGCGGTGGAGATATAGAACTGCCAGAGGTTCTCGGCCTTCCAGGGCGTCAGGGCTTCGGGGTTGACCGCCTTGATGTCGGCGAAGGTCATGATGGTGAGCATCTTGAGAAGCTGGGGACTGACGATCTTCTCGGCAAAGCCGTGGATGTTTTCGAGGTCGAAGATGTCGCGGCGCATGGCGGCGGACATCTCCAGATGGAGGCGGATGAGGTTGAGGATGGACTCGCGCTCCTCGGCGTCGAAGTCCAGGCGGGCCAGGAAGGCATCGGCCAACTCGACGCTTTGCGTTGCGTGCTCGCCGGTGCGTCGCGCCTTGCCGGTGTCGTGGAGCAGCAGGGCGAGCAGAAAGAGGTCCATGCGATCGATCTCCGGCATGAGCTGGGCAAGGCGCTGCTCATAATCGTGGGCCGGCTGGCGGAGGCCGTGGACGTTGTCGATGGTGAGGAAGGTGTGCTCGTCGACGGTGTAGCGGTGATAGCTGTCGCGGATGACGAGGGCGTCGATGCCGTGAAACTCGGGAATCAGCATCTCCAGAACGCCGAGGGCGTGCATGGTCCTGAGAGCGTGGGCGGCGTGGGGTCCGAGCAGGACTTCGCGCAGTGCGTTCCAGAGGTAAGGCCCCTCGGGGATGTGGATGGCCAGGGCGGGCAGAGCGTCGGTGATGCGGTCCTCGGCGGCCTGCGAGAGCGCGTAGCCGTGGGTGGCCATCAGCGAGAAGACGCGCAGGATGGCGCTGGTGTCGTTGAACTCCGCGCCGGGGGCGATGTCGATGCGCCCCTGGTCGAGCAGGAAATCGGTTCCGGCGATGGGGGTGCGGCGGCGGCGGAACTGGCGATAGAAGCTGACCGGGGCGGGCAGGTGCTCCATGAGCAGCGCGGCGCGGCGATAGACGATGCGGGCGTGGCGATAGTAAGTCCGCATCCAGTAGGCGGGATCGGCGGTGCCGCGGGTTTCAAGGCCGATCGAGTTCGCCGCGGCTTCGTCCTGCGACTGCCAATCGAGGACATTGTCGTCGCGGCCGTGACGGAAGTGGAGAAAACATCGGGCGGCGGCCAGAAAGTCGAAGGCGGCCTCGGCGTCTCCGCGGGCGCTCTGGAAGACGCCGCCGCGCTGACGGGGCCACTCCTTGGTCTCCTTGAGGTGGAAGAGCAGGGCGAACCAGACGGCCAGGTGGTAGTCGCGCAGGCCGCCGGGACAGTCCTTAAGGTTGGGTTCGAGGTGGAAGATGGTGTTGCCGAACTTGGCGTGGCGGCCGCGGGCAATCTCGCCTAGCTTCTGGGTGATGGTGTTCCACTCGCTCAGCACCAGGCCGGGCAGGACGGTCTGGTGGAGCTGCTGGTAGAGCGGGAACTGGCCGGCGAGGAAGCGGCGGTCGAGCGTGGCCAGCGTGAACTCGAGGTTGTCGGGGTCGAAGCGCCCGGCTTCCTTGACGGTTCGGGAGCAGGGGCTGGCGCGCAGGCCGATGTCCCACATGCCCTGGATGATGGCGCGGACGGCGTCTTTAGACTGCGCCTCGGTCTTCTCGTCGGCAAAAGCGAAGAGCACGTCGATGTCGGAGTAGGGGAAGAGATCCTTGCGCCCGTAACCGCCCAGGGCGAGCAGCGATACGTTCAGCGCGGGCAGGCCGCTGAAGACGCGGCGCCACATTTCAATCAGGATGCGGTCCACCACGGCCGAGCGGCGGCGGATGGCTGCCGTGCCGTCGCCGGTGCGTTCGCAGGTCTGGCGGACAAGCGCCATCTCCCGCGTATACTGCTCCCGAAGATCGTCAACCGCCAAAGCGACTGGACTCGTCATAGTTGTTTGCGTGGCCGCCGAAGCAAGAAAGGATTGTTAACAGCATAAGCGAAATTGGCGCGGATGGGGGGATTTTGGTTTCACGAAGAGGGAAAAGGGGCGGGATGCGCGGATTTCAAGGGTTCTGGAGAGGGCGGGTTGGCCGTGCGTCCACCGCGAAAGAGCGGGAATCGGGCGCGAAAAGGCCCAGCAGCATGGCGCTCAAGCTGTTGGACATCGTCGAAAAGCACGGACTGAAGATGCTGGTCTGAGCAAGGAGCGGAATTCCTGCGGCAATGGCCCCGTCCCAGGTCCCATCCGCAGCGGCGGACGAGACCTGGGGCGCCCAGCGTTTGCGGGAAGGCCTACAGCGCCGTCTCGCCTCGTTCGTCGTTGCGGATGCGGATGGCTTCCGCGACCGGGCTGACGAAGATCTTGCCGTCGCCGATGCGGCCGGTGCGGGCGGCACCGATGATGGCCTGGATGGTCTTCTCCTTCATCTCGTCGGTGACCACCAGTTCGATCTTCACCTTGGGCAGAAGGTCGACCGTGTATTCGCGGCCGCGATAGAACTCGGTGTGGCCCTTCTGGCGGCCGTGGCCGCGGGCTTCGAGAATGGTCATGCCTTCAATGCCCGCCTCAAGCAGGGCATCCTTGACTGCGTCCAGCTTGGAGGGCTGGAGAATCGCTTCGATCTTGATCATATGCAAAACGCCTCGTTTGACAGCGTAACAGGCGGGAGGGGCGATTGCGCCACCCCCGCCGAAACTTTTGATAACCGCGGACTCATCGGTTATGTGTTGAAGTCGTAGCCTTCCTCGCCGTGCTGCGAGAGGTCGAGGCCCGCGGCTTCGTCTTCCGCCGAAACGCGCAGTCCCATGACCTTGTCGACGACGAACAGCAGCACCAGCGTCCCCACGATGGAGATGCTCCAGGCAATGCCGACGCCGGCCAGCTGATTCAGCATCTGGCCCCAGTGGCCGTCGATGGCGCCCGAAGGGAGCGGGTTGCCTGCCGCGTCTTTGAAGACCGGGTTGATGACGCTGGCGGCAAAGATGCCGGTGAGCAGCGCGCCCACGGTTCCACCGGCTCCATGCACGCCAAAGGCGTCCAGCGAGTCGTCGTAGCCCAGGCGGCTCTTCACTTCAAAGACCATGAAGGAGCAGATGACGCCGGCGATGAGGCCGATGGCCAATGCGGACATGGGCTGGACAAAACCGGAGGCGGGGGTGATGGCCACCAGTCCGGCGACCGCGCCGGAGATGGCGCCCAGAGCGGTGGGCTTGCCGTTGTGAATCCACTCGGCGACCGTCCAGCCGAGGGCCGCGGCGGCGGTGGCAAAGTGGGTGTTGACGAAGGCGCTGGTGGCCAGCGGGCTGGCAGCCAGCGCGCTGCCCGCGTTGAAGCCGAACCAGCCCACCCACAGCAGGCAGGCGCCAATAAAGCTAAGTACCATGGAGTGGGGCGGCATGTTGGTCTGCGGGTAACCGATACGCTTGCCGAGATAGAGGCAGGTGACCAAAGCCGAGACGCCGCTGGTGATGTGGACGACGGTGCCGCCGGCGAAATCGAAGCTGGGGAAGGCGGCGTGAATGTTGCTGGAGTTGAGCAATCCGCCTACGCCCCAGACCATGTGGGCCATGGGGCAGTAAACGAAGAGCGACCAGAGCGACAGGAAGACCGCCATGGCGCTGAACTTCATGCGCTCGGCAAAGGCGCCGCTGATGAGCGCCGGGGTGATGATGGCGAACATGAGCTGGTAGATCATGATGGTCTGCTCGGGGATGGTGGCCGCGTAGTCCAGGTTGGGCGTGACGCCCACGCCGCGCAGGAAGAGGTGCTCGAAACCACCCACGAAGGCGTTCCCGTGTCCGAAGGCCAGCGAGTAGCCGGCGATGGCCCAGAGAATGGTGACCAGGCACATCATGGCGAAGCTCTGCATCATGGTGCCCAGGATGTTCTTCTTGCGCACCAGGCCGCCATAGAAGAGCGCCAGACCGGGACCGGTCATCAGCAGAACCAGGGCGGCGGAGGTGAGCATCCAGGAGTTGTCGCCGGCGGACTGGGCGCTGGCAGTGGCGGCCTGCTGATTGCTGATGGCCTGCTGGAGGGCGGCGATCTGCGCCTGCGTGGCCGGAGCCGAGGGGTCCGGGTTCAGGTTGGGGGCCACTGCGAGAGCCAGAGCCGGGGTGCCCAGGAGGGCAAGCAGGAGCAGCAGTTTCATTCCACGACGACACATAGGTTTTTACTCCTCCAAAGGCATGCCTCGCTCGATGGCATGACGTGTGGCGGGATTCCGGCCGCCATTCCGGATGAACTCAATGAATGTGCCAACCGCGAGAGCCTGGGTGGGTTCAGGCTGCCGCCGGAGCAGGACTCAGCGAAGACGCACTGGCGCGGAGGCGCCGATTCGCTGAAATGTGATATTTGTTCAATTCTTAAACGATTTTTATAAGGATAAGATAAAGCCCTCTGGCATTTTCATCGTTCCTGCGCTAAAGGGCGCTTCAATCGCGGGGGCGCAAACCTCTGCTCATGAAGGGTACGGGCTTCGCAGGCTGTGGAAAAGCTGGTTCGGAAGGTATGCGGGGACTGTCGTCCCGGCATAAGCTCATTCGGCTTCGATCCACTCCACCAGTTCGCGGGCAATCTCGTCGGGCGTCATGTTCTTCTCCACCCTGGTTGTCCGCTGCTGCTTGGGCAGGCTTGCGGAGTGGTAGCGCAGGCTGTTGGCGGCCAGGGTTGCGGGCTTGGCCTTTTGCAGCGCGGGCATCATAGTGCGCATGTTGGCCATTCCAACCTGCGGATTGTTGCGCGGCTCGGCCAGGTTGCCCGTGGCCCAGCCCAGCACGGCGGGTGCTCCCAGGCAGACCGAAACCTGGTGCTTGCCGCCCTCCACGCGCTCCAGCACCTCGAAGGAGCCGTCCTCGCGCAGGTCGATCTCGTCCACGCCCTGAAACTGATCGGCGATGCCGAGGCGTTCGCCGACGAGTTGCAGCGTCACGCCCGCGCCGCGCGTGGCCGACTCCCAGCCGCCGAACAGCAACAGCTTCGCTCTGTCCAGCCCAGGCAGCGCGGCGATGGTTTCCGCCAGCACGGCAGCGGTCGAGTGCGCGTCTGGGAAGCCGCCGATGGGGCCGTCAATGGGAACCAGTTCGAAGCCGGCCTTCTGCGCCACGGTCATCATTACCTGCTGCAGCTTGGCCTTGGGGCCGAGCGAGACCAGCCAGACTTTGCTGCCGGGGTTCTTGGCGGCCAGAGCCGCCGCTTCATAGAGCGCGCTGGCCGCCCAGGGGTCGAGAACCGCGGGCAGGACCATCTCGTTCTTCAGTCCCGGCCCGTTCGGTCCCGTCACCGGCTCCAATGTTTGCAGCGGATCGGGAACGATCCCCGCGCAAACCACGATGTGCAAAATGTTTGCCATTGTTCTCCCTTTGCCTAACTAAAAAGCTGCCATCTCAAAAACTCTGTCATCCTGAGCGGGTGAAAATGATTCTGGAAAATACTGATTCAAATGAGCATAACCTCATAGATTTTCGCTGTGTAGGAATTGTGCAGGGCAATTGTGCAAATTTTGTCAATTTGGCTGCTACAGGTCCCTTGGGCACGAGGAGCCGGGGTGCGTCGCCCCTTCTTCCGAAGGTGAATCTGGGCCAATACGCGATGCCGGTTCCTGCTGTTCATACTGCTAACGATAAATGATCGAGGCGATGGCCGCATCTCCGCCGCATGTTCAGTGAACAGAAACGATGAAACCGAATGTTGATGCCGCAATCAATCGAAGTCTCAGCCATGGGCTTCAGGCAACGGATAATCGCATCCGTCGTAGGAGCCTTCAGAGGCTCAGCCCTATATCCATACCCAGACTCTTTTCCTGCTTGGGAGTCTCGGCTATCTTACGTTGCGGCGGCTTCCGGTCGGGCTTATGGGCGCTCTGGTGCGAAACATCATGCCCGAGCGCCGAGCCGAGCTTCTCTCGGCTGTCAGTGAGCAGTTGCACATCGTAGGCCCCGCATGAGACGGCAACATAGGCCATGCGGTTGTTGAGCAGGTCTTTCGCGCCAAGTTCCGTGTCCACGTTGATGAGCACGCGGTCGGCGGTCTGTCCCTGGCTGGAATGACTTGAGACTGCGTAGCCATGATCGAGGTACGGATGTTCCCGCCAATTGTGACACCGGCGGCGTCACAATTGCTGTCCTGGGCTGGTCGGGAGCCATCAGCCCCCTGGGCGCTGCCGCCTCCGTACTGAATCTAAACGTTAGTTTAGATTTGTAAATCTGACAAAAGCACTTTGGGCAACCCCTGACGAACAGCCGATCAACCGGGCTGGACTCGCACATTCGCAAGTCAACCAGGAGAAAAAGCAACCGACGGGCAAGAGAATTGCGCACAAGCGTGAACCGTTAGAGAAGTTGGTTGTATGCCCCCATTTCCATAAGCCTGTTCATCTCCGCCTGGAATCGTGCGCCGTGGGCCTCGTCTGCATCTTGATTCTCGGCGTAGAGATTCACGTGGATCATCTCGTGAAGCAGTGCGATCTTCGCAAGTTCGTGGAACGGCATGATGTGCTTCGAGATCGCAATGAGTTTCTTCTCGGGGTAGTACACGGATGGAGCGCGGGGGCATTCTTCTACATCAATGGCGATTTGCATTCCCGGCACATCGAAGCCAGGGAAATATTTGTGTTGGAACGCCATCGCCCATGCGACAAGCTCTTTGTTCGTCGCCGGTTCCCTTCTAAATTCGCCATTCTCATCCATGTAGAGCTGCATCCGGTCCGCTCCGTTCCATTGCGCTGTTCCTTGGAATTGCTACGGTTAGGATAAATTCCACCCCATTCTTCCATGCCCACAATAAGCAAGGAGAAGAAGCATAGAGCCCCGGCCTTCTAAGCCGGTGCTCTGTCGCGCCGGTTCGGCTGTTTATCCAAGTCTCCCTGCTTGAAATTCTGCTACCGCCCATGACCGAGCTGATGATTCGTCTGGAAATTCCTTCACGAGTTCATCTTGGGCACCACGGGGCATAGATTTGGCAATTTGTACCATCCCTGTTCCTGGATTGTGATTGATGTAGTGGTTGGTGGGTATTCCTCCAACGGAGATCATTGAAGAACGTGGTCCAGCTCCAGGCCTGTTCATGTGATCTGTTGCGTCTGTCATAACGTGATCCTCTCAGTGATCAGATTCTACTGCTGCTGGTTTGGTGCCTTCAGCCGCTCAATGAGATGCCACATTTTCGAGGAGTAATATCGTTCTGACTGAGCTTTCGCATTTCCACGGTCCCCACCAACCGCGGCGACCGGTGACATCGGCCCTAGAAAAGACAGAAGGACAACAAATGACACTTCTTCAGATCACGACAGAACTAAGTGAGGACACTACTCTCTGGCGGTACATGTCGCTGGACAAATTAGTGGATCTGCTTGCCACGGCGGAATTGCACTTTACGCCGCTCGCCTCGTTCGCCAAAAGCGATCCGTGTGAGGGATACCTTCCGGCGGTCGCAATGGAGGCGGACGCCTCGATTTTCCGCCCCAAAGTGAACGACGCGGAAGAGGCCAGGCGGCTGGTCGAGGAGCATCGGAAGCACATCGGGCAGGAACTGACGGAAGAGGAAAGGGCGCTCGTCGGGAAGTCAATTGCTGATCTGAAGGAGGCTCCGCGCCTCTACCACGTAGCAATCGCGAAGGCGATAGCTGTCAATTGCTGGCACATCAACAACGGCGAGTCCGAGGCAATGTGGCGTCTCTACGGCGATAGCGGCAAAGGCGTTGCCGTCGAAACGACACTTGGGGCTTTGAAAGAGTCGATCACTGCAAGGGATTCGGCCTATCGGGTATTCATCTACCCGGTAAAGTATCTGGACTTTTTCGACGATACGCTCAAACCAGCAGCTTGTGTCGTAGAAGGGCAGCGCGCGCCTTTGCTGAAGCGGCTTTCTTACGAACATGAACGTGAGGTGCGCGCCTTTCTGATGCGCGTTCCCGAGAGCGCGAGGGCTGCGGAGAATTTGGAGACATGGAAGCCCGTTCCGGTCAGGATTCCAATCGATGTCAATCGCCTTGTGAAGGCCGTGCATGTTTCGCCATATCCGGCGGAGCCATTCGCCAGCAGCGTAAAGAGTATTTGCGAAAAGTTCGAATTGTCCGGGAAAATCGTCAAACTCTCTCGACTGTTATCGGCGCATGAAGAGCTTTTGAATAGACTTTCGCTCTAACCGAAAAGTCGGTAAATATTCACTAAATCATGGCTTTTGGCGCTGTCTCAAGACCTAACCTTTTTGAGACAGCGCGGCGGCGTGGTGCGTGTTCGATAAGAACCCCTTGTGTCCCACAGCCAACAAGGGCGGCGGCTATAATGGTCGCCATGCGCCTAAAGACTGGGCATCTTTGGGAATCATTTCACTGCTTCACATCGACGCAACCATCGACATAACCCTTGCGCCCGTGAACTCGGATAATATCTTCGTCACCGACCGTGACGTGACCGACATATTGAACAACGTCGCCCTTGTGCACGTTGGTGATCGCTAAT
>Ga0187863_10000865_pt1 | contig 25140 bp, 22 predicted proteins | sample June2016WEW_11_1_FD_132975 | JGI IMG/M metagenome (GOLD analysis project Ga0187863, IMG submission 132975) | Peatland microbial communities from SPRUCE experiment site at the Marcell Experimental Forest, Minnesota, USA - June2016WEW_11_10 | ecosystem: Environmental > Terrestrial > Soil >...
CTGGCCAGCTGCCGCAATTCTTCCATCCGCCATTCAAGCTGCTGCTGTTCGGCTGCACTCACCGACGCGTTCTCGGCGGTTTCGCGCAGCCCTGCTTCGAGCGTCACGGTTTGCTTGTGCAGTGCGGCAACCGCCCCTTGCTGCTGCGAAAGTCGTGCCTTCAGCTCAGACGTCGCCCGTTCCGACTGCTCCATCTCCGCTCGCAGTTGCCCGGCGCGCGATTCAAGCTGCGCCGCCTGCTCGCGATGGAAGGTGATGCGGTTCTCGGAACGATCCAGATCAAGCGCGGTCTGTCCCAGCAGGTTCTGTGTCTGGCGCAGTTCCGCGTCGAGTTCATAGGCCCGGGAATTCAGCCGCTCCTGCTCGGCTTCGAGGCTATGAAGTGTTTCCGACTCTCGTCGTTCTGCCGCATCCATATCCCGAAGAAGCGTTTGCAGCCGCGCCGCCTCGATGTCCAGATGCTCCGCCTTGCTTGCCAGCATCACGCGCAAAAGGCCGCGCATCTGCTCCCGCAGTTCCGCGTACCGCCGCGCCTTCGACGCCTGCCTCTTGAGCGAGGCCAGCTGTTTCTCCACTTCCACGAAAATGTCGTTTACGCGCGCAAGATTGAGCTTCGAGGCGTCCAGCTTCGCTTCCGAAAGTCGGCGCTTCGTCTTATACATCGTGATGCCCGCCGCTTCCTCGATGATCGCGCGGCGGTCCATCGGCTTCGAGTTCAGGATCTGTCCGATGCGGCCCTGCTCGATGATGGCATAGCTGTCCGGGCCCAGCCCGACGCCCATAAAAATTTCCTGAATGTCGCGGAGCCGCGCCACGCGCCCGTTGATCAGGTATTCGCTCTGGCCGGAACGGTATAAACGCCGCGCAACCACGATTTCACCCGGCCTCAGCGTGATCGATGCCTTGTGTCCGCGCTTCTTCGAACCTTTGTGGTGATCGTTCTCGCTGCCTTCGGTAGGCGCACTCTGGAAATCGGCGGGTGAATCGGAAACCACCTGCAGGCCTCCGCTCTCCAGGGCCGCCTCCGTATCGGGCCCTGCCGCCTGGCCTGGTTGTTCGTCGATCACCTTGGCGACCGCTTCCGACAGTTCAGGATCTACCAGGGTCAGCGTTACTTCCGCCATTCCCAGAGGGGGGCGCTTCGCGGTACCGTTGAAGATGCAGTCCGCCATGCGCTCGGCGCGAAGCATCTTGTGGCTCTGCTCGCCAAGCACCCAGGAAATAGCATCCACCACGTTGGACTTGCCGCACCCGTTCGGCCCCACGATGCACGTGATGCCGCTGCCGCTAAAGGTGATCGGCGTCCTATCAAAAAACGACTTGAATCCCAACAACTCGACTTTACGGAGTTTTAACACCCGTCCCTCGCAAGAAATCGCTTCCTCCGCTTACGGCAGAAGAAGTCAAATCGCTCCCTCTGCCTCACCGCAGCAAGGAGCCAAGCTGCTTGCCCCCTGCTTCATCGGCAGAAGAAACTTCTGTTCAGTTTTATGTAAACGGTCCTTCGAGACACAAACGTTGGAGGGTCGATTTTCGATGGCCCTGCCGCCTGGCGCTACGATGGCGGTTACGGGAATACAAGCTAACATGCCTTGCGGGAGGTGTAAAGCGCGGTTTCGCATTTTGTGCCTATAAAGCGATTCGTCGCACTAGAATCCACCTGCAACTGATTCTAGTCCATTGGGTCTATTTGACTTGCGCGGTTGTGCGGCCTAGCATGGGCGCCACGGAGGGGTCAGTGGCGGCAGGCGGCGAACCGGGCATTCAGCGTATTATGCTGAGCGTGGTGATCTTAGCCACGATCTTTCTGCTTTCCCTGCAAGGGCTGCGGCCGCCATCGCCCAAACCCCTCAACGCGCCACCCGACCAATTCTCCGCCGGTCGGGCACTCGAAGTCCTCACCCGATTGATGGGCGATGAGACCCCGCATCCGACCGGCAGCGACGCAAATAACGCCGTCCGGGACCGGATTGTGCGTGAATTTGGACAAATTGGCTACCATTCGGACCTACAAACCGGATTCCATTGCACCGCATATGGCACTTGTGCGACGGTCAGTAATATCGTCGCGCGGTTTGAAGGCTTGGATCAAAGCGCGGTTCTGCTCGCGGCCCATTACGATTCTGTTCCCGCCGGCCCCGGCGTCTCGGACGACGGCGTCGGTGTAGCCGCGGCGCTCGAGATCGCGCGTGCCCTTAAGTCCCGTCCCATCCCCCGCCATTCGGTCATCTTTCTGATCGACGATGGCGAAGAAGGCGGATTGCTCGGGGCGCGAGCCTTCGTAGACTCCCATCCCTGGGCTAAGGATGTGCGAGCCGTCGTGAACCTTGACGCGCGCGGCACTTCGGGGCCGAGCCTGATGTTTGAGACGGGCAAGGCGAACGCCTGGGCCGCGTGGCTCTACGCAGCAAGCGTTGGGCATCCGATAACCAGTTCTATCTTCTATACCGTATACAAACGGCTTCCCAACGATACCGATTTCACAGTGTTCAAGGCAGCCGGCTATGAGGGTCTGAATTTCGCTTTCATCGACAACGTAGTCCGATACCACACTCCTTTTGATAACATCGCCAACGTAAATGCCGCCAGCGTGCAACATCAGGGCGATAACGCCTTGCCATCCCTCCTCGCTCTCGCCAACGCCGATTTTTCGGCTATGCCGCGAGGCGACGCAGTGTACTTCGACCTGTTCGGTCGCCGCATCGTCCGTTTGCCCTTTCCATGGATCCCACCCCTCGGAATCATCACCGCTTTGCTGATTGCCGCCGAAATCGGACTTCTGTTTCGCAGTGGACGCCTTGCCCTGCGGCAATTCCTTCGGGGCCTCTGCGCCTGGCTCGCCATCATCGCCGCAAGCGGTCTTCTGGGGTTTCTCCTGCAGCGCTTTATGAAACTTGGTGGCGGCCTGCCGGTAAACTGGATCGCGCATCCGGTCGCTGTGGAACTCGCCTTCTGGTTCTTGGCCATCAGTGTCGTGATCACACTAGCCGTACTTTTCGCGCGCGGTTGCGGTTTCTGGGGACTTTGGGCGGGTGTGTGGACCTGGTGGGCGCTGTTCTGTCTGGCAGCGGTTTGGGTGACCAGAGGCCTGAGCTATGCTCTGCTCATTCCGGCAGCGGCGGCAGCCATTGCAGCATTGCCCTGCAGTCTTCGCCGGAGCAAACCTCTGGATGGATTTTTCGAAAAGTGGGCCGTAGTCCTGCCCCTGGCTGCGGCAGCAATCCTAGGGTTTCCCGTCGCCCTATTACTCTACGACGGCTTCGGCAACCGGGCTTCGCCGGCAATCACTGCGTTGGTCGCGCTGCTGTTTACACCGATTCTTCCGCTCTGTGTTGATTTTCTGAAAATCAAGAGCCTGCGCGGCGTCGCGTTCTTCTGGGTTCCGGTCGTGGTGACATGTGCCGCGACGTTTGCCGCCATCGTTACCCCGTCCTACTCCGCGCAAGAGCCGGAACACGTAAATATCGAATATTGGCGAGACGCCGATACCGGCAGGTCGCAGTGGATCGTGCAGCCGACCTCCGGGCGATTGCCCGAACCGATTCGAGTTGCAGCCTCTTTTCAACGCACCAACAAAGGACCTTTCCCCTGGGACGTCAATCCGGCATTTCTGGCCCCGGCGCCCGGTGTGGAAGGCGCAGCCCCCACCCTAACGATTCTAGAATCCACTCCATTTGCCGGTCTTAGAAGCTATCGCGCCCTTTTGCGGTCCGAGCGCGGCGCTCCTGACGTGATGGCCCTATTTCCGCCGGGCGCAAATGTCACTGCGGTTCGGATGAATGGCCGGCTCGCGGAAGCCGATACCGGAGGCCCCGGCCACCTCTTCGGAGGATGGAGAATTTATCGCTGTCTCACGACTCCAGCAGAAGGCGTGGAAATTGCGTTTACTCTTCCTCTGGATAAGCCGCTTGAGGTTTATGCGGTCGATGCCTCTTACGGTCTGCCGCCTGAAGGCAGATTCCTGCTCGACGCCCGGCCGCTCACCGCGGCGCCCTCCCAGGAGGGCGATGTGACCATCGTGAGTCGCCGCGTTCAACTGATTCCGTGACGAAATCGGCGCAACCCCAGTTAATTTTCTTTGGCGGGGCCCGGCCTTGCCACCCATGCCTGCCAATCCTTGATGTCGGCTTGAAAAATGGGTTGCGCCAACGAATTGGCAATCACCAGGAAAGTCTTCCCCTGCTCGAGGTAGGCCGTCTTCTGAAGGCTGCCGTCGGGCCCGAGCTGGAAAAAGTAGACTTCCGAATTGGGAATCTGGTGCTCAAGAATGATGGTGGGTTGCTTCTTGACCTCGGTAAGGAATAGCGCTCTGCCTACCTTCCGTCCGCGAATCGTGGCAGGGGGAAGCGCGGCAACCTTCGCGGCGGGACCGGTGCAAGCCGACAGCAGCGTGCAGACGTCATCTGGCAGGGTGGGTGTCTTATACGTAATCCACTGAATCTCACCCTTGTGGTCCAGGACATCTTTCACAAAGTTCCCGGACGGTTTTGACTGGCCGGCCACGCGTATGGAAGATGCCAAAACCAAGAAGCACGCCACCGAAAACATCATCCCTCGCACCGCTTCATTACGCATCGAGAAGTTCTCCTTTGTACCGCCGTATCCGGATCAACCCCGAAATCGAAGACGCGGCGAATCGCCACGGCGCGCGCCCCGCGCAATCCTTGAGCCCCAGTGGAAACATATAATATCCCTTTTGGGGTCTCATGCAACGTTCCTGAGAACCCGTTCTCGCTCCAAATAAAAAGCCGGCGGGAAGGGCGAGCCCGCCGGCGTATGCACAACCCAGGACACAAAGGCCTTTAGGAAGTTGGCGGTTGCGGATTCTCCATTTTCTTCTGCTTGATGGCTTTGACCTTGTCGACCAGATCGTCGGCATTCTTGAGGTCAGCCTCGCGGGCGTCGGCGCTGGTTTCGGTGTCCGCTTTCTGCCGATAGAGCAGGTTGAGATAAGCCATGGCATCGTCATAATCCGGCTTAAGCTGGATGGCCTTCTCAAGGTCGGTAACGCCCTCGTCGATCGTCTGGCCGTATTTGGAGCTGAATTGCGTGGACAGGGGTGCCGGCATCGGATCGCTGTCCTTGATTGTCTTCTTGGCGCTGCTGTTGTACTCCTCGCGCATCTCCTTGTTACCGTGATAGGAGAGCGACCAATCGATCACTCCCACCCAGTAGTACGGCTCAGGATCGTCGGCCTTTAGCGAGATGTGCTTTTCATGGTAGGTTTTTGATTCTCCCATCTTGCTCTCGTCAAAGGGCGTGCCGGCCATGTTGTACAGGATGGACCCGATCCCATCGAGCGCGGAGAGATTGTTGGGGTCGTTGGCCAGAATCTGTTTGAACTCCGCAATGGCCTGCTCACCGTTGCGAACATTCTCGACCGACGGCGCACCCGGCACATACTGAGTGGCGTAGGCCGTTGCGAGATAGAGTTGCGCGTTTGTGAGCGTCGGATCGAGATCTTTGGCTTGCTTGAAATCCTCGATGGCCACATCAAACTGAGCGGACTTGTAAGCATTCACGCCCTTATTCAAAAGATCGCGCGCCTTGAGCTTATCGCAGCCCGCCGCACCAAGCGACACAAAAACAACCGACAAAACCATGACAACAGAGAACTTGCGCTGCATCCTACGCTCCTTGATCCAGTCGCGGCTGTGCCGGAGGTTCGGCGAACATCGCCTAGACGGCGGGATTACGATACTCTCTCTCTTTCGAGATCCGACTACTGGCCAGCCTCAATCTTCGCCGTGATCAGCCCCACATGCTCGATTTCCGAGCCGCGCATGATGTCGATCGCCCGGGCGACTTCGCCAAACTCGACGTTGTCATCGCCCTTGACGAAAGCCACTTTGTCGGCGCGCTGCTTGAAAATATCGGTGAGCTTGGGACCGAGCTGCTCCCAGGTGGTATCGTCCTGGTTGATTTTCAATTTGCCGTTCGGGGCCACTTGAACGACGATCGTCTTGTTGTCATCCGGCTGTTGCTTTTGATTCGGCGGAGGAGGCTGCGGAACCAGAGCATCGAGCCCTGTCGGCGTCTTCGGCGTGATCACCATGAAAATGATGATCAGCACCAGCAGAACGTCGATCAGAGGAACGATATTTGGTTCCGATACGGGCCCTCCCTGACCACTCCCTACTGACATTCCCATCGAAGTGCTCCTTGATTACTGGCCTGTGCCGGAAGGCGGGGGCGGAGCCTTGCTCGCCTGAATCCTCTGCGTCAGAAGACCCAGGTTGTCAACGCCAGCGGAGCGAACCTCATCCACCGCCTTCACCACGTCGCCGTATTTCGCGCGAGAATCGGAACGAATGAAAACCGTCTTATCGAGCCGGTCGGAAATCAGGTCCTTCACGTCAGTGGTAATTTCGTCGAGCGCGACCTCCCGATTGCCGAGAAAGGTCTTGCCGTCCCTGGTGATCGCAATGATGACGGCGTCATCTTTGTCGGCGGCCTGCATGTCGTGGGCGTTCTGCGCTCTCGCCATGTCCACCGTGACGCCCTTCTGCAACATCGGCGTGATCACCATGAAGATAATCAGCAAGACCAGCATGATGTCCGCCATGGGAATCACGTTTGGCGAAGCCATCACCGGAGCTGCGTGAACTTTAAGTGCCATAGGTTACTTCTTTCCGCCCCGACGAGTGATGAAGTAGTTGATCAACTCCATCGAGGAGTTGTCCATCTCGACGTCAAAGGCTTCGACACGGTTCGTGAAATAGTTGAACGTCCACACGGCCGGCACGGCGACCAGAAGACCGAGAGCGGTCGTGACCAGAGCTTCCGAAATACCGCCCGCGACCGCCGACAAACCGGTGACCTTCTGCTGAGAGATACCTTTAAACGCGTTGATGATGCCCATGACGGTACCGAACAAGCCGACGAAGGGGGCCGTCGAACCGATGGTGGCGAGGCCCGAGAGTCCGCGCTTCATCTCGGCATGAACGATCGCGACCGAACGCTCCAAGCCGCGCTTGGCTGCTTCGATCACTTCCTCGTCGTTCACCTGAGAGGACGCCGCCTGAAATTCGGACAGACCCGTCGCTACAACCTTGGCGATGTGGCTCTTTTTGTTGCGTTCGGCGATCGAGATCGCTTCGTCAAGCTTGTTGTCCTTCAGGGCGCCGGCGACCTGCTGGACGAAGATGCGGGACTGCTTCCGCGCCGCGCTGTACATCAATGCACGGTCGATCATGATACCTACCGACCATGCCGACATCACGAAAAGAATGAAGACCACCGATTTGGCCGGGAAGCCCATGTTGTGCCACATGGTGACCAAATCCCAACCAACCTGCGGCCCGCCTTCCTGAAACATTACCAGTAGCGCTGCAAACATCTTCTCCTCCTCGGTTTCACCACACGATCACGGCATTTAGATTTTGCCGGTCGCCGTTACTACCCCACACGGATCGGACCCGCCAACAAGCCCGAGCCTCCTACGATTACCTGCTTATCCAAGAGTAAAGACCACATCAATCGTCGTATCCACTTCCACCGGTTCGCCATTGAGCGTGGTGGGCTTATAGCGCCACTCTTTGACCGCGTCCATGGCAGCCTTCATCAGCAGCGGAGGGCCGGATACATATTGAAGTTCCTGAATCGTGCCATCCTTGGCAATGACCGCGTGCAGCACGATCGTACCCGAGACGTGCGCCGTCTTGGCGATAGGCGGATATTGCGGCGTGACCTTATTGATGAGAGAAGCCGCTTCCACGCTGCCTCCGACGCGGATGCGCGACGGGGTAGCCTTGGGAGGAGGCGGCGCCGACGGGCCGCTGCCGATGAGTCCACCCAGAACCCCGCCCGTGCCGCCCGCAACGCCATCGCTGCTGTTGGTGTAGATCACCGGGGCCTCATCCTTCACGACGGCAATATTCTTGGGGATTACCGTAGGCGCCACCATCTTCTGGATGTTGATAATCTTGGGAGCCTTGATCACCTTGACCACCGGCTGGGGAGGAGGAGGAGGCGGCGGCGGCGCGGGAGCCACGAGAAACGTATTGAGCATGCCTTTGGGCAGCGCTTCGGTATAAATCAGCGGGATCAGGATCATCACGCCGAGAATTAGAAACTGCACCAGAGCAGAAAGCGTGACGGCCCAGGGCTTGTTGGTCTTCTGCATCTCCCCGGACACTACCAGCTGATCAAACATAGCTACCTCCTTGCGGCTGCCACCACGCGCTTGTCGGCTGCGGATCCTGCGCGAACGCCGCTGGTACTTGTTGGCTTACCAGCAGGGGCGATTCCCTGCCCCCAATGTCTGTTCCAAAAGACCACAATGGGCGCTGCAATGCCGAAACTGGAGTATGTTCCTACCACAACTCCCACCACCATGGCAAAGGAGAAAGCACGCAGAACCTCCCCTCCCATGATGTAGAGAACCAGAACCGTCAGGAACGTCAACCCGCTTGTGAGAATCGTGCGGGACAAGGTCTGGTTGATCGACTTGTTCACGATCTCGGTGAACGATTCCCGGCGCATCAGGCGAGAATTTTCCCGCACACGGTCGAAAATGACGATCGTGTCGTTCATCGAATATCCAACCAGCGTCAGCAATGCGGCGATGACGGTAAGTGAAATCTCGTAATGAAAAAGCGAGAAAAACCCGAGCGTGATCAGCACATCGTGAAAAACCGCAATCACCGCCGCCGCCCCATAAACCCATTCGAAGCGGAACGCAATATATACCAACATGCCTATCAGCGCATAGAGGGTAGCGAGAATGGCCTGACGCCGCAGTTGGGCTCCGACCTTGGGGCCGACGATGTCCACGTTGCGGATGGTGAAATCGCTCAGCGATAACCCGCTCTTCACGGACGCAATCACGGTCGCGTTTGCGCCCTCCACATTTCTCAACTCATCGAAATCGGTGACGATTCCGCCATGATCTTTGTCACGCGCGTCGACAAGCTTTTGCGCAAGTTGGCTGTAGCGTTCCCCGGCGCTGACGCCCAAAGCAAGGGGATCCTTCTGGGTGAGGTAGGCAGCAAGAGCGGCAGCCGAGGCGGAATTGAAGTCAGGCTGGCCGGCGGAGTCGGCGCCAAACGTTTTGTGCAGGACGTCGAGAATCGTCTGCTTCCCGGTGTCGAGGGCCTGATCGCCTTGGCCTTGTTGTTCGAGCCCGATCACCACGTCATTCCTGGAAGTCGCGTCGGATATATCACTGATTTGCTGGATGGAACTGTTCGGCAAGCCAGCGGCCGCGAGTCCTTTGCGGATTTTGTCGATCGGGGGCGGCCCGGCGAAGCGAACATACACGAGCGTTCCGCCCCGGAAGTCGATGCCATAGCGCAATCCCCCGCTTCGCCATACAGAGATCCAGCCGATCGCCAGAAGCGTCAGCGAGAGTCCGACAAAGTACTTCGCCCACTTCATCCAATCGATGTCGACGTTGCGAAAAAGCTCCATGCAGAAACCTACCTACCCGGTTTAGTTGGACACCGCATTGACTGATTTTGTGCCCGCAATCAAATCCTCAAACCCAAGCTTCTTTCCGAGCCACCGTCGTCCTGTTCCGGTACTGGGACACTAAATGCTCAAAGGCTCCTGCCGCTGCATGCGCGAAAGGTGCCAATCAAAGATTGCCCGCGATACGTAAATCGAAGTAAACACGTTTGCAATCAACCCGATCACCAATGTCACTGCGAATCCTCGCACCGGGCCGGTGCCGAACAAAAAAAGAAAGATCGCAGAAACCACGGTTGTAACGTGGGTGTCGATGATAGTCAAAAACGCGCGATCGAACCCGGTATCGACGGCCGCAGCGGGCGCTTTGCCGTTGCGCAATTCTTCTCGGATGCGCTCAAACACAAGAACGTTGGAATCCACACCCATGCCGATCGTGAGGATTACGCCCGCAATCCCCGGCAGGGTCAGCACGGCTCCGACATAAGCCATAAAAGCCACCAGGATAATCAAGTTGAGCGTCAGGGCCACAACGGCATTGACACCACTCTGGCGATAATAGATCAGCAGAAAAATCATCACAACGATGATGCTGCCGATCGAAGCGCGCACGCCTTCACGAATCGAGTCCGCCCCCAGCGATGGGCCGACCGTGCGCTCTTCCAGGTACTTGATCGAAGCCGGCAATGCACCCGCTTTGAGGACGAGCGCCAGATCCTGAGCCGACTCCTGGCTGAAATTTCCCGTAATTACGCCGCGATCCTCGATGCGGCCGTTGATCACCGGTGCGGTATAAACCTGATTGTCGAGCACGATGGCCATGCGCTTGCCGATGTTGGCCTCGGTGAATGGCCCAAAGCGCGCTGCCGCTGCGGTAGAAAGAGTGAATTCCACGTCGTATTGCCCAGGGTTGCTGCTGCTGGGCTGCGGAGTAGCGCCGCGCAGATCCTGACCGGTAACGATCGGCGCGCGGTTCAGAAGGTAATACACCTGCTGAGGCGCTTCTCCGGGTCCGTTATTTTCCGATTTTCCGACCACGAACTCGGTTCCGGCAGGGAGCACGCCGCCATGGGCGGCCAAGGCGGCCACTTGCGACGGATACGTTTGTTCGTCGGCTAAGAGCTTCAGTTGCAGTTGGCCCCCGGCCTGAATCACCGACTTCGCACGCGTCGGATCGCCCTCGCCGGGCAGCTGCACGAGGATTTCGTTGTCGGCGCGGCCTGTGAAGGCGATGGTCGGCTCGGTAAGTCCCAGCGCATTGATGCGGCGCGTGATGGTTTCTAGCGCCTGGTCCATCGTCTGGGTTCGCAGGTCCTTGATGACGGTGGGCTTTATCGCAAGCAGGTAGCCGTTGTGCTCGCCGGCGGCGGGTGAAAGGCCCCAGTCTGAGAATTGGTCGTTCACGAGATCGCGGAAGGTGCCTGCACCCGCTGGATCGATATCGCGGACCAGGATGTGGGTATCGTCCACGCGGCGGACCTCGCCAAAATTTACGCTCTTATCATGGAGCACTTTTTTGAGCTGATCGATTGTTTCATCGCAGCGCTGCCCGATGGCCTCATCGACCTGCACCTGCAGCACCAGGTTGCTGCCACCCTTGAGGTCAAGACCCAGTCGGATGCGGTCGGCAAGGTTTTGCTTCACTTGCCCCATGGAAGTAGGGATCCCGATCAACCCCAAAATGCACACGACTATAACGGCGGCGATAAAAGCAAATTTCCATGTAAGCTGCGACCCCATCGATTACTTAGCCTCTTTCTCTTCGGTCTGAAGCCCCGCGATGGCGCTGCGCGACACTTTGATCTTCACCTGCTCGGCAATCCGTAGCTGCACCGAATCGGATTCAAGGCCCGCGATGGTGCCATAAATCCCGCCATTTGTAATCACCTTGTCGCCCGTCTTCAGGTCCTTCAGCATCTCGGCGACTTTCTTCTGGCGGCGCTGCGCCGGCATGATCATCAGGAAGTAAAAAATGACCATGATCAGGATCAGCGGCAGAAACAGAGCAAAACCCCCGGGCTGCGAAGAAGCCTGCATCAGAAGGGCCAATTGGCTCGGAAGAATACTTGCAAACAACACGGTCATTTTCGCCTTTCCCGCCACGAGCGGGCGAACCATGCCAAGGGCAGCTGGTCCTGGAACTATCCTTCGAAGGTGCTGCCCAGCCTTTACCGCGCCTTACGGCCTTTTCTTTGCCTATGTGAGGCGTGCCTGAAGGTCGGAGCGGACTCTTTCGAGCTTTCCAAAACGGATAGCCTCGCGAATTTCGCGCATGATGTCAAGGTAAAAGTAGAGGTTGTGGTGGGTGTTCAGGATGGTCGCAAGGAACTCCCCAGTGGTATAAAGATGCCGCAAATAGGAACGCGAGTACCGGGCGCAAACGGAGCACTTACAATTTCCGTCAATCGGCCGGGAATCTCGCGCGTATTGGGCATTCCTGATCACCAGGCGCCCGTGGGACGTAAACAGATAGCCGTGGCGCGCGCTGCGCGTGGGAAGCACGCAATCCATCATGTCGACGCCCAGTGCCACGTAATCCAAAATCTGTTCCGGTTTGCCGACCCCCATTAGATAGCGCGGCTTTTCCGCGGGCAGCCGCGAAGTGACAACCTGGGTCATTTCGCAAGTAATCTCGTGCGACTCGCCCACCGCGAGGCCGCCGATTCCATAGCCCGGAAAATCCAGCTCCACGAGCGCCTCGGCATTCTCCCGGCGCAGCGCTGCGTGCGTTCCACCCTGCACGATGGCAAACAGGGCCTGCCGTGCGGCATCACCGTGGCTGGCAAAATATTCCCGCGAACGACGCGCCCAATCGAGGGTGCGAACCGCCGCGTTCCGCGTGCGCGATTCCTCCGCCGGCGCTTCGATGCACTCGTCGAGAACCATGATGATGTCGGCGCCCAGCGCGATTTCGATTTCGATAGCTTTCTCGGGCGAAAGGAAATGCGCGGAGCCATCCAGATGCGAGCGGAACCGGACGCCTTCATCGGTCACCTGGCGCAGCTGGCTCAGGCTGAAAACCTGGAATCCGCCCGAGTCGGTAAGAATAGGGTGAGGCCACGACATGAATCCGTGCAGCCCACCCATCGACCGTATCAGCTCGTGCCCCGGGCGCAAATAGAGGTGATAGGTGTTTCCCAGAAGAATCTGTACGCCGAGTTCTTCGAGATCCTGCTGCGTCTGCCCCTTCACCGTGGCCGCTGTGCCGACGGGCATAAATGCCGGCGTCTCGATCACTCCGTGCGGAGTCGTCAGGCGGCCCAGCCGCGCGCCGGTTGGGTCGGTCGCGAGAATTTCAAATTGGAATGGCATCCGAGCGAGTGTATCAGGGGACCTTGCTCAAGCCGGAATTTCAGGGACAGCGGCGAGCAGCGCTCGCGTATAGGAATGCTGGGGCGCGCGGAGAACCTTGTCAACCGAGCCGTATTCGACGAAGCGGCCCGCCTGCATGATGGCCACGCGAGTGGCCCGCTGCGCGATCACCGGCCAGCTGTGGGCAATAAGTATGAGCGCGAGAGAAAACTCGCGCGGAGGGCGCGCGATCAGCTCGAGAAACTGCGCCCCACCCAAACCTCCAGCGCGGAAACTGGCTCATACGCATGACGGGATTGAGCGCAGTCATCGGCTCCTGAAAGATCATGGCGATTTCCCGTCCGCGCAGGCCGCAGATTGCTTTCCACGATGCGGTTAATAGATTTTGCATCGGCACGGCGTCGCCGTTGCCGTTTGCGGAGTGGATCTCAAGCAAGGCCTCGCCTTTGCAGCGAGCGCGGAAAGACACTTCATTGACCGGGCGGACCCAACCCGCCTGCGACGGCAATTCCACGCTGAGTGCATCGACTCCCAGCCTTGACCCCAGGGGACCATCATAACGGGGCGCGTGACGCGCGGCTAAGGTTTGCGGTATAGATTGCCTATGCCCAAACCCGCATGCCCGTTTTGTCGTGCCCCCGCGATCAACGCCGGGCGAAGGATGCGCTATTGCGCGCAGTGCGGCTGGCAGAAGAAGCAGACCGAAGAGCAGTTGCGCATGAATCTTAAAGCGGCTCCTATTGTGGGTGTCGCGTTATTGTTGATCGTGGCGTTCTCCTTGTTCGAAGGCAGGGCCGGCGCGCGAAAGCCTTCCTGGACCGCGCTTGTTTTCATCTTTCCCGCGATTCCGCTGGCGGTAAGCTATGCGCTTGCAAGACGCAATCTGCGAATTCTGCTGGCGCAGCCTCCGCCGACGGCCTCGCAGGGCGCGGCGATAGCCGGTTCTGGCATGAGCGGGACCGCCGCGGCCCTGCGTCCCCGATATGAAGCGCTTCTCAAAACCTCGCCGCCTCGCAGGCTGCGATTGTCGCGGCGCGGAAAATTCAATGTGACCCTGGTGCTGATCGTTGTTGCCATTTTCGCCGGAGTCATCTTGGCCCAGCTCTATAGGGCCTGGGCCGGGGCTCATTCGTTCGCAGGGTTTCAAATGCGGGAGTGGGGACTGGCTGGATTCGCGGTGCTTCTGCTGCTGATCCTTGTCTCGCAGTGGCGCTACATGGATCGCGAGCGCGACCTTCTGACCAATGGAGAAGTGGTGGCGGCGAGGATCGTACAGAAGCTCGGCGCCCGAGCTGCTTCAGCGATTCGATACGAATATGAGGATTTCGCGGGGCAGACCCATTCAAACGCTGGAACCGATTACACGCAGAAACTTGGCGAGGGCATGTCGGTGCCGGTGTTCTACGACCGCGTCAATCCCCGCCGCCAAGTCCCCGCCTGCGGAACCTTTCACGAGGTCGTCCTGGAAGACGAACCTAAACCAGGATTGGGCCAATAAGCCGGTCAGTAGTCGTTGGCCGAGCCTTCGAGGAAGGCGCGCAGCTTGCGCGAGCGCGACGGGTGGCGCAGCTTGCGCAGGGCCTTGGCTTCGATCTGGCGGATGCGCTCGCGGGTGACCGCAAACGACTGCCCCACCTCTTCGAGGGTGTGCTCGCTGCCGTCGTCGAGGCCAAAGCGCATCTTGATGACTTTCTCCTCGCGCGGGGTGAGTGTCTTGAGAACAGAGGAAGTTTGCTCCTTCAAACTCAGGTTGATCACCGCGTCAGAGGGCGAGACAACCGCCTTGTCTTCGATGAAATCGCCCAAATGCGAGTCTTCTTCCTCGCCGATCGGGGTTTCCAGCGAGATGGGCTCCTGCGCGATTTTTAGAATCTTCCGCACTTTCGCGACTGGAATATCCATACGCTTGGCGATCTCTTCGGAGGTAGGCTCCCGGCCAAGTTCCTGAACGAGCTGGCGCTGCGTGCGGACCAGCTTGTTGATCGTTTCGATCATGTGCACGGGGATGCGGATTGTGCGGGCCTGATCGGCAATCGCGCGGGTGATAGCCTGGCGGATCCACCACGTGGCGTAGGTAGAGAACTTGTATCCGCGACGCCATTCAAACTTATCAACCGCTTTCATCAAGCCGATGTTGCCTTCCTGGATCAGATCGAGGAACTGCAAACCGCGGTTCGTATATTTTTTGGCGATGGAAACGACAAGCCGGAGGTTCGCTTCGATCAGCTCCTTTTTCGCCTGTTCCGCTTCGGCTTCACCCCGAAGAATCACCTGAATGGCGCGCTTGAGTTCGGTGGGGCTGACTTCTGTGGCGACTTCGATCTCGTCGAGTTCCTGCTTGCGGGCTCGCAGGTCCTTGCGGGCCTCCGCCTGAACGTCGGCCTTCGAGGCCTCCACGCGGCGCTCGAGCTTTCCAATTTCGCGTTCGAGGAAGTAAACGCGCTCGACGGTCTGGTGAATCTTGTCGATCAGGCGCTTCTTTTCGAGCAGGTTGAAATCGAGCTCACGAACCAGCTGCGACATTTCCACGCGCGTGCGAGACAGCTCGTAGCGTCCGTGGAGGTACGGCTTTTTCTTGGCGCGCGGGATTTTCTGCAGCTTGGCCGCCAGCTTCATCGCGAGCAGATAGAGCTTGGCGACCTTGTCGATCTGCTTGAGGGTATCCCGCGTCTTGGCTTCGACTTTTTCTTCCGTCAGCTCTTCGTCGTCGAACTGGACGATTTCCTTGATCGATCGCGAGCCATTCCGCAAGTCTTCGCCGACCTGCAGAAGCTCCTTCAAGATCAGAGGAGCGCGCGTAATTGTTTTGAGAACGAGCAGTTGCCCGCGCTCGATGCGCTTCGCGATGGCTACTTCACCCTCGCGGGTGAGAAGAGGTACGGTGCCCATTTCTCGCAGGTACATGCGAACGGGATCGTTGGTCTTCTCCAGGGTGCCCGGGGTCAGGTCCAGCTCGCCATCCTCGGAGCTGACCTCTTCCTTTACTTCAATCACCTCGGTGGAATCTGAGGCGGCCAGCGCAGCCTTGGCGCTGGACAAGTCCTCGTAAACGTCAATTCCATACCGTTCGAAGGTTGAAAGCAGATCGTCGATTTCCTCCGAGGAATGGACCTCGGGCGGCAGAATGTCATTGACCTCATCGTAGAGCAGGTAGCCGCGCTCCTTGCCCATCGCGATGAGCTGCCTTACCTGGTCGTATTTTTCCTCGAGAGCAACCGTCACGCTAATTTCCCCCTGATGAGGTGCCGCAAATTAAGTAATGAATCCCTAAAATAGAAATCCAGCCGAGGTGATACACCCCGACCCTTGATCGAAACGACGTCTTTAAACAGGTGAATAAGACGATCTTGGAACCCTTCGCCAGGTTCTGGCCGCCCGTGCACGACCCGCCCCGTGTCTGCTGACACAACCATGAGATGCAGCAGACAGGCGGCTCGTTTCATACAAAACCCATCAAGGATACATGATCGCACAATTAAGCGCAATGATAGCTGCTGCGTGAGTTGCTGCGAACGCACGACTTAGTCGCTCCCCCGCTTGCGGCGTCTCCCCCCTGGCGTCGACGACTGCCAGAAGGCGCACGCGGGCACTCGTCGAGCGCGCCAAGATCAACCGGAAGCGCTAACTCGCCGCTTCGAGCAGCCACACGTCGCGCTCGATCCTGGCGAGCCGTTCATCCTCGGCCACGGCGAGGTCGTAGCGCGTCTGCCCCCGAAGCTGACCGCGCAGCACAAGCGAACGTGGAGATGGTGGAGATGACCGACCGCTACAACCAGCCTACCGCGGATGATATGCTGAAGCGGCGGGAGCTCGCCGCCGGCAACTGTCGGTTGCTCGGGGACGGGGATAGAACAGGGTTAACCGCCCAATCGGCCAAAGCGGAGAATCGCTTAGCCATCAATGCCGCCGACGCGGCGGAGGCGGCAAACGCGATCGCTTAGACTTATTCTGTGCCTTGGTATGCCAGCCAGCCATCACTCATTCCCGCGCGTCCGATGCCTCATCTTTGATCTGGACGGCACTCTGATTGACTCCAAGCTCGATCTGGCCCTTTCGGTCAATGCAATGCTCCAGCATATGGGCCACTCGCTGCTCCCGCATGAAACCATCTACCGGTACGTGGGAAACGGGGCGCAGACGTTGGTTCAACGGGCCTTGGGTGAGGGAACCACGGAGGTGGAAGCAGACACGGGCCTGGCGTACTTTCTGTCCTATTACCGCGAGCATATGCTCGACAATACAGTCGCTTACCCTGGCGTACGCGAGGGCCTGGAACTTCTCGACAATCGCCCAATGGCCGTACTGACCAACAAACCGGTTCGATTCAGCAACTGGATTCTGGAAGGACTGGGGCTGTCGCGCTATTTTCTGTACGTGTATGGCGGCAACAGCTTCGAGAAGAAAAAGCCGGACCCCATCGGAGTCGAGGTCCTGCTGCGCGACTTGCAGGTGGCCCCCGCCGAGGCAATGATGGTGGGGGACTCAGAGGTCGACGTCCGAACCGCGCGAAATTCAGGCATCTGGGCGTGCGGCGTGAGCTACGGACTAGGCATGGAAGGGATGCGTACCGTCCCGCCCGACTTGATGGTTGATTCCCTGGTCGAACTCCACAAACGACTCGATCAGAACACGCTGTGAAAAAGCGCCCTCAGCCACCGGTCTCAGCCGGCGGCGTAGTTGGATTTGTACCAATCCCAGGTGCGCCGGAGCCCCTCCTCGAAATAGACCACCGGTTGGTATCCAAGCCCCTTGCGCGCGAGGGAAATATCGGCTTGCGAGTCGCGAATATCGCCCTTCCGCAGGGGCTCGTATTTCGACTCGATCTTCTTTCCGGTGATCCTCCCGAGCAGTTCCACCACTTCATTGAGACTGATCCTTGCGCCCGTGCCCCCATTGAACACCTTGCCCGACACGTCCTTCGCGTCACAGGCGCGCAGCGTCACATCGACGACATTATCGATATAGGTGAAATCACGAGTCTGTTCTCCGTCGCCATAGATGGTCGGCGGCTCACCCTTCAGGACGGCCAGCATGAACCGTGAAAGCACCCCCGAATATTGCGAGGTGGGATCCTGGCGTGGGCCAAAAACATTGAAGTAACGCACGCACGCATTCTCCAGTCCGTAAACGCGTCCGAAAACTTGGGCGTAAAGCTCCCCTACGAATTTCGTCACGCCATAAGGTGAAATCGGATCGGGCCGCATGGTTTCAACCTTTGGCAGCGTGGGCGTTTCTCCGTAGGCGGAGGAGGATGCGGCAAAAACGAACCGGCGCACCTTGGCGTCCCGCGCCGCGACGAGGACGTTCAAGGTGCCGTCGATATTGACGAAATTGGACTCAATCGGATTCTGAACCGACTTCGGCACCGAAGTGCGGGCCGCCAGATGGATGACATAATCCACCCCCCGGCAGACGGACTGAACCGTAGCCAGATCGGTGATGCTGCCGGCACGGAAATCAATCTTGGGCCGGACACCCGCCAGGTTCTCCTCTTTGCCACTGGAAAGATCGTCGAGAACGGCCACCTGATGGCCACGGCGAACAAGTTCGTCCACGATATTTGAGCCGATAAATCCCGCACCGCCGGTAACCAGGTAGCGCATTCGTTAGTCCTTATTCTCGGGAGAGCGAGTGAACCGGCCACGGCGAGATGCCGTTTTGAGACGCCGGGATGGGGATGGTGTGCGCTCCGCCTCTCGGGTAGGCTTGAATATAGCTTGGCTGGCGGTGGCCATCAAGAATCATGGAATGCGAGTGTCTTCTCCTGCGCAATGCACTGCAAGCCTCGGATCGTCCCGTGGAATCGATGAACAGGCGCCCCCTGGCGTTGAAAGTGGGCTTGCTATTGGGACTGCTCACGGCACCGTTTCCACTGGGAATGCCCATGGGCAACCGATCGCTGTTTGCCGCTGCGGGAATTGGAGATCAACTGACCGACGCAAAGCAAGCCCCTCCCAAGAATGCACCATCTACTGCGAACGATCTTGCGCTGCCCTTCCGTGTAGGCGAGATGTTGAATTACCGCGTCACGTGGGCTGCCTTTGCGATAGCGGCTTCCCTGCAGGTAAGTGTCCTCGAGCGGCGGAATCTGTTTGGCTGGGCGACTTGGCACTTTCGCGCGGCTTTGCACACGCAAAGCCCGCTGCGGATATTCTTCCCCATCGATGATGAATTCGATTCCTATGCGGATGCCGCGACTCTGGAAACTCGCCAATATGAGACCTATCTAGACGAGTGGGGGCGAAAAGACAGCCAACTGTTGCATTTTGTGGCGGTGGGGCAACGGTCTCGCGCTCCGGCCCCGGACCTGAGGGTTCTGGCAGGCACTCGCGATCCCCTGGGAGCGCTCTACGCTCTGCGCGGCGTGGACTGGCAGCGAACGCCTGAATTTCAGGCGCCCCTGTACGACGGTCGCAACATTTACCAGATACGTGCCAGGCTGGAAGCACCAAACGAATCGGTGACTGTTGCCGCCGGGAATTTCTCTGCTTCCAGGATTGCGGTAGGATTGTGTCAGAACGATCGGCGAGACCCTGACATCCATTTCGATCTCTGGCTGGCGAATAATCCGGCACGCACTCCCGTTCAATTCCAAGCCGTGCTTCCTTTCGGGAACCTACGCGCGGAGCTCGCGTCCTCCGCGAAGTAATCTTCCCGTCTTATTTCGGGTTCTCCGGCGGCAATTAATCTTCAGGAACGACCCAGTCATCCGGCGGGAAATCGATCTGCCAAAACGACGCCGAAGGCTTTACGAATTCGATGCCCATTTGCATCTTTCCGGCCTGTCCATTGCCAAGATAAACGACGCGACATTCCATCACCTTTTTCGTCGCTTTGTTTGCAACCGTGACCTGCTGGCCAGCCACAACCTGTGTGGCGAGGGAAATGAGGGCTCCATGCGCGTTGACCACCAGCGTCCGCGTGTCCTCTGCGAAATCTTCTCCGCCGGCGGTCTTTCCGCTAACCAGAATGGGCACGCTCAGCAGAACGCGCATGCTCCGGCGTCCAGCCGGTTCAGCCGACCAGTTTTGCTTATCGGTTTGTGAAGATACGCGTGGGGGCATCACCCGTCAAAATAGCCTTCCACCACGGCGAACGCAATGGACCCGCCGGACTAGCGCTGTTTGTCAGTAAACAGTGGTACCCGGGGCAGGTCCGCGCCCGGATGACGCGTGAAATCCGGCGATCACTTTTCCTATGACTCTCTGCAGGGAGCACATTGATATCGACGACCGGGCTGCGTTATTCTCACTTCTCGTGATCGATATTCATTGCCATATTCTTCCGGGCATGGACGATGGCCCGGAATCCTTTGAAATCGCGTTTGAGATGGCGGAGATGGCGATTGCAGAAGGAATTACACACGTCATCGCGACCCCGCACGCCACTCAAGATTATCCGTTCGTCCCCGATCTGATAAAGCGCCGCCGCGATGAGATCCAGGCGAAATTTGAAGGCCGCCTAATCCTGGCGACGGGCTGCGACTTCCACTTAAGCTTTGAGAACCTGCAGGAAATCCGCCACCACCCGGAACGCTTCACACTCAACCAAAAAAGCTACCTCCTAGTCGAATTTGCGGATTTTTCGATTCCCGCCGCCCTAGATCAGTCTCTGCATGATCTTCAGTTGGCGGGCCTTCATCCCATCATCACTCATCCGGAGCGCAACCCCTTGATCCGCGCCCAACCCGAGCGGCTTTTCAAGTGGCTGCGAGAGGGATGTTACGTTCAGGTGACGGCGCAGTCGCTATTGGGAAGATTCGGGAAGGCCGCCCAGGAAATGGCAAAGACGTGTCTGGAGTCGGGAGCCGTTCATTTTCTCGCTAGCGATGCTCATAATGTTACCTCGCGGCCGTTGCGCCTCAAGGAAGCCTTTGACCAAGTCGCTAAGACACAGGGCGAAAAAGTCGCTCAGGCTTTATTGGTGGACAACCCGCTGGCTGCTTTCGAGGGAAACCCGCTGCCCTATGTTCCTGAGGTTTCCCACCAGGCCGATGGCGCAAACACGGCCTCCTGGACCAAGCGCAAGAAGCGGTTCTGGTTTTTCTGAACGTGCCGCGCGAAGCGCTGTATCAGTGGAAGATTTCCAGAATTTCTTCGTATCTCTTGAAGGGCGGAATCAGATATCCTCCGGCAATCCCGTAGCCTCTCGCAGTGCGAGCCCAATCGAGCATTTTTCGAGCCAGTGCAAAGCCGCATTCGCGAGCTCGCTCACCGGCCCGTTCCATCTCAGTCAGCACCGGCTTGGGAATCACGATACCCGGCACCTCATTATTCAAGCGCAGCGCCTGTTTATAGCTGGTAAGCGGCCACAGGCCGACGATCACCGGGATGGGGCACTTCCCGCCCAGGCGCTGCAGGAACGCGTGCCAGTGCTCCGGATCGAATATGGGCTGCGTCATGGCAAAGTGGGCGCCCGCTGCGATTTTTGCCTCGAACCTCCGGAGTTCTTCGTCAAGATCCTCTGCGACAGGATTCACCGCGACGCCGATTGTAAAATTCGTTGCGCCGCCTAAATTCTTGCCGGCCCAGTCGGTGCCCTGGTTCAGCCGCGCGAGTACCTTCACCAACCCGATCGAGTCGAGTTCGTAAACACCGCTGGTCTCCGGGTAGTCGCCAATAGAAGGAGGATCGCCCGTGATGGCCAGCACGTTACGCACCCCACCCACGGCCCAGGCACCAAGGAGCATGGCCTGCAGGCCGATCAGATTCGCGTCGCGCGTGGTGAGATGGGGGATCGTCTCAAATCCGTGGGCCTCCAGGGCGCCTGCCAACACCAGCGCGTCCATGCCCACTCGCGCGAGGGTTCCGCTGTTGATATCGATGGAATCCACTTCGCCCGATGCCATCACCCGTCCTACCTGCTCGACGATGCGATTGATGGTCACGCCCTTGGGCGGATCGATCTCAACCGACACGACGAATTTCTCGGCCTGAATCTGTCCCCAGAGGCGGCTCTCAGGCTCACGCGCCGCCACACGGCGCACGCGTTCCTCTTTCTCGATCACCGTGACGGCGTTCCCGGCGTTTTTGGTCGCGCTCGATTTCCCCGGGTGCAGCTTCTTCACTGCCTCCGCCATAGCGTGAATGTGGTCGGGAGTGGTCCCGCAGCATCCGCCCAGGATGCGGGCCCCGAGTTCCGCGGCTTCACCGGCAAAAAGAGCAAAATATTCGGGCGAGGATTTCGGATAGACGGTACGGTCACCCATGCGCTGGGGAAAGCCGGCGTTAGGCATCGCGGAAAGTGGGAGCGACGAGCAGGCCGCCAACTCCCGCAGAATGGGCAACAGCAGCTGGGGGCCGACCGTGCAGTTGGTTCCTACTGCCTGAATGTTCTTTTCCTTCAACTTTTCCCACGCGTCCTGTGGGCGCTTGCCGGAGAAAGTCGTTCCCTCCTCGGAATAGGTAACCTGGGCGATCACAGGGAGCCGCGAGAACGAGCGAATTGCGTCAATGGCGATGACCAGCTCTTCGATGTCGCTGAAGGTTTCGAGGATGAACAGATCGACGCCGCGTTCCTCGAGCGCACCGGCCTGTTCCCGGAAGATATCTAAGACCTGGTCTTCGGGTAGGCCCTTCACGTGGCGCATCATGCCCACTGGGCCGATCGACCCCGCAATCAGAACTTCATGCTTGGCCGCTTCGCGCGCCTCGCGAGCTATCTTTACTCCCCGGTGATTTAGCTCCGCGACGCGCTCTCCCATGCCGAGGTTGGCGAGCTTATGGCGGTTCGCGCCAAAGGTATTGGTTTCAATCAGCTGGGCGCCCGCTTCTATATATGCCTGGTGGAAGCGAAAAACGGCTTCCGAGTGGGAGGAATTCAACTCATCGACGGAGCGCTGTTGTCCTACCGCGTCATACAGCAGCGACCCCATGGCGCCATCGCCAACCAGGATTCCCTGCTTCAGCCGCTCGTTGAAGTCTTCTATACGCATCGTGCGTTTGTGCCCCGGATCTGCAAATTCAGCGATCAGGTGGGGAGTCACACAACTATATCATTCCGTCAGACGTCGAAGGCGACTACCAATAATGGGCATGTTTCCAAGTTCCGCGACGCGACCCGGCCTGCGCACTTCCCCAGGGCAATGCAACTGGCTGGCAGCCCCCCCTCTATGTTTGCAAGATAGGCACTAAATCCGTGTTTTTAGTAACTTAGAGGTGACGCAAATTGTTTTCCTATGTATGCAAAAGATTTCCACAGAGTGGCGAAAGGTTCTCATCGACTCCTCGGCCTATCCCTAGGCCACGCGGACCCTTCGCGCACTTGCAGGCGAACCTCTAGCGGCGGCGAACGCCCCGGCGTCAAGGCCGTTTGCGGAGAATAATTGAGGCTCTCGGATGGCTAGCCTAGATGGGGGATTCTAGTGCCTCTACAAGCATCAGAAAAAGAATAACTTAGTAGAAATACGCACTTTCCAACCCGTCCGGCGCCCCCCCAGTCGCCCCGCCATCTTGCACCGGGATTTCTGCTTGCAACCTCCCCAGCAGCCTATAGAAGGACGCAGGGACCACCGGCGCGAGGTTCGGCCAGTCAACCTGTGCAGGAGATCGACGTAGGGTGTTTTTGGTACAGTGCGTGCTCATAGCAGGGCAGAGGAACCAAGCACAATGATCGCACTCAATTCCAACCCTGGTTGCCTTGGCGGTTGCAAGGCGTTAGTTCCCCGCGAGCTTGAGACCGAGCGGATTTGCGTTCAGCACTTCATCCTGAGCATTGAGAGCGCCTGCACCGTAATGCGGCGCGAGGCTGCCATGGAGGGCGCCAACGCAGCTCGAAAGCGCGAAATTGAAAGCTACGTGAAGTCGACCGCTCTAAAGCTATCAGACGTCGCTACCGGCAGCGCCCGTCTGTCCGACGACTTGAAGAAACGAGTCCTCACCACCATGCTGACTCTCATGAACCTGCAGGAGAGCCTGGATCGCTCCGCAGCCCGATTCCTGCAAATCCGCCCCCCGCAGCGCGCCGTCGAGCAAACTCCGCACCCGGCTCTCATGCTGGGCTAGATAGCCTTGAGGTACCGCCGGCGCGGTCTAGTGCGAAGCGGCAACCCTGTGGCTCGCAATCGCAGGTCCCTTGAGGGCAAACTTCTGCACACGCTTTCCTTCGCTAACCTCGGCGGTATACACATTTCCCTTCGAATCCACGGTGAGGCCATGCAGGTTCCGGAATTCTCCCGCGCTGTGCCCCAATTGCCCGAACGAGCCCACAAGCTCGAGTGAATCCCGCTGCATGATCCACACTTTTTGATTCGCGCCGTCGGCCACATACATATATTTCTCGTCGGGAGTGAAGGCGAGGTCGAAGGTTGTACCATTGCCAAAAGTCTGAGGCGATACGAACGCTTCCTTCACAAAAGTCCCGTCCCGATGGAAAATCTGGATCCGGTCCGCATTTCGATCGCACACGTAAACAAGCCCGTCATTTCCCACCAGGACGCAGTGCACGCCCGCCGAAAACGATCGCGAAGGCGGCGCGGCCGGATCGTATTTTGCGGCCTTGCCCTCGGCTGGCCTTTCACCGTAGGCGCCCCAGATTCGCCGGAAAGCGCCGGTTTCGGCGTCAAACACGATTACACGCCTATCCCCACCGTCCCCGTCGGCCAGATAGAGATCGTCGGTTTTCGGATCCACAAACATATCGGCGGGCTGGTTTCCAAGCACGGTTGTGCTGTTGTTGCTCGGTTCTTCGCCCGCCGCCAATGGCTGGCCAATCGACAGCAGAAACTTGCCGTCTGCGGTAAACTTCAAAATCCGCCCCCACCCTTTGCCGGCATTGCCGCTGATCCAGACATTGCCCTTGTAGTCGACAAACAATCCATGCTCCAAAATCGGCCATTGGTAGCCTTCCCCCGGCCCGCCCCATGCGCGCACAACCTTGCCAGCAGCATCGAACTCAATCACCGGCGGCGCCGGAACGCAGCATTCCGCGCTTGGCGGGTTCGCCGCCGCAAATATCTCATCTTTGGCCAACGTTGACGGACGATGAAGAATCCACACATGGTCCTGCGGCCCGACGGCAATGCCCGCCACCTGCCCAATAGCCCATTTGTTCGGCAAAGGCTGCGGCCAGGACGCGTCCACTTCCAGGGAAGGCGCGCCACCCGCCGCCCGGCACGTTTGCATCGCGCCCACACCCCACAAACAACATGCAACCGCCATCGCGCTCAGTCGTGTCGGACGGCTGAAGAGACGATTTCTCCGATTCATAACGGTCCTTTTGCATCAGCAACTGTTGCGATTCGCATCCGTGAAACCAGATGAAACGCGCTTAGCTCTTATCGCACAGCAGCCTTCCATGTCAAGTTCGGGTCTGTGGAGTCAGGAGTTCCGCTCCTCCTGGGAACCGCGTTAACCGTGGACGCTGGCTGAGCCAGCTGGAAATGTCCAGAGCGCACGGGGCCGTCAGCGCAACAAGCAGTTC
>Ga0187863_10000870_pt1 | contig 25050 bp, 28 predicted proteins | sample June2016WEW_11_1_FD_132975 | JGI IMG/M metagenome (GOLD analysis project Ga0187863, IMG submission 132975) | Peatland microbial communities from SPRUCE experiment site at the Marcell Experimental Forest, Minnesota, USA - June2016WEW_11_10 | ecosystem: Environmental > Terrestrial > Soil >...
ACCGTTACTCCCTGGATGCTTTTCTTCCAGCAGAGCGCCACCGTCGACAAGGGCATGACCACCAAAGACATCCGCTTCGGCCGTGCCGACACCGTGATCGGAGCTACATTGGCAACCGCCGCTGCTATCGCAACCATTCTGGCGACCGCCCCGTTGTTCGCTCATCAAATGACCGCCGACAATTTCCAGGCAGCCGAATTCGCGCAGGCTCTTCAACCGCTGATCGGCCGCTTCGGCGCGTCCCTCTTCGCCCTCGGCATGGTCGAAGCCGGCATCGTCGCCGCCATCACCATCTCCACATCTTCGGCGTACGCCTACGGAGAGGTCACCCACAAACCACACAGCCTCAATGTCCCCATGGGAGAAGGCAAGTCGTTCTACGCCGTGCTCACTCTATGCGCCATGGCTGCCGCGGCCATCGTTCTAGTCCCAGGCCTGCCGTTGGTCTATGTAGTTCTGCTCGTAAACGTAGTCGCGGTTCTCGCCATGCCCCCGGCACTGGTCTTTCTGTTCATGCTGGTGAACGATAAAGAAATTATGGGCGACCTGGTCAGTCCGCTCTGGGCAAACATCCTGTCCACCGGAGTCGTATTCGTCTTGACCGCAGCCGGCATCTTTTTCGGCATCAGCATCATCGCCCCCAACATCTTCGCCGCCCTAGGAGGAAAGTAGCCTTGAGCAATAATCCATGTGGGGACAGCCGCCCCCGGCTGTCCAGTCGAGCAAAGCTCGACGGTTTCTCACCCCCATCCCTGAATCAGATTCCGGCAAGCCTTCACATTTGTCATTCCGAAGGCCTTGTTTCTGGCCCGAGGAACCTGCTTTCGCTTGGAGCTCAACGAATGCCCGCCTCGACCAAGTAGGAGAACTGCATGATGACAAAAAGAATCGATAACACTCCGCCCACCATCTCCTCCGCCGACGAAAGCCTGGTTCTATCCTCCCTCGAACACGATCAACTCGTTGGCGCCAAAAAGCACCACATCCCCCGCCGCCATCTCAACCGCCCCGAACTCATCGTCCTTTGGTCGCTCCGCATCTATCTCTTATTCATGATGGCGGTAGTCGCCTATCAAGTCTGGATCGCCGCGCACTAAGAACGCGCCCGTTCCGTCTTTTTCAATATCAAACTTTTGTTTTTGATTATAATTGAAACGATTGTTTCAAATATGATAGCCTCAATATGTGAGTCGAACAGCGAATAAAAAGCGGCCCGGCGAATTGTGCAACGCCATCGTCCAATATCTGGTGAGGCATGGCCTCTCTGACCTCTCGCTTAGGCCCCTGGCCAAGGCCATAGGCTCCAGTCCTCGTGTTCTGCTCTACTACTTCGGCTCAAGAGAAAAAATGGTGGTCGAAGTGCTGGCGGAGATCCGGCAGCGTCAGCGCGCCACCTACGGCCAGATGCAGGCTGCCACGTTCGAGCAGGCTTGCTGCACCATTTGGAAACACATGAGCGCACCCGATTGCGAACCGCTTTTCCGTCTTTTCTTCGAGGCCTACGGACTCGCGTTGCGTCACCCCAAGCTCTACAAAGACTTCCTGCGCTCCACCATCGAGGACTGGTTGAAGTTCGTGGCCTCTCCGCTCCACCGTGAAGGCTACAAGCGCAAACAGGCGCGCGCCTTCGCCACTGTCCTCCTGGCTGGCCTACGAGGCTTCATGCTGGACTACTGCGCTACCCGCGACCGCAAGCGCCTGGACCGCGCCGTCAACCTTTGGCTGCGCACCCTGGATTCAATACTGCTGGATACGAAGGAGGCTTAGTTTTGCAGCGCTCAGAACATACTGCGGTGAACGCTCTCACGGCTCTACTTTGCAGCTTGCTGGCTATCGTGTGGCTCTTCGCGTCGTCTCCCGCTCTTGCGCAGCTTGTACACGGATCGATGGACGTTCACTGGAACGAGGGCGTATCCAATTGCGTCGCGAACCCGCAGCCTCCAATTCAAGTTCATCCCTACAACGCCGAGATTTTTATCCTCCGCGAGAACCCATGCTCCACCGCCGAAGCCCCCTTTATGTATCTGCCGGTGGGCTCCTCCAAAGCTCTCCTCATCGATACCGGCGATGTCGCGGATCCCAAGCTGATGCTCTTGGCGCAGACGGTAATAGCTCTGCTGCCCGCACAGACAAGTCAGACGGCCAATTGAAGATACCGCTCATCGTGGTGCACACCCACGGTCACCTCGATCATCGCCTCGGCGACTCGCAATTCCAGCCTCTACCACATGTCGAAATTGTTCCCGCCGACCTCGCTCATGTCCGGAAATACTTTGGCCTCCCGGATTGGCCGAACGGCGTCGCTCAACTGGATCTCGGCGATCGAACCATCGACGTGATTCCGACCCCCGGCCATTACCCATCCCATGTCTCGTATTACGATCGCCAGACCGGACTATTCTTCTCCGGTGATTTCTTCCTGCCCGGACGCCTCATCATCGATGACGCCCAAGCCGATCTGGCAAGCGCCAACCGAGTTGCAGATTTCATCAGAAATCGTCCCGTTAGCTATGTCCTCGGTGGCCACATCGAACTCGATACCGATGGCAAGATGCTCCCTCTCGGCTCTCATTACCATCCACGGGAGAACGTCCTGCAGCTAACCAAGCAGGACCTTCTCGCCTTGCCCGCAATTGTGAGCAGCTTCAACGGCTTCTATACCCAGAACGGTGTCTTCGTGCTCTATAGCCAAACGCGAATTCTGCTGGCCTTGGGTTTTCTCTTGATTGCAGTGCTGGTTGCTTTCGGGATGTTGCTGCGCGGGTATCTCCGTCGCCGCAAGCGTGCGAGAGCGACGCTGACGTAACCAATTCACCGAGATTGGACGATCGAATTGTCATCCTGAGGAAGCGGAGTTGCCGCAAAGCGGGCGACTCGCGACGAAGGACCTATGCAATTTGGGCTCTCTTGCACGGAATTCTCCCCCCTACGCAATCCGCGCCAAAACGACTAAACTCATTGGTTGCGGTATTCGCTCCAGCCCGCCGCGCGGCGCCAGCCGTCTCGCGGCATCTTTCATCAGGAAGGCCATCATGTCCTTAAACAGCTTCAAAGCCCGCTCCTCTCTCCAGGTCGGCAACAAGGAATACGATATCTACCACCTCGACGCTCTCGACCAGCAAGGCATCTCCACCAAACATCTCCCGTACTCTCTTCGCATCCTCCTCGAGAACCTTCTCCGCACCGAAGACGGACGCAACGTCAAGAAGGAGGACGTGCGCGCTCTCGCCGCATGGAATAGGAATTCCAAGCCCGACAAGGAAATCGCCTTCACCCCCAGCCGCGTCCTACTCCAGGATTTCACCGGCGTCCCCTGCGTCGTCGATCTCGCCGCCATGCGCGACGCCATGCAGCACCTCGGCGGCGACCCCGCGCTGATCAATCCTCTGCAGCCCGTCGAACTCGTAATCGATCATTCCGTCCAAGTCGACGAATTCGGCACCGCTAGCGCCTTCGACATGAATGCCCTCCTCGAATTCCAACGCAACAAAGAACGATACTCGTTCCTCCGCTGGGGCCAGACCGGATTCCACAACCTCGCCATCGTCCCTCCCGACACCGGCATCGTCCACCAAGTCAATCTCGAATATCTAGCTCGCGTAGTCTTCGTCCACGAATCAGATGGTCACCGCACCGCCTATCCCGACACCCTCGTAGGCACCGACAGTCACACCACAATGATCAACGGCCTCGGCGTTCTGGGATGGGGAGTCGGCGGCATCGAGGCCGAAGCCGCCATGCTCGGACAGCCCGTCTCCATGCTGATTCCGCTGGTTGTGGGCGTGAGGCTCACCGGACGCCTGCGTGAAGGCGCTACCGCCACCGATCTCGTTCTCACCATTACCGAGATGTTGCGCAAGCACGGCGTTGTCGGAAAATTTGTTGAGTACTTCGGTCCCGGCCTCCGCGATCTTCCGCTCGCCGACCGGGCCACCATCGCCAACATGTCGCCCGAATACGGCGCCACCTGCGGCATCTTCCCCGTCGACAAAGAAAGCCTGAAGTATCTGAAACTCAGCGGCCGCACCGCCGAGCAAATCGCTCTGGTCGAAGCCTACTGCCGCGAGCAGGGACTTTTCCACGACGAGAAAACTCCCGATGCCGAATACTCCGAACTGCTCACCCTCGATCTTGCGACCGTCGAGCCCAGCATCGCCGGCCCCAAGCGTCCGCAAGATCGCGTCGTGCTTTCCCAAGCAGGAGCCTCTTTCCAGAAAGCATTGCCGTCGCTGATGAAGCCGAAGTCCGCTGCCAAAACGGCCGCGCCAGCCGCGAACTCCGCGCGCTGGGAGCAGGAAGGCGGCAGCCCCACCGCCATTGGCCTCGAAAATCCCAACGTGCACGAGCATGTCCCAGCGAACGTAAAGAATTCACTCAAACACGGCAGCGTAGTGATCGCGGCGATCACGTCATGCACCAACACCTCGAACCCGTCTGTGATGATCGGCGCCGGCTTGCTCGCCAAGAAGGCCGTAGAGAAAGGCCTGTCCGTCCCGCCCTGGGTGAAAACTTCGCTCGCTCCCGGATCGAAAGTCGTCCGCGATTATCTGGAGAACGCCGGCCTCACGCCGTATCTCGAGAAATTAAAATTCCACATCGTCGGCTACGGCTGCACAACTTGCATCGGCAACTCCGGACCGCTGCCGGACGAGGTCTCCAAAGCCATCGACGAAAAAGATCTCGTCGTCGCCTCCGTCCTCTCCGGCAATCGCAACTTCGAAGGCCGCATCAACTCCGAAGTCCGCGCCAACTATCTCATGTCGCCGCCGCTGGTGGTCGCCTTCGCGCTCGCCGGACGCATCGACACCGATCTCCGCAAAGACGCCATCGGCAAAGGCAAAGACGGCCAACCCGTGTACCTCGCCGACCTCTGGCCCACGCAGCGCGAAGTGGAAGAGGCGATTCAGCAGTCGGTCACCGCCGAAATGTTTTCGAAAAGCTATGCCGACGTCTTCCAGGGCGACGAGCGCTGGCGCGGTCTCTCCGTTCCCAAAGGCCAGACCTACGCCTGGGAGAAAGATTCCACCTACATCCGCCGCGCCCCCTACTTCGACGACATGAATCTCCAGCCTTCCCCCGTCGAAGAGATCACCGGCGCGCGCGTGCTGGCCGTGCTCGGCGACAGCGTTACCACCGACCACATCTCTCCCGCCGGCTCCATCAAGAAAGACGGTCCCGCCGGAAAATATCTGCAGGAGCACGGCGTCAAGCCCGCCGACTTCAACTCCTACGGCTCGCGCCGCGGCAACCACGAAGTCATGGTCCGCGGCACCTTCGCCAACGTCCGCCTGCGCAACAAACTGGTCAACGTGGAAGGCGGCTTCACCCGCCATCTCCCCACCAACCAGGAAATGTCAATCTTCGACGCTTCCCAGAAATATCAGGCCGACCGCACACCGCTCATCATTCTCGCCGGAAAAGAATACGGCTCCGGCTCCTCCCGCGACTGGGCGGCCAAAGGCCCGCGTCTGCTGGGCGTTCACGCCGTCATCGCCGAGAGCTATGAGCGCATTCACCGCTCGAACCTGGTCGGCATGGGAGTCCTTCCCCTGCAGTTCCTCGCAGGCCAAAACGAGGAATCGCTCAAGCTGACCGGCGAGGAAGTCTTCGAGATCACCAGCATCCGCGACGTAGTCGAACACTTTGCCGCTGGACGTCAGGCAAAAGTCCGCGCCACGGCCAATGGCAAGACAACCGAATTCAACGCCCTGGTCCGCATCGATACGCCGCAAGAAGCCCTCTACTACGCCAACGGCGGCATCCTGCAGTACGTCCTGCGGCAACTGCTGGCAGCGAAGCCCAGCGCACAGACGGTGGGGGCGTAGGGGTCGACACTAGCCAATGACATGTCATCCGGAGCGGGAGCGCCAGCGACCGCGCAGTGGAGGGACCTGCTGTTATCTCTACCTTCGAGACGAACTCTGTGCAGCGGACACTCCGCGGCATTTCCATTGCGACCGCCCGGGCACGCCTTGCATACTGAAGATTATGGCGATAGAGAGTCCCGCGCTGTCAGGCAAGCACATCCGCCTTGAACCGCTTACCCACCATCACGTCGACGGCCTTGTCACGGCAGCGGCGGCGGACGCCTCCCTCTATCAATGGAGTCCCGTCCCGTGGGCAACTTAGCTTCAATCGTGTAGTTTCCGCCTATGACAACTTTTCGCGTGGAGTCCCGAGATAACAGGCTCCGTGCAAAGCGGACACTCCTGTGCGCTGCCCTTTGATCTGCATTTACTCCAGGCTGTACTGCACATGGATTCCGCGTTTCGACATCTCCTCCAGAAACAGGTCGGCGGGAACATCCCGTTCCTGCAGCACGCCCCCGCGCTTCGCGATCGCTCCCGAAGCCAGCATTTGTATGACGATCGACGCCGGAAATGCGGTGGTCCGCATCATGGCGCTCATGTCCGTCTTGGCGTCGTAGTGGTCGACCAGGGTAAAGGCGGCGACGCGGCCCTTGAGTCGTCCGCCCAGCAACCCGCGCACGCCCGGCGAACGCAGCGACTCGTGCGCTTCCAGCCGCATAATGCACACATCCGGCCCCTTCCCCGCAAATTTCCCCTCAAAGATTTTTGACATCACCGCTCTTGGCGTAATCTCGATTCCGTTCACCCGCATCTTGTCGCTGGAGAAAAGCCCGAGCGCCTTCAGTTCGCACAGCAGATCGTAATGGCCGGGATAGCGCAGCGTTTTCTCGAAACACTCGCCCACTCTCCCTTCGAAAGTTTCCGGCAACGTCGACGTGCCCCCGGAAGTTTGGAAGGCAATCAACGGCGCGAATCCCGGCATGTGAAATTCCTCGGGCTCGGTGAGCGGCTCCACTGTGACCAGCTTGCCTTTGCGCAGAATACGCGCCGGTTCCACGTACTCGTTGATCAAGCCTTCCACCGAGAAAACCAGCTGGTAGTGGAACGGCGGCATGGGTTTTTCGGGCAGCCCGCCCACGTAGAGTTTCAGCGCATCGGCGCGGCCGCCCAGCCGGCGCACCAGCTCTCCACCCAGGATGGAAGCCATGCCCGGAGAAAGCCCACAATCCGGAGCGAGGGCCACATCGCGTTTCTCTGCTTTGCTGCCCAGCGCCAGTTCCTGGCGAACCACGGTATTGTTACCCCCGAGATCGGCAAAGTGGCAGCGCGCTTCGATGGCGGCTTTCGCCAGTCCAAGGTTCAAACGGTAGGGGACTGCGGAGAGCGCACCGTCATGCCCGCGCATAATCTTGGCCGTGGCCCTCTCACGGCTGGCGTCGAGTGCAACCGCGCGGACTTTCTTGTCGCCGGTAATCTTGTTGACCCGCGCCGCTACTTCGCGAGCCCGTTTCAGGTCGCTATCGGCAAGTGAAACGGACTCCACCTGCGATTGCCGCGCCATGTCGAACGCCGCCGCCGAACCCATCATGCCCGAACCGATCACCAGAAGCTTCACGCCCGCACCTCGCACAAGAGTTTTTAACGCTTCACTCTACGCCTCCCGCCAAACCCTCGCTAGTATTGCGCGCGCTGTACGTCCGGCGTCGGACCGTGCTGATCGTCATCCTGAATCCGACTTCGCATAGCCGAGGCTTTTGCGCTGCTATAATGAAGAATTGCGACCATGTCGACGAAGCGCCTGATCCGATCCACAACAGTTTTATCCATCCGCCGCAACGGCAGCGTGGTTCTTGCCGGCGACGGCCAGGTTACGCTCGGCGAGTCCGTCATTAAACATACGGCGAAGAAGATCCGCCGCCTGTACAACGACAAAATCCTCGCGGGATTCGCCGGTTCCACCGCCGACGCCTTCACACTTTTCAGCCGCTTCGAATCGAAGCTGGAGCAATATCACGGCAACCTGGGACGTGGCGCCGTCGAACTGGCAAAAGATTGGCGCACCGATAAATACCTGCGCCACTTGGAAGCATTGCTGCTGGTGAGCGACAAAGAGCAGACGTTCCTGCTGAGTGGACAAGGCGATGTGATCGAGCCCGATGGCGGCGTAGCGGCGATCGGCAGCGGCGGACCCTACGCCCACGCCGCAGCCCAGGCGCTGGCCGAACACACGCAACTAACCGCCCGCCAGATCGCCGAAGAAGCCATGAAGATTGCCGGCAAGATGTGCATCTATACCAATGACGTGGTAACCATCGAAGAACTCTAAGTTATGGCAATTTACTTACCCAGCAGCGCCGAAGAAGAACAACTCGCACTCGATGAACTCACTCCGCGCGAGATCGTCGTCGAACTCGACAAACACGTGATCGGTCAGAAGAACGCCAAACGCGCCGTCGCCATCGCCCTGCGCAACCGCACCCGTCGCCAAAAACTAACCCCCGACCTAGCCGAAGAAATCATCCCCAAAAATATAATTATGATAGGGCCGACGGGGGTGGGAAAGACGGAAATTGCGCGGAGGCTGGCGAAGCTGGCGAATTCTCCGTTTTTGAAAGTGGAAGCTTCGAAGTTTACTGAAGTTGGGTATGTGGGACGGGATGTGGAGTCGATGGTGCGGGATCTGGTGGAGATTGCTATCGATAATGTGCGCGAAGAGAAGCTGGAAGATGTTGCGGACAAGGCGGAGCTTAACGCGGAGGAACGGCTGCTCGACATTCTTCTGCCGGCGTCTCCACCGGCGCGGCCTGCCGAAGCGACCACTGCGGGCGGAGTGGTGATCGATGGTAATACTGCCTTGACTGAATCTTCTTCGCGGACGCGCGAGAAACTGCGGCAACAACTGCGCGAAGGCAAACTTGACGAGCGGCAGGTTGAGATCGATGTGCGAGAGCGGAATTTTCCATCCTTCGAAATCATGACGAATCAGGGCGTCGAGGAGATGGATATCAATATCAAGGATATGCTGCCCAACATCTTCGGTGCGCGAACCAAGAAGCGGAAGATGAAAGTGAATGAGGCGTTCGAATATTTGATTCAGGAAGAAGAGCAGAGACTGATCGATATGGATCAGGTGACGCGCATTTCCATTGATCGTGTGGAGAATTCGGGGATCGTGTTTCTGGATGAGATCGACAAGATCGCGGGGCGCGAAGGTGGGCATGGTCCGGACGTTTCGCGCGAAGGGGTGCAGCGCGACATTCTTCCGATTGTGGAAGGGACGACGGTGAACACGCGCTATGGGATGGTGCGGACGGATCACATTTTGTTTATCGCGGCTGGGGCGTTTCACGTTTCGAAGCCGAGCGATTTGATCCCGGAGTTGCAGGGACGGTTTCCGATTCGCGTGGAACTGCAGTCACTGACGATGGAAGATTTCGTGCGCATCCTTACCGAGCCGAAATCGTCACTGGTGAAGCAGTATACGGCGCTGCTCGAAACAGAAGGGGTAAAGTTGGAATTTACGCCGGAGGCGCTGCAGGAAATTGCGCACTTTGCATTTCGGGTGAATGAGAGCACGGAGAATATTGGAGCGCGGCGGCTGCATACCATCATGGAACGGGTGCTCGACGAACTGAGCTTCGATGCCCCGGAGAGAAAAGGCGAGCACGTGACCGTGGATGCTGATTATGTGCGCAAGATGCTTGCGGACATTGTGAAGGATCAGGATTTGTCGCGGTACATTCTGTAACTACCACAGGGGCTAAAGCCCGCATTGAGCCGACTGCTTTACGCGGCGCTGAAGCGCCTCTCTTTCACGGGATTATCGTCGGTCGTGGCGAGGGCAACCGCCTATCAGTGCTGGACGGCCAAGATCGGGCGAGGCGCTAAGCCTTAACTGAAAGCTTCTGCCGTCCCTACATGACTCAGTTCCTATTTCTTGGGGCTTATCCCGGACTTACGTCCGGGGCTATCCTCTGCCGCCCTGCCGGGGCTGAGGTTTGATGGTCCGGGTCTGCGTCTTCACCATAAGCGGGGGTCGGGTGCGGGCGGCGCGTACCCGAGGGGCTAAAGCCCGCATTGAGCCGGCCGCTTTACGCAGCCCGTTCGACTTCACTCAGGGCAGGCCGCTGAAGCGCCGCTCTTCCACGTTACTGCGTCGGCCGAACTCAAGAGGTGAGCCATCGGAATCAAGCGATCTGGTATTCGTGCCGAGGAGTGGACTAATGCACCTCAGGGGCTAAAAGCCCTGAGTCTTGCACTGCGCTTATCGCAGCGCTGGAAGCGCTGCGCCACCCAAGATCCCAGGCTCTTCCGCGTTCTGCCCGATTCCCGCGGGGCCGGTTATGCTGCAGGCGTTTGACGGACAGGAGTGCTCGTCCCACACGGGCTATCTGGTTCCCGCACTGTCTGGTATTCTGCCGTCGATCACACTATGAAAACCATTGATCGTGGGCGGCTGCAGTCACTGATGCAACGCGAGCAGAAGAAGTTTGTGGAGGATCGGCCTAAGTCGAAGGCGTTGTTTGAGCGGGCGCGGAAGTCGCTGCTGGCGGGCGTTCCGATGAACTGGATGGTGAAGTGGGCGGGGGCGTTTCCGCCGTTTGTGCGGGAGGCGCAGGGGGCGCATTTTCTTGATGTGGATGGGCATCGTTATACGGACTTTTGTTTGGGCGATACGGGGGCGATGACAGGGCATTCGCCGTTTGCCACGGTGAAGGCAGTGGAGGAGCAAGCGCGGCGCGGGATTACGTTGATGTTACCGGGCGAGGATTCCATCTTCGTGGCGGAGGAGTTGCAGAAGCGTTTCGGTTTACCTTACTGGCAGTTTGCGCTGACGGCGACGGATGCGAATCGGTTCTCAATTCGTTTGGCGCGGCAGATTACCGGACGAGCGAAAATTCTGGTGTTTAACTGGTGTTATCACGGGACGGTGGATGAAACGTTTATTACGCTCGATCGCAATGGCAGGGCGGACGCGCGGCGAGGGAATATTGGCCCGCCGGTGAATCCGGCGATCACGAGCAAGGTGGTGGAGTTCAACGACATTGCCGGGCTGGAGCGGGCGCTCGCTCCGGGAGACGTGGCTTGCGTATTGGCGGAGCCGGCGATGACAAATGTGGGGATCGTGCATCCGGAGCCGGGGTATCACGCGGCATTGCGCGAGTTAACGCGTAAGCATGGCGCGTTGCTGATCATTGATGAGACGCACACGATCTGTGCTGGGCCGGGCGGGTACACGCGGGCGGAAAATCTGGACCCGGATGTGCTGGTGTTTGGGAAGACCATTGGGGGAGGGATTCCGGGAGCCGCTTACGGATTTTCACAGGAAGTTGCGGACCGCATTCTTGCTGCGCAGAATCTGGAAGACTGCGATGTGGGCGGCATTGGCGGGACTTTGGCGGGCAATGCGTTGTCACTCGCGGCCATGCGCGCCACTTTGACGAAAGTTCTAACCAAAGAGGCGTTCGATCGGATGATCCCGATGGCGGAGCGCTGGACTTTGGGAGTAGCCAAAGCGATTGCGGAGGTGGAATTGCGGTGGCACGTCACGCGTCTGGGCTGCCGGGTCGAATATATGTTTGCCGGCAGCGCTCCGAAGAATGGGACGGAGGCGCATGACGCGATGGACTTCCAGTTGGAGCGGTTCATGCATTTGTACGCGATGAATCGCGGGATTCTGCTGACGCCGTTTCATAATATGGCGTTGATGTCGCCGCAGACGGAGAAGGATGATGTGGACCATCACAGCAAAGTGTTTCGGGAAGCGGTGAGGGAATTGGTGGGTTAGGGCGGCGCGGCGCCTCAGGGGCTAAAGCCCGCAACAATTCAGGGCATTTAGGCGGCGCTGGAGCGCCGCTCTTCCACGGTGCCGCGGCGGTCCGGTGGTGGTAAGCGGGGTTCGAATGGATTCTGTGTTTCGTGAAGAGGTTCAGGCAAAACAGCAAGTTCCTCCACTCCGCCGTCGCTGACGCTCCGGCTCCGGTCGGAATGACAGGGGTTGGGGGCTGACACAGGCATGTCGAAGGCAGCGGACAAGAGTGTCCGCTCCACACCGTCGGCGAAGCTGCCACAAAGAACTGATGTAGTCTTTTGTTTCTGCATGAGAATCATTCGAGGAATGTTGCTGCTAGGTGCGATGGCTGGGATGGCGGGGTGCGCCTCTATTGGGCCGCCGCAGGCGCCTTCGCTGGAGTTACCGAAGCCGCCTTCGGACTTGCATGCTGCGAGGAAAGGCGACAAGGTGACGCTGACGTGGACGATCCCTGCGCGTACCACGGACCGGCAAAGCGTGCGCTATCTGGGAAAAACCGATATCTGCCGGAGTGTTGCGGGGGCGCTCAAGCAATGTGGGACGCAGGTAGGACAGGCCGCGCCGGCGGCGGATTTTGAGCAGGCGAAGAAGCGGTCTGCGAAAAAGCTGAGCGCAACCTTCACGGACACGCTGCCGGCTGCACTCGAGCAGGAACATCCGACAGAGTTTGCCACATACGCGGTGGAAGTGCTGAACAAAGCGAACCGGGGAGCGGGGATTTCGAATCAGGCGCGCGTGCCGCTGGTGCCCACGCTGCCGCCGTTCGGCGATTTTTCTGCGCAAACCACGGCGTCCGGTGTGTTGATCTCGTGGCAGTGTCCGGCCACGGCAGGGAGAAAACGCGATACTAAATATCTGTTCCGGATCTACCGGCGTCCGGAATCGAGCACAAGCGAAACCAAGATTGCTGACCTGGAGGCTACGAAGTGCGCGCTGGGAGCTGGCGCGAGCGATGCCTTGTCGAGCACGGGTTCCAACACAGCGGCGGATAGGGGCATCTCCTCGTTTCTTGATCAAACTTTCGAGTGGGAGAACACATATTCTTACCGAGGGATGGTGGTGAGCGTGATCGAAATGGCGGGGACACCGGCAATTGACGTGGAAGGCGATGACACGCATGAGGTGAAAGTATTCGCGCACGACGTATTCCCGCCAGCGGTGCCCTCGGGATTGCAGGCGGTGTTTTCGGGGCCAGGGCAGCAGGCGTTCATTGATTTGATCTGGACTCCCGTTGCGGATACGGACCTGGACGGCTACAACGTTTACCGGCACGAAGACGGTGCGGCGCCGGTGAAGGTGAACTCGGAACTGGTGAAGACGCCGGCGTTTCGGGATTCGCGGGTTGTGGCGGGGAAGACTTATTTCTATTCGGTGTCGGCGGTTGATCAGCGCGGGAATGAGAGTGCGAGGTCGGAAAAAGCCAGCGAGAGCGTGCCGTAGGTTACCTCGGGGGCGAAACCCCTCACCTGTCCCAGAGCCTAATCGCAGCGCTGAAACGTTGCGCCACCCAAAATCCTAATTTGCAGTGTGGGGGGCAGCGCCACCCACGGTCCTAATTGCTCACGAAAAGTTCTCGCGTGATTTCCGTTACTCGTGGTTAGATAGATGTCGATGAAATACTGCCGCTTTCAACTGAATGGAGAGGCTCATTATGGGCTAGTCGAATCGGTTGCGGGACGCGATTCGATTTTGAGGATCCTGGTGACGGCGCCAGAAGAATCCGATGGCGACGTGGAGGGGTTGCGGACGCGCCGGATCGAACCGATTGCATTGGACGAGGCGACTTTGCTGCCACCGGCGCAGCCGTCGAAGATTGTCTGCGTGGGGCGAAACTATCGGGAACATGCGGCAGAACTGGGGAACGAAGTCCCTACGGAGCCGCTGTTGTTCTTCAAGCCTAGCTCGGCGCTGCTGGCACCGGGCGGGATTGTGAAGCGGCCGAAAATTTCGCAGCGCGTCGATTATGAAGGCGAGCTTTGTGTGGTGATCGGAAAGAAGTGCCATCTGCTGGCGGATGGTGAGGATGTGCGGCCTTACATTCTCGGCTACACCTGCCTGAATGACGTCACCATGCGCGACGTCCAGAGAAAAGAGGATCAGTGGGCGCGAGCGAAGGGCTTCGATACGTCGTGTCCAGTGGGCCCGCTGGTGGTGGATGGGCTTGATCCGTGGGCGGGAGTGGGGGTGGAGACGCGGGTCAATGGCGCAGTACGGCAATCGGGGAATACGAGGGATTTTATATTTCCGCTGGATGTGGTGATTCGTTTTATCTCGCAGGCGATGACATTGCTGGCGGGGGATCTGGTTGCGACGGGGACGCCGGCGGGCGTGGGACCGGTGGTGGCGGGAGATGTGATGGAGATCAGCGTGGAAGGAGTGGGGACGCTGCGGAATTCCGTGGCGGATGAGTAAGGCGACCACGGGGGCTAAAGCCCGCATCATCTCCAACGCTTAACGCGGCGCTAAAGCGCCGCTCTTGCACGGTACTGCCAGCATTTTAAGCGCTGCCCACAACACGGCCGGCGCTTATGTTATTGCCGGCATTTCTAGTTCTGTCTCAGATTCGAAAATGTACGCGTGAATGTTCGGCAAGCCGGAGATCAGTGCAGGCGGAAGCGTTCGCGCAGGAGGCGCTGCAGGCGGGGTTTGTAGAGAAGGTCGTAGGCGAGTTCTTTGTCGGGGAACATGGCAAGGGCGGCGCGCTTGGCGCCGGCGGCGAGTTCCGAGGCTTCTTCGACGGTGAGGCTGGAATCCTGACTGATGACGGAAGAAACCATGCTGATCATCAGCTGCAAGCGGCGGATTCTTCGAGCTTCGTCGTCGGCCGCATTTTTATTGGCTTCCGCTCGGGCGAGAGATGAGTGTTTTTCATGATCTGATGGTTCCCCAGAATTCATAGTGATCCCTTTTTGCCCCACAGCTTTTCTTGCCCACAGATTCGATGTTGCGACGGAGTCGGACGTTGCGCCGCTCTGTTGAGCATCTTGTGCCTATCGGAGCAGAAATAAAACGGCCCGAAAGTGCCGGGCCCTCTTGGAGACGGCAAGCAGGTCGCCACGTGTAGTGGGATCAGCGGCCAGATTTCTTCCCGCGAGATTTCACGGAGATTCTGACGGGCTTTGTCCGCTTAGGCGATTTCGCCCCCTTCTTAGCCGCCGGTTTCGAGCTTCGCCGAGACGCCGGCACTTTGCCGATTCGGGGATCGTCGGCGAGGACGAGGTCGCAGGCATGGAGCGCAGCTTCCTCGAAATCCTGCGCATCGACTGGAAGAACCTGCCAGCCTGTCACATTCTTCCCCAACAGCTGGATGGATCGCATATTGGGAAACTCGAGGCGCAGGCTTTGGTGGTGCTCCTCAGTGGTGGCTAGCCACACTCCGTTGTCAGCGGTCTGAGTGGGTTTGTCGCGGAGGATGAGGACAATCTTGTCGTGGACATAAATTGCGAGGCAGCCGAACATGGGGCGGGTTTCGGGCGACAGCGGAGCAATCGCGTCGAGCACGAATTCATGTGGGACAAGCTTACGTTGCTTGATCGGGAAGAAGGTGTCGTCCAGCGGGAGGGGAGTCGTGTTGCGGCGGGGCTTTAACATGAGATGACGGCACCGAAAGATTCCAACCACTGACTGTAAATCACCGGTCGGCCGCGTGGCGAATATAGGGCAAGCCGGACGATCCGAAGCTCCCAAGTACAACTCCCTGAGAAGAGTTAGAATCTGAGGGATGCGGAGTTCGCGCCCTCTGGTTGGCGGCCGACCCGGGAATTGGAGATCACCATGGCAAAGCAGTCGAATGTAACAGCGGCAGAACGGCGGCCTAATCCAAATGAGAAGCTGGTGAAGGTGTTTGACAGCGAACAGGAGTCGGAGGCGATGGTGGTGAAGGGGTTGCTGGATTCGGCGGGGATTGAGAACGATCTGAAGTCCGGCAGTTTGTTGCAAGACGCGTTTCCCGGGCTGGGGGGAATGATCATTTTGGTGCGGGAAGAGGATGCGGAGAAGGCACTCGGCCTGATCACAGAATACCGGCAGTCGCCTGCGGTAGTCGAGTCGGCGGACGCAGTGGATGACGACGAGACTACTGGATAAACGGCAGCGACGGTGTGACGGAGTGGCCATCGAGGTAGCAGGTGACGACGCGGTTGAGATCGGTGCGGTAGACGTGGACTCCGGCGGCTTGCAGGCGGGCGAGAACGTTGGCTTTCGGCAGGCCGAACGACGTGTGGAATCCAACTGAGATCACAGCTTAAGTGGGCTTCACCGTCGCCAATATCTCTGGCGTGGTGGATGTGGCGCTGCCGTGATGGCCTACTCTTAAGAGATCCGCGTGCAGCGGGTGAAGGCTGGCGATGCGGCGCTCGACAGCTTTCTCGGCGTCGCTTTCCTACAACACGGAAGTCTCGCCGTAAGTGACGTCAGGACCATGGAGTCGTTGTTCTTGGGCTCGAGGCCGACGGGCCAGTCTCGCGGCGGGAAGAGTACGTCCACTTTCGCGCCGCCTAGATCGAATTCATCTCCCTCCCAATGACGCATAACTTTGATTCCGAGCACGTGCGCTTCAGCGATCAAGTTATCCAGCGCTCGACTTGGTGGGAGAAGACTGACCCATAATTCTTTGGGGCGAAAATCTTTCAGCACTGCAGCCATCCCTCCGATGTGATCGGAGTGGGCGTGGGAAATCGCGACGGCGTCGAGGCGGGAGATACGGCGCGTCCAGAGGTAAGGCGCGACCACGTCTTCGCCGAAGTCGAGTTGCGAAGCACCGCCCCAGATGGGGCCTCCGGCATCAATCAGCAAAGTGCGGCCTTGGGGCATTACTAACAGGATGGCGAGAGCTAAGGATGCTGCCAACAGCGCAACCAGTCCTATGACTGCGAGTCGCACGCGACGGCGCGCAAGAATCATCGCCAGGATCAACGCAGCAGAAGCTGCGGCGATCAATCCGAGAGATGGAGTGGCTACGCGAAGATCGCCGAGGCGCAGGCTTCCCAATCCGTGCACGGTTCCGGTGATGGCTCGGAGTGCGAAAGCGGTGAGCAGGGCGGGAAGTTTCGCGAGCAGGGGGGAGATATACCCCACGGAAATCGCCAGGATGGCCGCGGGCATGAGGAGTTGCGTGAGGGGAACGACCGCGACATTGGCGGGCAGGCCGATGGTGGTGGCGCGGTGAAAATAATATGCCATGGGCAAGGCCAGGCCCATCTACATGACGGCCGAGACCAGCAGAAATGCGAAGGTGCGCAGGCAAATCACGGTCACGCCGCGCACCACACGCAACGACCATGGTCTGCCGAGGAAACGCGCCAGGCGGCCGGCAATCATGCGCAGGTCCGCGCGGAACTGGGCAACACGCGGAGGAAGCGACGCGCCGTAATCGCCGGCGTCCCATTAGACAAGAGCGCGGCGGTAGAAACGAGAAGTGCGTTCCACGAGGGGCAGCCCGATTGCCGCTACGATGAGGACGCAAAGAAAGGTCATTTGGAAGCTGGCGGTGAAGAGTTGCCGCGGATCGAATACGAGCAAGCCGAGAGCGGCCGCTCCCAGTGCGTTGACCATGCAGCGGTCGCGATAAAGCAGGCGCGTACCCAAAAAGATGGCGACATCAACGTGGCTCGCCAAACCTGAGCGCCAACTTCGGTGAGGAAAGCATAGGCAACGCAAGTCAGGATCGTCAGCAGAGTTGCGGGAATGTCGCCAAGGCGCAGGCGGCGCATGGTCCAGAAAACGACGAATGCGAGGATGGTGACGTTCATCCCTGAAACTACGAGGATGTGGAAAGTGCCGAAGCGTTGGAAATCGACACGGGTATCGCGGTCGATGAAGGCCTCTTCGCCGATGACCATGGCATCAATCAGAGCGTCTTGGGGCGCGGGCCAAAGCGCGTGCACTTTGGCGATGATGCTGGAGTGAATGCGGGTTCGCCAGAGTTCGAGACGGTTTCCGGCGAAACCGGAGAGCAGTTGTACGTCCTCAGCTTTGGCGGACGCCAGCGCGCCGATGCTGTTTGCGGCCAGATAACTTTGATAGTCGAAAGCTCCGGGATTGCGGAAGTTGCGAGGGAGTTTCAGCTTGACGGGAAGGCGAATGCTTTCGCCATAACGGAAAAGGCACATCGGGGGCGCGAGGGCGTCGTCGGACGCTGATCCGTTTTGGCGGGTACTGTAGAGGCCGAGGCGCACACCGGAATGCACGGGAATCCGGGTGCCACCGTCGGTGACGATTTCTTCGGTTTCGACGTCGAGGCTTTGTGTAAGTTCGCCTGCAGATGCTTCTCGAATCTGCCTTCGCGGGTGACGTGCGCCGTCATCTCGACTTCTGGGCCGTAATCAAAGGGCTCCAGACTGCGATCGAGAGTGTCCGAAAATCCTCTGAGTTGGAGATGGAGGGCGCCCGCGAGGAAGAATGCTCCAAGGGCTAGAGTTATGGCGAGCCATTTTCTCCTGTTCACGAAATACAGGCCTGCAGCTAGAAAAGCCAGTCCTGCCGCGGCCCACCATGAAACTGGGCGAGAGAGACACGTGCCGGCGACTACTCCTGGGGCGTAGAACACGGCGGCCCAGAGCATGGGTTGCCGGGCGAGCTTGAATTGGAATTCAAATGGAGTTGGCGGAGGGGGAAGCGGCGTGAGTGGTGGCAGGGGCGGCATTCATGGGCCTGGGTAGAGAGGGATCGACCTTGAAGCGAGACGCTTAAGTTGATGAGGATCTCGGGAAGAACAAAATGCGCCCACCGAGGCTAAAGCCCACATTGATTTCTGCACTTTACGCGGCGCTTAAGCGCCGCTCTTCCACCTTTGCGCACGCATCCCGCTTGCGCACGCATCCGGGTTCGTGCGCATTCCCGGTTCGCGTACGCATTCTCGACTTTTCAGCAGCCTGTTTGGTATTAGCAGACTAAGTGCAGGACGCTTTCGAGATGGTAGGTTTGGGGGAAAAGGTCGACGAGATGCACCTCCTCAACGCGATAACCGGCTGCCTGTAGGGGCACCAGATCGCGGGACAGCGTCGCGGGATCGCAGGAGACGTAGGTCACGCGGGGCGCGTCTACTTCTGCAAGCAAACGCGCCACGCGATCGCCCAAGCCGCCTCGCGGCGGATCCACGACCACCAGGTCAGGCTTATGAAGCAACTGGGGGAGGACTGCGCCATTCCCGGCCCGACCGTTATCACCGCGCTGGGCCAGGTACTGGTCGGTCGTGGTATGAAAAACCTCCGCATTCAAGGGCAGATTGTATTTAAGGTCGCTGGTGGCTGTCTGTGACGACTCGACAGAAACGATGTGACGGATGCTACCGGCCAAGGCTCTGGAAAACAGTCCAACCCCGGCGTAAAGGTCGAGCGCCAGTTCGCCGGAGCGGCTCCTCGTGACGATGTCGACGAGATCATCGACGAGAAAACGGTTGGTCTGAAAGAAAGCTCCGGCGCTCACACGGTAAGCCGCTGACTTTGTCTGATAAGTCAATTCCGAGGAGCCGACCGCGACCAGAGGCTCCTGCACACCTTTCTGCGGTTCGCGGAACGCGGCCACGCCAGAGATCTCAGGCATGGACGCGCATAATTCTTCCGCCCACGCGCGCACGGCAGCACGCCGAGCCTCGGGAGCGCATAAGAGCTCGACCAGTATCCGCGAATCGTCGCCATTCGCGAAGAACTCGACCACGCGCACACCTTCTACGGCTTTGCCGGCTCGTCCCGCTTGCCACAAAGTTGCAATGGCTCGGTTGATCAGAGGGGAGCTGATAGGACATTCTTCGACGGGAAGCAGTGCATGCGATGCGAACTTGAAGTACCCGGCGGCGAAGTCGGGGCGCGTTCGCACCTGAAGGCGCGAACGATTGCGATAATTCCACGGCGGCGAGGGATGCACCTGGATTTCGCAATTGAGTTCGAGCTTGGCGATGCGCCGCAGGTTCTCGCGCAGGATGTCCTTCTTGATTTCGAGTTGATGCTCGTAGGTGGAGTGCTGGTAGTGGCATCCGCCGCAGCGGCCAAAATGCGGGCAGGGCGGCTGAATGCGGTACGGCGATGGTTCCATGATTGCCGCGGCATGTGCGCGAGCGAAGCCAGGTTTTTCTTCCGTGAGCGCCGCGTCGATTTCCTCTCCGGCAAGAACAAAAGGAACGAAAACGGCCTTGCCGCGTCCGCGATTGTCGGCAGGAAGGCGAGCGAGTCCGTCGCCGCCATAGATGAGCTTTTCAATGTTTAGGAGCAAGAGTTGATTCTACGGCAGAGGAAGGGCGAAGAACGGATTGCCGATTCTTGGCGGAAATGTCACAGCGCTCGTCCAGCGGCAGCGCCGGAGGACCACGCCCATTGAAAATTGAAACCGCCGAGATGGCCGGTCACGTCCACGACTTCGCCGATGAAGAATAGGCCTGGAACCTTGCGGCTCTCCATTGTCTTGGCTGAGAGTTCGTCGGTGTCAACGCCGCCGGCGGTGACTTCGGCTTTCTCGTAGCCTTCGGTTCCCGTGGGCGAGATCGCCCAGGCGTGCACTTGTTTCTCCAGGTCAGCGAGGGCTTGATTCGTCCAGGAATTAGGAGGGTGGAGATCGAGCCAGCGGTCTGCAAGGCGATGGGGGAGAAACTTTCGCAACTCTGTGCGTAGTGCGCTCTGATTTCTTGGCGTCTTTGCATCGCGAAATGCGGCTGTGATTTCGCGTCCGGGAGCCAGATCGATCAGGATGGGCTGCGGCTTTTTCCAGTACGAGGAAATCTGGAGGATCGCGGGGCCGCTCAGGCCGCGGTGCGTGATCAGCATCTTCTCGTGGAACTGCTGGCTGCCAGCCTGAGTAAGCGCCGAAGCAATTACCTCCGTCGAAACACCGGCGAGATCGCAGTAGCGGGAACAATCCTCTGCGCTCAGCGTCAACGGCACAAGTCCGGGCCAGGGCTCACGGATGGTGAGGCCGAACTGGCGCGCGACGTCGTAGCCGAGCGAGGTGGCGCCGATCTTCGGAATCGAGAGGCCTCCGGTGGCTATGACGAGGGCGGGTGCACGGAAGTCTGCGCTTTCGGACCGAACGTTTTCCGAGCGAACGATGAAGTCGGTCGTTCGCTGGACTTGCTGAATCTTGGTATTGAGAAAGATGTTCACTTTGGCATCGCGGCATTCGGCTTCGAGCATGGCGAGGATGCCGCGGGAGGAGAGGTCGCAGAAAAGCTGGCCCAAAGTTTTTTCGTGATAGGGGATGCCGTACTTTTCGACAAGCGCGATAAAATCCCCGGAAGTGTAGCGAGCCAAGGCTGACTCGGCGAAGTGCGGATTCGAGGAAATAAAGTTTCCAGGCAGGCAATGGAGGTTGGTGAAATTGCAGCGTCCGCCGCCGGAGATCAGGATTTTCTTTCCCAGGCGATCGGCATGCTCCAGGACTGCGACGTGGCGGCCGCGCTTGCCGGCTTCGATGGCGCACATCAGTCCCGCCGCGCCGCCACCGAGAACAAGTGCATCGAAGGAGTGGGTCATTGCGATCGTACCAATATGGATCAGCGGTCACATGTAAAACAGGCTGAGGCGCGGCAGGCCGTACTTTTCCAGAAGGCGCTTGTGGACGTATTGCTTTTGCAGTTGGTCGATCTGCGGCGTCGACATCTTGCGGCGATAGGGTGACAGCTCACGATCGGCCTGCGCGCGCACGGTCACGATCTCTTCATCGGGCGTGGCGGCGAGCAAGCCGGCAAAAAGCTTTTCCTCTAACACGGTGAGACGGCGCTCTAAATCCTCCAGTGGTGACGTTGTTTTCATGCTTTCGGCGTTGTCGGCCAATTTGCGGAGCGTGGCTGCTGAGTCCTGGGCGATGGCGTGAACTGAAACTCCCAATCCATGTGGGAGCTTGGCGGCTTCCAGAAGATCGGCATTGCGTCGCAAGAACGTTGCGATGGTCCGCGGCTCGAAGCCTTGGCTTGCGCCTGATTTAGTCGATGGTGGATCTCCAGCAGCGGCGCCGACTACTGCTTCCTTCATGTCTTCCGCCGCTGCTAGCACTTCCTGCGAACAGTAGGCGAGGCTGTTCACCTTCTTGATTTTCGATGGACGCTGGTCGTAGCGATCAAACGCAGCATCGATTCCGCGTAATGCTGCCTCGAGAGGAATGCCGGCGTCCTTCCAAGTTTCGATGAGAGCCCAGTCAAGCGTTGTCAGCAGCAGGCCGCCGCCGCGGCGGCGCAAGAAGCACTCTTCAATTTCGGTGAAGTAGTTGAAGTAGTTCTCAACCATCGTTATTTGCCCGATTTTAATGGAATTTGGCGCACAGATGGAGCACACTATGAAATTAAGTAAATCGGAATACTTCGGGCCAGTCGGTATTGCACTTTTATGTCTTCAGAACTCATTCTCGAAATTCTCACAGCACCAGAGTTAGCCCAACGGCTGAAAGTAAAACCCAGTTGGGTCGTAGATGCAAGCCAACCCGCCCGCAATCCCGATCCTCTCCCAACGCTGAAAGTCGGACGGCACAACCGCTATGCGTGGAACTCGAAGTCAATGATCGCATGGCTGAACAGGAGAGGATTGAAATAAATTGAAAAGCTACTCACTACAAAAGCACCACGGGAATTGGGTGATGCGATGGTCGGTCTACGAGATTGTGGACGGCAAACGCAAGCGTACCCAGCCCACGCACATCATCGCTTCCATCCGCAACTATAAAAAGAAGTCCGATGTAAAGCCGTTGGCGGACGCCTACTTCCAAGAGAGGCTGCAGAAATCCCGCACCGTGCAAGCAGGAGCCTCGCTCACTGACTTCGTCACTAACGTGTTCTTCCCCCACAACGAATCTCGGCTGTCCAAGAACACGACGGCCCTCTATCGCCAGCAGTGGAAACGACTGGAGCCGCACTTGGGCAGCATTCGTCTCCGGGATGTGATGACTCCGCACATCCAGTCGGCACTTGACTCGATCCACAACGAGCGTAAGGAAGAGATCAGCCATGACTGTTACATGCACATTAAAGTAACGGCCAGCGCCATCTTCTCACTGGCGATCCGAAGAGGAGACCACCCCGGACCTAATCCAGAGAACCAAACGACGGTGCGCAGCTACGGACACAAACAGCATCGGGTAAATGGCGCTTATGATCTGAACGAGATCAAGCAATTCTTCCATTTCTTTCCGTCTGGGGACATTGCAGTCGCTATTGCGGTCAACGCTTTTCTCGCCTTACGCAAACCGGAAATTGAGGCGTTGAGGCCGGAAGATTTTGATCCAGTCACCAATCTTGTTCGCATCCACCGCAATACAAAAACGAGGAATGACGAGAAGCTACCTGTCATCGGGCCTCTTCGCAAGATCATGGCAGCGGGCGACTGGAACCAAATCAATCTGCGCATAGCGGAGCGTGCGATTGTCAAGACACTCAAAGGAACGACGCTGCAATGGAAAGGCTGGTACGGGTTCAGGCGCGGAATGTTAACCAATTTGTGGAAGCTCGGCGTGCCAGTTGAGGAAGCGGCCATGATCCTGCGTAATTCGCCCGAAGTCTGCCGCCGCCATTATCTACGTCTTGATGAGACGGCCAGCAAACAGAGCGCAATGGATACTCTGGAAAAAACCTATCTGGAAGAGCGCATCAACATCCAGTAAATCAGATTACTAGCCAGTTCCCTCGGGGAACAATCGGCTCCAAATCGGCCCTTGTCGCAAGCCCCAGCATCAAATGCCACATAGACGGAAATCCCAAGACCAGAGGATGGTGTGTCGATCCTCTTGTTCCCTCGTCGGGAGAGATCGACGCAGGACACGCACGCCTCGGGGCACCCGACGCCTTACACCTAATTTTGAGGAGCTTATGGAACAACGTTTAAAGAAAATAGTGGTACACCACGAACATTACAGCGATGAATGCCATTGCGTGGGTGAGATGTTTGGAGCCCACCTTTTTGCCGCACTTGAGGGGCAGCAATATGACGATGTGAGTCGGCTCGTCCTTGCAGCGATCCGAGGTGCAAAAAAAGTCGCCCATTGTGACACAGACGGAACATTGACCTGCACCTATGACGATGGCAGTCAGATGATCATTAGCTAGATGCCTCGTTTGGAAAACACATTTCGGCCCTTTGCATAATCGCGAACATCTAAACCACCATGAAACAGAAACAAGCAGTGAACAGTTCGCACGCAACACAAGGCGGGGTACATGAAGATGGAAGCCCGACAATCTTCAATAACTGGACAGAAACGAAGAAAGGCTTTGTGATCCTTCCATCGGCAGATCAGATGCCCCGGATTCAACGTAATCAATCAAACCGGGATTGGGATCAACCCACTCAGCCTTCCATTTGTTCCCCCGAATGTGCTCGATGATTCGTACCCGCTGAAGCGGAGCATCTGGTGCACTCTTCTCGCGTAATGCGTAGTCCATTCGTGGATTGATCTCAGATTTCAACATGACCGTCCGTATTCTCCTCTTCCTGCGACCAAAGCGGTTCGGATGAGGTCATAATAGCTGGGCATGGCTCCCATTGCGGACAATCCGGTCATTGCTCCAGACCGAGAGCTTGAGGACGATAAGGAGGCGGGAGAGTCGGAGCCGCCGCGTATCCGCTGCCCGCTGTGCGGGTGGTCGCCCCGCAAAGAAGACAAGTGGTTCTGCACCTGCGGTTGCGGATGGAACACGTTCGACACGGGAGGTGTTTGCCCAACCTGCCTCCACCAGTGGACTGAAACGCAGTGCCTCTCGTGCAGCCGATGGTCGCCGCATTCGGAGTGGTATGCGCCTTCGTGAGAAAGAGGAGACGGTCAAGTGAAAGTGGTTCTCTTCGGAGCAACGGGCATGGTCGGGCAGGGTGTCCTGCGCGAGTGTCTGCTCGATCCTGATGTCGAGAGCGTCCTCGCGGTTGTCCGCAACGCCAGCCTGCCGCAGCATGACAAGCTGCGCGAAGTCGTACACCAAGATGTTTCTGATCTCGCGGCGGTTGAGGACAGGCTCTCAGGCTACGACGCATGTTTCTTCTGTCTCGGCGTCTCGTCAGTAGGAATGAAGGAGGAGACGTATCGGCGCGTGACATACGATCTGACGGTCTCGGTGGCTAAAACCTTAGCCAAGCTCAACCCGACAATGACCTTCATCTACGTGTCTGGGGCAGGAACCGAAAGCACGGAGCGCGGGCGAGGCATGTGGGCGCGGGTAAAGGGCAGAACGGAAAACGCGCTATTGCAGATGCCGTTCAAGGCTGTGTTCCTGTTTCGCCCTGCATACATTCAGCCGCTTCATGGAATTCGCACAAAGACCAGATGGTATGGGGCGGCTTACGCTTTGATGAGACCCCTCTATCCGTTGTGGAAGATGCTTTTCCCGAACTACGTGACAACGACTGAATGCGTAGGTCGCGCCATGCTGAGCGTAACGAAGCGAGGTTTTCCCAAACCTGTCCTTGAGAATCGCGACATCAACCGGATGTGTGGATGAATTTGTGCGGGGGCTTAGCCTTCAAT
>Ga0187863_10000874_pt1 | contig 25030 bp, 21 predicted proteins | sample June2016WEW_11_1_FD_132975 | JGI IMG/M metagenome (GOLD analysis project Ga0187863, IMG submission 132975) | Peatland microbial communities from SPRUCE experiment site at the Marcell Experimental Forest, Minnesota, USA - June2016WEW_11_10 | ecosystem: Environmental > Terrestrial > Soil >...
AAAATTGTCGCGACCGGCGACACCCCCGACATTTTCAACGGCTATTGCGGCGCCGAGTCCGGCTCGGTGCCCGTCTCGGCCGTGGCGCCCGCAATCCTGATTTCCGAGATGGAGGTACAGAAGAAGGAGACCTCCACCGACCGGCCCCCGATCCTGCCGCCCCCGGGTCACGATTCCGAGACGAAGGGACTCGCACAGTGAAAAAAATCGCGTTCGCGCCTCTACTGTTGCTGGTGTCGTCCGGAACGACTCTGATTGCCGCGCAGCCTCGCGCGAAAAGCCCGTCGCCACAAGCGGCTGCCATTCCCGCAGGGGAAAATGACAAGACCCTTCAGGCAATGCGGGACGAACTGGAACGCTCGCGCACGCACCTGCAGCTGCCCGGTGTCGATAAGCCCTTCTATATCGAATACCGGCTTCTGGACATGGATGTGCGCAGCGTGACGGCTTCGTTTGGCGCACTCCTTGCGAGCGATACCCAACGCAGCCGCTTTATGAGCGTCGACGTTCGCGTTGGCAACTATCATCTCGACAGCTCCAACTTCATCAGTGACGACGGTTTTCGCGGCTTCCTCGGCTCGACGGGCCAGGTCGGAATCGATCGCGACTACAATTCGCTGCGCCAGGACCTGTGGCTGGCGACCGACCAAGCCTACAAGGCGGCCGTTACACAGATGTCACTGAAGAACGCCTTTCTCCGCAGCCTCACGAAACCGCCTGAAATTGACGATTTCTCGCAAGTGCCGGCCATCGTGAAGGTCGATCCGCGCATCGATCCCGATTGGACTTCGCGAAACTGGGACAACGAGGCTCGCGCCGCTTCCGCCGCTCTGAAGAACTTTGAGGACATTGACGGGACGCGCGTGAACTATTACCTGATCTACCTCACGTCGTACCTGATGACGAGTGAAGGCACCACCATCCGCACGTCGAAGAGCGTCGCGGCCATTGAAGCGTCGCTCGACACGCATGCCGAAGACGGCATGGCGCTCCACAATTATTACGCCACCTACTCGCTACATCCAGCCAACCTGCCCGATCCCGCGGCGGTGAGCAAGGGGCTTACTCAGGCGGCTACCGATCTGATGGGGCTGCGCGCGAGCCCGCTGGTGCCGGATTTCACCGGGCCGGTGCTCTTCGACGCGCCCGCGGCGGCTTCGGTGCTGGCGCAGATGCTGCCCGCGTCGCTCTCCGGCGCACGACCGCCCCTTTCGACGACGTCTGCTTTCGATCAAATGATGCAGCGGGTGGGCGCCAACAGCGAATGGAGCGGGCGCGTAGGTTCCCGCGTGCTTCCCACAACCTTCACTGTCACAGACGATCCTTCCTTGAAGGATTTTCAGGGGCAGACCCTACTGGGCGGCTACGACGTGGACGATGAAGGCGTGCAGGGGCAGAAAGTGACGGTCGTCGAACACGGCATCTTGAGGGACTTGCTCATGTCGCGACGGCCAGGCCCGGATTTCGAGCCTTCGAACGGCCACGGACGCTCGGCCGATCTTTCCGACACGAAACCGCTGAGCAGCAATCTGCTGCTGCAATCAAGCGACGCGCTCCATCCGGCCGATCTGATGAAGAAGTTTCTCGACGCCTGCCGCGACGACGGCCATTCATGGTGCCCCGAGGTAAAGCGCATGGACAATCCGGCGTTGTCTTCGGTTCTTCAAGAGGATTTTTCCGATTTCATCGGCGGCCTGGCCGGGGGAATCTCCAGCGGCATGCGGATTCCGCTGCTCGTCTATCGGGTGTATGTGGCGGACGGCCACGCGGAGCTTGTGCGAGGCGGAATCATCGATGGTCTCACGCTGCGCTCGCTGAGGAATATTTCAGCAGCCGGAGACGATACTTCCGTGTTCACATACATGCAGAATTCAGCCGGGGGATTTGCGGGGTCGGCGCTGGGAGCATTCGGCTCGGCACAGGGCGGGATTCCCAGCACGGTGATTGCCCCGTCGCTGCTGCTCGATGAAGTCGAGATCCGAGGCTTTCACGGCGAACCGCGGCGCGTTCCGCTGGTTTCCGCCCCTCCCCTCAAGTAGCGGTCGGGTGTTAATGTTTTGCGGGATGCCAAAGCCTTTCCTCAGGAGTAAGTCCCCTAGCCGAAGTGAGTCACCGCTTCGGCTGGCGCGACTTTCATAAAAGTCAGGTTCGATTCGCACTAACCAGGTTGGTATCCCTGCAGTCCCTCACATTTTTGGTCAGCTGGGAGCCCCGCGTGCCCTGCCGGCGGATTTGGCCCGCATCCGTCACTGCTGCATCGTCGATCGCACCGGCCGAGCGGGCCGCCTGCGAGTTCGCGAACAACTGGGGGAGGTTGAGCCAAGCTTGTACGAGTTCGGCCAAGCCGTCGGGGCCATTCCACCTGGGCGCCCTAACCTTCCCTATATACGGACCTCGGCTAAACTCCACGACAGCAAGAGATTGCCCATCTTCATTCTTATGGTTCTATGAAACTCACGCTAGAATCGCGCGGTCGGAGCAGGGTTTTTCCCCAGAGCGCGGAAGCCCCTTTCCCCGCAGAAATGGGGGCGCGCCCCACCGGTGAACCAGCGCCCCCCTTGTTACCCTTGTTACCGTGCTGGCTTCGTGTCCCCTCCCGGGTCGCGTATAATCCGCGCATATGTCCGATGCGCTTCTACAGGGGTCTCGCGAAAAACGGATGGCGGCTCTCGGCTCGGTGTTTTCGGCCGTGGTGCTAGTGTTCCTGAAGGTATTTCTCGCCGTCGCGACAGGCAGCCTGGGAATTTTGTCTGAAGCGCTGCATTCCATCCTGGATTTGGTTGCGGCGATCATTACGTTTCTTTCCGTGCGGGTCTCAGACAAGCCCGCGGACGCAGAACATCTTTACGGCCACGGGAAGGTGGAGAGCTTTTCGGCGTTCGTCGAGACCGGCCTGCTGGTGCTGACCGCGATTTATATCATTTGGGAAGCGTTTCAAAGGCTGCTGTTTCACGCCACCGAGATTCGCCCCAGCCTCACGGCCATTTTGATCCTCGTTCTGGCGATGGGGATCGATTTCGTGAGGGCGCGCGCGCTCAATCGCATCGCCCGAAAATATCCCAGCGAGGCCCTGGAGGCCGATGCGCTGCATTTTTCCACCGATGTGTGGAGCACGTTCGTGGTGATGGTCGGAATCTCGGCCGCGTGGGTGGGATTGAAACTAGGAATCGCGTGGCTGGGCAGACTCGACGCCGTGGCGGCGCTGGGCGTCGCGGGGGTGATCATCTGGATCGGCTCGCGGCTCGGAAAACGCACGCTGGACGCGTTGCTCGATGTGGCCCCGGGCGGCCTTCGCGAGGACATCACGAAAGCGGTCAATAAGACCGAGGGTGTTCTGGACACCGAACGCGTGCGCGTGCGCCGCGCGGGCCAGCGATATTTTGTCGACGTCACCATCAGCGTCCCGCGCACTGCCAGTCTGGAACAGGCGCACGCGGCAAGCAACGCCGTCGAGAGCACCATCGGCCGCATCGTTCCCGCCGATGTGATGGTGCATGTGGAACCTCGCGCGCGCAGCAACGAGCATCTTTTTGAAACGATTCGCGCGATCGCGCAGCGGCGTGGCATGGCCGTACATGAATTATCGGCGCACCAGCTCGATGGGCGACTTTTCGTGGAACTGCACCTGGAAGTGGACGAAAAGGCCAGCCTGCGAGAGGCGCATCACCACGCCACGGAACTGGAGAGCGACATCCTCAGCGCGGCCGATCCCCACGCGCTCGTCAACATCCACATCGAGCCTCTGGGCGCGCATATACCGGGGGCAGAAGAGATGAAGGGCCTTTCGCAATCCGTTCAGGACTTTCTCAACTCACTGCCTGCCGAATATAACGAGCTGACGAATTGCCACGAAGTGTATGTCCGTACGGTAGAACACAAGATTCTCGTCTCATGCCACTGCGCGATGGATGGAGCCTTGCCGATCACCCAGGTGCACGACATCACCGCCCAACTCGAAGACCGTGTGAAAGAGCGCTTTCCGCAAATTCATCGCCTGACCATTCACCCCGAGCCCATCGAGGAGAGCTAACGCCTGCCCTGGAAGACCTGCGCGCCCAGCGCCAAGACCGCCGGAAAGCATTCGAGCACATAACGCGGTTCAGGGGCTTCGTCGGCGAACGCGGCCAAATAGGCCGTGCGTACCAGGATAAAGGCCGTTAAGAGAGCCCAGCCGGGGCGTCGGCGCGAAATCCATGCTCCGGCCACAGCGAGCGCAACGTAGGCGCCATTGAGAACGACAACGCTCAAGGTCGTCAGGAAGTCCCGGCGGTCGTTGCGCCATTCATCTCGCGGGGGCCACAGATTGCCGGAAACCGGGAGAAGTTCCACTCGGGGGGCGAACCAAAGCGTCAGCGAACGCAGGAAGGGTACCTGGAGGTAAGTGCGCAGAGGATGCCGGACCGTCCTCTCTCGCGCGATTTCACCGAGTTCACGATCCTGATCGCGGTCCCACATGAGACTGTCGTTATATCTTTCAAAGATTGCGGCCACGCGAGCCTTCTGCTCGGGAGAATCAAAGGACGAAGCAGGAAGATCGTCGATGGAGATTTCTTCGACGTCGAGCTTCCAGATGACCAGATACACATCGCCGAATCGCCACAGCCATGTATTGATCCAGGCATCGAAACCCAAGGGGGCAAACTCACCAGGAAGCGTGCTGTAGTGGGGCGCGAGAAGCTGAACGTCGTGAAGCTCGTTCCAATTGCGCGCGGCCCACGGCAGAAGAGGCAAGAGCAGCCCCGCACTCATGAGCGCAACCGCGCGGGCCAGCTTTTTCCAGCAGGCAAGCTGCCACCACCTTGCGACCAGCACCAAACCTACCGCGAGCAGAAGAAGAGGCGTTTCCGGGCGCACCAGCGTTCCCAATCCGACGACGAGCCCGCCGAGAAGCCAGCCGCTAAGACCACTGTTTTCTTTGGTTTGGCTGTCCTCATTCGATGCTGAGGAGGCAAGACAGACTTCCAGCAACACCAACAGGGCCAGGGCGGTGAGGAAGGTAACCAAAGTCTCGGTCAAGGCGACCGCCGTGTAATTGGCCGTGAAAGGACACAGCGCCGCGAGCCACAATCCGGCCAGAGCCACTCGCCGCCGGGATGCGGGCCTGGTCAGCCGGGCGGCGATGAGCGCCACCAAGAAGCATGTCGCAAGATCCACGCCCGCCTGCGCCAACAACACGGCCCGCGTCGACTGGCCGAAAAATGCGAAAATCGCCGCCAGGAAAGCAGGGTAACCTGGCACGCGCATGTCCACCGGTGTGAGCTGGCCCGCTATCGGGAATCCGTAGACCCCGTTCTTAAGCCAATTCCATGCCAATTCGATGTAGAATGGCGCATCTCCAGAATCCTGAACCGGGAACTTCAGGATGAAAAACAGGCGCAACATTAATCCTGTCAACAGGGCCAGACCGGCGGACACGCGCAACTTGGAAGGGAAAGTCATCCTTGGCCCTCTAATGTGGCTTTCTAACGGGTGGGCTGCTGCCGCGTCTAATCGTCATGTGGATTTAGAGATGCCGAAAGTAGCGGTGCGGGTACGTTTTGCGAGAATGGAGAGGTTCTGCATCGGCTCAAGTTTTTAGGACGCCCCAGCTTGGAATGTACTGATGCCTGAGCGCAAGCCCATTTTTTACGACCAGGAACGCCAGCGCTGGCGCCGGACGCGGCTGGTCCTGGAAGCCACGGGAGCGCTTTTTACGCTGGTGCTCGTGGTGTTCTTGCTCAATGTGATGCGCAACCCCGAATTGCCCGAACTGTTGCGACCCGACACCCACGGGGGCCTGCATGCAATTCCCCTCGTGCAGAAGGCGAAGCCACCTCGCAGGGGCCGCAAACGCAAGATCGCGGCGCTTGGCAAGATTCCGCAGAATTATGAACCGCTCCGCGCCGCTTTCTACGTAAGCGACGATTATACGAGTCTTGCCTCCCTGCAACTGCACTACCGCGACATTGATTTACTGATCCCGGAGGCGCTGCATGCCGTTTCCGCCGACGGGCATGTGGACGCCGAGCCCGACCCGAAGCTCACCGCTTTTCTACAATCGCTCCAGACGCGCGGCATCGAGTTGCCCGAGATGTCGATGGTGAACAACTACGACGGAAAGAAGGGCTGGTGCCCGCCGGAGATGCTTCAGATGCTGGCCAATCCAGCGGCGCGCGAGCGGCTCGCCCAGCAGCTCGAACAGTACGCGGACGCAGAGCGCCAGCCCGGCGTGGTCGTCGACTTCGAATCGCTTCCCAAATCCAGTGAGCCGGACTTCGAGCATTTCATTCACGACCTTGGTTCGACGCTGCACGCACGGGGATTGAAGCTGATGGTGGCGCTTCCGGCCGCCGATTTCAGCTATGACTACAAATACTTCGCTTCCCAGGCCGATGCGATCATTTTGATGAACTACGATTTTCACTGGCCTACCTCGTCGCCGGGTCCCATCGCGCCCCAGGACTGGTTTGTTCGCAACATTGAGAACATGCTGAAGCTGGTTCCGGCCGACAAGATCGTGATGGGCATCGCGAACTACGGATATGACTGGCCCGCGAAGTCCAAGCGCGTTCCGCATCCGGTGGCCCAGGCGGTCACCTTTCAGCAAGGCGTGATTACGGCGGTGGAATCGCAGTCAGACGTGATATTCGATCCCGACACGTTCAACCCGCATTACTCCTACGAGGACGAGAAGAACCGGGTTCATACGGTGTGGATGCTCGATGGCGTGACCGCCTACAACCAGATACACGCGGCGGAGATGGTTGGCGTTCGCGGCACCGCTCTCTGGCGTCTGGGGATGGAAGATCCCTCCATGTGGTACATCTGGGATTCCACGAACCCCACCGACGACGAGCGCAACAGGCTACAGGATATTCCTCCGGGTTACGACCTCATTCTTGAAGGCGACGGCGACGTCTGGCGCGTTACGGCCACTCCCAAGAGCGGGCAGCGGACACTCGATTACGACGCGCAAAGCGACGTGTTCGACGATGAAAGCTTCCAGGGCTATCCCATGTCCTGGCGAATTCAGCAGATGGGAGCGGCCGACCACAAGGTGGCTCTGACCTTCGACGACGGCCCCGACCCGAAGTGGACACCCAAGATTCTGGACATCCTGAAACAGAAGGGCGTTCCTGCGGCCTTTTTCGTGATCGGCGATTCGGCCAACCAGCAGGCCGGTATCGTGAAACGCGAATTCGCGCAGGGCGACGAGATCGGCAACCACACGTTTACGCATCCGGAATTCGACGCTATTTCCAAGACCCAATTGCAGCTGGAGTTGAACCTCACGGAACTGCTTATCGAGAGCAACCTGGCAGTAAAGACGACGCTATTTCGTCCCCCGTACGGAATCGACCACCAGCCGGAAACCGCCAGTGAAGTGCAGATGCTGCCGATTCCGCAGTCGATGGGATACGTCATCGTCGGAGCGCGCATCGACCCGCACGATTGGGGCGAAGCCGGAGGCCGGGCACCGCCGCCCGCGCAGACGATCGTGCAGCGCGTACTTGAGGATGCCGAAGCCAACAAGGGCAACATAATCCTGATGCACGATGGCGGGGGAGACCGCAGCCACACTGTGGAGGCGCTGCCGCAGATCATCGACGGATTGCGCGCCAAGGGCTACGAATTTGTGGAAGTGTCCAATCTTCTCGGGCAACAGCGAGCCGAGGTGATGCCGCCGCTCAGCCATCGTGAATGGCTGCTTGTCCGCGCCGATGCCTTCATCTTCGATGTGTTCCGTTGGTCGCGCGCGACGATCGCGTTTATCTTCGTTGCGGGAATCCTGCTGGTCGGCGGCCGGGCGCTGATTATCGGACTTCTCGCGCTGATCGAGAAGCTTCGTCCAGCAACCGCGGATCATCCGGAGTACAGGCCGAAGGTTACGGTGCTGATTCCCGCCTACAACGAAGAATCGGCGATTGTGGACACGGTGTATTCCGCTCTGGCATCGGATTATCCGAAGCTCGAAATTCTCGTCGTCGACGACGGCTCGATCGACCGTACTGCCGAACTGGTGCGTTCCAATTTCGGGCGCGAGCCGCGCGTGCGGCTGCTGTTGCAATCGAATCATGGCAAGCCCGCGGCGCTCAACCACGGCTTGTCGGAGGCGACCGGCGAGATCGTCGTATCCATCGACGCCGATACGATTGTGGACCCCGACGCGATTCCGCGCCTCGCCCGCCATTTCTTCGATGAGAAGGTGGGCGCGGTGGCTGGCAACGTGAAGGTGATGAACCGCAATCGCTGGCTCACGCGCTGGCAGGCGCTGGAATACATCACCAGCCAGAACCTGGAAAAGCGCGCCTTCGACCTGCTCAATTGCATCCCCGTGGTGCCGGGGGCCGTGGGCGCGTGGCGCACGGACCTGCTGCGAAGACATGGCGGCTTTTCGGGAGACACCGTGGCTGAGGATACCGACCTGACTCTGACCATTCGCCGCAACGGCTGGAAAATTCTCTACGATGAGGAAGCCATCGGCCGGACCGAAGTTCCCGATACCATCGACGCTTTGATCCGGCAGCGTTTCCGCTGGACTTTCGGCACGCTGCAGGCCATCTGGAAGCACCGCGACACGGTGGGTAAGCCCCAATATGGGACGCTCGGCTGGATTGCCGTGCCGAATATCTTTCTTTTCCAGATTGTTCTACCGCTGGTTTCGCCCATCATCGACCTGCTGTTCGTGATGACCCTGGCGCTCTGGGGCCTCTCACAGTTCCGCATTACCAGGCTGCCGCCCCTGTGGACATCGCAAGACGTGGAGCGATCGCTGATCTTTTTCGCTCTCTTTATGCTGATCGACCTTTTTACGTGCGTCGTGGCTTTCGCGCTCGAAAAGAACGAAGACTGGACGCTGCTCGCGCCCCTGATCCTGCAGCGCTTCTACTACCGGCAGATGATGTATGTGGTGCTCTTCCGCGCACTCAAGGAAGCGGTGCAGGGGCGCCCGGTGGGGTGGCGCGGGGTGGAACCGCAGGTTCCCGCACCGGTGGGACAAGCCTAGCTGCTCTCCGCGCGCTTTCTAGGACCTACTGCGGCCTAGGATGGGGGCTGGCTCCCGGTCCTTTTTCGTCTTCGGGAGGCTCCGTCGCTTGCTGGGTGTGCTCTACGCGGTGGGCCGGATCGATAAGCCTTTGGACGGCCCGCATCACGCCGCCCAGCGGGGAGACTGGTTTCGCTTCGGTCTCGCATTCTCTTCCGGTCATCTTGCCGTATCGGTTGGCGCTCGAAAAATTCAGCATTCGGAATAGGAGCACGAGAAGGACGGCAATGGCCAAGGCATACTCCATGCTTCCTATTCCCCTGGTTTGCCGATACTTCACCCGGCTCTTTCCGGCCGCGCTCAAAACCGTGCACAATGGTTGAGCCGATGAAAAGGGTAGCGATGTTCATTCCGTGTTTTGTCGACCAGCTGAACCCCGAGGTCGGTCTCGACATGGCTCGCGTTTTGCAGCGCATCGGCTATTCGGTCGATTTCCCCGAGGCGCAGACCTGCTGCGGGCAACCTGCGTTCAATAGTGGCTATTGGCAGGAGGCACGTCGGCCGGCCGAACGGTTCGTCGAGATCTTCGGCGCATCAGACGCAGATGCGATCGTTTGCCCGTCTGGGTCCTGCACAACGATGGTGCGGACTTTTTATCGCGACTTGCTACAGGGTAGCCCGCTGACTGGCGATGCGGCAACACTTGCGGCTCGCATTTTTGAATTTTCGGAGTTTCTGCTGAAGGTCGCTCAAGTGGCCGATGTGGGCGCGAGTTTTCCGCATCGCGTGGCCTATCACGACGCTTGCCATGCCCTTCGCGAGTTGCGGCTCAAGCAGGAGCCCCGCGAGCTTCTCCGGCACGTCCGCGGCCTCGATCTGGTCGAAATGCCCTATTGTGAGGAATGCTGCGGCTTTGGAGGCACGTTCGCTACGAAATTTCCCATGATTTCGGCAGCCATGGGCGAAACAAAAGCCGCCCATGCGGAGGCTTCCGGCGCCGACTACGTTACGTCGACCGATCCAAGCTGCCTGATGCACATCGATGGCGTGCTGCGGCTGCGGAAGTCGCGGGTCCGCACCGTCCATCTGGCCAGCATCCTTGCGCAGACGGCTGTTCCCGCTGGAGCCCAACCTTCTTCGCGCACTGCCGTTGCGCGAGGGCCCTCTCAGGAAGGCGCTCTCGGGAAAGGAACTCCATGAGCACGCCCGCGCAGGAATTTCTACGCAATGCCGCCACGAAATCCGCGGACCTCGTGCATCGGCGCACGATCCGCACCGGCATAGATCATTACGAGGCTGCCGTGGGGCGAAGCGGCGCACGTTTCCATGATTGGGAAGCGGCGCGGCAGCGGCTTCACGAAATCAAATGGGAGGCGGTGAACCACCTCGACCGCTATCTGCTTGAGTTCGAGACGCGCATCAGAGAACGCGGCGGCCACGTCTACTGGGCGGAAACGGCCGAGGATGCGCGCCGCTATGTCACCGACCTTGCTGCGCGCAACAACGTGCGCACCGTTGTGAAATCGAAGTCCATGGTCACCGAGGAAATCGATCTCACGCACACGCTGGAAGAACAGGGCGTCACCGTTTTCGAAACCGATCTTGGCGAGATGATCGTCCAGCTGCGCAAAGAGCCGCCCTACCACCTGATGACACCGGCGATGCATCTGACGCGCGCCGAGATTGCGGACCTTTTCCGCGAAAAGCTGGGCGGCGTCGAAAGCGACGACCCGCAGCATCTGGTCGCTGTGGCGCGGCGCGCGCTGCGAAGGGCCTTTTTCTCGGCCGAGATGGGAATCTCCGGGGCGAATTTCCTGGTCGCCGAATCGGGCCTGATGGCTCTTACCACCAACGAGGGCAACGGACGCCTTGGTTCAAGCCTGCCGCGCATCCACGTGGCCGTGGCGGGAATCGAAAAAGTGATCCCGCGCATGGAGGACCTGGCCGTGATCTGGCCCACGATCGCCCGCTCCGCCGTCGGGCAGCCGATCGCCTGCTACAACACGCTGATTGGCGGCCCGCGTGGCCCCAACGAGACCGACGGTCCCGAGGAATTTCACGTGGTGCTGCTCGACAACGGCCGCAGTGAATTGCTAGCCGACCCGGAACAACGGGAAGTGTTGCACTGCATCCGCTGCGGGGCCTGCCTCAACGTGTGTCCCGTCTTCCGCAACATTGGCGGGCACTCCTACGGCACGGTTTACGGCGGGCCCATCGGCAGCGTGCTCATGCCGCATCTTGGCGGATTGAACAAATTCCAGCACCTCTCGTTTGCGTCGTCTCTGTGCGGCGCGTGCACGGACGCTTGCCCTGTGAAGATCAACCTGCATCATCATTTGCTTCAGAACCGACGGAATGCCGTACGCTCGGCGGACCGGCCTGCCAGCGAGCGTCTCGCTTTCAAGCTCTGGCGCTGGACGATGATGGGCTCCCAGCGCTTCGCGTTTGTCGGGAGCGTTGCGCGAATGCTGCTGCGAGCGGCATACGGCTGGGGGCTTGCGCGAACTCCGCTCGACCCCATGCGCCCGTGGACCAAAGTCCACGGGGCTCCGGAAATTCCCGCAAAATCGTTTCGCGCGCTGTGGAAGGAACAGCATGGAGCAAGCTGAGAATCCCGGACGCGAGCGTATCCTCGCGCGCATCCGCGGCGCGCTTCGTGAGACCGCGCCTAAACACGGCGCGCCCGCGTCAACGGGACCGATTTTTGCCCCGGTTCGAGACCCATTCGATCGCTTTCAGAAGGAATGCTCGCAGAACCTCACCGAATGCGTGATCACTTCAGACATGGGCGCCAGCGCCGCGGCGGTTGCCGAGGTGCTCGCGTCGATTTCGCCGGGACAAATATTTGTGCAGGACGCGCCTGAACTCCGGTGCATGGTCCCGCTCTGGCCGCACGGCCGAAACATCCGGTGGTCGAGCGAAGGAGGGCCGCTTGAAGCTTCGCAAGCGACCATCACGCTGGCCGAAGCGCTTGTAGCGCAAACGGGCTCGGTGTTTGTCTCCTCGTCGTGCGGGGGGCGAGCAGCGTCGGTGGCGGCGCCAGTTCACATCGTCGTGGCGACGCTCGATCAGCTGGTTCCCGATCTCGATGCGGCTTTTGCGCGCTTGCGCGAACGCCGGGCGCAAGAGACAAATTCCATGCTGTGCCTCATTACGGGATCCAGCCGCACCGCCGACATCGAAAAAATTCTCGTGATGGGGGCGCACGGCCCGCGGCGCCTCGTCGTGGTTCTGGCGCTGCGCACGATTCCAGCCCGCGGTTAGCGCGGCCGGAAACTAAGCGTGGAGATCGTACTGCTTGGGAGGCTCGGCACCCTTGCGAATCCGCCACAGGACAGTCGAGAACAGCAGCACAGCAATCAGCCAAAGCGCCAGCCGCTCGAGCACGGCCATCCGCAAGACACACGAAATGACTCCGATCACGAAGCTATAACCCACCGTCACGACAACGTGGTATTTCTCCTCCATCTGAGCATCCTCCGCACCAGATTGCGCGTGCTGTATCGATCTTACGGAATTATTGGCCGCCGCTCAATTCTTCCCGCACCAGGCCGCCGTAGGTCTCACGCCGCCGAACGACCCGGAATCGGCGCCCTTGCACCAGCACTTCGGCGGCCCGCCGCCTGGCATTGTAATTGGACGCTTGCGCGAATGCATATGCCCCCGCTCCCCACACCGCCAACAGGTCTGCCGTCTTTACCTCATCGAGGGCATAATCCTGCGCCAGAAAGTCACCCGATTCGCAGACTGGTCCCACCACATCGACGTTGCTGACGGTCCTTTTCGCGGAGCGCGCCGCAGGCGTGATCGGATGCTTCGCGTCGTACAGGACGGGACGGATTAAATCGTTCATCGCCGCATCGACGATCACAAACGTCCTGCCGCGATTTTCCTTCACGTAGATCACCCGCGTGAGCAATACGCCCGAGGGGCCGACGAGCCAACGCCCCGGTTCCACCAGGAGGCGGCACGCGAGCGGGCGCACGGCTGCCGCAAGCGTTCGTGCATATCCCGCCAGATCGATTGGCTGTTCGTCGGTATATCGAATTCCAAGCCCGCCGCCGATATCGATGGAATCCAGACGTATTCCCTTGCGGCCCAACTCGCGCACATGCGCCGCCATCCCCACGAGCGCCTGGCGGTAGGGCTTCGCTTCCGAAATTTGCGATCCTAGGTGTGCACTGATGCCGCGCCACAGAATCCATGGAGAATTCTTGTGCGCGAGATACATCCGGCGCGCGGTTTCCCAATCCACGCCGAACTTATGATGGTGATGCCCCGTCGAGATATGCTTGTGCCCGCCAGCCAGAACGTCTGGATTGATTCGGACTGCCAGGCCGGGCTTTGCGCCGCCGGTCTTCACGTAGCGCGCCGCCTCACTCAACACGACTTCGAGTTCGGCCTCCGATTCCACGTTGAAGAGTAGAATTCCAACGCGTTTCGCGGCTTTGTGCGGATAGCCGAGCGCTTCGCGAATTTCCTCGCGCGTCTTGCCCACGCCGGAAAAAACGATCCGGTTTCCCGCAACGCCGATCCTGCGCAGGCGGTCGAGTTCGCCGCCGGACACGATATCGAAGCTGCTGCCCATGCGGGCCAGAACGCCGAGTACGGCCAGATTGCTGTTGGCTTTCACCGCATAGCAAATCGCATGCGGCAGCCGCCCGAAAGCGCGATCCAGACGCCGATACCGCCTTTCAATGCTTGTGCGGCTATATACGTAGGCGGGCGTGCCCACCGCGCCGGCGATCTCTGCCACGGGCGTATCTTCGCAGTACAAGGTCTTTTCGCCGGGCGCGCCAGCAACGGCGGAGCGATATGCGTAGCACTCCGTGTATTCGGTCGGATCGGCGCCGGCGCCGCCCTTCTGCAGCCGCTCTGTCTTGGTCTCGGGTAACATTTGATTCCGCCCGAAAATAGGGGTTCACCATCATACAATTTCCGGGCGAAAATCGGTCCGCTTCCCGACGACTGCAATGGGAGGCATCGGCGAAGGGGGGGCCGCAGAAGCCAGTTTACGGTGGTGTCGCCGCCGGCAGGTCTATTGGGCGACATGCATTGATCGAAGAAGCGGAGAAATCACTCGACCGGGCCGCAGCATCCCGACCACTCCGAGGGCCAGGGACGAAAGCATCCCGGCACTTTGTCTGAGTTGGGGCGGTCCATGCGGTCCTGCGTGCGTGCTTACCTCGCTGCTATCGTCCGGGGGGGGGATGGAATGAATCGCTTACTTTGGTTCCAGCCAGCACAAGCTTATAATCAAGGTCGCGTGACCGCGGAGGAGGGCTTTTCATGAGCGAGCTAGCCAGCAAGATCTGCGTACCCTGCCGGGGAGGCATTCCGCCGGTAGCCGGAAGAGAATTGGAAGACCTGGCAAAGCAGGTGCCGCAATGGAAGGTGATTGACGGCCATCACATTACTCGATCCTTCGCTTTTCCGGATTTCCGCCAGGCCCTCGCGTTTGTCAATAAAGTCGGGGAAATCGCCGAATCGCAAGGCCACCATCCCGATATCCTGCTGGCCTGGGGCAAGGCCGAAGTCACCACCTGGACGCACAAGATCAATGGGCTAACGGAAAGCGATTTCATTCTGGCGGCGAAAATCGACCAGTTATAGGGCGTCCCGCATAGCCACCGATCCGGTCATGGCCTGAATCAAGGCCCCCCGGTCCGATTTCTCCCACCTCCCAGACAAGACCCTATATTCTCTTCTAGCGGGGTTTTCTTAGGCTGCCATTCATGCTCGAGCGTCTGTTTGCCCGTTACATCGCGGACGAAGCCCGGCCGATGATTCATTTGGCAGCTCCGATTGTGCTGGCGGAGCTCGGGTGGATGTCGATGGGCATCGTGGACACGATGATGGTGGGGCGGCAGCAGAACAGCGCGGTCGCGATCGGGGCGGTCAGCCTGGGAAGCATCCTCTACTACGTTGTGGCAATCTTCGGAACGGGTTTGATGCTTGGGCTCGATATACTCGTATCGCACTCCTACGGAGCAGGCAACCTGGAAGATGCGCATCGCTCGCTCGTCAACGGCGTTTATCTGAGTCTGGGAATAGCTCCTATTCTGATGGGTCTCGTGTGGCTTTGGGAACCGATCCTGCGGCTGCTGAGCATCGAGCCATCCGTAATGAGCCAGGCGATCCCCTACCTCCGAGCGCTCAACTGGGGCACGCTCCCCCTGCTTCTTTACTGTGTATTCCGGCGCTACCTGCAGGGCATTAGCCTGGTGAAGCCCGTGGTGTTTTCTCTGTTGTCGGCAAACCTCGTCAATCTGGGCGGGAACTGGGCACTGATCTATGGTCATCTGGGACTACGTGCAATGGGAACGGTGGGCTCGGGGTGGGCGACATGTGCGGGCCGCGTTTATATGGCGGGAGTGCTGCTTGCCTACTGCGTTTATTATGACCTCCGCTACAAAACGGGGTTGCGGGAAGCGTCGCGGTGGCCCCATTTTCCGCGAGTGTGGAAGCTCGTCAGCCTGGGATTGCCAGCGGCAGCGCAACTGGGCCTGGAAGTGGGAGTGTTCGCCGCCGCGACGGCATTGATCGGGAAGCTGGGAGCGATTCCACTGGCGAGCCACCAGATCGCCATGAATACGGCCAGCTTTACCTACATGGTGCCGCTGGGGATCGGATCGGCGGCTGCGGTACGCGTCGGGCAGGCGCTCGGTCGCCAGGACCATCCTGCCGCCAGCCGCGCCGGTTGGACGGCACTTGCGCTGGGCTCGGGGTTCATGATGTGCACGGGTCTTGCCTTCTGGCTTGTCCCGGGCTACATCGTGCGCATTTACTCCCCCAATCCGGCTCTGACGCGGGCGGCGAGCGGCCTGCTGTTGGTAGCCGCTTTTTTCCAGCTGTTCGACGGACTGCAGGCTGTCGCCACAGGGTCATTGCGTGGCGCAGGCGACACCCGTACGCCCATGATTTGCTCGGCGCTGTCCTACTGGCTGGTGGGCTTGCCGCTCGGTAACTTCCTCTGTTTTCGGCGCGGCTGGGGAGCCGAGGGGATTTGGACAGGCTTGTGCGTGGCGTTGATCCTAATCGGGTGCGCGCTGCTGATTCTGTGGCGCCGGAAGGAGCGGTCTTTCTCGGATATGGAAGTTTCGGTTCGACCGTCTGCGTGAAAGATCAGAATCTTTCCAAGGAGCAAAGACCAACTCCCGGCTGAAGCATGGGCTCCCAGCACGGGCTGGTTGGCGCAAATGGTACGCCCGATCAGCCTACCCCGGGGCCTGTCGCAACCTACCGGTTGCCTTTTTGGCGGCTTGTGGCAAGTGCATTTGCCATTCACGGGCCGGGTGATTAGTATGAGTAATAGCAGACGGCCCAACGGGGAGAATCGTCATGAAATGCGCGAATTGGGGAATCGTGCTCTTGTTGCTTTCACCGGCCTGCGTGGCTGTTGCGCAGCAACAGGTCGCGCAGCAGGAAGATCCCGTCGCCGCCGCGGCGCGTCGCGCGCGCGAGCAAAAACAGCAACAAGCGAAAGCACCCAGAGTTTGGGACAACGATACGATTCCGAAGAGTCCCAGCTCGCTCAGTGTGATAGGTCAAACCGCCGCCGAAAATGGGGCGGCCACCGCCGCTTCCTCAGCGGAAGACAAGCCCGCAGATTCTGGCACCGGTAAGAAAGAGAAGGCAACGGAGCAGAAATCGGTTATCGAAGCCGACCTGGCCGCGGCGAAGGAACAGCTTCAGACTCTGCAGAATGATTTGGATATCCTTCAGCGCAAATTCACCCTCGATCAACAAACGTATTACTCGAAGCCCGACTATGCCTCAGATAAAGCCGGCGCCGCCAGCTTGCAGGACGAGCAGGATCAAATCGACGCGAAGCGGCAGGAGATGATCGCGGCGCAGCAGAAGATTGCCGAGTTGCAGGAGAATTTGAACGCGGCGAGCCCCGGGGCAAGCAGCGAAACCAAGAACGATTCCCAGTAGCTTCCTCGCGCGTGCGGTCTCCCGGAAGCCGGGCATCCCGGTGAAACCCTACCCCTACTAATTGTATATAATTTTCTTGACACACTAGGGCCTCCAGCGCACAATCCTCTCGGCCTTTGGGACTTTTTGAACTCTCTGGTTCCGCGGCGAGGCGGCGTTTTTCGCCGCTGGCCTATTTTTCTCAAGAGAAAAGAGGCGCGATGCAAAATCTGCCCGGTGCGACTGTGCAGTGTTTGAATCCCGCATGCCCCTCTCGCGGCCACTGGCTTCGCGTCCAGGACCGCCCCCAGGACTGCTGCACCAGCTGCGGGGCACCGCTACAGAACGTCCCTCCTCCCATCGGTCCGCGATTCCGCCCGCGTCCCCGGCCCCTTGCCAGCTATCGCCCCATGGGCAGGCATCGCTAGGTATCTGCTGTTGGCGAGCGGGATCAGTCCCGCCGCCAACCCGAAAACGCTATAACCTCCACAGAGGGGGTAGAACCTTGCGCGCCACAGCAGGAAGCGGCCGGGGGGAAGCCGGCCGCTTGGGGGCGTTGGGGGGTGATGGATTGGCAGAGACTCGAAGCTGTCTCCAGGCACCCCGGCAGAGCACCAGGCGCCTTCCTTCCCGGGTTGCTGCCGGGGTGCCCGAGCCAGCTTCAAATCCACAGCAATTGTGCCGGCGGGACCTGCGGCGGTCGATAGACCGTTTGATTCATTGGTTCCAGTGTGAAAGTCCCAGCGGGCGCTACGCCGATCTTGCACTGCAACCGCAACAAGCCGCACCAAAACGCTGCGTAGCTTCCCTGCATGTTTGTCGTCTAGAATTCACGAGCCGAATTTTCGGAATGCCGTAGAACCCCAGATGTACTACGATCATTGCCCGCGATGAGCCAAGCATCCTCTTCTAAATCCAACAGCCGCGCAAGCGAAATGCTCTGGGAGTTCTGGTATCCCGCGCTGCGAAGCAACCAACTGCGCGGTCGGCGGCTCAAGCGCGCCATGCTGCTGGATGTGCCCTTGGTGCTGGGCCGCGACTCCGCCGGAAAGCCGTTCGCCCTTCGCGACATTTGCCCGCACCGGGCGTTTCCTCTTTCGTTTGGCGCATTCGACGGCGCCTCGGTCGAATGCGCCTATCACGGCTGGAAATTCGATGCGCACACGGGCCAGTGCAGAGTGATCCCATCGCTCACCGCCGACTCCAAGCTGAAGTGTGAGCGCATTTACGCCGGCAGCTTCCCCTGCCAGGAACGCGACGGCTACGTCTGGGTCTTCCTGGGCAATCCCGAGGGCCGCGCCAGCGAAACGGCTGTGCCGCCCGCGCCGGTGCTCCCTACTTTCAGCGCGAAGTATCAGATCGCGCATTTATGGGCCGATCTTGCTTGCAGCGTGGACCAGGCGATCATTGGCCTGATGGACCCGGCACACGGACCCTTCGTGCACCAGGCCTGGTGGTGGCGCACCCGGCACAGCATCCGAGACAAAGCCAAGCAGTTTGAACCGATCCCAAACGGTTTTCGCATGAGCGCGCACTCGCCTTCCGCCAATAGCGCGCCCTATAGAATCCTGAAGCTCATCACCGGCGAGCCCGCCACCACGATGATCGATTTCGTCCTGCCGAATCAGCGCTTCGAACAGATCCGCGCCGGGCGCTACTGGCTCTCAAGCCGTACCACCGTGACACCTTTAGGCGCCGAGCTTTGCCGGCTGGATTTCTGCGCTGCGTGGAACATTCTTCCGTGGTTTCCCATCGTCTCGTTCATCCTTCACGTACTGGGACCACGCTTCATCCGCCAGGACACGGAGGTAATCAAGAAACAGTCACTAGGTGTGCGATACGAGGATCGAATGATGCTGGTCGACGACGCGGACCGCCAGGCGCGTTGGTATTTCGAGCTGAAGACGGCGCATCTGGAAGCAAAGCGCACGGGCGAACCGATGCGCCATCCTGTGCCGGGGCCCGTGACACTGCGGTGGCGTTCGTAGGACTCGCGCAGATTGTGCTTGTGGGCTACCTGGACGCACCAGAGGGGGGAGGGTTTTGTTTCTGCCGCCCCTATGGGTGCTTGGACAACAACTGCTCCATCACTTCTCCCCCAGTTTCCGCTGTGGGCGACCTTGTTCGGTCCTGACGGGATGGGGAGGCGAATTCACGAGTTAGACTAGACGTAGGCGATCCAGCGGCCCGCCGCCACGATCGCAAACCACAGCAAAATGGAAAACGTGCCGGCAAAGCGCGCAGCAAGTGGCGCGACCGGGTCGTTCTCCCACTTGCCTACGCTTTTATACGCCAGGGTGTGAAACACAAAGGCGTTCACGCCGGCCAGCACGATCAGCAACATCTTGATCTGAAAGGCCCGGTTGTCGAACATCTTGGTGGCTTCCGATGAAAACAGGAGAACTCCGGTGACCACCTGGATCACGAAACCCGCCCACGTCCACGGCAGGAACCGCACTGCCAGCGTGGAAACGGTATCCTGCTTGAAGGTGAGACCCATCAAGCGCAGATCGAGAATAGAAGTCGAGCCCACCAGACATATAATGCCGAAAATATGGATCGTCTCGATCACCGGAAAGAGCCACAGCGACTCGCGGATCGACGAACCCACCCCGGTGTTTTCAAGCCAATGGCAAACCGCGTACAGCGTTTGCATTTCTTAGTCCTCGCCACGATTAAAATTAAATGGTGCCGACAGCACGGCCCACAACCCCGTCCGGATCGTTGCAGAAGCTTTCAGACGGAGAACTTCCGCCGCTGGGCCAAGCGACCGGCAACTGAGTGAGAGATCGGGCCTTAAAACACGATACCTGGCAGGTATGTCCGGGACTGCTGGGCTCAATGAAACCCCACATCTCTGCTCCACTTGCGCGCAAAAACGATATGTTGTTCATTTCCCGCTGTCAAGCGCCGAATTGGCTCGGGCCTCCTTGACTCAAGAATGGCGCGGAGATCCTCCGGCAATTCAGCCGAGTTTCTGCGCATCGAGTGCTAAACTGAGACGAATCATCATGGAAGAAAACAACCTATTCGCGCTGATCGGAGAAGAAGGATTTGCCCGGCTGGTGGCCGCCTTCTACCGGCAGGTACCGGAAGACGATATTCTCGGTGCCATGTATCACAAGGAGGATCTCGAGGCCGCCGAGCAACGGCTTCGCGACTTCCTCATCTATCGGTTCGGAGGTGCGGATCGGTACATCGCAGAGCGAGGGCATCCCCGCCTGCGTGCACGCCACCTTCCCTTTCGGATCGATCAGGTCGCTCGCGACCGGTGGATGCAACGAATGGACAACGCGTTCACCGAAGCCGCGCTCCCGCGTGAAGCCGAACAGATGCTGCGCGATTTCTTCGGGCACATGTCGACTTTCATGATCAATCAGGGGTAACCGGGAAGGTGTGTGAAGCAGCAAGATCCCCGAGCGGCGGAAGCCGCGCGCTGACCGCGATCCCGACACTAGGAACCGTTCACGCCGGCGTGCAGATTGGCGTAGACGGTCATTGCGAAGCTCAGCGCAACCAGCAGCGCGGCGGTCCAGCCCAGCACGTAGGCGCGCTTGCGCTCTTCGGGAGACAACGGCGGGCGGTCCATCATGACCCTTCCCAGCAGGAACCCTGTGATCAGACCTCCCAGATGCGCAAAGTTGTCGATGCCCGGGAACAGCAAACCCCACACCAAGATATAAATCAGCCAGCGGATAATCTGCTGGCGGAGCATCTTCATTCCGGCGCTACGGCGGCCAGTGGTGATCGCCAGCAAGATGCCAATCAGACCAAGTAAGGCTCCCGATCCCCCGACGCTGAAATGGCCGAAGTAACTGCTCAGCCAGTACCCACCGATGCCCGAAATGACATAAATAAAAAAGTAGCGCGCCGAACCGTAGAGCTCCTCGATCTGCGGGCCGATGTCCATCAAAACCCACATATTGAAACCGATATGCAGCAGGCTGCCGTGAAGAAACACGGCCATCACAAATCGCCAGGGCTCTTGCAGGTTGTAGGCCAGCGGCAACGACGCACCGAACCGTTGGAGAACTTGGCCGTCGATCCCGCCAAGGCTATTCAGGATGCCAAAAGCTCCGCCGCCCGGCTGCGAAAGGCCGCTCAAGCGCATGGTCCACAAGAAACTTGCGATGTAGAGGACGCAACTGAATCCGAGAATGCCGTAGGTTGCCGGCGAAGTAGTGGGCAAAACGCTGCCGATGGAGCGGCTCGCGGCCGCGACCGAAAAAGTCATGCTCGCGCCGCACTGGTGGCACCGCGTGGCGCCGGCGCCGACCAGCGTGCCGCACGACGGACAGAGCTTGGGGCGAGGCTGTTCGGGCGGGCGGCTGGCGAAAAGACCCTTCATTTTCTGCCGGAATCGTTCCAGTTGCATGCGCTGACGGGGCGAAAGTGGCAATGAGCGTCCTTGCGAGAATGAAGATGCGTTCTATAATGATTCGTCTCTATCATACAGAAAAATGCGGGCAAACAAATGAATAGGGATGGCGTGTGAGCCGCTTCAAATCCGCAAAAAGTCTAGCCGGAGACTCACGCGGCTGGCACTGTCGGCGGCAAGCAAGATTCTGGCTGCCGTCGCTCGTCCCGGCGCTCTGCATGGTGTTCGCCGGCGGCTGTGCGCACCGCACCTATCAGACACAAGCTCCCGCGCCAGCACCGACCGCCCAGCCCTATCCCGGCCAGCCAACGCCATCGGGACCGCCACCGGCGGTGGAACGGCAACCCGCCACGCCCGGTCTCTACATAGAACAGGGGGTCGCTTCGTGGTATGGCGTTCCGTTCAATGGCCATCGTACTTCGAACGGCGAGATTTACGACATGCACGACATGACCGCCGCGCACCGCACGCTTCCGTTTGGCGCCATGGTGCGCGTAACAAATCTGGCCAACGGCAAGCAGACCGAAGTGCGCGTCAATGACCGCGGCCCGTTCGTGGCCAATCGTGTCATCGATCTTTCGCTCGCGGCGGCGCAGGCCATTGAGATGGTGGGACCCGGCACGGCACCTGTACGCCTTGAGATGGTCTCCGGCCCGAATCCGCAGGAAGGCTTTTTTGGCGTGCAAGTGGGTGCATTTCTAGTGCAGGAAAATGCGGACCGCCTCCGGGCGCGATTGGCGGAGCGGTACTCGTCGGTCACAACGGTTCCCTATAACTCGCCGAACGGTCTGTTTTACCGCGTGCGCGTAGGCCGTGTGCCGAGCGAAGCCGCCGCGCAGGCGCTGGCTGAAAAGCTCCGTTCCACCGATCAGTTTACTACCTTCGTCGTGCGGATCGACGAGTAGCGCAGCGCAGCCCATGGGCGTCGGCTATACTGTTTGGACCTCGATTGAAATTTATGCGTGCATACCGATTCAATTGCTTGCCGCAGCGAGCTCGGAAACCCCGCCCCGTGCGATTGGCGAGCGGATTGATTCTGGCGATTGCCCTGTTACCTCAGGCGGCTCCAACGGTGCGTGCCCAGTCCGCCCCGCCGAGCAAGTGGACGGTCACGATTGTGCTTCCTTCCAGAGTTGTGGCCGGGCGGCCGGCCACGCTGGCAGTGCTCGGCGTCGACGGCCGTTTGGCTTCCGATGTAACCGTCGAGCTCGGAAGCGATCAGCGCGTCACGACCGACGCGACCGGGCGCGCGTCGTTTACCACGCCCTCCGGGAGCGGCGTGCTGATTGCAAAAGGTTCCGGTTCGTCGGCTGCGGCGCTCGTGGATTTGAATCCGCCGGAGAACCCCAAGGACGCGGTTTGGGTGCCTCCTGTTGCGCCACTGCATGAACCATTTTCCATCTGTGGCAGCCGATTTCGCGGCGATGCGGACGCCAACCACGTGAGGCTCAACGGTGAGCCGGCGCTCGTCATGGCCTCCTCATCCGAATGCCTCTCCGTGATTCCCCACTCCGCGGTTCCAGGACCGGCGCAGATTTCCGTGCAGACTCCCAGCGGGCAGTGGACGGCGCAAACCGCGCTGGTGTCACTGGAGCCCGATCTCCCAAACCCTGCTCTGCTGCCCGGCGAAAAAGGCCGGTTCATCGTAAACGTGAACGGCTGGGATCGGCCCCTGCGCGTTGTCGTACAGAATCAGACGCCCGGCGTGGTGCGCTTCTTGAAGGGGGACGTGCAGGAATTGTGGTCAAGCGGCGGCGCGCACAATTGCGCCGCCCTGGAAGCCGCGGCGATCCGCTCGGGCGATTTTTCCCTGGGCGCGCGGCTGGCGCCCTTGCCAGACGAGAATGCCGCGCGGCGATATCTAGAAGCCGCTGTTTCTCTAGCCCCCACAGGTGAACAGCGCGACATCGACCGTCTCGCCAGGCAACTGGAGCGCAGCCCTGGTAATCGGGACGGCCCGCGGCGCGAGCTGGACAAGATTCTCGCCCATACCATCGAGGGCGATTTGCGTACTCTTCTCGCCGCGGCGCGGACCGCTCTTTAGCCCGCTGGGTGTGTTTGTGAGCACTGGTTTCCCACAGCTTCCGCGGGGGGATGCGTTGTGGCTTCCCTGACGGGGCTCGCGAGGAGTTGCTGGCCCAAGCGGGCGCTCCGACTCTGCCGGACGCGCTTGAAACAACCATCAATTGGCGCTGGGTTCGAGGGCTTTCGGTTCGCCTGCGGGGAGCGCGCCCTGCGACATCTGTTCCAGGGAATTACGCGCGCGGGTGAGGCGGCTATCGGCTTCTTCGTAGCATTGCTGAGAGTGGCGAAGATGCGTTCCCAGCTTTTCGTAGACGTCGGCGAACGACTCGAATTGTTTCTTGAGCCCCGCCATACCCGCGAGGAGATGCCGCGCGTTTTCTTCGATTTTCTGGCCCTGGAGGCTGCTGGCCACGGCGCTCAAGCACGCATAGAACGTATTGGGCGAAACGGGGAAGACGCGCTTCTCGCGGCAATATTCGTCGAGGCGGCCGTATTTGGAGTCCTGCGTCATCAGAAGCTCGTAGTAAACACCTTCGGAAGGCACAAACATGAGCGCGTAATCGTAGGTGTGCTCGCCGGGCAGGATATATTTTTCCGCGATGGAGTCGGCATGCCTGCGGACGGCGAGCGAAAAATCACGCCGCGCTTCATCGCCAAATTCCACAAGCCTTCGATAGGCTTCGAGCGGAAACTTGGAATCGATCGAGAGGAGGCGTTCCCCGCTTCGCACGATGGCATCCACGACGGCCCCGGTGGAAACAAATCGATATTGCATGGAGTAGGCACCTTGCGGAAGGGCATCTACGAGCAATCTTTCAAGGGTTACCTCGCCGAGGGTTCCTCTTGTTTTCGCGCCGCCTAGGACAGACTGAAGCGTCTGCGTCGCTCTGGAAAGGTCCTGACTGGTCTGATGTACTTCGCCGATTTTTTGACTCATCTGCAAAAGCACATCGGTCGAGGACTGCAGGCGCTGCGCAACGTCGCGCTGCGCGTCGGTGGCGAGCTGGCCGGTCGATGCGACGCCGCTTTGCAATTCCTGGCGGACTTGCCCCAACTGCTGCGTCATCGCCTGCACCAGATTATTGATTTGCGCCGTCACGTTCTGGCCTTGCGCGGCGAGCGAGCTCTGCATCTCTTGGCGGACGGCGGACAGCTGCACTTCGGAGCGGCGGCTGGCGGACCACGCAATCGCGCCCACAATCCCAGCTGCCAGAAATCCGATCGCAAGCCATACAGCAGGGTTCATCGACACGCGGCCTCTCTGGCTGCAAATCGTCTGCGGGATTGGTGAAAGACTCTCGCGCGAAGGCGACCGCCCAGGAAAGGATTCGCGGCCCGCAAGCTAATCCCGCGTGGACCCGGCGAGCCCAACGAGCGGGCCGGACGCGGGCGAAGATCCCGGATCGATCGATTGCGGCGCGCGCCAGGAATCGACCACCGAGATCTGGTGGACGCAGGAAACCGTGCAACGCCGGGCGCAGCCCTTTTTGGTGCGGAACTCGCGGTCGCGCTGTTCGGCGGTATATTCCGCCAGCGGAACGCCCGGATAGCCGCGCTGCTGGGAGCAGTAGTGGACCAAGCCGTCTTCGCAGATGTAGAGATAGCGCGAGCCTGCGCGGCACCGCCAGTTGTTCTCGCGGCCCGCCGCGATATTGTGCTGGAACTTGTTTACGCGCGTGAACGAGCGTTTGCCGAGCGACATGATCTCTTCAAAAATCTCCGTTTCGCGCGAGCCAAGAGGCTGC
>Ga0187863_10000876_pt1 | contig 25011 bp, 19 predicted proteins | sample June2016WEW_11_1_FD_132975 | JGI IMG/M metagenome (GOLD analysis project Ga0187863, IMG submission 132975) | Peatland microbial communities from SPRUCE experiment site at the Marcell Experimental Forest, Minnesota, USA - June2016WEW_11_10 | ecosystem: Environmental > Terrestrial > Soil >...
AAGCCAGCAAACTGCGTGCGGATCACGTAACGGCCATTCTGCGGAATCTTCAGGGACCACGCGCCGGAAATGTCGGTCGTGGTGGAGAAGCGCTTGCCGGTGAGCGTATTCTGGGCGGTCACGGTCACGCCGGGAAGGGCGGTGCCGCCGCTCTTCACCAAGCCGTGCAGCACGCCGCCGGTCGAGGCGGGAAGTTGCTCGACCTGACCGGCCGGGGCCTGCGCGGCAGCGGCGGGCGGGCTAAAGGTTGCCGCAGGCGCGCCGGCGGGCGCCGGAGCTTGCGCCCAGCCCGCAAGGCAGCCAGCCGCAACGATTCCCGTCCAAACCGCCCACACGCCCGCTCGCCGCATTGACGCTCCCAGCCACTTCCCGCTCGCACTCTTTCAGACGATTCCCGAGCCGCGATAGTTTACCGTTGCCGGCTCCGGTGCCCCGCAAGCCAAACAATGACAATCCCATGGAATGCCGCGCCCGCCGCGCCGCAAATTTGCGCGTGCGGAGTTCTTCCCGCATCGAATAACTTGAGAAAGCATCTCATAATCGAGGTCTTCCCATGAAGGTTCTTCGCACCTTCCTTTGCGCAATTCCCGTGCTGCTCGCCTCTCTTGCCGCCGATGCCCGCGCCCAGCAAGCCGTCACCTTCCCCAGCGGCGACTCGACTGCCCAGGCGCTGCTCTATCTGCCCCCCGGCGCCGGACCGCATCCGGCCCTGATCGTGATCCACGAGTGGTGGGGCCTGAACGACTGGATCAAGCAGGAGGCCGCGGGCTACGCCGCCAAGGGCTACGTGACCCTGGCCGTCGATCTCTATCGCGGCAAGGCAGCAGCCGACCCCGAAATGGCCCACGAACTCTCCCGCGGCCTGCCCCAGGACCAGGGCGTGCGCGATCTGACCGCGGCCGTAGCCTGGCTGCAGAGCCGCAAGGATGTGAAGAGCGACCGCATCGGCGCGGTGGGCTGGTGCATGGGCGGCGGCTATGCGCTGCAACTGGCCATCGCCTCGCCTTCGCTGAGGGCCGTGGCCATCAACTACGGTTCTCTGGCCACCGACAAGGCTGCACTGGGCCAGATCCACGCCGCCGTGCTGGGCAACTTCGGCGGTCAGGATCGCGGCATTCCGCCCGATGCTGTCCACGCCTTCGAGGCCGCCATGCAGTCGCTGGGCAAGCCCGTCGACGCCAAAATCTATCCCCTGGCCGGCCACGCCTTCGAGAACCCCAACAACGCCTCCGGCTTCCGCCCCGCCGACGCCGCCGACGCGCTGGCCCGCATCGACAGCTTCCTGGGGTCGACTCTCGGCCATTGAAGCTCCATTTCCCCCGGTTTCGCCGTCCCCGCGAGGCCGGAACAGACCGGCCGGCCGGCTCCATATCCAAGGTAACCGGTCCTGCGTGATAAATGCGCTTGCATTACCGCCCCGCCGCGTGTTAACCATTGAGTCAATAATGCTTTGATCGCTATCGCGCTTGTAAACCCCCTGCAAGCATTGAAAGGGACGCTTCCGCCATGAAGATCGGCACCGTCATTCGCACTCACCGGCTGCAGAAGGGGCTTTCTCAAGGGGATATCGAAAAGAAGACCGGCCTGCTGCGCTGCTACCTCTCGCGCGTTGAAAACGGCCATACCGTGCCCTCGCTCGACACGCTGTCGAAGATAGCCCTGGCGCTCGACATGCCCATCGCACAGTTCTTCGCCGCCGACTCGCTGCACCGCCAGACCAACTTGCAAAAGCTCTCCGACGAGGAACTGCGCTTCCTCACCCAGATCCGCCGCTACTCCACCAACCTGAACGAAAGCGATCGCAAGCTGCTGCTGGCCATGGTTAAGAAGTTCGCCGCCACCGCGACCCGCTGAAAACCGAGCGGCTCTTACGCCATCGCCTCCCGGCTCATGGTCTCAAAGTGCAACTGGTTCGACTTGCGATCCACGCCGATGCGGACGTGCGCGCCGTGCAGCACTTCGCCGTTGAGTATCTTGATGGCCAGCGGATCCTGAATCATGCGCTGCAAAGCCCTCTTCAGCGGACGCGCCCCGTAGGCCGCATCCGAGCCCGCGGCCAGAATCAGTTGCCGCGCAGGTTCTGTCAGTTCAAGCGAAATCTGGCGGTCGTCGAGCAGCTTGCGCACCTCGTTCAGCCGCAGTTCCAGAATCTGGCCCATCTGCGCCGGGCCCAGCGGGCGGAAGATCACCGTGTCGTCCACGCGGTTCAGGAACTCCGGCCGGAAGTGCTCGCGCAGCACCCGCATCACCGACTCGCGCGCCATATCGAAGTCGTGCTCGGTCTTCAGCGCGTCGCCGGCCAGCATCGCCGCGCCCAGGTTCGAGGTCATGATGAGCACCGTGTTCTTGAAGTCCACCGTGCGGCCCTTGGCGTCGGTCAGCCGTCCATCGTCCATCACCTGAAGCAGAATGTTGAATACGTCCGGATGCGCCTTCTCGATCTCGTCAAAGAGAATCACCGCATAGGGCCTGCGATGCACGGCCTCGGTCAACTGCCCGCCCTCGTCGTAGCCCACATAGCCCGGAGGCGCGCCGATCAGCCGCGCCACGGCGTGCTTCTCCATGTACTCGCTCATGTCGATGCGCACCATGGCCTGCTCGTCGTCGAAGAGAAACTCGGCCAGCGCGCGCGCGGTCTCCGTCTTGCCCACGCCCGTGGGCCCCAGAAAGATAAACGAGCCGATGGGCCGGCGGGGATCGCTCAACCCCGCGCGGGAGCGGCGAATGGCGTTGGCCACGATGGTCAGCGCCGCATCCTGGCCGATCACCCGCTCGCGCAGCCGCTGCTCCATCTCCACCAGCTTCTTCACTTCGCCTTCCAGCATCCGCGAGACCGGAATCCCCGTCCACTTGCTCACGATGTTGGCGATGTCTTCCTCATCGACCTCTTCTTTCAGCATCCGCGACCCGCCCGCGCTGCCGTCCTGCGCGGCGCTCAACTGCTTCAACTCCGCCTCCAGCCTGGGCAGTTCGCCGTACTGTATCTGCGCGGCGCGGTCGAGCTGTCCCTTGCGCGTCTGCTCCTCGGCCTCGAAGCGCAGCGCCTCGATCCGCTTCTTGATCTCACTCACGCGGCTGATCGCCTCGCGCTCCTTGGTCCAGCGCGCCCGAAGCGCCGTGATCCGCTCGGTGAGCGCAGCCGCCTCGCGCTCCACAACCTCGCGGCGCTCAATGCTGTTCGGATCGGTCTCGCGCTTGAGAGCCTCGCGCTCGATTTCGAGCGAGGTTTTCTCGCGCTCCAGTTGATCGATCTCCGTGGGCACCGAGCCGATCTGAATGGCCAGCGATGCCGCCGCCTCATCCACCAGGTCGATGGCCTTGTCGGGCAAAAAACGGTCGCTGATGTAGCGATGCGAAAGCGTGGCCGCGGCCACGATGGCGGCGTCCTTGATGCGCACGTTGTGGTGCGCCTCATAGCGCCCCTTGAGGCCGCGCAGAATGGCGATCGTGTCCTCCACATTAGGCTCGCCCACATAGACGATTTGGAAACGCCGCTCCAGCGCCTTATCCTTCTCGATGTACTTGCGGTACTCATTTAACGTTGTCGCGCCGATGGCCCGCAGCTCGCCCCTCGCCAGCGCCGGCTTCAGCATGTTGCTGGCATCGATAGCCCCCTCGGCCGCGCCGGCGCCAACCAGCGTGTGCAACTCGTCGATGAACAGCACAACCTGGCCGTTCGATTCCTCGATCTCCTTCAGTACCGCCTTGAGCCGGTCCTCGAACTCGCCGCGATACTTGGCGCCGGCCAGCATCGAGCCCAGGTCGAGCGCGATCACCCGCTTGTCTTTCAGGCTTTCGGGCACGTCGCCGCTGACGATGCGCCGCGCTAATCCCTCGACGATCGCCGTCTTGCCCACGCCCGGCTCGCCGATCAGCACGGGATTGTTCTTTGTTCGCCGGCTCAGCACTTGGATCACGCGGCGAATCTCCTCGTCGCGCCCGATCACCGGGTCGAGCTTGCCGCGCCGCGCCAGTTCGGTCAGATCCTTGGCGTACTTTTCCAGCGCCTGGAATTTCGCCTCGGGGTTCTGATCCGTCACCCGCTGCGAGCCGCGCACCGCCGTCAGCGCCTGCAAGATCGCCTCGTGCGTAGCACCCAGCGCCACCAGCGCATCGCGCGCCGGATCGCCCTTCAGATGGGCCGCGCCCAGCAGCAGGTGCTCGGTGGAAACGTACTCGTCCTTGAAGTTGGCCGCCTCGCGAAAGGCCTGTTCCAGCGCCCTGTTGAGCGCCTGGCTCACGCCCGGCTGCGCGGCCGCCCCCGCCACTCGAGGCAGTTTCTCCTCGATCTGGTGCAGTTCGTGCTCCAGCCGCTCGATGGGAACGCCTATCTTCTCGAGGACCGCGGGAATGACGCCCTCGCGGTCCTCAACCAGCGCCAGCAGCAAATGCGCCGGCTGCACCTCGGGGTTGCCCAGTTCAGTTGCCCGCGCCTGCGCCTGCGCCATCGCCTGCTGCGACTTGACGGTCAGTTTTTCCCAACGAATAGCCATGAATACCTCAGGGATTAGGGGTTAGGGACTGGAGATCAGGGGAAATTCGGACCTGTCAATACCGGAAATCGCTGCGTGCCCCATCCTTGCGGCTTTCTTCTGCCGCAAGGGTGGGAGCCCACAAATCCCGGCCGGCTAACCCCTAATCCCTAACCCCTGTTCTTACGCGGCAACGTTGATCTTGATCTGCTTGGGCTGGGCCTCCGGCTTCTTAGCCAGCTCCAGCTTCAGCACACCCGCATTGTAGCTGGCCTGGACGTTCTCCGTATCGACCGTGGACGGCAGCGTGAAGGCGCGGAAGAAGCTGCCATAACGCCGCTCGATGCGGTGGAAGTTCTGCTCCTTCTCCTCGGCCTCGAACTTGCGCTCGCCCTTGACGCTCAGCGTGTGGTTCTCCACGCGAATGTCCAGGTCCTTCTGGTCGATTCCCGGAACTTCCAGCTTGAGAACGACCTTTTGCGCATCCTCATAGATGTCGACCGCCGGCACAAAGCTGGCAGCCGCCACCGGATCGTCTCCGTCGTTCATATCGCGGAAGAGAGAGTTGACGCGATTCTGCAATGCTACGACTTCCCGGTACGGGTCCCAACGAGTGATTGCCATGATTGTATCCTCCTGATGGAATTCTGGAATTTGCGGGGCCGGAAGCATGAGTCCCAGCCACTCAACAAATCTGATACAACTATAGCACAAACGATTCATAAAATGTGCGCGCTCTATGCTCATATTTCTTCTTAGAAATATCTCCTTCCATATCAATGATTTGCTCCGACACGAGAACTTTCGGGCCGTCTTCAAGCCTCTTCCGCTAGCCTGCGACCCGTGTTTTTTCGCAGATTGAAGCCCGCCTCGGAGGCCTCTTTGGGGCTGACAAACCGCCGGATTTCCCTCCGCTGGAGAGGTTTGCTAGCCGCCGATGCCACCGGCCTCCGGCGCGACAGGTTTCGGCCTTCAACTGATCGCTGACCACTGGCGGGGCGCCTGTTCCTCACCATCCGCCGCGGCGGAAGCCTTCGGCCTGATCCCTGATCTCTGATCTCTGATCTCTGACCCATGTTCCCGGATCTCCTGGTCCTTGTACTGCAACTGATAGAGCTTCCAGTAGAGTCCGCGGTTGGCCAGCAGTTGCTGGTGCGAGCCCATCTCGCGCAACTGCCCCTTATGCAGGACCAGAATGGTGTCGGCGCGCTGCACGGTCGAGAGCCGGTGAGCGATCAACACGCTGGTGCGCCCTTCCACCATGCGCTCCAGCGCGCCGCGGATGCGCAGCTCGGTGTCCGTGTCCACGCTCGACGTGGCTTCGTCGAGGATGAGGATGCGGGGATTGTAGGCCAGGGCGCGGGCAAAGTTGATGAGCTGCTTCTGGCCGGTGGAGAGCGAGTTGCCGCGTTCGCGCACCGGCTCGTCGAACTGCGCGGGCAGGCTCTCGATAAAGTCCAGGACGTTCACGTCGCGCGCCGCTTGGCGCAGGCCGGCCTCGGTAATCGCGTTATTGCCCAGGCGAATGTTCTCGGCGATGGTGCCGGTGAAGAGGAACGGATCCTGCAAAACCACCGCGAAGTGTTGGCGGAGCGCGGTCAACTCCTGCCGGCGCAGATCCACGCCGTCCAGGAGGATCTGCCCGGCGGTCACGTCGTAGAAGCGCATCATCAGGCTGGTGAGGGTGGTCTTGCCGGCGCCGGTGTGGCCCACGATGGCCACCGTCTGGCCCGGTTCGATGGTGAAGGAGACGTCTTTGAGAATCCACTCGATGCCGTCGAGAGCCGTCAACGATGCGCCGGATGCGGCAGCCTTAGCGACGGCCTCCTGCTGCGCCTCTGTCAGCTTCTGATAGGTAAACCAGACGTGGCGAAACTCAATTCTGTTGGTCCCGTCGCCCTCGGCGGGATCGGCCGGCGAGACGATCTCCGGCGTCGTGTCGAGCAGCTTGAAAATGCGCTCGCAGGCCGCCATCGCCGCCTGCAGAATGTTGTACTTGTCGCTCAAGTCCTGAATGGGCCGCCAGAACCGCTGCGAGTACTGGATGAACATGGCCAGCACGCCGATGGTAACCCCGCCCGAGAGCACGCCGAATCCGCCCCGCCAGATGACCAGCGCAATCGCCAGGGAGGAAAGCAGTTCGACGGCGGGATAGTAGAGGGCGTAGGCGAAGATGGTGTCTTTGAAGGCGATCATGTGCAGGCGGTTGACGGCCTCGAAGTCCTCGTAGGCGCGGCGCTCGCGGTTGAACAGTTGCACCACGCTCATGCCGGAGATATGTTCCTGGGTGAAGCTGTTGATGCGCGCGATGGCGGCGCGGACGCGGCGGAAGCTCTCGCGCACGTGATCGCGGAAGATGCGGGTGACGACCAGAATGAGCGGCAGCACGGCGAAGGCGATCAGCGCCAGCCACCAGTTGATGCTGAGCATGACGGCGGACATTACGACCAGGTTGAAGAAGTCGTCCACGATGGCCAGCACGCCGGCGGTGAACATGTCGTTGATGGCGTCCACGTCGGAGGTCAGCCGGGTGACCAGCCGGCCCACGGCGTGGGTGTCGAAGAAGCCAATGTCCATGCGCTGCATGTGGCGGAAGATGTCGCGGCGCAGGTCGAACATGATCTTCTGGCCCGTCCACTGCATCAGGTAAGTCTGAATGAATTGAAAGAGATAGGAGCAGCAGAGCGCGCCCATATAAATGCCTGCCAGCTCGGTGATGCCGTGGTAGGCGTCGGCCGGGAGGCGGCGCGTGAGCCAGTTGGTGGCGGGGCCGGGCGCGCCGGTAAGGTAGCGGTCGATGGCCACTTTGACCAGGTAGGGTCCGGTGACGTCGCTCAGGGATTTGCAGGTGATGGAGAGGGCGGAGACGGTGGCCTGAATCCAATAAGGGCCCAGGTAATGGGCGAGGCGACGGATCAGCCGGGAGTCGTAGACTTTGCCGACCGGGTCTTCATCGGGCCTGTGGGACTTCTTCCGCTCTTCGTCGGCCATGCTCTGGGTGGGGGTCCGGCTTCCGTCTCCATTGTACCGGCAGGGGTTGGCGGACAGAGATCAGGGATCAGAGATCAGGGATCGAGGGCCGAGTTGCTGACAGCTGATAACTGACAACTGGCTCTTGATCAGCCTCGCGCCGGGACGACGTAGAAGAGAATGGCAAAGTAATGCGCCACGCTGCCCGCCAGCACAAACAGATGCCACGTGGCATGGAAGTAGCGCAGCCGGTCGAGGGCGAAGAAGACGATGCCCAGCGTGTAGGCCACTCCGCCCGCGCCCATCCACAGGAGCCCGTGCCAGCCGATGGCATGGAGCAGCGGCCCGACCGCAACGACGATGAACCAGCCCTGGAAGAGGTAGACCAGCGCCGACGCCACCTCGAACCGGTCCACGGCGAAGCTCTTGACGATGACCCCGGCGATGGCCAGCGACCATTCCACACCGAAGAGAAACCAGCCCACCGGCCCATGCAGCGAGATCAGCGTAAACGGCGTGTATGTGCCGGCGATCAGCAGGTAGATGGAGGAGTGATCCAGCACGTGAAGCACATGCCGCGCGCGCGTCCTCACCAGCGAGTGGTAAAGGGTGGAGCAGATGTAGACCAGCACCAGGGTCCCGCTGAAGACGGAGCAACTTACCACCAGCCGCGCCGTTCCCCGCGTGGACGCCGCAATCAGGTACGCGGCGCCGACCACGGCCAAGACGGCTCCGATGCCATGCGTGATCGCGTTGGCCAGAATATCGCCCAGTTTGTAATGGGTTTGCACAGGTCCATGATAATCCGCGGGTTTGCGGGGGCGCGGCGCTAAGCGCGGAAGCGGCTGGGTGCCCCATCCTTGAATCGCCTTTTGATTCAAGGGTGGGAGAGCACAAATCTCAACTTGAACCGTAAAGAGTCAGGCCGAAAATGCGCTAAGCTCGGGAGCGAACGATGCGCGCCGGCACGCGGCCTTTCACACCTATCATGAGGAGTAAATGGTCGGGACGGGCAGATTTGAACTGCCGACCCCTCGCACCCCAAGCGAGTGCTCTACCAGGCTGAGCCACGTCCCGACACAATCGAGCCGGCTCGCGCGGAGCCGGCTGTGGGGTCCAAACCAGTTTACACCAGCGCTCCCCTGCGCGCCTGAATCTACCGTCTCCGGCGTCAGGCCGCCCTACGAGGGAACTCGCTCGAACCGCGGCCCGCTCTCTTGCGCCCCGCTTTCCCATATCCACCCTTGCTGGGTGCCCCACCCTCGCCGCGCTTTTGTTTTTGCGGCTAGGGTGGGACTCGCCATTGCATTCCAAGTCGCCGGGTTAGTAAGACAACCCGGAAACTCCGGCGTCGGCTCTTTGTAGATGGGATGGAAAACCGAGTACACTGTTCTCCAAATGCGAATTCCCCACGATTTCCCCAATCTCCCTCTCTGCCGCCGGCTTCTGCCGCGCCTGGCCCGCATCGTCCCCACATTCCTGCTCGCGGTCTGCTGCCTCGCCCTGCTCCACGCGCAGCCCGCGTCCGCCCAGGCCAAGCCGGCCGATCGCCTGCTCATCTACGCCATCGATGTGGAAGGCGGCCAGGCCACGCTGCTGGTGGCTCCTTCCGGCACTTCGCTGCTGGTCGACACCGGCTGGCCAAATGCTGGCGGCCGCGACGTCGGCCGCATCCAGCAAGCCATGCGCGACGCCGGCATCGCCAAACTCGACCACGTGCTCATCACGCACTTTCATACCGACCACGTCGGCGGCGTCCCAGAGCTGGTCAGCCGCGTCCCGGTCGGCGAGTTCCTCGACCACGGCGTCAACCGCGAAGATTCCAACATAACGCGCACCGACTACGCCGCCTACCTGAAAGCCATCGAGGGCAAGCCGCGCCGCATCGTGCATCCCGGCGACACCATCTCCATCCCCGGCCTCACCACCATCTTCCTCACCGCCGACGGCGAGCACATCGCGGCGGTTCCAGGCGTCAAGCCCGCGCCCAATCCTTACTGCGCCGCCGAGCCCATTTGGGATCTGGACGCAACCGAGAATCCCCGCTCGGCCGGCGTTCTCGTCACCTTCGGCAGCTTCCGCTTTCTCGACCTCGGCGACCTGACCAAGGCCAAGGAGATTCCCCTAGTCTGCCCCGACAATCTTATTGGCACGGTGGACCTCTATCTGGCCGACCATCACGGCATGAATCTCTCCAACGCGCGCGCCTTCGTCGATGCCATCCATCCTCGCGCGGCCATCATGGACAACGGCGCACACAAGGCCGGCAGCCCAGAGGCCTGGGAGACCATCCATGAGAGTCCCGGCCTCGAAGACCTATGGATGCTGCACACCGCCGAAGGTTCCGACGCCGCCCACAACAGCCCCGCGGCGCTGGTCGCCAATATCCCCGGCTCCGCTGACGGCGCTTACATCAAAGTGGCCGCCGCGCCCGACGGCAGCTTCTCCATCACCAACTCCCGCACCGGCCAGACCAAGGAATATCCGCGCAAATGACGCAACGGTTCCGTCGATGGGCCGCATCTGCTTCGATCAAGAAAGTTGCTGGAACGCCGGTCTCGCGATCTTCATCAAAAGGCAGGAGTGCCGATGAGAATCTGCGCCCATTGCGCAAAGCCGACGCTGTCCCTCTTCATGTTGCTGGTCGCGCCCATGCTGTGGGCGCAGGCCGGCCCTCCGTTTCAAACCGACGACCCGACTCCCGTAGACCTCGGGCACTACGAGTTCTATGTCTTCGGCACGGTGGATGGAACCCCGGCTGAACTCGATCCCACCGGGCCCGCATTTGAATTCAACTGGGGCGCCATCCCTAACATCCAGCTCCATGCGATCCTGCCTTTTGGCGCAGCGCTGCCATCGAATAATCCTGCCTACGCTCCCGGCGGAACAGGCGCAAGCGCCTTCGGCCTCACGGATATGGAACTGGGCGTGAAGTACGGCTTCATCAAGCAAACCCCGCACCGACCGCAGATCGGCAGCTTTACCATGTTCGAGATTCCAACCGGCAGTTATACCAAGGGACTCGGAGTGGGCCGCGTCTGGTACAAGCTCCCCATCTGGGTCGAGAAGGAGTTCGGCTCCTGGAGCCTGGTTGGAGGCATGGGATACACCGTCGTACCGCAAACCCAGTACCGCAACTATCTGTATGACGGGTATCTCGTCAAGAAGGAAGTCAGCAAGAAGCTGGAACTCTCAGCCGAGGTCTTCTCGCACGCGCGCGAAGGCTTCGCAACCGCGCAAACACAATCCTCGACGCTCATCGACGCGGGCGGCTACTACCACTTCAAAGCTCCCGGCCTTCAATTGCTCTTCGCCTACGGGCACTCCGTCGCCGGGCAAACGGAGAATTACGGCTATCTTGGCCTTTATAAGACCTGGGGCAAAGACAAGGATGCCGGCAAGAAGACCGCGGAAGATGCAATGTTCCTTGCGCAGCCCGGCAGGAACGGATTTGAATGACACATAACCAGGAGTATTCAATGCTACTCATTCTGCCAGGGAGGATCGTTCTATGGAAATCACCGCGCGCGGCCTCTGGACAATGATTCATGGCATGGGATTTGGCGCGCTCTATCTGCTCGCGTGTTCCGGCGCGCTGGTGGAACTCTATCGCCTCACCGTCCCGTCCGCTGCATCGGAATCGACGCCCGGACAGATTCGCTTCGTGAAGATCTACCTGGCCGCGATGGCATTCCTTGCCTGGGCGGCTGTTCTCACCGGCGCTTATCTCGTCTATCCGTGGTACCGCGCAGCACCGCCGCCCAGCACGGTCGATCTCTCCATGTATCCACAGCGCCTTCTCACGGCGAGTTCCGCTACCATCGGCTGGCATTCGCTGGGAATGGAGTGGAAGGAGCACGTCGCCTGGTTCGCTCCCATCTCAATCACCATGGTTGCGGTTGTCTTCATCCGGTACGGCCGCGATCTGATCCACCACAAGCAGCTTCGCGCCGCCGTACTCGGCTTTGCCGCGGCGTCGTTTCTTGCGGCGGGAATCGCGGGCTTCTTCGGAGCGATGATCGACAAGGCAGCTCCGGTTCAGGGCGGCCATACCATTCAACTGAGCCTGGGAGCGGAAAAATGAATACCGCGAATCCTGTAACTTCGCCCAAAGTTCCCGCCCTGACCAACGGTCCTGGCGCAGCCGCCATTCTTTCCGCCGCCATCGGGTCTTTCGCCCTGGCCGTCCTGGCCCTGGCCGCCGACAAGTCGGCTCACATCAAGAGCCTGCTCGTCTTCTATCGGCCGACGGGACCCCTCTCGGGCGTCACCACCACTGCCATTCTCGTCTGGCTGTTGGCCTGGGGCATTCTTGAATGGCGCTGGGGCAGAAGGTCCGTTGCTCTGAGCCGCATCGCGCTGATCGCTTTCGCGCTGCTGGTCATGAGCTTTCTGCTGACATTTCCCCCCGTCGCCGACCTGATTTAGGAGTCTTACTCAGGCCTTAAGGCCAAACGCTGTTCTAGGGCGTGCTTCGATAAGGCTCTTCCAACGCATCGCGCGCCGGCTGCACACCGTCCTCGCGGCTCGCAGCCCGAATCTGAATCGGAAAGAGCTGGGCGCTGGATGCACCACGTCTCGTCCGCTGCGTACGAAATCGGAACCATGGAGATTAATTCTGCTTGAACCGGCCTGCACAGAGATGGTCTGCGAAATCCCAGATCCTCCGCCCCGGCGGACGGGACCTGGGGCACCCAATTGTAGGATGGGGATACTGGATGTGGGCCACTCGCCAGACTGGCTGAATCGGAAGAAATCTCTCGCATCAGCGCAAGATCGACGCACTTGACGCGCTCAAGAGAGCACCCAAATCACCTGCTTCGCCATTTCGCAAATTGTGAACTAATATGGACTGAGTTTCGTACTTCCTGCCATCCCAGCCTCTTACGGCCCGCCGGCCAGAAAGTGAAGCATCCCGATGTTCGTTTTCAATCAGTTGTTACCCGCGCGCATCTTTGGAGCCATAACTATCGCGCTGCCGCTTTTCTTGGCTATGGTTGCATGGGGGCCGCTGTCCGTCCCGGCGCAGCAGAAGCCATCTATCGCCGGAGACTACGCGGGAACTCTCGATTCGCTGCACGTCAAGTTGCATCTCAAGGTCGACGCCGCGGGCGCGATTGCCGGAACCCTCGACAGCACCGACCAGGGCGCAATGGGCATTCCCTGCGCCGATTTTCATCTTGACGGAGAGGCTCTCAGCTTCACCGTTCCCGCCGTCAACGGCAAGTGGAAGGGAACTGTCTCCGCCGATGAAGCGGCGCTGACCGGAACCTGGGACCAGGGCGCGCCCCAGCCGCTGAACTTCGCCCGCGACACATTCGTGCCCGCGGCCAAGCCATCCCCCGTCGATGGCGTCTGGCTGGGCGCCCTGGAAGCCGGCGGTCAGACACTTCGCATTCAGCTGAACGTCAGGAGCGACGTCACCGGCAAGGAGTATTGCACGCTCGACAGCCTCGATCAGCACGCTATGGGCCTAAAATGCTCTAAAGTCGTCTTCGCCGCGCCTAACTTCTCGTTCAGCGTGCCCAGCGTCAATGGACTCTGGGGCGGCAAGCTCTCAGCCGACGGCAACACGCTCTCGGGCGAATGGAACCAGGGCAGCCCCATGCCGTTGAACTTCAAGCGCCAGCAGGCCGCGGTCGCGGCTGCGGCGGTCTTTCCGCCCAGCTACGATCCGGCCCTCCCGCCTGTCTCCGCCGCCGACCTGCAATCGGTTCTCGACAAGGATCTGGCCGAGGCTCTCAAGAGCGGGCAGTTAGCTCCCGGCACCGGCGCGGGAGTCTCCATCGCCGTCGTCGAACACGGAGTGCGCCGCGTCTTCAGTTATGGCGAAGCCAAGCCGGACTCCATCTTCGAGATAGGCTCCATCACCAAGACCTTCACCGGACTTATCCTTTCCCAGTTAGTCGAGCAGGGCAAAGTCAGGTTCGATGAGCCGGTGCGCGAGTTACTGCCGCCGGGAACTGTCTCGAAGCCCGCGGGCGATGAGATCACCCTGCTCGACCTCGCCACGCAGCACTCCGGCCTGCCGCCCATGCCGGATAACTTCAAGCCCGCCGACTCAGCCAATCCCTATGCCGACTATCGCGCGGCCAATCTCTACGAGTTCGTGGGCAAGCATGGCGTCGCCAAGCCCGCAGCCCCCGGCTTTCTTTACAGCAACCTGGGCTTCGGCCTGCTCGGCCAAGCCCTCGCCGTCCGCTCCGGAGTTTCCTATCCCGCGCTCCTCAAAGAGGAGGTCATCGAACCCCTTGACCTCAAGGACACAACCGTCTCTCTCACTCCCGAACAACTGGCGCGCTTCATCCCCGGCCACAGCGCCGATCATCGTCCGGCGCATGCCTGGGATCTGGACGCTTTCGCCGGAGCCGGGGCCATCCGCTCCACCGCCGGAGATATGCTCACTTACCTGGAAGCCAACCTTCATCCCGAGGCTCTGAAGCCGGCCGGCAATTCGCCCGCCGCCGCCACGCTCTCCGCCGCTCTCACACAGCAACATGAGCTGCGCGCCGACGCTCTTGGCGGAAGCCGCATCGCGCTCGCGTGGCTCTTTGTACCTGAATCCGGAAGCTACTGGCACAACGGCGCAACCGGCGGCTATAGCGCCTTCACTTTCTTCAATCCCAAGGGCGACTACGCCGCGGTGGTGCTGCTCAACGCAACCATCGGCGGCAACGGCAGCTTTGCCGATCGTCTGGGCCAGCACATCGGCCAGAGACTGGCCGGCAAACCCGCCATCTCGCTGGCTAACTGAGCGGGCGGAGGCCCAGGCCAGACTCAAAGCAAGCCGGCGTGCTTCAAGCCTTGAACCTTCTGCCCGGCTTTGTGGTCCTCCCGCCGGTCGCGGGACCGGATCAAAGGTGGGGCGCCCGGCCAAAGGATAAGTCTTGCGGGGCAAGTTCAGACTCTCTTACTTGTATTCCTCTGTTTGTCCTTCTTCCCAGACCTTCACACTCGACATGGAAGTCAGGGCTTTGCCGCCGCTCGCTCTATACTGCTTGATCCTATTCGGTTCCACCTTCGTGAAGAAATCATGTTCGTGCGTTTCAAGCTTTATGTCCATCAAGATGATGCTCGCTTTACTCAGAGAGCTGCTGTCCATGAAGACCACAAGCCCGTTGGAAATCCAGGACTCGTTAAGCGCGGGAATACAGCCCTCCATGATACTTCCGTCCAGGTTGTACTGCGTAAGGCCGCTCGCTTCGATCTCATAGACAAAATTCCTGCTGAAGGCTTCCTTCGGCATGTTCGTGCAGGAGACGGTAGGCCTGTCGGGATCTGATTGCACGCGCACGAACTCCGCGACTCCCTTCCCATGCAGTTTTAGGTTGCACATGTCGGCGATATAATTGGCGATACCGCCTTTGCTCTTAACGATCTTCGCGGCCTGCGGCCACCAATCGAAGCCGTCTCTCTTGATTTGCCCAGGGCGGCGGTCGTCGCCGCGGTAGAGAAAAAATGTAGGCGCCTTTTTGGGCGCGAGAAGAGGCCGGCGAAGCCTAGCCATTGCCAAAGCCAGTTTCCTCGTTTCCTCTCGAGCCTCGCTTTCGGTCTGTTTCGGCTTTGATGAGAATGCGCTGTCCTGAAACCTGCAGGCGATGCACATACCCTCTTTGTTCGTCGTCCCTGGACCGGGGCAATTCGGTTTCTTGTAAGGGCAAGGCATAGCTGATCCCCCTTCGTTGCTGGACGGTCTTTCCCTGCAATCAATTGGTCTGGCGGCGGTTCCCCAGAATTGTAACTCCGCGGATGGAAATCGTGGGGCTGGCACGACGTTTGCAGTGGAAAAACGCCGGCCCAGCCGAAGGAGCGGCTGCCTCCATGCTCGCCTTTCTCACAGCCAGGGGAGGGAGACTGGCGTCTACTTCTCCGCGCCGTGGCACTTCTTGTACTTCTTTCCGCTGCCGCAGGGGCAGGGGTCGTTGCGGCCCACCTTTTCGCCCGTGCGGCGCTGCGTGGGCTGGCTTGATGCGCCCGCTCCAGCCAAGCTGGCCGCCGCCATCTCGCGCTGCTTTTTGCGCTGGAACTCCTTCTCCAGCGCGTCGATGGTGGTGGAGGGCTGGCGCGTGGCGATGGCAAATTCGCGCGGCGCGGCATCCGGCGTCAGCGGCCGGGCCGCGCTGGCCACGGGCGGAGCTGGCGGAACCGTGCCCCTTGGGCGGAGAACCTCCGGCGCGGCATTCATCGGCTGTCCATCCGGCCCCAGGATCTGCATCCGGAACAGATACCGGACCGTGTCCTCCTGGAACTTGAGCATCATGGCCTCGAACATATCGAAGGACTCGCGCTTGTATTCCACCAGCGGATCCCGCTGCGCATAGCCGCGCAAGCTGATCCCCTCCTTCAGGTGATCCATCGAGAGCAGATGTTCCTTCCACAGCCCGTCGATCACGCTCAGCATCACCATCCGCTCGTGATAGCGCATGGTGTCGGCGCTGAGCAGCTTCTCCTTGGCCGCGTAATCCGCCTTTAGTTTGGAAAAGATCGCCTCGCCCAACTCATGGCGCCCCAGCTCCAGCGGCCTGATCCCGGCGCGCGTCATGTTCAGGCCGAAGTGATCGACGAGTTTCTCTTCCAGGCCCTTGAGGTTCCATTGATCGGGATGTAGTTTCATGCCGGCGAACTCGTCCAGCAATCCGCTCAGAATCCCGCCGGCGTAATCCTCCAGAATCAGCTCCCGCTGGTCCATGCCTTCCAGCAGCTTGCGCCGCACGCCATAGACGGCCTCGCGCTGCTTGTTCATCACGTCGTCGTATTCCAGCAGGTGCTTGCGCGCCTCGAAGTTCTGCGCCTCCACCGCCTTCTGCGCGCCCTCGATGCGCTTGGTGATCATCTTCGACTCGATGGGCACATCTTCTTCCATGCCCATGCGCTGCATCATGTTGCTCATCCATTGCTTGGCGAAGATGCGTATCAGGTCGTCTTCCAGCGAGAGAAAGAACCGCGACTCGCCGGGGTCGCCCTGCCGGCCCGCGCGCCCGCGCAGCTGGTTGTCCACGCGCCGCGACTCGTGCCGCTCCGTGCCCAGAATGAACAGCCCGCCGGCCTCGATCACCTTCTCGTGATCCTCGCGCGCCGCCTCGGCGTGGACCTTGTAGACCTCAGTCCACTCCGGCTCGGCGATCTCGAACTCCTGGCCGTTGTAATAGAAGCGCAGGAAGCCGGCCGGCGCCATGGGATTGATGGCTCCCTCGGCCACGCTGATGGCCCGCGCCCGCGCCTTCTTCACCAGCTCCTGCCGGGCCATGAAATCCGGGTTGCCTCCGAGCAGAATATCCGTGCCGCGCCCGGCCATATTGGTGGAGATGGTCACCGTGGCCAGCCGCCCCGCCTGGGCCACAATCTCCGCCTCGCGCTCGTGGAACTTGGCGTTCAGCACCACGTGGCGCACGCCCTTGCGCTGCAATATCCCCGACAGCCGCTCGCTCTTCTCGATCGACGTGGTGCCCACCAGAACCGGCTGCTTCTTCTCGTGCAGCTCGGCAATGTTCTCGGCCACCGCCTTGAACTTCGACTTCTCCGACAGGTAGACCACATCAGGATTCTCCAACCGCCGCATCGGCTTGTTGGTGGGAATCACCACAATCTCCAGCCTGTAGATCTTCTCGAACTCCGCCGCCTCGGTCTCCGCCGTGCCCGTCATGCCGCTCAGCTTTTTGTAGAGGCGAAAGTAATTCTGGAAGGTGATGGTGGCCAGCGTCTGGTCTTCCTTGCGGATGTTCACGCCCTCCTTGGCCTCGATCGACTGGTGCAGCCCGTCGCTCCAGCGCCGCCCCGGCATCAGCCGCCCGGTGAAGGTGTCCACGATGATCACCTCGCCGTCCTTCACCACGTACTCCACGTCCCGCTTGTAGAGCGCGTGCGCCTTGATGGCCGTCTCCACGTAGTGCTTGAGTTCCCAGTTCTCGGCGTCGGCAATGTTGCCGATCCCCAGCAGCTTCTCGATCGTCTCCCACCCCGAGTCCGTCACCCCGATGGTCCGCTGCTTCTCGTCCACAATGTAGTCGCCGGTCAGGAACTTCTCGCCCTCGCTCAGTTGCAGGTCCAGTTCCGCCACGCGCCGGGTATCGCTGGCTTCAATCTCCTCGCCCAATTCGAGCTCGGGAATGATCTTCCGCACCCGCTCGTACTTGTCCGTGGTCTGGTCCGTCGGCCCGCTGATGATCAGCGGCGTCCGCGCCTCGTCGATCAGGATCGAGTCCACCTCGTCCACGATGGCGTAATAGTGGCCGCGCTGCACGCAATCTTTTAACTCAAACTTCATGTTGTCGCGCAGGTAGTCGAAGCCGAACTCGTTATTCGTTCCATAAGTAATGTCGGCTAAGTAGGCCGCCCGGCGCTCCGCGTCGTCCAGATCGTGGACGATCACTCCCACGGTCAGCCCCAGGAACTCGTAGATCTTGCCCATCCACTCGGCGTCGCGCTTGGCCAGGTAGTCGTTCACCGTCACCACGTGAACCCCGTGCCCGGCCAGCGCGTTCAAATAGCAGCTCAGCGTGGCCACCAGCGTCTTGCCCTCGCCGGTCTTCATCTCCGCGATCTTGCCCTGGTGCAGCACCATGCCGCCAATCAGCTGCACGTCGAAGTGGCGCATCTCCACGGCGCGCCAGCCGGCCTCGCGCACTACCGCAAAGGCCTCGGGCAGAATCTCGTCCAGCGCCGTCCGCTCGGCCTCAGCCCGCGCGGCGGCCCTGCGCTCCTCGGCATCCCGAGCTTCGTCCTCCCGCCCCTCGGCCCGCAGTTGCTCGGGGTTCTCGATCCCCGTCAGCCGCTCGTCGACCCGCTCAGCAACGCGCTTCCGGAACTCGGCTGTCTTGGCCCGCAAATGCTCGTCGGTGAGCTGCTTGATGCCCGGCTCCAGATCGTTGATCTCGGCCACCACCGGCATCAACCGCTTGATCGTCCGCTCGTTCGCAGTGCCAAAAATCTTGGTAAGAATCTTATCGAAAAACACAGTATTCTCCGTCTTCCAGTGTAAATGCTGGCCCCGTGACGGCATTGGAGGCACCGCCCTGAAAGGGCACAGCCGGTAGGCCGGGGTTTTGACCTCGACAGGATCCGCGCCCAAATTCCCAGCCCGCGAAGCCAGCGGGCCTCAGCCGAGAACAAGCCGGCGCGAGGCAACTGGGGACCTCGATCGCCGGGAATCAACAAAGCCAATCCCAGGAGTTGGCTGCGAGTGATAACCTTCCAGCGGGAAGAGAACCAAGGTCAACCTTTCGGCGCACGGAAATGGCAGAACTCGATTTCATTCTCCAAGCCGTTACAACAGCGAACCACGCCAAGGCTCTTCAGGCCCTGCTCGCCCTTCCCGACCCCACTGAAGTCCTCGTAAGCGTCGCGTTCGTTCGGGAGCCCGGCCTTGACGCGCTGGAAGCGGCGATCAAACCAGTTGCTGTCAAAGCCAGGTTTTTCATAGGCATTCGAAATGACATTACTTCCATTCAGGCCGTGAAGCGTCTCTTGGCGATGAAGGTCAAACTATATGCCGTCGATACAGGATCCCGCGGTACCCTCTTTCACCCCAAGCTCTACCTGGCGGCCAGCGGCAGAAAGGCAACGGCCATCATTGGCAGCGCCAACCTTACTTTCGGAGGATTGCACAACAATATCGAGGTGAGTACCCGTGTGAATCTGGACCTCTCCAGCGCGGCGGACAAGAAATTCCTCGAAGATGTGACGAACGCGTTTGCCGAAATGCTCAAGAACCATCCGCGGCACGTCTTTTTGATTAAAGACGATCAACATGCCGGCGAGCTTTTTAGTTCGGGACGTCTTGCGGACGAGAACCTGACTCCAGCCCCGTCTTTCACGAGCAGCGTTAGGAAGGGCGAGCGCGACGATCTCCCGCCCATGAAGTTGAATCGAGTATTTCGATCGGGAATCGCGGGTGCAATCCCCAAACCGCTCGCAAAGCCGCTTAAATCCGGCCTCACCGCCGTTGCGCAGCCAGCGTCCTCTGCGAATTATTTGGTTTGGGAGAGCAAGCCTCTTGAGCGGCGTGATCTGACAATCCCAACAGCGTCTGGAACCCATGAAACAGGCTCGGTGAACCTTGACAAGGGCCTGCTACCGAAGGCTGTCGATCACCGCAGCTATTTCCGCGACGAGGTTTTTTCGCATCTCGTTTGGACACCCAGATCGAAGACCGTTGATGAGGCCCACGCGAAATTCCAACTGATAATTAGCGGTATCGGTTATGGAGAATTCAATCTAAATATTCGCCACACAAAAACTAAAGACAAATCCTACAAGCAGCGGAATGCCTTGACGCGTCTAAGCTGGGGACCGGCGCGCCAATATATCGCCCGGCCTGACCTGATAGGCCGGACCCTGGCGCTTTACTGTGACGCGATTGATCCAACACGCTTTACGATTGAGATTGACTGACCTCTTCATCTGTCTTGAGCCGCTGGCGGCGATTCTTCAAACGAAGCCACGCGCCCAGGAGCGCATCCTGGTCCGATTTAGGTACGCCCATCGCGCCCAGGATTCTCTCATTCTGCACTTCAAGCACTGTTGCCACACTCGACTGACGCACCAGCGTATCCAGTTTCCGAATCTCAGGACGAATCGATCCAGGAATCGGCACCAGCAGCTTTTCTATCTCCGTCGGCACAAGTTCGAGCACGCCGCCCCCGTAATGCCTTCCCTCCAGTTCCGCGCTCAAAGCCGTCAGGGCATTCAAAAAACAATAAATCAGTTTTTCCGGAGTGGAGACGGTCGAGTTGATCCGGTAGGCCGTGTCCGTAGTGAAGGCGTCCAGCCGGTTGTAAATCAGTCGTGGCGTGTCGTGTGAACGCTTGAGCATGCCAATCCTCGTTGTATAAACAGACGGCACGGCATACCACGGACTCCTGATCCGGCACTTGTAACGCGTGTGAAGCTCCTGCGCTTCCCCTAGCCGGATGTATTCAAGGACGGATTTGCTGGGCTCCGCAAAGTCCTTCTTAAACCAGATGAAATTCGTGGGATTGCCCACCCGGGCGTTTTCCCGATGCTGCTGCTCGTCATAGATCACGCCCGGACAATGTTCGCTGCGTCCAAACATGGGATGCGCGAACGCCTGCAACCCAAACCGCTCGACTGTTTCGTCAGGCACAAGGAAAAACTTGTTCGCCCCGGTCACAATACCGACATCGACCTCGGCAATTTCATCGAAGCGATGTACGTCGGGCCGTTCCTGGAGCACATCCAATAATTCCCGCTCATTTGCCGTAAGCAGCGCCCGGGTCCATTTCCCCTCGACCGTCTTCCCGTTCATTCTTGTGGTGTCGCTAAACAAATTGGCAGGGTCGTAGCTCAGAAACTCGCGCCCGCTTACTCTGACAATCCCCAACCCGTGGCTGTGGTCCGAGTGGGATATCTTCTTCTCGGCGAACAGAATCACTGCACCCTGCAATGTCCCATCGAACCAGATTTCTTCGGGATCGATAATCAGCAGCCGGCTGCACGCGGTTCCAAGGTATGTCCGAAGCGACTGAGCATGAGCCACATGAATGATCTCGGATGGGATAATCATGCCCAGGCGGCCGCCTGGTTTGAGCAATGCGATAGATGCAAGGACGAACGGCACCCAGGCGTTCGTGTGCCTGGTGAATGGCAGCCCCAGTATTTTGAAGATGGCTTCGGCCTTTCGCTGCGATTCCGGCGGCAAGTATTGATACCGGATGAAGGGAGGATTCCCCACCACGGCATCGAACTCAACCCGTCTACCCAACATTCTGTCGATTGCCCATCCAAGAAAGTCTTCACCTTGAATTGACCAATCTAGCCCAGTCTGTTTCCGGCAGCGATCCCGGGTCTTGGCTGCTTCAGTTTCCAGAATCTCAAAGCCGGTGAACGACAGCGACCCCGAAAAGCCAACCTCGGAGAGACCCTGGACGAAAACGCCATCCCCGCAACTTGGCTCCAGCAGCGTCTTCGGATTCTTTCCAAGCGTCCAGCGCGTGATGTATGCAGCCAGGTCGGGCGGCGTGTAGTATCCGCCCCGAAGCTTCTGCGCGCTCTCGTTCACCATGAAATTCATCGTTGCGGCTCTCGCTCCAAGACCTCGAAAATGCTCGGCTGTTGTTGAGACCGGATGTGTTCGTCCGCCGTAAGTATGAACCACTCCTTGAGCGTTTTGCGCTCAAGCGCCAGGGCCGAGTAGAGCCGCCGTTTCAATTCAGGCTCTACTTCCAAAACGATTCTGCCGGATTTCCCCACAGACATGACCGACCACCCATGTAACATTACATAACGCACATAACATACTCTAGGGCTCCGCTAAAGTCAAGCCCCATCCGAGCCACGGCCCTGACCCCTGATCTCTGATCCCTGCCCTACTCATTCTCCAGCGCCTTTTTCCACATCCGATACTCCGCCAACGCCTCCAGCGTCCCCCCATTGATGGGAACGATCGCGTAAATCACCTTGCACCCCATGGCCCCCGCTACCCGCCCCATCCCAAGAATCGAGATCGTCCCCTTCTCCTGGCTCCGCTCCAGCCGGAAGATCGCCGAAGGGTTCATCTTCAGTTCCCGCGCTATCTCCTTCATCGGAATCCCCAGCGCCTGCCTGACCGCCCGCAGCAAATCCTGCGTAGGATTCCTGTACCGATCCGCCAGCCGGTAATACCGCAACTCCTTGTCCAACTTCTTCCGCGCCGCCGCCCGCTCCGCATTCCGCATCGTCCCACCCTCCCTGAAGCCCGTTCGCCGGTCCTCGCCTCGGCCGGCCATCGTTCCGGCCTACCTTCAATGTAAGAAAAAGGGGCCAAATTCTACGCAAGTCAGCCTGTTTTGGCGAAGTTTTGCTATGGTTTGACACCTCCAAGCCGTCCCTTTCGGCGCTTTTGAACAACTGCGGAGCGAGTTTCTCGCGAAACGATATCCAGCGGCTTCCTTTATAGCCCTGCAAGGAGTCTTATTTCCCGCCTTTTGTGACCTTGCAGGGCATCAAATCCCTGACCCCTGATCCCTGATCCCTGATCTCTGACCCCTGATCCCTGATCTCTCGCCAAAGGCAACCGGCTCCGGATCGTGCTTCTTCCTAATGCATCCCCGGCGGCGGCGCGGCGGGCTTCTTGGGCTTCTTGAAGAGCCATGCCGAAGCGGCGCAGATGACGGCCAGCACGGCGGTCCAGCGGAAGACATCGACGTAGGCCATGAGGGCGGATTGCTGCTCCATGAGGCCGTAGATCAGGCCCAAGGAGCCGGGGCGCGCCTGGGCGGGGCCGAGGCGGTGACCGAGGTAAGCGGCGATGGCCGCCGACTTCTGCTGGAAGACCATGGTGGACGGCGTGATGTGGGCGCCGATCTCGGTCTGGTGCATGGCGGCGCGGCGGATCAGCGCGGTGGTGGCCATCGAGATTCCAATCGACCCCCCGATGTTGCGCAGCATGTTGAAGAGGCCGGTGGCGTTGCCCATCTCCTCGCGAGGGATGGTGGACGTGCTCATCGTGGCCAAAGGGACAAAGACGAAGCTGAGGGCAAAGCCGGTGAGGGTGATGGGGATCAGAAGCGTATAGGGGCCGATGTCGAGGTTGACGGTGCCAAACATCAGGGCGCAGACGGCAAAGCCGAGAAAGCCGCCGCAAAGCAGCTTGCGGTTGTCGATGCGCGAACCGAGGATGCCGACCACGGGCGACCCGATAAAGGAGCCGACGCCGCGCGGGAAGACGACCAGGCCGGCGGTGAATGCGGTATAGCCGAGAACCTCCTGGTAGTAGAGGGGCAGAATGGCGATGGTGATGTAGATGCACATGCCCAGCATGGCGATCATGAAGCAGCCGGTGCGGAAGTTGCGGTCTTTGAGGACGTGCAGATCGACCAGGCCCTTGGGGTGGGTCCAGGAGTGCCAGATCCACAGCAAAAGGGAGACGGTGAGCGCCGCGACCGTCCAGCGCACCCAGGCGGCGCCGAACCAATCGTCCTCCTGGCCCTTGTCGAGGACGATCTGGAGGCTGCCGGTCCACACCATGAGCAGGCCGAAGCCGATGTTGTCGAAGGCGCCTACTTTAGCGTTCTTGATGTAGGGCGGGTCGTGAACGAAGCGCGAGATCATGAAGACGGCGAGAATGCCGACGGGGATGTTGATGTAGAAGGCGTAGCGCCAACTGAAGGTATCGGTGAGCCAGCCGCCCAGGGTGGGCCCGATCACCGGCGCGACGACAATCCCCAGGCCGTAGGCGGCCATGGACATGGAGCGCTTGGAGACAGGAAAGCTTTCCAGAAGAATGGACTGCGACAGCGGCTGCAATGCGCCGCCTCCCGCTCCCTGCAGGACGCGGGCCAACAGGATGACACCCAGCGAGGGAGCGGCTCCGCAGAAGAAGGAGGCGATGGTGAATAGGATGACGCAGGTGAGCAGAAAGCGCTTGCGTCCGAAGCGGCGGGCGAACCAGTTTGAGGCGGGCAGGATAACGGCGTTGGCCACCAGGTAGCTGGTGAGCACCCAGGTGGCCTCGGAGTTCGAAGCGCTGAGCGACCCCGCGATGTAGGGCAGGGCGACCGAGGCGATGGCCGTGTCCAGCACCTCCATGAAGGTGGGCAGCATGACCGAGAGGGTCACCAGCCACGGGTTGACGCCCTGGGTAAGCGGGTAACGGGCGTGGGCGGCGTCGGTGGTCATCGCGGAGGAACATTCTAAGGGTAAACGATGGGGTGGTGGCCGCCAGCGGCGGGAACTTCCAGTTCTCGGTTTACGGCCGGAACCTGGGGCGAACAGAGAAGGTGAGAAGATGATGAATGCCCCTTTACCCCAACGACAAAGCGCTCATGCGAGCCAATCTGCTGGCCATCGCGGCGGGGCAAAAAGGTTCGTAGCGTGCAAATCGGCGCCAGGACGGCTGCCCAGCTCGATGCCATCAACGAGCAAGCGTGCCCTGTGCTTTACCGCCTGTTGTCGCAGAGCTTCTTTTTGTTGGCGGACACGTTCACAAGAGCCGCATCCTCAAGGACAGCTATGAAATCGAGGACATCCTCGATGATGCGAAAAGTGCTCTGTCCGAAGAGTCGGTGGCTCTGATCGCACGCTATATGACGGCCCTGCAGAACGCCAATGCGCGTGCGGATCGGCTGGGTAACCTCGTTCATGACGGAGCAATTCTGGAATGTAGCAGGTACAGACCCAATCCAGAGCCGTTTTCCGCTCAGCCCAAGGGCGATAGGAGTAAGCCCCCCCCAAAAAACAGAAGGGGCCGCTTCCGCAGTCCCTCCCCTAGATGCTAACGATTCGCCCGGGTAACATATTCATCGGGCAGCTCCAACCGTTCATACAGAGCATGCGCAAAACCGGGGAATCTTGCAACGTCGACCCTTAAACCAGAGTAGGTGTGCCCTGGCGAGTTTCGGGCCGGGTCGCCGCTCCCTGGTGGTCGCGTCGACATGAACCCTGCGATTTCGGGGTGCAGTCACTCTGGTTTCGCCGTAGTCGGCCATCGTCAGCAAACGCTGTAGCTGCTCCTAGTATTGTGTCCCATAACTAGCTTTCATAAGTAACGAGTTTGCGGTAGGGTAGAAGTATGTCGATGGGACGGCCCTTACCGATTCTGAAGTTGAGTGCGGAGGAGCGGAGCCAGTTGAGG
>Ga0187863_10000880_pt1 | contig 24985 bp, 20 predicted proteins | sample June2016WEW_11_1_FD_132975 | JGI IMG/M metagenome (GOLD analysis project Ga0187863, IMG submission 132975) | Peatland microbial communities from SPRUCE experiment site at the Marcell Experimental Forest, Minnesota, USA - June2016WEW_11_10 | ecosystem: Environmental > Terrestrial > Soil >...
ATCGCGCGCCTAAAATCAAAGCACGATCTCGCCGGCTACGTCGCGACTTCACAGTTTCCTCCTTCGCTCGAAGGTGGGGGACCGTTGTTCGCATTTCGTTCCGATCAGGACTACAAGGACTCAGCCCAGGTGATCGCCGAGGCCGATCAGGGCGGACTCGGCCTGCCCGACCGCGATTACTATTTTAAGGACGACCCGAAGTCCGTAGAGTTGCGCAAGGCGTACGTGGCGCACGTCGGGAAGATGTTCGAGTTGCTCGGCGATAAGCCGGCCGTGGCTGCCGCGGAAGCGGCCACCGTCATGCGCATTGAGACCGCCCTTGCCAAGGGCCAGATGACCCTGGTGGAACGGCGGGATCCACCGAAGCTCTACCACAAGATGAGCGTGGAGGAACTGCAAAAGCTGGCGCCGTCCTTTGCCTGGAGCGATTACTTCGCAAAAACCAATGTGGGGTCGATTGGCTCCCCGCTCGCAACTCTGAACGTGGTGACACCGGACTATTTCCACGTCATGAGTGCCGAAATTGAAAAAGAGACCTTAGCGAACTGGAAAACCTATCTGCGCTGGCATGCGGCGCACGACGCAGCCCGCGATCTTTCCTCGCCATTCGTAAAAGAGAATTTTGACTTCTACGGCAAGATTCTCAGCGGCCAGCAGGAACTGCCGCCACGCTGGAAACGCTGCACGAACGATGTGGATGGCGACCTGGGCGAAGCCTTGGGTCAGGCGTATGTCGCGAAGCATTTCAGCCCCGACGCAAAACAGGCTGCGCAGAAGATTGTGAAAGAAGTTGAAGCGGCCATGCAGAGCGAGATTCAGACCTTGCCATGGATGAGTGCGGCGACCAAGGAACAGGCGCTCATCAAGCTGCACGCCATCGCCAACAAGATTGGCTATCCCGACGCCTGGCGTGACTACAGCGCCCTCGAAATCGTGCGCGGGGACGAAATCGGCAACTCGCAACGTGCATCATGGTTTGAATTTCACCGCCAACTTGCGAAAATCGGCAAGCCGGTCGACCGCAACGAATGGGGAATGACGCCGCCCACTGTCAACGCTTATTACGATCCGCAAAAAGACGACATCAACTTCCCCGCGGGAATTCTGCAGCCGCCGCTGTTCAGCGCCCTGTCCGACGCCGCGCCCAATTACGGCGACACCGGCGCCACTATGGGCCACGAACTCACCCACGCGTTTGACGACGAGGGCAGCCAGTTCGACGCTCAGGGTAATTTGCGCAACTGGTGGACCGATGCCGACCGCAAGGAATTCGAGCAGCGCGCCCAATGCGTGGTCGACCAATATTCCGGATACCCGATTATCGACGACATCAAGATCAACGGCAAACTCACCAACGGTGAGGATCTGGCGGATCTTGGCGGAACACTCCTCGCATATCTGGCGTGGAAGGAAGACACAAAAGACCAAAAGCTGGAACCCTTGGATGGGTTGACGCCCGAGCAACGCTTCTTCGTTGCTTATGGTCAGGGCTGGTGCACAAACGAGCGCGATGAGAATAAACGGCTGCGGGCCACGATGGATCCGCACTCGCCGGAGAAATATCGGGCCAACGGTGTGGTTTCGAACATGAACGAATTTCGAGCCGCGTTCCATTGCAAGCCGGGTCAGCCGATGGTGCGCGAAAGCGCATGCCGTGTGTGGTAGCCGTGTGTCGCAAATGAGCGCGCCTAGCCGCGCTCAAAGGCGTGCTTTTCCTCCAACTCTTGACGCGCTGCCGCCATCTCAGATTCGAAGCGGTCCTTTCGATTCATCAGGGCCGGAAGCGCCGTGGCATGGCGCCGGGCTAAGGTGAAGAGCCCCTGTTGCGCCAGTCCGGCGGCAATTTCAACAACGTGATCGGCAGTGGTGTCCAGGTACAGGGCCTCGGTCGGATCGCCCAGCCAGACGTCTCCGCCCACCAGGCGCGTCTGCCAGTACACCTTGCGCTCGACCATGTGGGCGATTTCTTCGTCCGTGGCTTTGCCGAAAGTCCACTTCTTGAGTTTGAAACTGTAGTGGCGGCTGGAAAAAGGCAGCGGCACCAGTTTGCCAGATTTCACAAACTCCGTTTGATGGTGGTCAACCTCCTTGCGCAGTGCATTGATGACTGGTCCTTCCGTGTCTTTCGGATCGAGCGAAGCCAATTCTTCGCGCAAGGTGACGGAAAGATTCACCGCCACCAGCGCGCGCAGCCCGTCTGAATTCTCCAGCGTGATCACTGTATGCAGCACTTCAAAGTCGGCTCCAGAGGTTGCATGTCGAAACGGCCATTCCAGCTTGAAACTCAGCGGCAGGCCGGTGCGAGTTACATAAATGGTTTTGGGGGCAGCAGTTGGCGTTGGGGTGCTCATAGTCGATTCGTTGATCCTTCGCTGGATTTCGTTGCTGAAATGATAGCAGCGGGGAGGCGGAAGACCCGGACAGCATATCTCAGAACCATGTGCTTTTGCGGTATTCGCGATAGGCATCGCCGAACTTTGCTTCCAAAACCGTGGCCTCGCGGCGCGCCCGAACAATCTGCATCGGAATCAGCGCCAGCAGAAGAACAAGCCCCTCCGGCCGGCCAATCATGAGGATCGCCCCTGCAATGAAAATGAATCCTGAAACATAAATCGGATTGCGTACGCGGGAGTAAATGCCCCAGGTGACGAGCGCGGTCGCTTTGGCAGTCACCGAGAACGAACGTCCCAAAGTGTAGCGGCTGAGAATCACCCCCGCGAGTCCGGTCAAAGCGAGCAACAGGCCGATCCACCGCGCCGACGCCGAGGTTTGGTGTGCGGATCGAAAGATCTCGACAACCGCGATAAGACCGCCAACCAAGGGCAGCCAGAGGCGCCATATCGTCCCACGATCCATGGAAGTTATTTTATCGAAACTCGACGCGCCACAACTGGTACATGTTCCAGATCCCCGATGCGCCCAACAACCCAATAAGGCCCGCCCTCACGAACTGCCTTTGCGGAGTCTCGATCAAATCGGCGCACACTCCGCTGACGAAAACGAAGAAGAATACGAGCATCGTCAGCTGCAACCCTTGTCCTGGGAAATTGGGAGCGCCCAGCGCCAGAATCAGCAGCAACGCCGCGATCAGCAGCGGCGCAGTGTTGCCGAAATAGCGGCTGCGCCTCCATGCCATGTGCGCGATTAGTGCGACCGGCAACGCGAGCGCCAGCGGCGGGCTGCCGGCGAAGAGCGTTTGCCAGGCGTTGCGGTAGGAAACCGACACGCCAAATGCAGCCGGCTCGAAGTTGATCCAGCGCGCATGCAGCATCCCTTGCTCGAACAACGCAGGCTCGAAAAAGTAGCCGGCAAACAACAGCACCACGCCAACTGCGATGGCAGTGATCCAGATAACGAGCACGGCGCGCGGTCGCACCGGCGCCACCCACAACATGAGTGGCAAAATCGCCAGCGCCAACACCCCCAGCGAGAACTGATTGCCTGCGGCCAGCGCCAGTGACAAGCCGAGAAGCAGCGTGCGCCGCCAGTTCCAGAGCACAACTTCTCTGGGAGCGTAGAGTGTGTGCGCCACAGCGATGGCGGTGAAGATGGTTCCAAACGCGCCCCACACCGCGCCCATTTCCCCCAAACTTTGCGTACCGGCCGTATTCACGATCATGGCCGGCGAAAAGCAGTAGAGGGCAAGCGCGATGTACCCGCCAGCGTTGCCGTAGAGACGGCGCGCGACGTACCAAAGGGAAGCTCCAAGCATGACGCCGAAGAACAAGTACGGGCTCGCGGCCAGTAACGGCTGGAGTGATTCCGGCAGCCACGAACCGGAGCGCAACAGAAGCGGCGCGGCGGCGATGAGGTAATAGAGAGGCGAGCGGTCCTGATCGAACCCGTCGCGCACGCGGAGACGTCCGGCGCGTCCGGCGGAAGGCACGCCAGTAGCCGCTTCCGAACGCAGCGACTCGGGGGTTCCGGCAATGACGCCGCGTTTCCACTGCTCAAGACCCGCGTAGATGCGCAACGCCTGGTCGGAGTCTGGCACCGAGGCCTGCAGCGTTTGCGCGCGGATCAGCCACACGCACTGCAACAGATAGACCAGCAGCAGCGCCGCCGCGATCCGTTGCGGAGCGCGAAAAACTTCGGAATGGAGAAATCGGCGCAACATTGGCTAACAATTCGCGGAACAAGCAGACCGAGTGTTTTACCATGTCCAGGGCAGTGTTGGATAACTAAAGATGGATCGCTGCTTTGGGTAACTACGAATGATGGACTCCAAACCGTTACCGCCTTCATCCGCGGAGTCGCAGCCACCGCTTCCCGTCGAGGACGCTACGCCACTTGCGCCTTCGCCTGGAATCCCGCCGATGCCTGCATCCTCGGCGCCCGCTCGCCGCGAGTCTCCGCTGCTCGATGTCTTCATCGGGCCTGAGGGAATCTATCCCGGAACGCGCTGGCTGATTTACCTGGCGCTGGCGTTTGTCGTCTTCCAGGTGGAAGGCTGGCTGCTGGTCTCGCTCCGGTCGCATCTGGGTGTTCTCGAGTGGCGGATGACGGTCGAAGCCAGCATGATGTTGGCCGCGATTTTGCCGGGTTTTGCCATGGCTCGCATCGAGCAACGTCCATTCGGTGACTTCGGACTGCCTCCGCGCTGCGCCTTCCGGCGAAACTTCTGGATCGGCACGCTATGGGGAATTGTGTCGTTGAGCATACTAATGGTGGTGTTGCGATTCGCGGGCGTGTTTGCGTTCGGATCGCTCGCTCTGCACGGCGCTCGCATCTGGAAATTCGGCGCATATTACGCCGCATTTTTCTTGATCACCGCATTCTTTGAAGATTTCCTGATGCGCGGCTACTCGCAGTGGGTGCTCTCGCGAGGAATGAATTTCTGGCCCACGGCGGCGCTTTTGTCGTGCACGTTCGGCGCGATTCACGGCTCCAATCCCGGAGAAGCGAAGACGGGCCTGGTGGCGGCCGGTTGCATCGGCTTTTTTCTTTGTCTCACGCTGCGGCGGACGGGCGATCTGTGGTGGGCCGTCGGCTTCCACATGGCGTGGGACTGGGGCGAGAGTTATCTCTACTCCGTTCCCGACAGCGGCTCGATTCTCCCCGGCCACCTGCTCAACTCCAGCTTGCACGGTCCCGAGTGGCTAACGGGAGGCTCGGTTGGCCCGGAGGGAAGCTACCTCGTCTTCGTCGTCATCGGCGCGCTCTGGGTCTTGTTTGCCCGGGCGTATCCGGAGGTGAAGTACAGCGAGCGCTGACCGTAGTCTTCGGTAACGCCTGCTATCTAGCGAAGAGCGGTAGATTTCGCTAGACTGATTCTCATGGCGCATGGTTCCACCCATGGTTCCACCAACGAGAAGCGGCAAGCCCACGAGCTGATCGAGCGGCTTCCGGCGACCCAGCTCTCCGCGGTGGTTGGCCTGCTCGAAGCGATGCTTGATCCCGTATCCCGCGCCATTGCTCGCGCTCCCATCGACGACGAACCAGTCACGGCGGAAGAGGAGAAAGCGCTCGCGGAAGCGCGCGAATGGTCGAAGCGTAACAAGAGCATTCCCCACGAACAGGTCTTGGCAGAACTCGGGATTACCCAGGAAGAAATTGGTGGTCAGTAGGAGTTTTTCGAGTATGAATATCCATCTGAATCCCGAGCAGGAACGGATCGTCAACGATGAGTTGAGATCGGGTCACTTCCAATCCGCCGAGGAAGTGATCGCTAAGGCGCTTGTGGCTCTTCGGGAGAGCGAGCGTTCGTCCGTTGCCGGCGATAGTAACGGCCACAATGAAGGCGCCGTGCGGGAGATGCTCAACTTTGCCGAGGCGAACCGCACTCCCTTGCACGGCGTCTCGGTTAAGCAACTGATCCGTTCGGGCTGTGCCGACAAGAAGGTCGAGGTTGTAATAGCGGGTCACATTGGATGCGAAATCAGAGAGGATCTCATGATGGCAATGTGTGTCGGAGACCTTGGCAATCTATCGAGGCCGCCCGCGGAATTTAGACGCTCGGAAATTCGGTCCGCCTCGTCTAACAGCTGCCTCAGATTGTGTCCATATCTCCGAAATTCAGATTCGGGTGGAAAAATGCCGTCATTCAACACGGCGTGATCAACGACGAGTGCCAACTTGCACGACCGCTCGAAGCCCGTTGTGAGTGCAAAGAAGGCTTGCCCATAATAGGCCGGGAAGGCATAGGTGGCTTTGCCCAGCGCTGTAATACCAATCGCCATTTGCTCGGCCGCAATCCCCGCCTCGTGTGCCAAGGCTTCCCACTGCTCATTCATCGTCGTGTTCTTGTCTTTCGGCCTGCGGGCGAGGGCGCCCGCCCCACACAACCCGCCTAGATGTCCAGGTTCTTCACATCCAGCGCATTATCCTCGATAAATTTTCTTCGCGCTTCCACGTCCTCGCCCATCAGCGTAGTGAAGATAGTCTCGCACTCGGCGATGTCTTCAAGCCGCACCTGCAGCAGCGTCCGGCGCTCGGGGTCCATGGTGGTTTCCCAGAGTTGCTCGGCGGTCATTTCTCCGAGGCCTTTGTAGCGCTGGACGGTGTACTCCTTGCGGCCTTCGTTCAATACATAATCAAAAAGGTCGCGGGCGGTGTGCTTCTCGACGATCTCGGGAGCTTTGGAACTCGCTCGTCCTTTGGGCGCGGGTGTGCCGGATTTCTTCTGCGCTTTCTCGGCTTCTTCGCTCTCAGCGGCGCTCAGATTTTCTTCTTCGCCTTCGTTTTCTTCTTCACTCTTTTCTCCAGCCTTTGCCGCCGCCTTTGCCGGTCGCACGATGCTCTCGACCACGAAGGGCGGCTCCAGATATTGCTCGATCTGCTTGAACTTGGCGATGAGCTGGCGGCACTCGGGAGACGCGGCCAGTTCCCAGTTGATGAGGTGCTCGGCCCCCTGCGCGTTGACGAAGACCACGGCCCACAGATTGTGCTCCTCGTCGAAGCGGGTTTCGACACTCTTGAGCTTCAGGTCTTTTTGCAGCTTCTTCAGCTCTTTCTCCAGCTTCTCGATTTTCTTCGGCGGAGTATTCTTGTCGCCTTCAAAATCGACACGCTTGGCCAGGTCGAGCTTCGGCAGCAGGGCTGCGATCTGTTCCTCGCGGATGCGCTTATTTAACTTGCCGAGGAATTCGAGATATTCGTTCAGCACGGTGATGAACTTGGTCAGGGCCGGGCCCTCAATTTTGGCGGCGCCCTCTCCGTAGCGAACGGTGAGGCCTTCGGAGGCGCGCTTCACCATGACTTTTACGAAGTCGTGTTCGTTCTTGATGTACTGGTGCGATTTGCCCTTCTTGATGCCGAACAGCGGCGGCTGCGCGATGTAGATGTTGCTGCGCTTGATCAGCTCCTGCATGTGGCGAAAGAAGAACGTGAGCAATAACGTGCGGATGTGCGAGCCGTCCACGTCGGCGTCGGTCATCAGAATGATCTTGCCGTAACGAACTTTCGTCGGATCGAAATCTTCCTTCGAGATGCCGGTGCCGAGCGCGGTGATCAGGCAGCGAATTTCTTCGTGCGCCAGCATCTTGTCGTAGCGCGCTTTTTCCACGTTGAGAATTTTTCCCTTGAGCGGCAGGATGGCCTGGAAGCGGCGGTCGCGGCCTTGTTTGGCGGTGCCGCCTGCGGATTCTCCTTCGACCAGGAAAAGTTCGCAGCGGTTGGGATCGCGCTCGGAGCAGTCGGCGAGTTTGCCGGGGAGTCCTCCGCCATCGAGCGCGCCTTTGCGGCGAGTGAGGTCGCGGGCTTTGCGGGCGGCTTCGCGGGCGCGAGCGGCGTCGATGGCTTTGTTGATGATCTTTTTGGCGACGGCGGTGTTTTGCTCGAAGAACCCTCCGAGCCGCTCGTTGACCACGGCCTGCACAGTGCCGGCTATGTCGGAATTCAATTTGCCTTTGGTCTGGCCTTCGAACTGAGGCTGCGGCAACTTGACGCTGATCACCGCCACAAGGCCTTCGCGGACGTCGTCTCCAGTGAGATTTTCTTTTACGTCTTTGAACAAGCCCATCTGCTGCCCGGCCGAATTGATGGTGCGGGTCAGCGAGGTGCGGAAGCCGGAGAGATGCGTGCCTCCGTCGACGGTGTTGATGTTGTTGGCGAAACTGAAAACCGATTCCGAGTAAGCGTCGTTATATTGCAGGCCGATTTCGATGTGCACGTTATCTTTGTCGGCTTCCATGTAGATGGGCTTGTCGTGCAGAACGGACTTGCCGCGATTGAGGTGCTTGATGAATTCGACGATGCCGCCGGTGTACTTGAACTCGGCCCGCTTGGCTTCGCCGGTCTTGGAGTCGGTCTGGCGCTCGTCGGTGAGCGTGATGACCAGGCCTTTATTTAGAAATGCCAGTTCGCGCAGGCGCTGCGAAAGCGTATCGAAGTTGTATTCGGTGGCGGTGAAAATCGTCTTGTCGGGAATGAAGTGGACGCGGGTGCCGCGCTTCTTGCTGGCTCCCGCTTTCTTGAGTTTACTGGTGGGCTCGCCCTTGGAGTAAGTCTGCTCCCAGGTGAAACCGTCGCGCCAGATTTCCAGATCGAGTTCTTCACTGAGCGCGTTCACGCAGCTCACGCCGACGCCGTGCAGGCCTCCCGAAACTTTGTAGGAGTTGCTGTCGAACTTGCCGCCGGCGTGCAGCGTGGTCATGACGACTTGCGCGGCGGGAATTTTTTCGCCGTCGATATCCATGTTGTCGACCGGAATGCCGCGTCCGTTGTCGATCACGGTGATGGAATTGTCAAGGTGAATGGTGACTTCGATCTTGTCGGCGTGTCCGGCGAGCGCTTCGTCAACGGAGTTGTCAACGACTTCGTAAACGAGGTGATGCAGACCCATTTCTCCGGTCGAGCCGATGTACATGGCGGGACGTTTGCGGACGGCTTCCATGCCGCCGAGGACCTTGATGGAGTCGGCGGTGTAGTCGCCGTTGGCGGGTTTGCCGTTCTTCTTAGGATCGGTGTTCTTCGCGTCGTTCTTAGCGTCCATGAGTTCGGGGTGCAATTCTTTTGTGGCCATTCTGCTCCGTGGAGAAAGCCGGATCATGCGCCTGGCTGGTGGGGGCGATTCCGGAGTTAGTTGGGTGACCTCAACTTATTGAATTTTCTGCTATTTAGGTGTCACCAAAGCTGTCGTTATTTTAACACAAAGCGCGGCCATTCTGAGGCCGGAACCGAGACCGTAAACGGAGTTTTTTGTTGTGGTTAGGGAGGGTGCTTTTCGAGTGGCGCGAGTCCGAAGTGGCTGGGGCGAAGTCTAGTGAGCGGATGCTTTCGCAGCGACGAAATGGAGACCGTCCATGAGATCGTCAAGTTCCTCATCGCTGCCCGCGATGAAGGTGAAAGAGACGATCTGACCCTTCGCCAGCAGTACGAGCGTGCACTGGCGCATGGCGAGTTTGTCGCTTCGCACTTTGACGAAATCGGCGCGCAGCAGTTGCCGCGATTCCACCTCCAGTGAGTACGGTTCACCAACGGCCTTGAAGCCTTTTGCGGTTGCAAGCTCCGTGAGCGGGCCCAGGTAGTCCTCGGCTGTCTTGAGGCCGGGATAGGACGCTGCGCTTTCGGAGGCGATCACAACCGCGGAATTGATGGTGTCTCCGGTGGCATCGGGAGGGCGCTCGAAGACCGCGAGCAGCAGGTCTCCTTTTTTGGCGTCGTTGCCCTCCAGCATTTCCTTGGTGCGATCCACCCAGCCGTAGGGGATGGGATAGCGGAATCCGAAAGTCGTGTTGCGGTAGAGTTGCGCATCTTCGCTGGGAGCGGTCGGCTTCGCCGCTGGCGCAGATTTGGTTTGCGCCTGCGCTGCGAACGTTAGAGTCATGAACGTTAGAGTCATGAAAGTTAGAGTCATGAAAGCTAGAGCCATGGAAATGGCGGCAATCGTGGCGAATCGGCAATGCATGCGGAGAGAGATCAACCTGAAACAAGTTTACCGCTACTCCACGAACATGCAATCGCCATAGGAATAGAAGCGGTATCCGGCCTCGACCGCGTGCCGGTAGGCGTCCATCACGAGATCTTTCCCGCCGAGGGCGCACACCAGCATCAGCAGCGTCGATTGCGGCAGATGAAAATTTGTCAGCAGCGCGTCCACGATGCGAAAGCGATGGCCAGGATAGAGAAAGACGTCGGCATCGCCTCGACCGGCTTCGATCGGGACTCCTCTGGTTCGCTCCTCGGATAGCTTGCCTGCGAGCTTGGTTGCAAATTCTGCGGCGTGCTCCAGCGTGCGGACTGTGGTGGTTCCCACGGCCACCACCCGCCGCCCCTCGATTTTCGCCCGATTGATCGCCTGTGCCGCTTCCGCTGAAATTTCGTAGCGCTCACGATGCAGCTTGTGGTCCTCCACTCTTTCCACTCGTACCGGCTGAAAAGTTCCGAGCCCGACATGCAACGCGATCTCCGCAATTTCAATGCCCCGTTCACGAATCTCCGCCAGAATCTCCGGGGTGAAGTGCAACCCGGCCGTGGGAGCCGCCACCGACCCTGCCTTCGACCCCGGCGCCTGGGCGTATACGGTCTGGTAGCGCTCCTTATCCATATCCCTGTCCGCTGCCCGGCCGTCGCGATCATGCTCCCTATGAATATAGGGCGGAAGCGGCACGTGACCGATGCGATCGAGGCATGCCATGAAATCGTCGACCGGAGCGAAGCGGATGCGCCGCTCTCCGAAACTGCCGCGCTCGATGACCTCGGCTTCCAACGCTGGCGGATCGCCAAAGTAGAGCTTTTCCCCGATACCAATCTTCCGCCCGGGCCGCACCAGGCACCCCCAGTCATTCTGGTCGTTTGAGTTCGGATCGTCCGTCACCCGGCGGGTCAACAGAACTTCAACCTGCCCCCGCAGGTACTCCCGCGCCGCCGGATTGTGCTGGCCCACGGCCTGGGCTCGCTCGCCGCTGCGGTGGCCAAAAAGCCGGGCCGGGAACACCCGTGTATTGTTCACCACCAGCAGGTCATCCGGCCGCAACAGTGCGGGGAATTCGCGAAAACTTCGATCCTGCCAGCGCCCGAGTTGCCGGGTCACATGCAGCAGGCGCGACCCGGCGCGATCCGGCAGCGGCTCCTGCGCAATGCGTTCCGGCGGCAGATCGTAGTGAAACTCGGAGACGAGCATCGATGAGATTATAGAGTTCGAGGAGCACACGGCCACAAGTCGGTCCACAAGTCGTTGACAAGGCTGCCGGCGCTGGGCTATCCTAAACCTCTTTGGAAGTCCTGCGGCTGCCCGCCGGGAACACCTAGCGCGCGTTCTGCGTGGATGTCGATATAGATCAGGGCACTCAGCGGTCTTCGTGGCTATAGCGTTCTTTTATTTTCTGGGAGAGTTCCAATGTCAACCTATTTCCCGAAAGAGGGAGATATTGCGCGTAAGTGGTTTGTGGTGGATGCGTCCGGCCTTCCGCTCGGCCGTCTCGCCTCGCGCGTGGCCCGCATTTTGATGGGCAAAGAGAGCCCCAAGTACACGCCGTTTATCGATACCGGCGACCACGTGGTGATCGTCAACGCCGAAAAGATCAAGGTCACCGGCATGAAAGCGGATCAGAAGATGTACCACCACTACACCGGCTATCCGGGCGGCATTCGCGCCGAAGAAATGAAGAAGCGCCTGGTGCGTAAGCCGGAGCTGATCATCGAAGACGCGGTGTCGCGCATGCTTCCCAAGAACAAACTGGGCAAGCAGATGTTCACCAAGCTGAAGGTGTACCGCGGCGACAAGCATCCCCACGAAGCGCAAAAGCCGGAAGTGAAGGTGTTTGCCGTGGGACAAGGTTTCAAGGCTTAGGCCTCAGGAATACGGGCAAGCAAAACTTCGAAAGGTAACAGGCACCTGGGTTAGCGGAAAGCTAAAGACAGAGTGCTGAGGGCTGAAATGGCAGAGCTAGTGCAATATTACGGAACCGGACGCCGCAAGACGGCGATCGCGCGTGTGTTTCTTCGTCCTGGCAGCGGCGAGTTCAAGGTCAACGGCAAGGCGTTCGACGAGTACTTTGTGACGCCCTCGCAGCGCATCGCCGCGAAGCGGGCGCTGGTCTCGACCGATACGGGCGCTACTTTTAACGTGCTGGCCAATGTCTGCGGCGGCGGAGTCGCGGGACAAGCCGATGCCGTGCGCCTGGGAATCACACGAGCCCTCATGCTGTTCAACGCCGAACTGCGCAAGCAACTCAAGGCCGAGGGCATGGTGACCCGCGACCCGCGCGCCAAAGAGCGCAAGAAGTACGGACAGAAGGGCGCACGCAAGCGCTTCCAGTTCAGCAAGCGGTAAGGTTTGGAATTAGTTGTCAGGGGTCTACTGACAGCTGAGAACTGACAGCTGAGAGCTGTTTTTTGTGTTCAATTCATCCCCCCACCTCCCGAGGCGGGGTGGACGGGAATGGCAATCCGGAAAATGCAGTTGCCGGTTGCCAGCAGCCAGTTTCTGTTGGATCTCACTGGCAACTGGTTACTGGTTACTGGCAACTGATACACCCCGGATGCAGACCAACCGAGGAGGTTGATTGGCGAATATCACGATGAAGGAGTTGCTCGAAGCAGGCGTTCACTTCGGGCATCAGACGAAGCGCTGGAACCCAAGGATGAAGGAGTACATCTTTGGCGAGCGCAATGGCATTTACATCATCGATCTGCAGAAGACGCTGAAGATGTTCAAGGAAGCGTCGAAATTTGTGCAGGATCTGGCCGCCGAGGGGCGAATCATCCTCTTCGTGGGCACCAAGCGCCAGGCGCAGGACGCGATCGCCGAAGAGGCGCAGCGCTGCGGCATGTTCTACGTCAACCAGCGTTGGCTGGGCGGCTTGCTCACCAACTGGATCACCGTTCAAAAATCCGTAAAGCGCCTCAAGGAGCTCGACGAAATGGCCACCGACGGCCGTTACGATCTGCTTCCCAAGAAAGAAGTCATCAAGCTTGAGCGCGAGCGCAAGCACTTGCAGGCCAACCTCGCCGGCATCAAGAACATGACGCGCCTGCCGGATGCGATCTTCGTGATCGATTCCAATAAAGAGCAGATTGCAGTGCGCGAATCGCGCAAACTGGGCATTCCGGTCGTTGCCGTGGTCGACACCAATTGCGATCCGAGCGAAGTGGATTACGTGATTCCGGGCAACGACGACGCGTTGCGGGCGATCCGCCTGTTTACCTCGAAGATTTCGGAGTCGATCGCCGAAGGCGTGCACTCCCGGGACGACAAGAACGCGGCGGACATTCAGGCCGTGGCAGAGGCCGCTCCGGCGGTGGAAGCTCCGGCTGCGGAGGAACTGGTCGCCGAACCCGCTGTCGTCGATGGCGCACCCGCCGCTCCGGCCGCGGGTCCGGAAGGCGCCAGCCCCGAAGGGGAAGAGATCCGCATGGAAGATGTGCTGGGCAAGGGAACGCGTAAGCGTCCTTCCCCCGCCACCGAAGACGTCGACGAACTACAGGCTGAAACGCGCCGGTTCTAGCAAAACGCAGGTTTCAAGGTTTCAGGGTTGCAAAGTTTCAAGGTTGCAACCTTGATTAGTCCTCAGTGTGGCCCTCCGACTGACCCTCCTTGAAACTCTGAAACCTTGAAACTTTGAAACCTGGACTCTGAGGTTCTATGAGCACTGCTATGGCAAACATTTCCGCTGCACAAGTGAAAGAGCTCCGCGAAAAAACCGGAGCGCCGATGATGGATTGCAAGCACGCCCTGACCGAAGCCAAAGGCGACATGGAACAGGCCGTCGTCGTGCTGCGCAAGAAGGGCGTTTCGGTCGCCGCCAAGAAAGCGGCGCGCGTCGCCAGCGAAGGCTCGGTGGCCCACTACATTCACGCCGGCGGCAAGATCGGCGTGCTGGTCGAGGTCAACTGCGAGAGCGACTTCGTCGCCCGAACCGAGGACTTCAAAGAACTGGTCCACGACATTGCCATGCACATTGCGGCCAGCGATCCGAAATTCGTCCGGAAGGAAGACGTCACCCCGGAAGACTACGCCCGCGAGAAGGACATCTATCTCGCCAAGGCCATCGCCAGCGGCAAGCCTGCTAACATCGCGGAAAAGATGGTCGCAGGCATGATGGAAAAATTCTACGAAGAGGTCTGCCTGCTCGAGCAGCCCTTCATTAAAGACCAGACCACCAGCATCTCGCAGTTGATCGCCGCCAAGGTGGGCAAGCTGGGCGAGAACATCGTAGTGCGGCGATTTGCCCGGTTCAAGGTCGGCGACGCGACGGCGACCGTTGCTTTCGTCAGCGCCAAGCCGGACGACGGCGGCGAAGCTCCGCCTGCCAAGTAGCAACCGAATATTTCAGGGGCGCTGCGGCGCCCCTTTTGATTTATGCTTCCCTGGTAGTGGATTGTCATCCTGAGCGAAGCGAAGGACCTGCTCTTTCCATGCCGACTCCCATCTTCAAGCGCATTCTTCTAAAAATCTCCGGCGAGGCCCTCGCCGCCGATCAAGGCTTCGGCATCGACACCAAACGCATTCATGAAGTCGCGGCCGAACTTGCCGACGTTCACCAGTTGGGCATCCAGCTTGCAATCGTCGTCGGTGGAGGCAATTTTTTTCGCGGCGTCGCCGACCAGGCTAAGGACATGGACCGCGTCTCCGCCGATCACATGGGCATGCTCGCCACCGTCATCAATTCGCTCGCCTTACAGGACGCCCTCGAAAAGCAGAACGTCTTTACCCGCGTGCAGACCGCGATTGAGATGCACCAGATTGCCGAGCCCTTCATCCGCCGCCGCGCCATGCGGCACCTCGAAAAAGGACGCGTCGTCATCTTCGCCGGCGGCACCGGCAATCCATATTTCTCGACCGATACGGCGGCCTCGCTCCGCGCCATGGAAATCAAAGCCGATGCCATCCTCAAAGCCACCAAGGTGGACGGCATCTACGACGCCGACCCCATGAAGGTGAAGGACGCCAAGAAGTTTGCCCAGCTCACCTACATGGACGTATTGCGGCAAGGCCTTAAGGTGATGGATTCGACCGCGATTTCGTTGTGCAAAGACAACAACCTGCCCATCATCGTTTTCAACCTGAACCACCACGGCAATATTCGCCGCGTAGTCCTCGGCGAAAAAATCGGCTCGCTGGTCAGCGCGTAGAGCAAGGTCAGAGGTGAGAGGTCAGATTGCAGAGGTAAAACCCCAGGGTCCTAACCTCTGCAATCTGACCTCTCACCTCTGACCTCGGATATAATCTACGGTTTCGATTCCAAATGCATACTTAGGAGCCTCCAAGCTATGCCTCATCCCGCCCTGAAAGAAGTCTACGCAACACTCAAGACGCGCATGGATAAAGCGGTGGAAGACTTCCGCCGCGAAATGGCGGCCACTCGCACCGGGCGCGCCAACGTCCACATGCTCGACACCGTTTCCGTCGACTACTACGGGTCGCAGATGCCGATCAACCAGGTCGCGCAGATTCACGCTCCCGAGCCGCAGATGATCACCGTGCAGCCCTTCGACACGTCGCAGCTTGGAGCGATCGAAAAGGCCATCCGCAGCGCCGACCTTGGCCTAAATCCAATGAACGACGGCAAACTGGTCCGAGTGCCCGTGCCTGCGCTCACCGAAGAGCGCCGCAAAGACATGGTCAAGCACCTGCACCGGATTCTCGAAGAGCACCGCACCGCGATCCGCAATGTCCGCCGCGACGGCAATGACGCCATCAAGAAGGCGATGAAAGACAAGAAAATTTCCGAGGACGATGAAAAGCGGGCTATGGACGAAATCCAGAAGCTCACCGACGACGAAATCAAAAAGATGGAAGAAATGAGCAAGGGCAAAGAAAAAGAAGTGCTGGAATTCAAGTAGAATCGGTACCCAGTACCCGATTGCCAGTACCCAGATTCCGGTTTTCTGGGTACTGAGTACTGGCAACTGGGTACTGACTTTATGAAGCGCGTCGTCCACGCCGCCTGCCCGCACGACTGTCCCGACGCTTGCGGCGTCCTCATCACCATCGAAGACGGCCGTGCCACCCGCATTCAGGGCGATCCCGACCACCCCGTCACCCGCGGATTCCTCTGCGCCAAAGTCGCCAAGTATCTCGACCGCGTGTACTCCCCAGATCGCGTGCTCTATCCCATGCGGCGGGTAACGCCGAAGGGACCGGTGACGCACCCGGCGGTCGCGGGCGACGGCGCCCGCGCCACACAAGCCTTCCAGCGCATCACCTGGGACGAAGCCCTCGACGAAATCAAACAAAAATTCGAAAGCATCATCGCCCAACACGGCCCCGAAGCCATCCTGCCCTATTCCTACGGAGGCACCCTCGGCGCGCTCAACGGCGCTTCCATGGACCGCCGTTTCTTCCACCGTCTGGGCGCTTCGCAACTGGAGCGCACCATCTGCTCCGACGCCGGCGAACTCGGTCTGCAATCCGTCATCGGCATCAAAATGGGCACCGAGCCGGAACAGTTCGTGCATTCGCGCTACATCATCGCCTGGGCCTCGAATATCCATGGCAACAACGTTCACCTCTGGCCCTTCATCGAAGAAGCTCGCCGCAAAGGCGCGAAGTTGGTCGTCATCGACCCGTACCGCACGCGCACCGCGAAGTTGGCCGACTGGTACCTGCCCATCAATCCTGGCACCGATGCCGCGCTGGCTCTGGGCATGATGCACGTAATCATCAGCGAAAATCTGTTCGACGCCGACTACGTCTCTCGTTACACAGTTGGCTTCGAAGACCTGAAGGCTCGCGCCCAGCAGTATCCGCCCGCGAAAGTCGCCCACTGGACCGGCATTTCCGCCGCCGACATCCGCCAACTCGCCCGCGAATATGCCACCGTGCGGCCGTCCGTAATCCGCGTCAACTACGGCATTCAGCGCTCCGACGGAGGCGGTATGGCGATGCGCGCCGTCACCATGCTGCCCTGTCTCATCGGATCGTGGAAGGAACTTGGCGGTGGCCTCCAGCTCTCGACCAGCGGTGCTTTCGGCCTGAACACCGAAGCGCTCAAGATGCCCGAGCTGATGCAGAAATCCCTGGGACGTCCCGCCCGCGTCGTCAACATGGTGCAACTGGGCCGCGCACTCAACACTCTGACCGCGCCGCCGATCCAGGCGCTGTTCGTATACAGTTCGAATCCGGCAGCGGTCTGCCCCAACCACAATGAAGTCGTCCGCGGACTCAAGCGGCCCGACCTTTTCACCGTGGTCCACGAGCAGTTTTTCACCGACACCACCGACTACGCCGACATCGTGCTCCCCGCCACAACCTTTTTCGAACACAAAGACCTACAGACCGCCTACGGCCACTACTACCTCCAAATTTCGAACCAGGCGATGGATCCCCTCGGCGAATGCCGCTCCAACGTCGACCTGTTCCGCGCGCTCGCCGGGCGCATGGGCTTCGACGACGAATGCTTCCGCGAAACCGTGGATTCCATGATCGACCGCGCCCTGGATTCCCCCAACCCGCTGCTGCAAGGCATTACGCGTGAGAGGTTGGAAAAAGAGCCTTTCATTCGCTTGAGTTTCGGCCCCGCCGAGCGCAGTTCGCCTGGAGCAGAAAATATCGCACCCTTTCTCCCTTTCGCCCGGGGCAACTTCCCCACTCCCAGCGGCAAGGCCGAGTTTTACAGCGAGGCTTTAAGGCAGCAAGGCCTCGACCCCGTGGTCGCCTTCGCTCCGCCCGAGGAATCGCGGCATGGATCGAGCTCGAAAGCCTCCGGGTTCCCGCTCGAACTGCTCGCACGCAAACCGGACAACCATCTCAATTCGTCATTCGCCAACATTCCCTCCGTCCGCCAAATGGAGCCTTGGATGGGCGATCTCGAGATGCACCACAGCGACGCCCAGGCGCGGGGAGTGCGCGATGGCGACCGCATTCGCGCCTTCAACGCGCGCGGCGAGATCGTCCTCCGTGCGCGAGTCGATGGCGCGGTCGTCCCTCCCGGCGTGGTCGCCGCCCGGCTCGATTGGGCGCGATTCAGCCCCGGCGGCGGCAATATTAACGTGCTCACCTCAGAAAAACTTACCGACCTGGGCAACGCGGCGACGTTCTATTCCGTCTGTGTTGAAGTAGAAGTTTTTCGGGCGTGACTTTTCGACAAGAATTCAAGGAGGAAACCGCTTTTGGCTCGCGGTCTTTGGCTCTTAGCTGAAAGCCAGAAGCTAAAAGCCAGGAGCGATCTCCTCCGCCTTGGACGGTTCTCGCTCTCTACCGTATAATTACCGTTTTCCTGACTCTAGTTTTTCGAGGTAGTAGCGATTCATCGTCGTCATCATGCTATTCCTGCGCGCCCGCCGCGTCTCGGCCGTGACCTGGCACCCCGGGGGGACCAATCGGAAGACCTCACTTGGTCTCCAACTTCTTCCGCCACAGGTGTTTGGAAGCGCCCTTCCGTCTGGAATTGTCTCCTCGTCTTATTGGCGCTAGCGTTCCTGGTTGCCCCGCTGGCAGCCCAGCAAGACCTCATCGTCGGCATCATGATCCATGGCAACCGCCGTATCCCCGCCGATACGGTCAAGGCTCGCATCTTCTCCAAAGTCGGCGACGTCTATGACAATGCGGCCATCGAACGCGACTTCAACGCACTCTGGAACACCGGCTATTTTGAAGACATCCGCTTTGAGCGCGAACAGAGCGCCAAGGGCTGGATCATTCACATCTACCTCAAAGAGCGCCCCACCATCCGCGAGATCAACTACACCGGCCTGAACGCCGTCACCACCAGCGACGTGCTCGACCGCTTCAAAGAACGCAAGGTCGGACTTTCCGTCGAGAGCCAGTACGATCCCACGAAGATCAAGAAGGCCGAAGTCGCCCTGAAAGAGCTGCTCTCCGAGCACGGCCGTCAGTTCGCCACCATTCGGACCGAAATCCGTCCCATCCCGCCCGCCGCCGTCGCCGTCACCTTTGTGATCAAAGAGGGGCCCAAGGTTAAGGTCGGGCGCATCCGCTTCCGCGGCAACAAACATATCAACGACCGCACCCTGCGCGCGGCCATGAAGAACCTGAAGCCCATCGGCATCCCGCACTCCATCTTCCTCGAAAATCTGTTCGACAAGACCTACGACGCCACCAAACTTGAAGAAGATACCGAACGGGTCCGCGCCGAATACCAGAATCGCGGCTACTTCAAGGTCCTGGTCGACGACCCCAAAACCGAGATTCACGACACCGGACACGAGGGCGTCCACATTCCCTGGCTCCAGCCCAGCCAGGGCAAATCCGTCGATATCACCATGCCCATCGAAGAGGGCGATCGCTACCGCTTGGGTACGATCAGCTTCAAGAACAATAAAGCCATCTCGAACGTCGCCGCGTTGCGCAACCTTTTCCCCATGAAAGACGGCGACATCTTCAGCCGCGAAAAAGTCGCCAAGGGTCTGGAGAATCTGCGCAAAGCCTACGGCGAAGCCGGCTATATCAACTTTACTTCCGTCCCCGACACCAAGTTTGACGACGAAAAGAAGACCGTCGATCTCACCATCGACGTGGACGAAGGCAAACAGTTCTACGTGCGCCGCATCGAGTTCCAGGGCAACACCACTACGCGCGACAAGGTCATCCGCCGCGAAGTCGCTCTCGAGGAAGGCCAGATCTACAACTCGCGTTTCTGGGAGCTCAGCCTGCTGCGCCTGAACCAGCTCGGCTATTTCGACCAGCTCAAGCCCGACGACCCCAACACCACCGAACGCCACCTCGACGAAAAGAACGGCACCGTCGATCTCACCCTGAAAGTCCATGAAAAAGGCAAGAACAGCATCGGACTGCAAGGCGGCGTGAGCGGTCTGGCCGGTGCCTTTGTCGGCCTCAACTACGCCACCAACAATTTTCTAGGATTGGGCGAGACGCTCTCGGTCAACGCCAGTCTCGGCGCCCGCCAGCGCGACCTCGTATTTGGATTCACCGAGCCCTACCTGTTCGACCGCCCGATCCAGGCTGGCTTTAACGTCTACGCCCGCAAGACCAGCTATGACCAGGCCCGGCAGTATGCCATCCAGACCGGGCAGAACCTGAATTTGCCGTCGGTCTATGCCCAGAACCTCCAGAACTACTCGCAATCCAGCCAGGGAGCGACCATGAGCGTGAGCTATCCGCTCCATCATTCTTTCAAGCGCCTGGGGATCGCCTACTCGTTCGACCGCTCGTCTCTCATCGCCGTCAGCAACGCTTCCAAGCTGCTGTTCGAGAATCTCAACTTCCGCGGCATTACCGGACCGAACGCCCTCAACGGCATCATCACCAGCAAGATCACTCCCAGTTTCAGCATCAACACTCTCGATTCCTACTACGCGCCCCACAAAGGCAAGAGCTTCTTTGTCGGCGGCGAGTTCGCCGGCATCGGAGGCACGGTCCACGTCATCCGCCCCATCGTCCAATACAAGCAGTTTTTCCCCATGCAACACCGCCGCAACGCGCTCGGTTACAACGTGCAGGGTTCGTTTATCTCGGGTTACGGCGGAATCGTTGCGCCGCCCTTTGAACGATCTTACCTGGGCGGCGAAAACGATCTGCGCGGCTTCGACATCCGCACCGTCTCTCCCATCGCCTACCTGCCCAGCGCCCAGAGTGTGCCCCTCAGGAACCCGGATGGTTCCTTGGTCCCCGCCAATCCCCACTTTCCCGTGTTGACCGGCGCCAACGGATCCTGCGCCAGCAACTGCTGGAATATCCCCGTTCCCTACAATCAGCTGGTGACTCCCGGCGGCGATCTCAGTCTGCACGGCAACTTGGAATATCGCATCACCATCGCCGGCCCAGTCGCCATTGCGCCCTTTGTCGATATGGGCACTGATCCGATTCTGCGGACTTCACAGTTGCAGACCAACCCGGTCCAGTACTCGAACCTGGTCAACACTTTGTTCGGCTGTCCCATCCTGAATGCGGCGACGGGCTATGCGTGTCAGGGCGGGCAAACCATCACGGGAATTCCGCAGGACCTCAAGCCGGTCTCTGGAACGAACTGGGTGGTGCGCATGTCTACGGGAATCGAATTGCAGACGATGCTTCCGGTGGTCAACGCTCCGTTCCGCATTTACTACGCCTACAACGCCCTGCGCCTGAACACCACCGCCAATCCGCCCATCGCGATCACCCGCGGCATGTTCCCTTGTCCGGTGGCCGTCGTGGGCACGCAACCCTGCGAAGACTACGGCGCTGGCAACTACACCTATGATCTGACGCGCTCAACCCTCGGCTCCAACTACACGCTGAGGGAACCGCGAAAGACCTTCCGCTTCTCCGTAGCCACAACCTTCTAGCAGGCTGCGGAAAAACTCCGATTTCACGCCAGTTTTGGGAAGGGCACGAGTTCCACTCGTGCCGTAACTGCCGCGAAATCAACCGCGGCTTCCAGCCGCTGGGGGAATGCTGCACTGGGAAAACACTTTTTCCGCAGCCTGCTAGAGCAGCTCTCAGCCCTCAGTTTGTGATTTGGCTCAACCTGTGGAGCGCCGGGCCTCCTCGACCGGCCAAGAGTTCTTCCAGCAGCGATCATGAGCGGAGTTCTTTGAGAGGGTTCTTACTGAGAGCTGACAACTGACAGCTGAGAGCCGCTTTCCGCTACTCGATCTGCACCAGTCCGCTTGCCGTTCCCGCCGCCGCCGCCGGCCGCTGCGGAGCCCGCCACGCATCCAGCACCGACACCTGATGCACGCACGAGACCGTGCAATGCGGAGCGCACGCCTTCTCCGTATGGAACTCCCGCCGCAAATCGGAAATCGTATATTTCTCCAGCGGAATCCCCGGATACCCGCGCTGCTGCGAGCAATAATGCACCAGCCCGTCCTCGCAGATATACAAATAGCGCCCGCCAGCCCGGCAGCGCCACTGATTCGGACGCCCCAGCGCGATGTTGTCCTGAAACGCATGCACGCGCGTGAAGCTGCGTTTTTCCAGTCCCTGCATCTCGTGATACACGCGCCGTTCCTCGTCGTTCAACGGCTGCACCTGCCCCGACCCGTCGTGGATGATCCCAATCGTCGAACTGAATCCCAACTCCAGCGCGCGCTTGCCAATCGTCAGCGCGTCCTGCGGATGGCTCACGCCGCTGCCCACCACCGAATTGATATTGACGTGAAAATCCGCGTGCTCGGCCAGCAGTTGCAGCTTCTTATCCAGCACCTTCAGGCTTTTCTTCGAAACTTCGTCGGGATTCACGTTGTCGATCGAAATCTGCAACCACTCCAGCCCCGCGCGGTTCAGCTTCTGGATGCGGTCCGCGGTCAGCAAATAACCATTCGTGATCAGCCCCGAAACAATCCGCCGGTGCCGCATGTGGTGAATGATGTCGTCCAGTTGCGGATGCAGCATCGGTTCCCCGCCGCTGATCGTCACCACCGACGTGCCCAGCCCCTTCAGCAGATCCACCCGCCGCAACATTTCATCGGCCGGCACGGGTTTCGAAAAATCGTCGAACTCGTTGCAATACGTGCAAGCCAGATTGCAGCGCCGGATCGGAATCAGATGCGCCAGCAGAGGATGGTCCGTCGACACCACCGCCTTCAGGATTTGCCACAATCCATGAGCGTCCCGCTCAATCGCCTTAAGCTTGCGGCGTAGTGATGTTGACCTGGTTGTCATCTGGTTGTGAGGTTATGATCTGCTTCTATTTCACCACAGCGACCGGTCCGGTGCACAATTTACCCCAGTATTTTGCGGAAAAGAGGGGTCGAATGGCAATCCACGCCACTCGCCAACCATTCCAGTCTTGTCATCCTGAGCGAAGCGAAGGACCTGCTTCTTGCGGCGGACGGATGTTACCGTTTCCCCATCTCGTTTACCGCCCTCGTCCACGGCAGGTTATGATGAGCTCCAACGAAAGGCTGGCGCCATGGCGAACGGTGAACATCTCGCAAAACTCAAGAAAGGTGTGGACGCCTGGAATGTATGGCGAGAGGCGCTCAAATGGGTTGTCCCGAACCTCAGCGGCGCGTTTGACGTCATTCGAGATTGGGAGTGCTTTGACTCCGACACCGGGAAAGACTCGGCAAGGGAGATTCGCGAGTTCCATATCCCCGATTTCAGCGACTGGAAAAGCCACGACTCGTACCAGAACGCATTCCACAGGTTGATCGACGACCTGAAGGCAGAAGGCCCGAAGGGCGCGCAGTCAACTTTATTTTCGCCCCGTCAGTTTCGTATGTCCTTCGCCTTCGGGACCGTCGCTTACTGCCCCGCCCCACTCATCGACGCTCCCACCACCGCCCCCGCATCCGCTTCCTGCACAAAGGCAATCACCCGCAAATTCCCCAGATCGCCCGTGGATTTCACCTTCACCGCCACCTCCCGATCGAAACTCTTCCCCTTCTCCACCGTCCCAACTTTTTCGATGCTCTCCGCCACCGCCACATGCCGTATGTCGCGCCCCTTGTTCTCTCCGCCCGATACATGCGACTCCGCGCGATTCAGCGCCACCGCCACAAAAATCTCCGCCTTGCGCGCTTTGAAGTCCGCCGGCATCGCTTCCACTTCGACATGCACCCGCAGCGTCTTCGCGTTCTCCGCCGTCACCGACGAAATCCGCACCGGAACCTTCGCCCGTCCCCGCGCATCCTCCAGAGCCCGCGCCACCAACGCCCCATTGCTGCCATTCATCTGCGCCGCTCCATCCACCACCATCTGCGGCGTAAACGGTTCACTCAACCGAAACCGCCGCGCATAATCTTCCTGACGCTCTGTGAAAGCGTGGGACGAGTAAGCATCCTTCCACCCGTCGTGGTCCCAGTAGTCCACGTGCTCACCGAGCACAATCAACTGCGCCCCCGCAATCGGTTGCTCCCCATCCAGCTTCGTCAGCATCGCGTCCGCCGGAGGACAACTCGAACATCCCTCCGAAGTAAACAACTCCACCAGCACCGGCGAACCCGCCGAGCCAGCCGGAACATCCCCAGCCCACCCCATCAGCGGCGCCAGCATAAGCAACGCAAAACAAAAACAAGTCTTCATAGCAACTCCATAAGTAGTAGAGACTATTAGTAGAGACGCTCCAGCCCCCGAAAAGTTGCGCCCAAGAAAAAGCCCGGACAAAGTCCGGGCCGTTGTTTCCAAGCACAAGCAAAAAGCGGTCAGATTGTTTTTCACCTCTGCAATCTGACCTCGAACCTCTGCAATCGCCTTTCACCTCTGCAATCTAACCTCGAACCTCTGCAATCGCCTTTCACCTCTGCAATCTGACCTCGAACCTCTGACCTCCCTACCGCGGTTCTCCACCTTCCCACCGTCCGCTCCAGCCGCCGTTGCCCCACTCCCCTCGGCCCCAGCCGCGGAACTGCCCGCCATCGATCACCGTGCCTTCGCGATACTCGAACATGCGCTCGTGTCCCTCCGGACCGCGCGCATAAATCCGCAGCATCTTCGGCACTCCTTTATCCGGATCGACTCCAAACAGCCGGTTGTCCAAAAGGATCGTCGCGTGATCCCGCGCCACCTCCCGCAGCCGCTGCGTCACGTCCACATGACGCCGCTCGGTCCCATATTGCGCGCTCAAAATAAGGAAGTCGCCGCCCGCGGGAGGCTCTCCGCCTTCCCAACGTCCGCTCCATCCGCCGTTCCCCCATTCGCCACGGTCCCAGCCCCGGAACTGCCCGCCGTCGATCACGCTGCCTTCGCGATACTCGAACATGCGCTCGTGTCCCTCCGGACCGCGCGCATAAATCCGCAGCATCTTCGGCACTCCCTTTTCCGGATCAACCCCAAACGTCCGGTTGTCCAGATGAATCATCCGCTCATGCCGCGCCGCTTCCCGCAGCCGCTGCGTTACATCCACATGATGAAACTCGGTCCCATATTGCGCGCTCAAAATCACGAACTCGCCTTCCGGCGGTTGAGCGGTAAGTGTAGCCGGCAAACAAAACGACAAGGCCAGCGTCAAAAAAATCGCGAATCGGATCTGAAACATGAGAGTCTCTCCTATTAGGTTGAAATCGATTTCACTCTTAAAGCTGTCATGCTGACTTAAGGCTGTCATCCTGAGCGAAGCGAAGGACCTGTGTACTTGGCTGCCCGAAGCATAGGTCTTTCATCGCACAAGGATTACGGTTGATATCCCAAGTTTACCGGACACGAACTGGATTCCCCCATTTTATAAGTAGTAACGATATATGGACACCGCCCGCA